>Ga0070740_10006189_pt1 | contig 10629 bp, 10 predicted proteins | sample Coa_R2_FD_67286 | JGI IMG/M metagenome (GOLD analysis project Ga0070740, IMG submission 67286) | Surface soil microbial communities from Centralia Pennsylvania, which are recovering from an underground coalmine fire - Coalmine... | ecosystem: Environmental > Terrestrial > Soil > Unclassified ...
CGAGGTCATCGAGGCGCACCATCTCTTCGCGCTCGACGGCGACCGGCTCGACATCGTGGTGCATCCGCAATCGGTGGTGCACGGGCTCGTCTATTACAGCGACGGCTCCGTGCTCGCGCAGCTCGGCTCGCCCGACATGCGCACGCCCATTGCCAACGCGCTCGGCTGGCCCGAGCGCATTCCGGCGCCGAGCCCGCGCCTCGATCTCGCCGCGCTCGCGCAGCTCACTTTCGAAGCGCCCGATCCGCAGCGCTTTCCGGCTCTGCGCCTGGCGCGCGCCGCGCTCGACAGCGGCGGCGGGACGCCAACCGTGCTCAATGCCGCGAACGAGGTCGCCGTTGCGGCCTTCCTCGACCGCCGCATCGGCTTCCTCGAGATCGCGGCGACCGTCGAGCGCGTGCTCGAGGCGCTGCCCAATCCTCGGCTGGACCGGCTCGAGGACGTGTACGCCATCGACGCCGAGGCGCGCGCCGTGGCCCGTCGCCTCATCGGCAATCAGACCTGCGCGGTGTGACGGCCCCCGTGACCGACAGGCCGGTGCTCGTGACCGGAGCATCGGGATTTGTGGGGTCGGCGGTGGCGCGCGCCCTCGTCGCCGAGGGGCGGCGCGTGCGCGTGCTGCTGCGGCCGTCCAGCGATCCGCACAACATCGCCGGCCTCGATGTCGAGACACGGACCGGCAGCCTCGAGGATTGGCGCTCGCTGGCCGCGGCGGTCGAAGGCTGCGGGACGCTCTATCATGTCGCCGCGGACTACCGGCTCTGGGTGCGCGATCCGAGCGCCATGCTCGCGGCCAATGTCGACGGCACCGAGCGGCTGATGGCGGCGGCGCAGGAGGCCGGCGTCGCCCGGATCGTCTATACCAGCAGCGTCGCGACGCTCGGCCACAATCCCGACGGCAGCCCCGCCGACGAGACCACGCCGAGCAGCCTCGCCGACAAGATCGGTCCCTATAAGCGCTCGAAGTACCTCGCCGAGGAGGCGGTGCGGCGCATGGTGCAGAAGGGCCTGCCCGCGGTGATCGTCAATCCCTCGACCCCGGTGGGCCCGCGCGACCGCAAGCCGACGCCCACCGGGCGGATGATCATCGAGGCGGCGTCGGGCCGGATGCCCGCCTATGTCGATACCGGACTCAATCTCGTGCATGTCGACGACGTGGCGCAGGGCCATCTCCTGGCCGAGCGCGCCGGCCGGATCGGCGAGCGCTACATCCTCGGCGGCACCGACATGACGCTCGCGGCGATCCTGGGCGAGATCGCCCGGCTGTGCGGGCGGGCACCGCCGCGGCTCAGGCTCCCGGTCGCGGCGGTCTGGCCCGTGGCGCTCGTGGCCGAGCTGGTGGGGCGCATCACCGGGCGCGAGCCGTTCGTGACCCTGGACGGGCTGAGGATGGCGCGGTCGCACATGTACTTCACCTCGGCCAAGGCGGAGCGCGAGCTGGGCTATCGCGCGCGGCCCGCCGTCGAGGGGCTGGCGGACGCCATCCAGTGGTTTCGCGCGGCCGGGATGTGCCCGTGAGCGGCCTCGCCGTTCTCGCCGTTGCGGCGCTGGCCGCCTGGGTCTACCTGCTGCTGGGGCGCGGCTTCTTCTGGCTGCCATCGTTCCTGCCGCCGGCGCCGCTGCCGCGGCGCTGGCCGCGCGTCGTGGCGGTGGTCCCCGCGCGCAACGAGGCGGCGGTGATCGGCGAGGCCGTCGCCTCGCTCCTGGCGCAGGACTATCCGGGCGGGCTGGAGGTGGTGGTGGTGGACGACCACAGCAGCGACGCCACCGCCGACGCGGCCCGCGCCGCGGCGCGCGCCGCCGGCGCCGCGGATCGGCTCGCGGTGCTGCAGGCGCGCGCGCTGCCGCCGGGCTGGACGGGGAAGCTCTGGGCGCTGAGCGAAGGCGTGCGCGCGGTCGAGGCGCGGGGCGCGCCGCCCGATCTCTATCTCTTCACCGACGCCGACATCGCGCATGGGCGCGGCAGCCTCGCGGGGCTGGTGCGGACGCTCGAGGCGCGCGGCGCGGCGCTGGTCTCGCTGATGGTGCGGCTGCGGTGCGAGAGCCTGGCCGAGCGCTTCCTGATCCCGGCCTTCGTGTTCTTCTTCGCCATGCTCTATCCCTTCGCCTGGGCGGGCGACCCGCGGCGGCGGACCGCGGCGGCGGCGGGCGGCTGCATCCTGCTGCGGCGTGACGCCTACCACCGCGCCGGGGGCTACGAGGCGATCCGCGGCGAACTGATCGACGATTGCGCGCTCGCCGGGCGGGTCAAGGCGCACGGCCGCATCGCGCTCGCGCTCGCGCGGGACACGCGGAGCCTGCGGCCCTATCCGCGTCTCCGCGACATCTGGGCCATGGTGGCGCGCACCGCCTACACCCAGCTCGGCCATTCGCCGGCGCGGCTCGCCGGGACGGTGCTCGGGCTGGGCTTGACCTTTGTCGCGCCGCCGGTTCTCGTCTTCGCCGGGGCCTCCGGCGCCTGGCTCGCGGGCGGGGCCTGGGCGGCGATGGCGGTCGCCTATGCGCCGATGCTCGCGTTCTATGGCCGGTCGCCGCTTTGGGCGCCGGCGCTGCCGCTGGTCGCGCTGACCTATCTGGCGGCGACGCTCGATTCCGCCCGGCGCCACCGCGCCGGCCGCGGCGGCGAGTGGAAGGGACGGGTGCAATGGCAGAGCCAGCGCTGAGCGACGCCGTCGAGACGCCGTCGGGCAAGGGCCGGGCGGACGAGAATTTCCCCGTCGGGTCCTGGCTCATCCGGCGCGACCTGCGGCCGCACGTGCACGCGTTCTACCGCTTCGCGCGCGAGGCCGACGACGTCGCCGACAATCCGCATCTCTCCGCCGACGACAAGATCCGCCGGCTCGACCGCATGGCGGCCGTGCTCGACGGCGCGCCGGGGCAGGACGCGCCGGCCGCCGCGGCGATGCGCGCGAGCCTCGCCGCGACCGGCGTGACGGCGCAGCATTGCCACGACGTGCTGCGCGCCTTCCGGCTCGATGCGACCAAGCTGCGCTATCGCGACTGGGACGACCTCATGGAGTATTGCCGCTATTCCGCGTCGCCGGTCGGGCGCCAGCTGCTCGACCTGCATGGCGAGCCGCGGAGCACGTGGCCCGCTTCCGACGCGCTCTGCAGCGCGCTCCAGGTGCTCAATCATTTGCAGGATTGCGGCGCCGACTATCGCGCGCTCGACCGCGTCTATCTGCCGGAGCGGGATCTGGCCGCATGCGGCGCGCGGATCGAGGAGCTGGCGGCCGCCGCATCGAGCCCGGCGCTGCGGTTCACGCTGCACCGCCTGCTCGACGGCACGGACGCGCTGATCGCGCGCGCCCGGCTCTTGCCGGCAGGCGTGCGGAGCCGGGGCCTGCGCCGCGAGTGCGCGGTCATCGTCGCGCTGGCCGAGCGGCTCGCCAGCCGCCTGCGGCGCAACGATCCGCTCGCGATGCGGGTGAAGCTCACGCGCGGCGATTTCGCCGCCGCCTTCCTGCGCGGCCTCCTGTGGCGGCGGCGATGAGCGCCCCGCCCGCGGACGGCGACGCCGCGACGCGCGCGGAGATCCGCGAGCGGGTGATCGCGGCCGGGACCTCGTTCTACTGGGCGATGCGGCTGCTGCCGGCGGAGCGGCGCGACGCGATGTTCGCGGTCTATGCGTATTGCCGCGTGATCGACGACATCGCCGACAGCGACGATCCCGGCGCGGCGAAGCTCGCGGCGCTGGCGGCGTGGCGGAGCGAGGTGGCCGCGCTCTTCGCCGGACGGCCGACGCAGCCGCTCGCGCGCGTGCTCGCCGCGGCGGCGCGGGACTATCGGCTGCGGCAGGAGGATTTCCTGGCGCTGATCGACGGCATGGAGATGGACGCGCGCGCGCCGATCTGCGCGCCCAGCCTGCAGGAGCTCGATCTCTACTGCGACCGCGTGGCGAGCGCGGTCGGGCGGCTGTCGGTCCGCATCTTCGGGGACGACTCCCCGGCGGCCGACCGGGTCGCGTTTGCGCTCGGCCGCGCGCTGCAGCTCACCAACATTCTCCGCGACCTCAGCGAGGACGCGGCGCGCGGCCGGCTCTATCTGCCGCGCGAGCTCCTGGACCGGTACGGGATCGCCGCCGGCACGCCCGAGCGCGTGCTGGCGCACCCGGCGCTGGGCGCGGTGTGCGACGCGCTCGCGGACATCGCCGAGGCGCATTTCCGCGACGCCGCCGCGGCGATGGGCCAGTGCTCCCGGCGCGCGATGCGCCCGGCCGCGGTGATGGGCGCGGTCTATCATGCGTCGCTCGTCCGCCTGCGCCGGCGCGGCTGGACGCGGCTCGACGAGCCGGTGTCGCTGTCGCGTCCCGCGAAGATCTGGCTGGCGCTGCGGCACGGGGTGCTGTGAGCCGCTTCGCCCGCGTGCATGTGGTCGGAGCCGGCATGGCGGGGCTGGCGGCGGCCGTGCGGCTGGCCGGGGCGGGGGTCGCCGTGGTGCTGCACGAAGCCGCGCCGCAGGCCGGTGGCCGCTGCCGCTCTTACTTCGACGCGAGCCTCGGCTGCCGCATCGACAACGGCAACCACCTGCTGCTGTCCGGCAACCGATCGACGATGCGGTATCTCGCGGCGGTCGGCGCCATGGACCGGCTCACCGGCCCGGCCGAGGCCGCGTTCCCGTTTCTCGACCTCGCGACCGGCGAGCGCTGGGTGCTCCGGCCCGGGCCGGGCGTGCTGCCGTGGTGGGTGTTCGACCGGGCGCGCCGCGTCCCCGGCACCCGCGCGCGCGACTATCTCGCGGCGCTTCGCCTCCGCGTCGCCCGGCCGGACCAGGTGGTGAGCGACGTGCTCGACCGGCAAGCGCCGCTGTTCCGGCGGTTCTGGCAGCCGCTGACGGTCGCGGCGCTGAACACGCAGGCGCGCGAAGCCTCGGCGGCCATGCTCGCGCGGGTGATGGCGGAGACGTTCGCGAAGGGCGGCGCGGCGTGCCGCCCGCTGGTGCCGAAGGAAGGCTTGTCGGAGGCGCTGGTCGATCCGGCGCTCGCCTATCTCGAGGCGCGCGGCGTGACGGTGCGGTTCGCCGCGCGGCTCCGCGCGGTGGCGCTGGGCGACGGGGCCGCGACGGCGCTCGGCTTCGAGACGGGGAGCGAGCCGCTCGGCGCGGACGAGGCGCTGCTGCTGGCGGTGCCCGCGCCGGTCGCGGCGCGGCTCGTGCCCGGCCTCGTCGCGCCCGAGGCGTTCCGGGCGATCGTCAATGCGCATTACCGCGTGGCCGTGCCGGACGACCGGCCGCTCTTCGTCGGCATCATCGGCGGCACCGCGGAGTGGGTGTTCCGCAAGCGCGAGGTCCTGTCGGTGACCGTGAGCGCCGCCGACCGCCTGGTCGACAGCCCGGCCGACGAGCTGGGCCTGCGGCTGTGGCGCGATGTCGAGCAGGCCTACGCGCTGCCGCCGCAGCCCATGCCGCCGGCGCAGATCGTGAAGGAGCGCCGGGCGACCTTCGCCGCCACGCCGGCCGCGCTCGCGCGCCGGCCGCCGCCGCGCACGCGGTGGCGCAACCTCGTCCTGGCCGGTGACTGGACCGGGACCGGCCTGCCGGCGACGATCGAGGGGGCCGTCCGCTCGGGCCAGGCGGCGGCCGACCTGCTACTCGCGTGAACCCGGCGGACGCGCCGTCCGCTGCTGGATAAAACGCAGCTTTTCCGCTAGGTTGCCGGGGAACGACGCAAGTTGCGTCGCGCCGCAGCCGCGCTAGGTGGTTAATGGTGGTCCCTGGACAGTCGGAACCCGAGCGGCGCCCCGAGGGCGCGGGTCGAGCGCGCCTCTAGGCCTGCGGCAAAGCCCCGTGCAGCACCCCGGCGAAATCCCAGCGGACGAGACGCTTGCCGCGCGCGGCGCGCGGGGGCAGGCCCCGTCCGATCTCGACCGCGGCATCGCGGCGGCGCGCGACGCGCTGATCGCGCAGCAGCGGCCGGACGGCGAATGGTCGTTCGAGCTCGAGGCGGATGCGACGATCCCCGCGGAATACATCCTGCTCGGCCATTATCTCGGCGAGATCGACGAGGCGGCCGAGGCGGCGCTCGCGCGCTATCTCCGCGCGATCCAGGGCGAGCATGGCGGCTGGCCGCTGTTTTACGACGGCGCGTTCGACCTGTCGGCGAGCGTCAAGGCGTATTTCGCGCTGAAGGCCGCCGGCGATGGCGCGGACCAGCCGCACATGGCGCGCGCGCGGGCGGCGATCCTCGCCCATGGCGGCGCCGCGCTGTGCAACGTGTTCACCCGCATCCAGCTCGCGCTGTTCGGCGAGCTGCCGTGGCATGCCGTGCCGGTGATGCCGGTCGAGATCATGCTGCTGCCGCGCTGGTTCCCGTTCCATCTGAGCAAGGTCTCGTACTGGTCGCGGACGGTGATCGTGCCGCTGCTGGTGCTGATGGCGAAGCGCCCCAGGGCGCGCAATCCGCGCGGGGTCACGGTGGCGGAGCTGTTCGTCCCCGGGACCACGGCGCGGCCGCCGCGGGCGCACGGCTCGGTCTGGGCCGGCGTGTTCAATGCGGCGGACGGCGTGCTGCGCCGGATCGAGCCGTGGCTGCCGCAGCGCCGGCGACAGCGCGCGATCGAGGCCGCCGTCGCCTTCGTGGCGGAGCGCCTCAACGGCGAGGACGGGCTGGGCGGCATCTATCCGGCGATGGCGAACGCGGTGATGATGTTCGATTGCCTCGGCGTCGCGCCGGACGATCCCCGCGTGCTGGCCGCCAAGGCGGCGCTGCGCAAGCTCCTGGTCCTGGAGCCGCGCCGGTCCTACTGCCAGCCGTGCCTGTCGCCGGTCTGGGACACCGGGCTCGCGTCGCTCGCGCTGATGGAGGCGGGCGGCGGCGCGGCCGAGCGCGCGGTGCGGCGCGGGCTCGACTGGCTGATCCCGCGGCAGATCTGCGGCGTGAAGGGCGACTGGGCGACGTGGCGGCCCGAGGTGCGGCCCGGCGGATGGGCGTTCCAGTACGCCAATCCGCATTATCCCGACCTCGACGACACCGCGATGGTGGCGATCGCGCTCGACCGGTTCGACCGCGAGCGCTATCGCGCGGCGGTGGACCGCGCGGCGGAATGGATCGTCGGCATGCGCTGCCGCAGCGGCGGCTGGGCGGCGTTCGACGCCGACAACGAGTATTACTATCTCAACTACATCCCGTTCGCCGATCACGGCGCGCTGCTCGATCCGCCGACCGCGGACGTGTCGGCGCGCTGCGTCGGGCTGCTCGCGCAGCTCGGCTCGCGCGGTTCGCGCGGCGCGCTCGAAGCGGGCCTCGCCTATCTCGCGCGCGTGCAGGAGCGCGACGGCTCCTGGTTCGGGCGGTGGGGCACGAACTACATCTACGGCACCTGGTCGGCGCTGATCGCGCTCGATGCCGCGGGGGTGGCGAAGACGGCGCCGATGGTGCGGCGCGCGGCGGAGTGGCTGCTGTCGAAGCAGCGCGACGATGGCGGCTGGGGCGAGGACGGCGCCTCCTATTGGCCCGGCGCGCCGCACGGCGAGGGCAAGGCGAGCACCGCCTCGCAGACCGCCTGGGCGCTGCTCGGGCTGATGGCGGCAGGCGAGGTGAACCATCCGGCGGTGGCGCGCGGCGTGCGCTATCTGCTGGCGACGCAGCGGCCGCACGGGCTCTGGGACGAGCCGTGGTACACCGCGGTCGGCTTCCCGCGGGTGTTCTATCTCCGCTACCACGGCTACCGCGCGTATTTCCCGCTCTGGGCGCTGGCGCGCTATCGCAACCTGCGCCGCGGCGGCGGCAAGACCTACGGCATGTGATGTCGATCGCGGCGATCACGGGCCTTGCGGTCGAGGCCCGGATCGCGCGCCGCGCGGGCTTCGCCGCAGCCGTGTCCGGCGCCGACGCCGCACGCGCCAAGGGCGTGGCGCGCCGGCTCCTCGAGGAGGGCGCGGCGGCGCTAATGAGCTTCGGCGTCGCCGGCGCGCTCGCGCCCGGGCTCGCGCCGGGCGCTCTGCTGCTGCCCAGCCGCGTGATCGATCCTGCGGGCGCCGAGTTCCTGCCCGATCCGGCGTGGCGCGATGCGGCCCGCGCGGCGCTCGCGGCGCGCGGGCTCGGCGTGATCGAGGACCCGCTCGCCGGCGCCGCGCACATCGTCGCGGCGCCGGCGGAGAAGGCGGCGCTGCACCGGCGCACCGGCGCGGCGGGCGTCGATCTCGAGAGCACGGCGGCGGCCGCGGCGGCGCGCCGCGCCGGCCGGCCGTTCCTGGTGCTGCGCGCCGTCGCGGATCCCGCGGATTTCGCGCTTCCGGCGGCCGCGCTCGCCGCCGTCGATGCCGCCGGGCGCACGCTGGTCCTGCCGGTGCTGCTGGCGGCGCTCCGGCGGCCGGGGCAGGTCCCCGATCTCGTCCGCCTCGCGCGCTTCACCCGCCGCGCGCTCGATGCGTTGGCGCGCGCGGCGGCGGCGCTCCAAGGCTTGTCGCTCCCGCCGGAGCGGCGATAGTGTCTGCCGCAAACCAGCCGGGAGGGAACGATGACGACGCGCAAGCTGACCATGAGCGACATCCACGCGGCGGCGGAGCGGCTGAAGAATTGGGGCCGGTGGGGCGCGGACGACGAGATCGGCACGCTCAACTTCACCCGGCCCGAGGATGTCGTCGCCGCGGCGCGCCTGGTGCAGAAGGGCAAGGTCATGTCGCTCGCGCTCGCCTTCGACCATCGCGGCCCGCAGGGCGCGAAGTCGAACTATCCGGCGATCGGCCGGTTCAACCCGATCCACGTGATGCTGCGCACCGGCACCGATGCCTATTCCGGCGTGCTCGACAGCCGCAAGATCCGCGGCGCCGACGACATCGTGATCATGCCGATGCAGTGCGGCACGCAATGGGACGGGCTCGGCCACATCTTCTACGGCGATCACATGTGGAACGGCTATGACTGCCGCACCGTCACCTCGGCCGGCGCGCAGAAATGCGGGATCGAGAAGACGCGCGACCGGATCGTCGGGCGCGGCGTGCTGCTCGACATCCCGCGCATGCTGGGCCAGGAGCACCTGCCGGACGGGTTCGCGATCACCTGCGAGCATCTCGACCGCGCGGAGCGGCATTTCGGCGTGACGGTGAGGCGCGGCGATTTCCTTCTGGTGCGCACCGGCCAGATCGAGGCGAAGCTTGCGGCCGAGAACTGGGACGGCTATCCCGGGGGCGACGCGCCGGGGCTCGCCTTCGAGACGCTCGATTGGCTGCACAAGAAGGAGGTCGCGGCGATCGCGACCGACACCTGGGGCGTCGAGGTGCGGCCCAACGAGACCGACGAGGCGAACCAGCCGTGGCACTGGATCTCGATCCCGATCATGGGGCTGACGGTGGGCGAGATCTTCAACATGGCCGAATTGGCGCGGGACTGCGCCGAGGACAGGCGCTATGAATTCATGTTCGTGGCGCCGGCCCTGCCGGTGACGGGGGCGGTCGGCTCGCCGGCGAACCCGCTGGCGATCAAGTGAGAGGAGCGACCTGATGCCGAGAGTACGCGAAATCGAGGATGACGGCGGCAATCCGATCCTGGCCGAGCAGTTCAAGCGGGAGCGGGAGCGGTTCGGCGGCCTGCTCAATCCAACCAAGGTCCAGGCGCATTGCCCGCCGATCCTTCGCGCCGCCAAGGCGCTCGGCGCGGCGATCGAGGAGTCCGGCCAGCTCCCGAAGGAGATGGTGGCGCTCGTCTCGCTGCGCACCGCCGCGATCAACGGGTGTCCATTCTGAATTGACATCAATTCCGTCCGTGTGATGGAAGGCAAGGAAGGCGAGGCGAAGGTTGCGGCGCTGGCGCATTGGCGGGACTCGCCGCTGTTCAGCGACGCCGAGCGGGTGGCGCTCGAATATGCCGAGGCGATGACGATCACCGGCCAGAGGGTGGACGACCGGCTGTTCGCGCGGGCGAAGCGGCACTTCACCGAGGCGCAGATCGTGGAGCTCACGGCGGCGATCGCCGTCGAGAACTTCCGCAGCAAGTTCAACCCGGCGCTGGGCGTGGAGTCGCAAGGCTTCTGCCTGATCCCGAGGCGCTGAGGTCCGGCGCGGGGCTTCGCTCAGGATGCAGAAAAGCGCCTCACCCTGAGCGGAGCGCGCACCCGCGCGCGCGGCGAACCGCGCGATGCCTTTGTTGCGTTGACAATATTTCTATAGGCAATCATGTTTCACGTGAAACAGCCGCGTCCCGCCCCGGACTGTTTCACGTGAAACACCGCGCGCGGCCGCGCGGATCGGCGCGCCCCGCCGGGTCCGCGCCCGGCCTCCCGCGGGGCGCGGCACGCCCGGAAAACGCGGGAATCCGGCCATCCCGTTGAGGGCGCGCGGTAATTTCCGCCGCGAATTTTCCGAATCACGGTTATTGGTGACGCCGGGGCCGGAATCCGATCGATCCCTATGGCAGCGCGGTGCGTCCTTCGACTCCGCGCCGGCGCGCAGTCGAAGGGCGCACGATGCTTCAAGCTCCCTTGATCGGACGTCAGGCCTGGCTCACGGCGAGGGGGGCGGCGATCTCGATGTCGGTGGCGACGTCGAGGACGACCGGGCGCCCGGCGGCGAGCGCGCGCTCGAAGGCCGGCGCGAACTCGCTCGCGCGCTCGACGCGCAGGCCCACCGCGCCGAGCTCTTCGGCGATGCGGGCGAAATTCACCTTGCGGAAGGTCCAGAGCTCGCGCGACTGCT
>Ga0070740_10006191_pt1 | contig 10628 bp, 7 predicted proteins | sample Coa_R2_FD_67286 | JGI IMG/M metagenome (GOLD analysis project Ga0070740, IMG submission 67286) | Surface soil microbial communities from Centralia Pennsylvania, which are recovering from an underground coalmine fire - Coalmine... | ecosystem: Environmental > Terrestrial > Soil > Unclassified ...
CTGCTGAAATATCAATGATTTCCCGAATGTCTTCATCAAAATCAGTCAACACGCAATTTCCATGTTCAATTTTTTTCAGCACTGATTCAGCATATTCAAGATTTCTCAGGATACTGGCCTGTGAGCCAGCTATTTGCTTGATGGCATCCAGTATTCCAGGATACTGAACCGCTTTTTTCATTGAATTTGTATCCAGGCTGTAACAGCTATTGTCCGGCTCAATCTCCAGGATACATGACATGGGTTGATTATCTTTTATATAGTTAATCTTGAGTCTGGATGGGCCTGCTGCCTGTATGACAACCAGATGTTTTTGCGGGCGCCATTGAGTGATCATCATGGCTTCTTCATCACTAATGGCGTGGATGTAATGATCCAGATTAATTATTTTTACGGACTGAGCAATCGCTTCTTGTCTTAACATGATGATTTAAAGTTCTTTTTTATATTTATCAGAGAAGTTTGTGTGTTGATGCGTAATTTTATCTTGTTATGATTAAGGCAAAATTAAGTTTTGTGTTTATATATTATTCATTTATGAGTGTCTGCTGTAGTAAAGGAGTAAGAAACTGGATTAAGCTATATGCATTCATTCAACAAGGAACCGATTCTATGCCGCAGCAGAAGCGAATCTTTATAGTTGGTCACTCGGGCGCAGGTAAAGGTGTCTTGGCTCAGGCGCTAGCCAAAAAGCTGGGATGGAAATTCATTGATGCTGATTTTGGACTGGTGCCATCGGTGGGACGCACATTGACGGAAATTCTTGGGAGTCAAGGCGAAGAAGCTTTTCAGCATTGTCTGTTTGAAATTCTGGATAATCAACGGAGCATGGAAAATGTTGTCGTGACGACAGATGACAGTATTGTATGCCATGAACGGAATCGTAAAGTTCTGTCATCGGAATTTACCGTTTATTTACAGGTAAGCGCATTGGTTCAGTTTGAACGGATTGCGCATAATCGTCCGCTGTTGCCTGTTAGTGATTATAAGGCATTTCTGAATAAACTCCGCAAAGAACGTGATCATTTATTTGAACAGGTGGCTGCTTACTCTATCAGTTCGGATAATGGTGCGATTGATGAGCATGTATCGAGCGTTATTCTGGCAATGAACAGTATGTTGAAACGATGAACGAAACGATGAAAAAATTCATCTAGAAAAGAGATTTTTTAATTCTTGCTTCGCGTCTTCCAGGATCGCTTTTTGTGTGCGTGACAGTTTTTTGCCTGCGCGGTTGATATAGAAATTAAGCATGGACATGGCAGATTGATACGGAGTGCCTTTGCGTGCGCAGCTTTCCAATGCCGATTGCTGCAATGATTTGGCAATTTTTTTAGGATCTTTCCAGGTAAATATTCCATCTTCAAGGCTCAGCGCATGACTGGTCTCCGTTACTTTTTGGGACCATTTGCTTTTATTAGTCATTATTCCTCGCATGAATAGCCTAACAACTCCAGGGCTTTTTCCAGGTAATCTGCAATTAATGGTTTGGAAAGCAGGTAACCTGTTAAATTGGGTGCCAGATTGCTTTTTGCTTCTTTTCGTGCGTCACTCCATTCGTTAATGTCAAAATCACCTCTGCCAACATACATTAATGTCAGCAAGTCAATTTGCTGGTCAGGCTCCAGATCTTCAATCACATGTTTTACCTCAGCAAAAGTAAGGTCATCGTCATGATCAGCTAAAATTTGGGACCAGTCATATTCATACTCTGATTCTGGAATCGATTCTCTGAACGTCACTTCTTCCTTGGCGTGAAATTCTTTTGCTTTTGCGATAATAAAACAAACGGTGTCCGGATTAATATTTAATATATTCGTATTCAGCATGGCGTGCTCCTGCGCGTATATATATTAATTTTAATCCTTTCAGGAAGCCGAGACCATGCTCGGTATTTTAACCACATGATTATTTTGTAAAATTAATTTATGTCAGGTGAGAGAGGGAATAGTGGACGTGGTTGCGATGTGTATGCCAGACCAGAGACGAAACCCGGATGCCTGTGGCATCCGGGTACAAGCTATCTATTCTCGTGTTGTTGGAAAAACTCCAGTTGCTCTTTCATTACAAATGTTGAAGCCTGTATATGATCAAGTACATCACTTACGGATTTGATGTAAACAGTATCGCTTTGATTTTTTAATTCCTTATAGGCGATTTCAGCACCATGATAAGGTAAATCATGATCGCCTTTTGTTCCTACGAGCAATAAGGGCGAAGTGGATTTAAAATTGTAATGATTGAAATTTTTAATAAATTGTTCAGTGTGTGATTCTGTTCCATTAATGATGGAATCAAAAAATGTATCTTGAAGAATCTGACGCGGATCCAATGGTAGAGCCTGGAGAATTTCAGCTGCATCATGATTTCCATCAAACAGAACAGGAACAAGCGTGTCGTAGGGTTTCTTGAATATCTCGCTTAGTCCTGACCAGTAGTGGTAGTAGGATTGCATGGAATAAAAGAAATAGGCCAGATAAACTGATGAACGCGGACCAGGTTCAAGAGTGATAAATCGCACGGTTTCGCGCCAGTCGTAAGGGGCAGAACCAGGTGCGGCGGCTGTCACGTGAATATCCTTATGGTTTTTCAGCAGGGATTCATAAGTCACCATGGTGGTGAATCCACCTTCTGAGTAGCCTGCCAAAAAAAGCTTGTCATTGACCGGATAATTTAAAATGGATGCCAGTTCCTTTGCTGCAATCAGCATGTCGATACTGCTGCTGGCCAGAGTTTCAGACTGTACATAAGGATGAAGCGGCAATTCACTGTCGCCAAGGCCGAGATAGTCTGGCATGACCAGCATGTATCCGCCGCTGCTCGAAAAGACAGCGGGATAGACATAGTAATTTTCCTTGAAATTGGAAGGAACATCGTTACGTGTTACCCTTGTGCCATGATGGTAGCTGACGATAGCGACTTTGTCTTTTGGTGACACTGGCATGGCCACCAGACCGGAAGCGTGAGTGAATTTTCCATCTGGCGCAGTGGTTGTGTATTTGATTTTATATAAATTGAGTGAGTATTTTGGTTCAAGTGTATCCAGCGGCGGCATTTTTTGCAGCACTGCTTTTGCAGCTTCCGGAGCGAATTCGCCAATATAAGTGTAATTATCGAGTTTTGCATTTCCGGCGATAATAACAGAAGCATAAAGGCAGCTGATCAGCCAGAACATGCCAATGAATATCTGTTTTCGTAAGATGAATAGTTGCATATGATTCTTTTCCTTGTTGATTGAGGGAACTGATAATTGCATGTTTGTTTACATTTATCAATTATGATGCCTTAACCGTAATTGCTGGCCATGAGGGTCAGTCGAGCGATGAGTAATTTGAATGCATTGGATGGCGAATATATTCACCTTACCATTTGAGTTTTACCTGATTCTCATTATCAAAAACAATTGATGGCTGTAAAGGAGATTTCTTCCAGAAAGAGTGAGAAGATGACAATCCATTTCTGCCATCAGACAAGTTAGCGATGCTTTCATTGGCTGTTGACGATGTCATAGAGCGAGCGTTTGTATTCGATGGTTTGTCTGGTGTTTGTTTCTTCATGGCAGTTTATATTAGTTTCTCCCAGGAACCGAGACCGTCGATTTCAGTGCCTGTCTCTGTTCGGATTAAATTGATTGGCTTTCTACCCGAGGCATCTCCTATCATCATCGCCAGATCTTGTGAATGTGTTGTCACCCAGATTTGTGAATAGCGCGATGCCAGTGTTATTAACTCAGCCAGCGGTTGCAGCAATTCCGGATGCAGGCTTGTCTCAGGTTCATTCAATGCCAGCAGCGCAGCGGGCCTAGGGCTTAACAATGCCGCAACCAGGCATAGATATCGCAATGTGCCGTCGGAGAGCTCTCTAGCTTCGAGCGGTCGTAACACACCAGGCATTTGCAGCTGGATTTCAAAGCGTGTCTTGCTGTCAACATTGATTATCAGGGCGGTGCCAGGAAATGCCCGATCAATCACTTCATGGAGTGTATCCTTGTCACCAATTTCGATAATTGTTTGCAAAGCGGCTGCGAGATCATGTCCATCGTTACTCAGGATGTCGGTCCTGACTCCTACTTGCGGAATCCTGATCGGTGATTCCGCATCGGTACGAAAATGATGATAAAAGCGCCATTTTCTTATTTCATTGCAAAGATCCGACAATTCGGGATAGAGATGAGGTTCCTGCAATTGAGACAGGACGGATTCGGACTGGGACAGGCTGACTGGATACGCAACCCGTTGGCCTTCCTGGTTGATTATCCATGCACTTCCTGCCTGGCGATCGAGCAAGGTATTACCAGGCCGTCTGGCATCGCCAAACCAGACATATTCCTCCTTGACCATGGGATCCAGCGCAAAGACTGAGCTGGAAGGCGGGGGCAATCCGCAGGCAATTTCATAGCTAAAATTATGTGTCTGGATACCTAGTGTTAATCGTACGGGAGGTCTGGACCTGGTCGTCTGTTTTTTATTTCCAGCCCACAATATAGAAGGCATGCCTCCTTCAAGTGCGAGCGTTTTCGCCAACTCACCGTTTGCTGCTTTAGCTAATAAATAAACAGATTTATACAGGTTACTTTTTCCGCAGCCGTTAGCGCCAGTAACGACATTTACCGCTTCCATCTGTAATCTCAGTTTTTGTATGGAGCGATATCCCTGGATAGTCAGTGATTTAATAGGCATGTTATATCCGAACGATCGGTAAGTGTGGATTAAATCAATGAACGTGACAGTAGCATGAATAAACAGACCGGATCAAGATGGCGGACATGTCATGATCCACACGAAGAATTACAGATTACTGAATTGAAGATCGGCTGGTTTGATTGATGGCCAGCTTGAGTATTTTTTTATAAATCCATGCGGTGAAACTATCAGGCTTTTCCAAATTCATGCGTCGTAAATATTTTTCAAATGGAGCATCGCTTTTAAAATAGAGGACAGATTTGATTGCGTATAAAAATAACTGGAATTTATTGTGATATTTCAGCATGGTGAGAGCGTTTTTAATGACTAATTCATCTTCGGTGAGGTCGGTGCCAAATGGATACGGCTGACAATATCCCTTCGACTGTAATTCCTTGATGTTAAATTCGATATTTTCTTCACGATTGTTACGAAATGGAATGGGAATTTCATAATCGTGTTCTATCTTGCCATAGTTTTTTGCCAGGTTGAGCAGGGATCCCTGAAAACGCGAATCAGTAATGTTAAGCATGGCTTTGATGATTTCAGCATCAGTCTTGCTGCGGCAGTCGGCAATTCCATATTCTGTAACCACGATATCACGGAGAAAGCGGGGAATGGTGTTATTGCTGTAATCCCAGTGAATATTGCTTTCCAATCCATGCATCGTCTGTCTTGTACTGCGACAAATGATAATTGAGCGTGCATCCGGCAGGGTTTGCGCCATGTTAACAAAATCAAATTGACCGCCAACCCCGCTTACTTCCTGGGTGTTTTCCAGGGCGTCAGAAACAATGGAGCCTGTTAAAGTAACAAGCATGGCAGAATTGACGAAGCGTCCATGTATGCGCTGCAGTGTCAATAATTCTGGGTTCCAGGCGAGGAGGTTGGTTCGGGATACGGATGTCATATTGATAGACTGACGTTCATGCCGCGGCATTTTCCTTAATTGATCAAATAGAAAGCGGCTACCCAGAATGAAGCCGGCGTGGATCAGGATGCCGCCTTTCAATTCAGTGCCTAGACAGGTTGCAATGATTCTTTGCCTGGCGGTTTGGAGACTTAAATCTGCCGGGATTTTTTCTGAATTGATAATCAGGTACTCATCACGATACACCACAGTCTCTTTAAAAATGCCATATCTCACCAGGAATTCAACGCAACCCGGAGTCAGTTTCGCGTTGATAATATGATTATCCAGAAGGATGTCCAGTGTATCAGCTTTCATGGTAGGCTGAATTTGCCCTGTGTTCAACAATCTTTGTAAGCCAGTGTGGTCGTAGACGCGCTTTTTAAGAATGCCATGTCTGTACAAATGCAGATATTCATCGCTTAATAATTCGGTTGAAGCATATAAGCCATCTTCAAAGGGCGCCAAACAGCACAACTCAGTAACAGTTTTGCCAAATTTATGGCGGATTTCGAGCTTGTCTAAAAATTCCTGATAGACGGCATTGGATTCATGGCGCATGATTAGTGCGTTGGCCACTGCGTTGCTTAATGATCCTATGCCGATTTGCAGGCAGCCATTATCCTTGATCAATGCGCTTGTATAGAGACCTATCATGTGTTCCTGGGGCGATATTTCATCACGCGGCAGCGCAAACAGACTTCTATATTCTTTTGTATCAACAATGTGGGTAAATGTGTCTTGAGTTAATACGGCATCTCCATACATAAATGGCAGGTTGATATTGACTTCACCAACGACGGCTATTTTTTTCCCCTGCTCTGCAAATTGTTTGAACGCGTTTGCCAAATCAATAAACAGATCTGAATTGCAGCTGACGCTGTATTGATCCGGATATTCTTCAGAGGGTGTAATATATTGAGCAATCACATTAATGGATAAATTCAGGATATCGCGAATGATATGCGTATAAGTGCTGCTAATGTAGTTTTGCTGGACATATCTATTGTGCAAATATTTTGCTGGATTAAGGAAGAATTCAATGACGCGAATATTGTCAGGCATACATTGTTTGATTCGGTCCTGCTCGAATAGCGGATCTTCATAATCCCCGATAATTCTTTCAAGAACAGGGGCTGCCAGTCGTTTTTGCAATTCATTTTTAATGTTTGGCCGGGCCAGTGTTAATGCAGTGATAATGGTAAGATCAATGGTCCTGTCTTCACGTGCCAACTGATAAAGGCAGTTAATCAGGCCAACAGGTTTTCCTATTCCTAACGGGATGCCGATTACAATCTTTTTACCGACGTGGTCAATAATACTTTTGATAGTATCCGCATAGGTGTTGAAAAGCATAAACAATCCATGTACCTCTGGTTGGCAACAAATCGATTCCCTATTCCAATAAAAGATAGCATTATAAGCACTGTTACGAAACTGTTTATTGGTCATGATGGACCCAAGCGGAAATGCATGATTTGTGCCTGTACTCAGGCGCCATCGATCAATACCGCACAGATTTTATCTTGCAGTTCTTCATATTTCTCTGGCAAGTCGACAAATCCATTGATCATTATTGAAAATATCAGGGTATGCTTTTTCCTGGTTAGCAGGTAGCCGGATAAATTACTTACTGCGGTTGCGGTCCCTGTTTTGGCAGAAACTCTTCCAAGCGTGTCAGGATCTCTCATGCGAAATTTCAGAGTACCATCTGTGCCGCTGACAGGTAACGCGGAAATTAAAATGCCCGCCTGAGGGAGAGAGTTGATTTTTTGCAGCAGCGTTACAATTTGTTGTGGTGTCAGAAAATCATAACGAGATCCGCCGCTGCCATCAATCAATGTCGTTTTGGGAATATCAAGATGAACCGTCCGGTCAAGAATGTCACGCGCGGCATCACTGCCATTTTTAAAACTGCCAGCAGTATTTGCATAATGTGCGCCGATTGTTTTAAACAGTGAATTCGCAATCATGTTATCTGAGTTTTTTAGCATGAGAGTTATCAGGCTGAAGAGTGGCAATGATTTTTCTTGAGCTAACAGCAACGGTGGATTATCAATGTGATGATATTCATATTTGCCAGTGTTGTTTATACGGTTTTTGCTCAGCAGGTAATCCAGTATAAACTGGATATTCGAACGAGGATTATCAATTGCCCGGGCAATATACTTGTTCGGCATGGATGGATTAATACAGCCATTCATTGTATAGGTTGAAGCGCCGGTGCGTTCTGTTTTAATCTCGCATTTGGCTTGTGACGATATGCCTGTCACAACATTGTTGATGAACTGCATGGATTGAGGATGTTCAGGCAGGGTCATTCTGGCCGGCTGGCCTGGACCGGATCCTGGACTCAACATTGTGCTGACGCAATTGCCTTCAATGATGATGGTATTGACAGGTGACCCCCAGCAGAAATCCTTGTCGTCCCAGGTGGTGCCAGGACTCATACCTATTTGATCAAATGCTGTGTCATCGATGATGACGCTTCCATTGATGCGTTGTATGCCAGCCTGTGCCAGTGCATGTATCATTTGATCAAGTTGCGACACTGTTAGGGTGGGATCTCCGGAAAATCTGATATAAATATTATCCTCAAGCACGCCATTTTTGATTTTTCTGGTATCGGTATATAACTGGGTTGTATAAGTGAATTTTTTACCCAGGGACTGCAATGCCGCAAAAGCCGTAAATAATTTTTCATTGCTTGCCGGCATAAAATAGCGGCCAGGATTTTTTTGATAGACTGTTTTTCCAGTCCGCTTATCCTTTACCAGTATGCTGATACTGGTAGTGGCATTGAAGTCTTTTAACACGGCATTGATTTTATTAGCCAGTGTGTCATGTAATGCAGCGGATGCAAATGCGGGTGAGATGGTGCAAAACATGGCAAAAATAATCAGCAGTCTTTTCATGGGCAAAAGCGCCTGTAAGATAATGTTGTTGTATAAATCGTCGTCAAGAACGACTCCGGGCATTGAGCTGATGGGGTCGGTGTGGCATTCCAAAGCATTTTATCTGGATTGCTGCGGCTGTTTTGCAGCTTCGCAAAATAAATATGATGTTAGCACAATTTCAGGGTTGCCTGAAGGATTGCCCATTCCTGATAGAGAGATTGTGCATATCAAGTTGCAGGCCTATCTGTGCATACAGAATCATGATGATTTGTAAGTCATATCACGATCATCAGAAGAGGTATCCTTGTTTTCTTTTGATTTTTTCTTTTCTTGATGTTGGCGGTTTAACTCCAGCAGCCATTGTGGTCTTGCCGGTACATCTGGTGGTTTTTTTGTCGTGGTCATCTTTTCTCTGGTATCCGGCTCTGGTTTTTGCTTTTGTGAAGGCAAGACTGGTTCAGAATGATGATGTTTAAGTCCAGATATTTTTGCATTAAGCAGCGCGGTACTGCTTGTTGTGGCCCTAAGTCTTGGCTGTTGAGTGGAAGTTGACGTATCGGGATTGGTGATGGGATGAAGCGGTATCTCGCTAACATTGCCTGGCGCATCAATCCCTTCTCTTGATTTGATTTTTTGCTGTCTTTGTTCAAGCTCGATATGGATCGCCTGGAGTGTTTTGATAACGGAAGAGATGAGTTTCTGTGTGCTCTTCGAATACGTAGACTCTGGATCATTAATAATCACATTCAGACGGACTACCAGGTTATTGATTTCATCCCTACCTGCCGGATCAGAGAAATTCAGCTTTTTCATTTTACCGCTAAGCTCATAGAGCAGCTTCAATTCAATCGCGTTTTGCGAGGATTTATTTTTCATGAGACTCTTGATTTGCTTTTCTATCTGATGCTGTACGTTGAGAGCTTTCAAGGCTTTAAAGGTATTTGAAGTATAGATGATAGCAGGTAATTTCTGTTCGGGAGAATCGCGAAATTCTTCGAGCGTTTTTTTTCTGTCGGAGTCAAGCCAGCGCAGGAAAACTCTTTCAGAAATCTTGATAGCGCCAGGATCGTCTTGTGATGCATCTATCCAGTTGCCGTTTGTATCTTGTTTCTTGAGAACAAGGTCATTAATGACTTCCATGCCAATATATCTTCCTCCAAGCAAAAGCTGAAAATATAATCTGGCAGCTCTGGACCCGTTTTCTCCAAACAGGAATCCGCGCGCATTGTATGCTTTGGATTCGGGTAAATCTTCTTTGCTGTTCATGTCAAAATTAACATGCTGATTTTTTTTCCAATTTGTTTTCCAGGCGCGTCTCGACCCCATGAAGGCGACCACTTTCTGAAATATAGATGGGTTCTTGCCAACGACCATGCAAAATACAGGTTTGGTTTTAGGCAGTCTGGCAATTTTATCTAATAACATTTTTGTTTTACCGGCTGGGAATTTTGAAAAAGTCTCCGGGAGTACCACGCCATGAGGTGTATCCGATTGCAAGCAGTAATTGAGTACCCGTTCTTTTGCTGATTCTAATATATTGCTCTTGTTGTGCAAATCGGAAATGCCAGTATATCCTTTGCTGATGGCGACCTTGATTGCTAGTTTACGCATTTGTGAAATTTCGCGGGCATCGCCGCCATCTACTGAAATAACATAATTCGTATGATCTTCGCTACCATCTTCTGTTTCTAGGAAGTCCATGGTTTGAGACACCGCGTCTTCTGAAGAAGTTGATTTACCGCAGCCGGATGGTCCGCCCATTATGATAAATGGACGTTCCTGCCATTTCGCGCCTTTGTACTCTCTGGTGGATTTATTGAGCAACGCATCCATGTATTCTTTGGTATTCATTTCTTCTTCAAGTGCAAGCTGATATAGTTCAGCACCGCGCTTTCCCAGCAGCGACATGAGATCGATATTTGCTTGTTCTGGGCTGGTTTCTCTAAGTTTGGGATCCTTGCTGTAGCGTAATGGATTTTTTTGTACATCCTTCAGTAACTGTATGAATTGCTCTCTGAAATACGTCCGGTTTTCGGGATTGATATCATCGACAAGTGGAAAGCCATATTTGATCCTATATTCCTTTACTTTATCTCGGTATCCTTTCTTATAATTTTCAATGCCCGCGTACAGTGGATC
>Ga0070740_10006192_pt1 | contig 10627 bp, 9 predicted proteins | sample Coa_R2_FD_67286 | JGI IMG/M metagenome (GOLD analysis project Ga0070740, IMG submission 67286) | Surface soil microbial communities from Centralia Pennsylvania, which are recovering from an underground coalmine fire - Coalmine... | ecosystem: Environmental > Terrestrial > Soil > Unclassified ...
CCTCGTTGAGGCGCGGCAGGATGCGCAGCACCGCCGGCCCGCGCGCATCGACGCGGATGTTGCTGCCGACCGCGTCGAGCACGTCCACCGATTCCGCCTTGGTCAGCTCCCACGGCCGCGCGGCGTAGGCGTAGGGCTTGGAGGTGAGCGCGCCCACCGGGCAGAGATCGATGATGTTGGCGGAAAGCTCCGAGGTCAGCGCGCGCTCGATATAGGTGCCGATCTCCATGTTCTCGCCGCGCCCGGTGGCGCCCAGCTCCTCCACCCCCGCCACATCCGTGAGGAACCGGATGCAGCGCGTGCAGTGGATGCAGCGGTTCATGCTGGTCTTGACCAGCGGGCCGAGTTCCTTGTCGGGCACGGCGCGCTTGTTCTCGACATAGCGGCCGCGATCGAAGCCGTAGGCCATCGCCTCGTCCTGCAGGTCGCACTCGCCGCCCTGGTCGCAGATCGGGCAGTCGAGCGGATGGTTGATGAGCAGGAACTCCATCACGCCGTGGCGCGCCTTCTTCGCCTTCTCGCTGTCGGTGTGGATCACCATGCCGTCGGCGACCGGCATCGCGCAGGAGGCGATCGGCTTCGGTGCCTTCTCCTGCTCGACGAGGCACATCCGGCAATTGCCGGCGATCGCGAGCCGCTCGTGGAAGCAGAAATGCGCGACCTCGATGCCGAGCCGCTGCGCCGCCTGCAGCACCGTGGTGCCCGCCGGCACCTCGGTCTCGATCCCGTTGATCGTGAGCTTCGGCATTATTCGGCCGCCTTGCGCGCTTCGGCCTCAGCCTTGTACGCGGCGATGCGGCGCTCCATCTCGGGGCGGAAGTGGCGGATCAGGCCCTGCACCGGCCAGGCCGCGGCATCGCCCAGTGCGCAGATCGTGTGGCCCTCGATCTCGTAGGAGACATCCAAGAGCATGTCGATCTCGTGGACCTCCGCCTCGCCCTTCACCATGCGCTCCATCACCCGCCACAGCCAGCCGGTGCCCTCGCGGCAGGGCGTGCACTGGCCGCAGCTCTCATGCTTGTAGAATTGCGAGAGCCGCGCGATCGCCTTGACGATGTCGGTCGACTTGTCCATCACGATCACCGCCGCGGTGCCGAGCCCGCTCTTCACCTCGCGCAGCGCGTCGAAATCCATCAGCACGTCGTCGCAGATGGATTTGGGGATGACCGGCACGGACGAGCCGCCGGGGATCACCGCCAGGAGATTGTCCCAGCCGCCGCGCACGCCGCCCGCGTGCTTCTCGATGAGCTCCCGGAGCGGAATGCCCATCGCCTCTTCGACATTGCACGGCCGGTTGACGTGGCCGGAGATGCAGAACACCTTCGTGCCCTCGTTCTTCGGCCGGCCGATGCCCGCGAACCACGCCGCGCCGCGCCGGAGGATGGTGGGCACCACGGCGATGGTCTCGACATTGTTGACCGTGCTGGGGCAGCCATAGAGCCCGACCCCGGCCGGGAAGGGCGGCTTCAGGCGCGGCATGCCCTTCTTGCCCTCGAGGCTCTCGAGCAGCCCCATCTCCTCGCCGCAGATATAGGCGCCGGCGCCGCGATGCAGCCGCAGCTCGAGGTCATAGCCCGAGCCGCAGGCATTCTTCCCGACGAGGCCCGCCTCGTAGGCCTCGTCGATCGCCGCCTGCAGCACCTGCGCCTCGTTGTAGAACTCGCCGCGGATGTAGATGTAGCAGTGATGCGCGCCCATGCCGACGCTGGCGAGGAGACAGCCCTCCACCAGCTTGTGCGGGTCGTTGCGGATGATGTCGCGGTCCTTGCACGTGCCGGGCTCGCTCTCGTCGGCATTGACCACGAGATAGGTCGGCCGGTCGCTCTCCTTCGGCATGAAGGTCCATTTGAGCCCGGTCGGGAAGCCCGCCCCGCCGCGGCCGCGCAGGCCGGAATTCTTCACCTCGTTGGCGATCGCGTCGCGGCCGCGGAGGATCAGGTCCTTGGTGCCGTCCCAGTCGCCGCGCGCCCGCGCGCCCGCGAGGCGCCAGTCGAACTGCCCGTAGAGATTGGTGAAGATGCGGTCGCGGTCGCTCAGCATCATCGGTCCTTGGCGAAATCGAGCGCGGTGAGCGTGGTCTGGCCGCCCTCGGGCGCGGAGCCCTTGCGGCCGCGCACCGATCCCGCGGGCGGCCGCTCGCCGCGCGCCAATGCGTCGATCAGCGCCACCGTCGAAGGCCCGTCGAGATCCTCGTAGAAATCGTCGTTCACCTGGATCACCGGCGCGTTGACGCAGGCGCCGAGGCACTCGACCTCCTTGAGCGTGAACTTGCCGTCCGGCGTGGTCTCGCCGATGCCGATTCCGAGCCGCCGCTCGCAGGCGCGCACCACCTCGTCCGAGCCGCGGAGCCAGCACGGCGTCGTCGTGCAGATCTGGAAGAAATGCCGCCCGACCGGGTGCAGGTTGAACATGGTGTAGAAGGTTGCGACCTCGTAGACGCGAATGGGCGCCATGTCGAGCATCGCCGCGACGCAATCCATAGCCGCGCGCGGCAGCCAGTTGTCGTGCTGGCGCTGCGCGAGATCGAGCAGCGGCAGGACCGCGCTCGCCTGCCGGCCGGGCGGATATTTCGCGATATGCGCCTTGGCCTTCGCGAGATTCTCCGGCGTGAAGGCGAAGCTCGCGGGCTGCGCGACGGGGGCGCGAGAGGCTTCGCTCATCGGTCGATGCTGCCGAACACGATGTCCATGGAGCCGATGATCGCCACCAGGTCGGCGAGCATGTGCCCGCGCGCGATGAACTCGAGCCCCTGCAGGAACGCGAAATCCGGCGAGCGGATCTTGCAGCGGTAGGGCCGGTTCGAACCGTCGGCGACGAGATAGACCGCATGCTCGCCCTTGGGCGCCTCGACCGCGGTGTAGGTCTCGCCCGCCGGCACGTGATAGCCCTCGGTATAGAGCTTGAAGTGATGGATGAGCGCCTCCATCGAGTGCTTCATCTCGGCGCGCGGCGGCGGCATCACCTTGCGGTCGTCGACCGCAATGGGCCCGCCGGGCATGCGGTCCAGCGCCTGGCGCATGATGCGCAGCGACTGGCGCATCTCCTCCATGCGCACGAGATAGCGGTCCCAGCAATCGCCGTGCTTGCCGACGGGGATGTCGAAATCCATCACCTCGTAGGCGTCGTAGGGCTGCGCCTTGCGCAGGTCCCAGGCGACGCCGGAGCCGCGCAGCATCGGCCCGGAGAAACCCCAGTCGAGCGCCTGCTCCCTCGTGACCACGCCGATATCGACGGTACGCTGCTTGAAGATGCGGTTCTCGGTGAGGAGCTCCTCGAGGTCGTCGATGCGCCGCGGGAACTGCTCGATGAAGGCATAGATGTCCTCGGCGAGCCCCGCCGGCATATCCTGGTGCACGCCGCCCGGCCGGAAATAGGCGGCGTGGAACCGCGCGCCCGACACGCGCTCGTAGAACTCGAGCAGCTTCTCGCGCTCCTCGAACCCCCAGAGCATCGGCGTGATCGCGCCGACGTCGAGGGCGAAGGTGGTGACGTTGAGGAGATGGTTGAGGACGCGGGTGATCTCCGCGAACAACACGCGGATATGCTGCGCCCTGGGCGGTGCCGTGATGCCCAGCAGCTTCTCGACCGCGAGCGCGAAAGCGTGCTCCATGCACATCGGCGAGACGTAGTCGAGCCGGTCGAAATACGGCACGGCCTGCAGATAGGTCTTGTACTCGATCAGCTTCTCGGTGCCGCGATGCAGGAGGCCAATATGCGGATCGGCGCGGTCCACGACCTCGCCGTCCATCTCGAGAACCAGCCGCAGCACGCCGTGCGCCGCCGGGTGCTGCGGCCCGAAATTCATCGTGAAGCTCTTGATCTGGGCCTGCGGCTCGAGCTCGGTCACGGCCGGTCCCCCTTCGCCTTCTCGTCGCCCGGCAGGACGTGGTTCATGCCCTCCCACGGCGACAGGAAATCGAAGCTGCGGAACTCCTGCTTCAGGCGCACCGGCTCGTAGACCACGCGCTTCTGGTCCTCGTCGTAGCGCAGCTCGACATAGCCGGTAAGCGGAAAGTCCTTGCGCAGCGGATGGCCCTCGAAGCCGTAATCGGTGAGAAGGCGGCGCAAGTCGGGATGGTCGGCGAAATAGACGCCGTAGAGATCCCAGGTCTCGCGCTCGTACCAGCCGGCGGACTTGAAGATCCCGGTCGCGGTCGGAACCGGCTTCTCCTCGTCGGTCGCGAGCTTGAGCCGGATGCGCTGGTTGTTGCGGATGCTCAGGAGGTTGTAGACGACATCGAACCGCTCCTCCCGGTCGGGATGATCGACGCCGCAAATATCCACCAGCACCGAGAACAGGCATTTCGGGTCGTCGCGCAGGAAGGCGAGCACGCGGACGATCGCCTCGCGCCGCACCTCCGCCATCAGCTCGCCATGCGCGATCGCCGTCCCGAGCACGTCGTTCGGGAACGCGGCCGCGAGATAGTCGCCCAGGTCCTTGAGAGCGTCCGCCATCGTCTTGGGCCTCAGCGCGCAAAGGTGCGCTGGCGGTTGATCTTCTTCTGCAGCTGCAGGATGCCGTAGACCAGCGCCTCCGCCGTCGGCGGGCAGCCGGGCACATAGATGTCCACCGGCACGATGCGGTCGCAGCCGCGCACCACCGAGTAGGAATAGTGGTAATAGCCGCCGCCATTGGCGCACGAGCCCATCGAGATCACCCAGCGCGGCTCGGCCATCTGGTCGTAGACCTTGCGCAGCGCCGGCGCCATCTTGTTGCACAGCGTGCCGGCGACGATCATCACGTCGGACTGGCGCGGGCTCGGCCGCGGCACGACGCCGAACCGGTCGAGATCGTAGCGGCTCGCATAGCTGTGCATCATCTCGACGGCGCAGCAGGCGAGCCCGAACGTCATCGGCCAGAGCGATCCCGTGCGCGCCCAATTGACCAGCGCATCGAGCTTCGTGACGATGAAGCCCTTGTCCCGCACCTCCTCGCCCATGCGCCGCAGCAGCGCCTCCTGCGGCACGGGCGCGGCCGGCAGCGTGCCGGGGGTGACCGTGTCTATTCCCATTCGAGCGCCCCTTTGCGCCATTCGTAGATGAATCCGGCGGTCAGCACCGCCAGAAACACGATCATCGACCAGAAGCCGAAGAGCCCGATGCCGCCCAGCGTCACCGCCCAGGGAAACAGGAACGCCACCTCGAGATCAAAGATGATGAACAGGATCGCGACCAGGTAATAGCGCACGTCGAACTTGCTGCGCGCGTCGGCGAACGGATCGAAGCCGCATTCATAGGGCGACAGCTTCTCCGAATCGGGCTTCTGGCGCGCGACGATGAACGACGCGAGCACGATCACCACGGCGAGACCCACCGCGATGGCGATGAAGACGAGGATCGGGAAATAGGCGCCGAGCAGGCTCTGCATCGCTCGGGGGACTCCTGGGCTCACACCGGATGACGGGGGCGGACGCTCATGCGATGATCGACTGAACGGACCGCTCGCCGGAGATGGCGGGAGTGACGGGACTTGAACCCGCGGCCTCCGGCGTGACAGGCCGGCGCTCTAACCAACTGAGCTACACCCCCGCAGCATCGACTCCGCGCGAGCGGACTACTAGCGCGCCCAAAGCTGCGGTGTCAAGCGCACACGCCCCGCGTTTGCCGCCTATGCGCTTGTTCCGCCATCATGTTCGAAGCGGATCTTTCGTGCTAGAAACAATCCCCGATCCAACATGTGGGAGGGCCGGCGATGGCCAGCGAAACGACCGCCGGGCCGCCGGATGCGGCCGCGCTCGCACGCTTCCGCCAGCGTATCGACAGGCACAATCTCAACCCGCTGTGGGAACGCACCACGCCGCAGCGCCCCGGAAGCCCCTGTGTGCCGACCCTGTGGCGCTACGCCGACGAGGTGCGCCCCTACCTCGCGGAGGCGGTAGGGCTCATCACCAAGCGCGCGGCCGAACGGCGCGTGCTGGTGCTCGAGAACCCGGCGCTGCGCGGCACCACCTATGCGACCAACACGCTGTTCGCGGGCCTGCAGATCATCATGCCGGGCGAGATCGCGCCCGCGCATCGCCACTCGCAGAACGCGCTGCGCTTCTTCATCGAGGGCGAGGGCGCCTACACCACCGTGGCCGGCGAGCGCACCGAGATGCGGCCCGGCGACTTCGTGGTGACGCCCGGTTGGGAGTGGCACGACCACGGCAACCTCGGCACCGGTCCCTGCGTCTGGCTCGATGGGCTCGACACGCCCTTCGCGCAGTTCTTCGGCGCGATCTTCCGCGAGAATTCCAACGAGGAGGCGCAGACCCCGGCGCACCCCGAGGGCGACGCCGCCGCGCGTTTCGCCGCCAATCTGCTGCCGCTCGATTTCGCGCCCGAGCCGGGCAAGGCGTCGCCGCTCCTGATCTATCGCTACGAGCGCACGCGCGCCGCGCTGGCGCACCTTTCGCGGACGGCGCCGCCGCACCCCGCGCACGGGGCAAAGCTGCGCTATGCCAACCCGGCGAACGGGCGCTACCCGTTCCCGACCATGGCGGTGTTCATGCAGATGCTGCCGCCGGGTTTCGCGGGCGCCCGCTACCGCGCGACCGACGGCACGGTGTTCGTCGTGGTCGAGGGCCACGGCCACGTCGTGATCGGCGACGCGCGCTTCGCCTTCGCGCCGCATGACGTGTTCGTCGTGCCGCCGTGGAACGCCTATCGGCTTGAGGCCGAGAGCGAATGCGTGCTGTTCAGCTATTCCGACCGCGCCGCACAGGAAGCGCTGGGCTTCTTCCGCGAGGAGGCGGCGTAGGCGCGTCCGCCGCCGGCGCGGCGGGTGGTGGGCGATGAAGGGTTCGAACCTCCGACCCCCTCGGTGTAAGCGAGGTGCTCTACCGCTGAGCTAATCGCCCGCGACGGCGGCATGATCGCCGTTCACCGCGTCTTTCAGTCCCTTGCCCGCGCGAAACTTCGGCTGCTTCGACGCAGCGATCGGGATTCGCTCGCCGGTGCGGGGATTGCGGCCTTCCGTCGCCGCGCGTTCCGAGACGAGGAACGTGCCGAAGCCGGCGATGCGCACCTCGTCCCCCTGCCGCAGCGCCGCGGTGATCGCGCCGAATACGGCATCGACCGCGCCCTCTGCTTCGCCTTTCTTGAGGCCCGACGACGCCGCAACGGAATCGACGAGTTCGTTCCTATTCACAAGCGCCCCCTTGTTCATGCAAGACGTGCGTCGGCGAAGCGACGACGAGGATTCGCGGATGGCCGTCAGTCTAGATCGCCGTTCTCGCGCGCGTCAATCTGCGAGCGCGCGAAGACGCCGTCACCCAAAGGGGTGACGGCGTTTCCTTCGGCGCGCGCTTTGGTTGCGGCGTCAGTGCGTGATGATGCCGGTGCGATCCGGCTCGTCGAGCTTCGGCGGCATGACCGCGCGCTCGCCCTCGTCGGTCCATTCGATCGGCACGAGATCGCGCACCAGCGCGTGGTGCAGCAGCTCGTCGAGCGAGGCGACCGGGATGATGCTGAGCCCGCGCTTGACGTTGTCGGGGATTTCCGCGAGATCCTTCTCGTTTTCCTTCGGGATCAGCACGGTCTTCAGGCCGCCGCGCAGCGCCGCCAGGAGCTTCTCCTTGAGCCCGCCGATCGGCAGCACGCGGCCGCGCAGGGTGATCTCGCCGGTCATGGCGAGGTCGCGCCGCACCGCGATGCCCGTCAGCACCGAGACGATCGAGGTCACCATGGCGACGCCGGCCGAGGGGCCGTCCTTTGGCGTGGCGCCCTCGGGCACGTGGACGTGGATGTCCTTCTTGTCGAAGATCGTCGGCGCGATGCCGAAGGCGATCGAGCGCGACTTGACGTAGCTCTCCGCGGCCTGCACGGATTCCCGCATCACGTCGCCCAATTTGCCCGTCGCCGTCACCTTGCCCTTGCCGGGCAGCGTCACCGCCTCGATCGACAGAAGCTCGCCGCCGACCTCGGTCCAGGCGAGGCCGGTGGTCACGCCGACGAGATCGGTCTCCTCGACCTCGCCGAAGCGGAAGCGCCGCACGCCCGCGAACTTCTCGAGATTGCGCCGCGCGATCGTGATCTTCTTGAGGTGGCGCATCGAGATGTCTTTGACCGCCTTGCGCGCGAGGTTCGCGAGCTCGCGCTCGAGATTGCGCACGCCGGCCTCGCGCGTGTAGTAGCGGATCAAGTCCCTGAGCGCGTCGTCGGTGATCGACCACTCGGCCTTCTTGAGCCCATGCGCCTTCATCTGCTTCGGGATGAGGTGTCGGCGCGCGATCTCGACCTTTTCGTCCTCGGTGTAGCCGGGGAGCCGGATCAGCTCCATGCGGTCGAGGAGCGGCTGCGGCATCCTGAGCGTGTTCGCGGTGGTGACGAACATCACGTCGGAGAGGTCGTAGTCCACCTCGAGATAATGGTCGTTGAAGGTCGAGTTCTGCTCGGGATCGAGCACCTCGAGCAGCGCCGAGCTCGGATCGCCGCGCCAGTCGGCGCCGAGCTTGTCCACCTCGTCGAGCAGGAAGAGCGGATTCGACGACTTCGCCTTCTTCATGCCCTGGATGACCTTGCCGGGCATCGAGCCGATATAGGTCCGGCGGTGGCCGCGGATCTCGGCCTCGTCGCGCACGCCACCCAGCGACATGCGCACGAAGTTGCGGCCCGTGGCGCGCGCCACCGACTTGCCGAGCGAGGTCTTGCCGACGCCGGGCGGGCCGACGAGGCACAGGATCGGCCCCTTCACCTTGCGCATGCGCTGCTGCACGGCGAGGTATTCAAGGATCCGCTCCTTCACCTTCTCGAGCCCGTAATGGTCGTCGTTCAGCACCTTCTCGGCGGCGCGGATGTCGCGCTTCACCTTGGTGCGCACCTGCCACGGAATCGACAGGAGCCAGTCGAGATAGTTGCGCACGACCGTGGCCTCGGCCGACATCGGGCTCATGGTGCGGAGCTTGCGGAGCTCGGCCTGCGCCTTCTCGCGCGCCTCCTTGGAGAACTTCGTCTTGTTGATGCGCTCCTCGAGCTCGGCCAGCTCGTCCTTGCCGTCCTCGCCCTCGCCCAGTTCCTTCTGGATCGCCTTCAACTGCTCGTTGAGGTAATACTCGCGCTGCGTCTTCTCCATCTGGCGCTTCACGCGCGAGCGGATGCGCTTCTCGACCTGGAGAACGCCGATCTCGCTCTCCATCGCGCTGAACACCTTCTCGAGCCGCTCCGACACCGTCTCGGCCTCGAGCAGCTCCTGCTTCTCGGGAATCTTCAGCGAGAGATGCGAGGCGAGCGTGTCCGCGAGCTTCGAGGGGTCCTCGATCTGGTTGATCGAGACCAGCACCTCGGGCGGGATCTTCTTGTTGAGCTTGATGTACTGCTCGAACTGCGTCACCGCGGTGCGGGCCAGCGCCTCGAGCTCCTGCTGGTCGCCGGCCTTGTCGGGCACGCCCTCGGCGAACGCCTGAAAGAACGCCTCGTTCTCGGTGAAGCGCAGGATGCGCGCGCGCTGTCCGCCCTCGACCAGCACCTTCACCGTGCCGTCCGGCAGCTTCAGGAGCTGCAGCACCGTGCCGATCGTGCCGACGGTGTAAATATCGGAGGGCCCCGGATCGTCCTGCGCGGCATTCTTCTGCGTGACGAGCAGAATCTGCTTGTCGTCTTTCATCACGTCCTCGAGCGCGCGAACCGACTTCTCGCGCCCGACGAACAGCGGCACGATCATGTGCGGGAACACGACGATGTCGCGTAGCGGCAGAACCGGATAGAGCGTACCGCGGGAAATCTCGAACATGGCACCTCTTTCTCTCAGGCCCGGGACGCCGGGCCCCGGAGCCACAGCGGCAAACTGCGCCGCCGTTGACAACCCTCATTAGGTGGAAGCCCGGGGGGGCACGTCAAGGGGAAGGTCGCCGCCTCGCGACCGATGACACCGCAACCCTGCGGAAATGCGCGGCTCAGGCGCCCGTTCCGACGTCGCCGCGCCGTTCGGAGTAGATGTAGAGCGGCTTTGCGCGCCCCTCCACCACCTCCTTGTTGATCACCATGCCGGTCACCCCGTCGAGTCCCGGCAGCTCGAACATCGGCTCGAGCAGGATCGCCTCGAGGATCGAGCGCAGCCCCCGGGCGCCGGTCTTGCGGCCGATCGCCTTGTTGGAGATCGCGTGCAGCGCCTCCTCGTTGAATTCGAGCCGCACATCCTCCATCTCGAATAGCCGCTGGTACTGCTTCACCAGCGCGTTCTTCGGCTTCAGGAGGATGTCCACCAGCGCCTTCTCGTCGAGGTCGTCGAGCGTCGCCACCACCGGCAGGCGGCCGACGAATTCCGGAATGAGGCCGAACTTCAGGAGATCCTCGGGCTCGAGATCCTTCAGGATCTCGCCGGTCTTGCGCTCCTCGGGTCCGCGCACCTCGGCGCCGAAGCCGATCGAGGTGCCCTGCCGGCGCTGCGCGATCAGCTTCTCCAGTCCCGCGAACGCACCGCCGCAGATGAACAGGATGTTGGTGGTGTCGACCTGCAGGAATTCCTGCTGCGGATGCTTGCGCCCGCCCTGCGGCGGCACCGAGGCGATGGTGCCCTCCATGATCTTGAGGAGCGCCTGCTGCACACCCTCGCCCGACACGTCACGCGTGATCGAGGGGTTGTCGGACTTGCGGCTGATCTTGTCGACCTCGTCGATATAGACGATGCCGCGCTGCGCCCGCTCGACAT
>Ga0070740_10006193_pt1 | contig 10626 bp, 9 predicted proteins | sample Coa_R2_FD_67286 | JGI IMG/M metagenome (GOLD analysis project Ga0070740, IMG submission 67286) | Surface soil microbial communities from Centralia Pennsylvania, which are recovering from an underground coalmine fire - Coalmine... | ecosystem: Environmental > Terrestrial > Soil > Unclassified ...
CGGCGGGGGGACCCCGCGGCCCGACCGCGCACCCAGGCTGGGCTGGCGGTGAGCCGCGATGGCGAGCACTGGTTTCTGCTCAATGCCGCTCCGGATCTGCGCCAACAGATCGAGAACACCCCGGTGCTGCACCCGCGCAGCGGTCTGCGTTCCTCGCCCATCGCCGGCGTCGTGCTGTGCGGCGCGGACGTGGACGCGATCGCCGGTTTGCTGACGCTACGCGAGCGTCAGGCCTTCGTGATCTACGCCACCGCCGAGGTGTTGCGCGTCCTGGACTTGAACCCGATCTTCGAGGTCTTGGCCCGCGACGTGGTGGAGCGGCGCGCCGTGCCGCTGGAACGGCCGCTGCCCTTGACCACGCCCACGGGCGAGAACAGCGGTCTGACGCTGGAGCTTTTCCCGGTGCCGGGCAAGCTGCCCTTGTATCTGGAATCCGCGGATCGCCCACCGCCCATCGTGCTGGGCGAAGGCACCGTGGGCGCCGCGATCCGGGAAGGGACACGCTGTCTGTATTTCATCCCGGGCTGCGCGGAGATGACACCGGCCTTGGCCAGCCGCCTGCGCGGCGCGGAGCTGGTGTTCTTCGACGGCACGCTGTGGCGCGACGACGAGATGATTCGCGCCGATCTCGGCAACAAAACCGGCAAGCGCATGGGACACATGAGCTTGAGCGGACCCGACGGTACGCTCGCCGCCTTTGCCCCCCTCGGCGTGAAGCGCAAGATCCTCATCCACATCAACAACTCGAACCCGGTGCTGTTGGACGATTCCCCCGAGCGCGCGCAGGCCGAAGCCGCGGGTTGGGAAGTGGCCTGGGACGGCATGGAGGTGACGTTATGAGCGACGGTGCAATGGCTCCGCAGGACCTGGAAGCCGCGCTACGCCGGATCGGTGCCGAGCGTTATCACCATCTGCATCCGTTTCACAAGCTGCTGCATGCCGGAAAACTCAAACGCGGTCAGGTGCAGGCCTGGGCGCTCAACCGCTACTACTACCAGAGCCGTATTCCGGCCAAGGACGCGAGTCTGCTGGCGCGGCTGCCGACGCCGGAGCTGCGGCGCGCCTGGCGCAAGCGCCTGGAAGACCACGACGGCACCGAGCCCGGCACCGGCGGCATCGCGCGCTGGCTCAAACTGGTCGAGGGCGTCGGTCTCGACCGCGACTACGTCGTCTCCACCGTCGGCCTGCTGCCCGCCACCCGATTCGCGGTCGATGCCTACGTGAACTTCGTGCGCGAACGCAGCGTGCTGGAGGCCATCGCCTCCTCGCTGACCGAGCTGTTCTCGCCCGGCATCATCGCCGAGCGGGTGTCCGGCATGCTCGCGAACTACGATTTCATCACCGACGAAACCCTGGCCTATTTCAAGCCGCGCCTGACGCAGGCGCCGCGCGACTCCGACTTCGCCCTGGCCTACGTCAAGGAGCACGCGCGTACCGCAGAGCAGCAGGAAGCGGTGCAGGCGGCGCTGCGCTTCAAGTGCGACGTGCTGTGGAGCCAGCTCGACGCCTTGTATTACGCCTACGTCGATCCGGGTCACGTGCCGCCCGGCGCTTTCGTGCCGGCGGATCATGTGCGGCGGTCATGAACCAAGCGAGGTCGGCGGTCCTGGATTCGACGGCGGTGCCGCGTTTCGGCGTCGGGGTCAGGTTCCGCTATGACCAGACGCGCGCGGCCTGGGTGTTGCTGGCTCCCGAGCGCATGTTCGTGCCCGATGCCCAGGCGGTCGAGGTGCTGAAGCTGGTGGACGGCAGCCGCAGCCTGGCCGCCATCGTCGACTCCCTGGCCGCGCGCTACGCGGCGCCGGCCGAGGTCATCGCCGCGGACGTCGCCGCGCTGCTGCAGAACTTGAGCGAGAAAGGAGCGATCCGCTGGTGAGCCCCATGAATGCGCAAAGCCAGATCGAGCCGCCGCTGGGACTGATCCTGGAGCTGACCCACCGCTGTCCCCTGCAGTGCCCCTATTGCTCCAATCCGCTGGCCCTGGAGCGCGCGCACGACGAGCTTCCGGCCGCCATCTGGCTTGACGTGCTGGATCAAGCGGCGGCGCTGGGCGTCATGCAGGTGCATTTCTCCGGCGGCGAACCGACCGCGTACCAGGCGCTGCCGCGGCTGGTCGCGCGCGCGGCGCATCGCGGCATGTACACCAATCTCATCACCTCCGGCGTCACCCTGGATCGAGCGCGGCTGGCGCGGCTGGCCGAGGCGGGGCTGGATCACGTGCAGATCAGTTTTCAGGACGTGCAGCCGGATTCCGCCGACCGCATCGCCGGTTACGCGGGCGCGCATGCGCGCAAGCTCGCCGCGGCGGCGCGCGTGCGCGAGGCGGGACTGGCGCTGACGCTCAACTTCGTCGTCCACCGTCACAATGCGCAGCGCGTGCCGCGCATGATCGAGCTGGGCGAGGAACTCGGCGCCGGACGCATCGAGATCGCGCACGTGCAGTACTACGGCTGGGGCCTGATCAATCGCGCCGCCTTGCTGCCGACCCGCGCCCAGCTCGACGCCGTCACCGCCGCTGTGGAGGCGGGACGGGCGCGGCTCAAAGGCAAGCTGGTCATCGACTACGTGGTGCCGGATTACTACGCGCGGCGGCCGAAAGCCTGCATGGGCGGCTGGGCGCGGCGTTTCATCAATGTCTCGCCGGCCGGCCGCGCCTTGCCCTGCCACGCCGCGGAAACCCTGCCGGGTTTCGAATTCCCTTCGGTGCGGGACCGCAGCCTCGCCGAGATCTGGCAGCGCGATCCCGCCTTCGCGCGCTTCCGCGGCACCGAGTGGATGCCGGAACCCTGCCGTTCCTGCGAACGCCGCGAGACCGACTGGGGCGGCTGCCGCTGCCAGGCTTTCGCGCTGACCGGCGATGCCGCGCGCACCGATCCGGCCTGCGCCCTGGCGCCGGACCACGAGCTGATCCTGGCGGCGGTGGCGGAACGTCCGGCCACGCCGCCGGCCTTCGTCTATCGGCGCATGGAGCGCGCTCAGCCCTCGCGCACCGCCAGCGCGGTGATCACCTCGAAGTAAGGCGGACGCCGCTCGCGTGAAGTCACGCGGCATTGCACCAGCCGCAGGCCGCAAGCCTTCAGCCATTTTCCCAAGGTGTCCGGGGCCACGCCGAGGTTGACGTGGTCGTAGGCTTCCATCGCCGCCCGATGGCGGTGAGCGTTGAGGGCGGCGACCACCAGCCGCCCGCCGCGGCGCAATTGGCGGGCGGCTTCGGCCACGGCGGTTTTCGGGTCTCTTGCATAGGACAGCGCATGCATGAGGAAGACCTGGTCGAAGCCGCCGTCGGCGAAGGGCAGGGCGTGCATGTCGGCCTGGCAGAAGGCGACGTTAGCGGCGCCGCGCAAGCGCTTGCGCGCGGCGGCCAGCAGTTTGGCGCTGAGATCGACGCCGACCACGCTGCGCGCACGCTCGGCGATCAGCTCGGCTAGCACGCCGTCGCCGCAGGCGATGTCCAGCACCTCGCCGAGATCCAGCAGGCCGATCAAAGCGTGCACCGTCGCCTCCCAGCCGCGGCCGGGCGAGTAGTACAGCTCCATGCGGCCCGCGACCGATTCCGCCCAGCTCAGCCCGCGCTTGCGCGCACGGACCACTTCGGCGGCGCGCTCCTGATCCAGCCGGATCTGCGCGTCGTCGAGCTGTTCGCGCAGCAGCGCCCACAGTTCCTGGCCGCGCCCTGCACCGGAAGCCGCGGCGTACATCGCCGCGGTGCCGCTGCGCCGATGCTGCACCAGGCCGGCGCGCTTGAGTCGTGCGAGATGGGTGGAAACGCGGCTTTGCGCCAGGCCGGTGATCTCGGTCAGTTCCGCCACCGACAGCTCTTGCGCTTCCAGGAGCAAGAGCAGGCGCAGACGGCTCGGATCGGACAGCAGCCGGCAGAGTTCGGTGCTCTGGGCGATGCTGAATTTCATTCCGGGCGGCCGGCGGTCCGCCCGGATTGCGCAGGTTCGACCGAGGAAGAATGCATCGCTTGATCCACGCGGTCGGAAATTTTTATTTCAGCCTTGCGCGGCGCTGGCATCGTCCGCGGGTGTGGCGGCGGCCTGTGTCCGGGGACGCGCTTTTCGGGCGGCGCGACCGGCGGCGGTTTTCACGCGCTTGATGGCCCGGCGCGCCGGCGCCGTGGCTTTCTTGAGCTTTGCACGGCCGGCTTTGGCGCCGGCGCGATGTTGGTCCACCAGAGCGGCAAGCTCGGCGCGGGTTTCGGCCACGATTTGTAGCGCTTCGCGGGCATGGGCGATGACTTCGTTGACCGTGCGCTGCAGCAGGTCGAGCTGTTTCTGCGCCAGGCCTTTGTAGCTGCCGCGCCGATCGGCGTCGCGGATCGCTTTCACCGCCGCACGGTAATAGTCGTTGAGCGCTTTGAGTTCGCGGTCGGCGATCTTCTGCACGCCGGCATAGACGATCTTGTTGGCACTGGCCACCAGCGTCAGCGAGTCTTGGCGCAGCCTCTCCAGCTTGCGCTTGAGCAGGTTCAGTCGTCGTTTCGTCGCCATCGCCATCTCCGGAATCGCTCGGGTGCCGGGATTGTAGAAGCGGGGTGGTCGCCACGCAAAGCGAATGCCGGCCACCGCCGACCCCCGCTCAAGCGGCCTTCATTGTTCTTACCATACGGGAGCGTATATCATGGCGGCGCTCGTTTCAGACCCCCGCGCAGCGCGCAAGCTGCGGGGCGGCATCGCTGACATCCAAGAACCCATCGAGGACGCGAAACGCTCATGTACCAAGGACTTTCGATTCAAGTGCGCCTGCTCGAAGGCGGCATCGCCGAACTGTGCTTCGACCGCAAGGAAGACGCCATCAACAAGTTCGACGCGCGCACGATCAACGAGCTGCGCGAGGCAACCGCCAAGATCGCGGCCACGCCGGGCATCCAGGGCTTGCTGGTGACCAGCGCCAAGGAGACTTTCATCGTCGGCGCCGACATCACCGAATTCGGCAAGAATTTCAGCCAGCCCGAAGAAGAGATCGCCAAGTGGGCGATCGAGGCGAACAAGATTTTCAGCGCCGTCGAGGATCTGCCGTTTCCCAGCGTGACGGCGATCAATGGCCTGGCGCTGGGCGGCGGTTTCGAAATGGCGCTGTCCACCGATTACCGGGTGATGAGCACCAAGGCGCAAGTCGGATTCCCGGAAGTGAAGCTCGGCATCTTCCCCGGTTTCGGCGGCACGGTGCGCTTCCCGCGCCTGGTCGGCGCCGACAACGCCATCGAATGGATCGCCGGCGGCGAGCAGCAGAAAGCGGATGCGGCGCTGAAAATCCACGCCGTGGACGCGGTGGTCGCGCCGGAGAAACTGCGCGCCGCAGCGCTGCGCATCCTCGAACTCGCCCACCGCGGCGCTTACGACTGGCAGGCGCGGCGTGCCCAGAAGAAGGGTCCGCTCAAGCTGCCGCCGCTCGAGGCCACGATGGTGTTCGAAACCGCCAAAGGCTACATCGCAGGCAAAGCCGGCAAGCATTTCCCCGCGCCGCTGGCGGCGGTGGGCGTGATCCAGAAGGCGGCAGGCAAGTCCCGCGACGAGGCGCTGGTGATCGAGGGCCAGGGTTTCGCCAAGATCGCCAAGACCCAGACGGCCGACTGCTTGATCGGCCTGTTCCTCAACGATCAGCTCATCAAGAAGAAGGGTAAGCAATACGCCAAGATCGCGCGCCCGGTGAAGCAGGCGGCGGTGCTGGGCGCCGGCATCATGGGCGGCGGCATCGCCTACCAGTCGGCGCTGCGCGGCACGCCGATCATCATGAAGGACATCGCCGACAAGCAGCTCGACCTCGGCATGAGCGAGGCCAACAAGCTGCTCGCCAAGCAGGTCGAGCGCAAGAAGCTGACGCCGGAGCAAGCCGGCGCCATCCTCGCCAAGATCCGGCCGACGCTGAACTACGGCGACTTCGGTCACGCCGACGTGGTGGTCGAAGCCGTGGTGGAGAATCCCAAGATCAAGAAGGCCGTGCTCGCCGAAGTCGAGGGCCTGGTGCGACCCGACACCGTGATCGCTTCCAACACCTCCTCCATCTCGATCGACGAACTGGCCTCGGTGCTCAAGCGCCCGGAGAACTTCCTCGGCATGCATTTCTTCAACCCGGTGCACCGCATGCCCTTGGTGGAAGTCATCAAGGGCGCCAAGACCAGCCCGGAGGCGGTGGCCACCATCGTCGGTTACGCCTCGGCCATGGGCAAGACGCCGATCGTGGTCAACAACTGCCCCGGGTTCCTGGTCAACCGGATTCTGTTTCCGTATTTCGGCGGCTGGTCGGCGCTGCTGCGCGACGGCGCCGATTTCGTCAAGATCGACAAGGTCGCGGAAAGCTTCGGCTGGCCCATGGGCCCGGCCTATCTGCAGGACGTGGTGGGCATCGACACCAGCCATCACGTCGGCGACGTGCTCGCCGAGGGTTATCCGGACCGCATGGGCAAGGACTTCAAGACCGCGCTGGACGTGATGTACGAGAACCAGCGCTACGGCCAGAAAAACGGCATCGGTTTCTACAAGTACGAGACCGATCCCAAGGGCAAACCGAAGAAGATCGTGGCCGAAGACAGCTACCGGCTGATCGCCACGGTGCAGCCCAAGGGCCAGAGGGATTTCAGCGAGGAGGAAATCATCGACCGCCTGATGATCCCCATGGTGATCGAGACCGCGCGCTGTCTCGAGGAAAAGATCGTGGAGACCGCCAACGAGGCCGACATGGGCCTGATCCTGGGCATCGGCTTCCCGCCGCATCTGGGCGGTGCGCTCAAGTACGCCGACCTCGTCGGCCTCAAGAACCTGGTCGAGAAGTGCGCGGGCAAGTACGCCAGTCTCGGCAAGCTCTACGAGCCGACCGCTCGCATGAAGGAAATGGCCGCCAAGGGCGAGACTTACTACTCCAAGTAATGGCTTCCGGAGAACAGCAATGACTGATGTGGTGATTGTCGACGCGGTTCGCACCCCGATGGGGCGCTCCAAGGGCGGTGTGTTCCGCAACGTGCGCGCGGAGAACCTCTCCGCCGAGCTGGTGAAAGCCTTGCTCAAGCGCAACCCGGCGGTGAATCCCAAGGAAATCGAGGACGTGATCTGGGGCTGCGTGCAGCAGACCCTGGAACAGGGCTTCAACATCGCGCGCCAGATCGCGCTGCTCGCCGGCCTGCCGCAGGAAGTCTCGGGCCAGACCGTGAACCGCCTGTGCGGTTCCTCCATGACCGCGATCCACGCGGCGGCCGCGGCGATCAAGGCCGGCATCGGCGACCTCTATCTCTGCGGCGGCGTCGAGCACATGGGTCACGTGCCGATGGATTACAACTTCGACGGCAATCCGGAGCTGTCGCTCTATACCGCCAAGGCCGCGGCGATGATGGGCCTGACCGCGGAGATGCTGGCCACCATGTTCCAGATCAGCCGCCAGCGGCAGGACGAATTCGCGCTCGCCTCGCACCAGCGGGCCTACAAGGCTCACCAGGATGGCAGCTACAAAGACGAGCTCGTTCCCATCGCCGGACACGACGCCGACGGCTTGCCGCTGCTCGTGGACTACGACGAAGTGGTCAGACCCAACGCCAACCTGGAGGATCTGGGCAAGCTCAAGCCCGCGTTCAACCCCAAAGGCTCGGTCACCGCGGGCAACAGCTCGGCGATTTCCGACGGCGCCGCCGCCGTCCTGGTCATGTCGGCCGACAAGGCGAAAAGCCTGGGCCTCAAACCGCTGGCCAAAATCCGCGCGATGGCCTCGGCCGGCTGCGAGCCGGCGATCATGGGCCGCGGCCCGGTGCCGGCGACGAAAAAAGCGCTGGAACGGGCCGGTCTGTCGCTCAAGGACATCGATTACATCGAGCTGAACGAGGCCTTCGCCGCCCAGTCGCTGGCCGTGCTCACCGAACTCAAGCTGCTGGACCGCATGGACCGCATCAACGTCAAGGGCGGCGCCATCGCGCTGGGCCATCCGCTGGGCTGCTCCGGCGCGCGCATCACCGGCACGCTGGCGCATACGCTCAAGCAGAAAGACGCGCAGTTCGGGCTTGCCACCATGTGCATCGGCATGGGCCAGGGCGTGGCCACCGTGCTGGAACGCGTGCACTGATCGCGGTTCAGTGACAACGACGAGGCCACCCTGGCGGTGGCCTTGTTTTTTTAGCCGGTGCCGACCCGCCGGCGGATGAAATCCGCGATCTCGTCCAGCGCCTGGTCCGAATCGCGCAACCAGCCGGCATACATCTGGAAGTCGTGCCACAGGCCCGGATATTCGCGCAGCGCGACCGCGACGCCAGCCTGCTCGGCGCGTTCGCGCAGGCGGATGGCGTCGGCGTGCAGGATCTCTTCCGAACCGACCTGGATCAGCATCGGCGGCAGGCCGGACAGATCCGCGTACAACGGCGAACCGGCCGGATCCTCCGCAGGACGATCGCCGAGATAGTCTTTGGCCCAGCGGCGCAGACAGGCGGTGGTCAGCAGCGGATCGCGCCTCCCGACCGAAGCGTGCGTTTCCCCGCTGCAGGCGAGATCCACCCAAGGGGATATCAAGACCAGCGCCGCCGGCAGGGGTAATTTTGCATCGCGCAGCGCCACCGCCGTCGCCACGGCCAGACCGCCGCCCGCCGAATCGCCGGCGATGACCAACCGGCTCGGCGGGATTCCTTGCGCCAGCAGGGCGCGATAGCCGGCGAGCGCGTCTTCGAGCGCCGCGGGGTGCCGGTGTTCGGGCGCGAGCCGGTAATCCAGCGCGTAGACCTTCGCGCCACAAGTCTTGGCGAGATGGCCGGTGATCGATCGGCAAGTGCGTGGCGAACCGATACAGTAGCCGCCGCCGTGCAGGTAGAGGACGGTCGGTCCGGACGCAGACGCAAGGGCCGTTGTGGTGCACTCGGCGGGCACGCCGCCCAGATCCAGCCGCCGGCGTTCGGTGCCGCGCGGCGCTCGCAAGGCCGCGGCGATGCCGATGAACCAGGTGCGCTGCAGACCCACCGGGCAGCCCGGCCCCATGACCGGCTTGACGGCGGCGCGCATCAAAGCCTCGAGAAACCCGCGCAGCACGAGCGCGCTCAGGCAGGCACGAGGCGGTAGGCCTCGGGGCGCGGCCGCCGCAGGCGCCAGCCGTACTCGCTCATGTAGCCGACCCAGTTGTTGGTATTGCGGCCATTGGTCAGATACCAGCTATGGCAGCCGCCGAGGTACACCAGTTTCTTGTTGCGCCGCTCCAGTTCTTCGTTGAACGCGCGCTCGGCCTCGGCACGCACTTCGAGATAGCGCAAGCCGCGGTCGCGCAGCAGTGTCACGCATCGCACGATGTAGCGCTGCTGGCGCTCCAGCATGTAGATGATGGTGCCGATGCCGAGATTGGTGTTGGGACCGTAGAGCATGAAGAAATTCGGAAAACCCGAGACCGCGACGCCGAGATAGGCTTGCGCGCCGTTCTTCCAGCGTTCGCGCAAGGACACCCCACCCAGGCCTTTGAGATCCATCGGCGCCAGAAACTGCGTGGCGGTGAAGCCGGTTCCGTAAACGATCGCGTCCACTTCGCGCCGCTGGCCGTCGGCGGTGATCACTCCGGTCTCGGTGATGCGCGTGATGGGCGCGGTGACCAGTTCGACATGAGCTTGCGTCAGGGTACGGAACCAGTCGTTGGAGAACAGCAGGCGCTTGCAGCCCACGGGGAAATCGGGCGTGAGCTTGCGGCGCAATTCGGGGTCTTTGACTTGCAGACGCAGCAGCAGCTTGGCCAGACCATAGACGAAAGGTTTGGACAGCCACTGGAGCACGGAATTCCTCTGGATGACCGAGGCGACGAATTCGGCATACCAGAAGATGCGGATGCGATCGAGCGTGTGGGTCCAGGGCCAGTGCGTGAGCAGCCAGCGTTCCAGGCGCGTGTACTGGCGGTCGAACTTGGGCACGCACCATGCCAGCGAGCGCTGGAACACGTAGAGTTTCTTCACGCGCTTGGCGAGTTCGGGCACGTACTGGATCGCGCTCGGGCCGGTGCCGATGCTCGCCACGACCTTGCCGGTGAAATCGTAGTCGTGTTCCCAACGCGCCGAATGGAAGGCGCGACCTTTGAAGCTTTCGCGTCCGGGGATCTCGGGGAAAGCAGGGCGATGGAGCTGGCCGACGCCACTGATCAGCACTTGCGCCTCGGCGGTCTCGCCGTCGCTGAAGCGCAGCTTCCACAAACCGCGCGCTTCGTCGAATTCCGCACCCGCCACTTCGCGCCCGAAGCGGATGTGGCGCATCAGCTCGTACTTGCGCGCGACCCGGTGGAGGTAATCCAGGATGTCGCTTTGGGGACCGTAGGCGCGCGACCAGGGATAGTGCGGCTCGAACGAGAACGAATACAGGTGCGAAGGCACGTCGCAAGCCGCGCCGGGATAGGTGTTGTCCCGCCAGACTCCGCCCAGATCGGCGGCTTTCTCGTAAATGGTGAACGAGTCGATACCGGCCTTCTTCAGGTAATAACCCTGGCCCAGGCCGGCGAAGCCCGCGCCGATGATCGCGATGCTTGGATTGGAGGCCATGCTGAGTTCTTGATCGCAGCGCGCCTGACGAGGAGTTTAATAACCGCGCTTGTGGGACTGCTCCTTCAGTCGAATTTGGAGAAGTCCGGCTTGCGCTTCTGCATGAAGGCGGTCAGCGCTTCCAGCGCTTCTGCCTGGCGCAGCATGGG
>Ga0070740_10006194_pt1 | contig 10625 bp, 8 predicted proteins | sample Coa_R2_FD_67286 | JGI IMG/M metagenome (GOLD analysis project Ga0070740, IMG submission 67286) | Surface soil microbial communities from Centralia Pennsylvania, which are recovering from an underground coalmine fire - Coalmine... | ecosystem: Environmental > Terrestrial > Soil > Unclassified ...
CGACGGTTGGGCCGCCAACGGTTCTCCTTAATTACCTATTGGGCCGACAGTGCCTTAAGGAATATAATGAAGCAAAGCGTAAATGTGGACAGTAGGATGAATTACCGGCTGACGAGGGGCAATGGGTAGCCGTACTCTTTGCAAACGCGGTGTTGCTGGCGTTTTGGCTGCTACAGGGCTACGGCCAATCGCTACTTCGTAGCACCTTTGTTCTGCAACTGCTTGCCAGTATCCCGTTCATAACGATTTCGATTGTAGGCGCGCTGCAAGCCTCGCGAAATCCTTCAATTGGAAAAGTGCTTCAAGTTTCGATTGTCATTTTTTTCGGAATGTGCGGCGTCTTATTACCAATAACTGCTTTCATAGGTCAAATCGTGGTAGATATGGGAGGTCCGACTGGTTGCTTCGACTGCTCATGATCACAGGAATTTTCAGTCTCGTCTCATGGATTATTGGCACCGGGTTGTTCGCAGCAGCTTGGGTTCGGTGGGATCGACAGCGCCGAAGACAATGGTCTAGCCCCGATGCCTCGATCTCTGATTTTCTCTCGGCGAACATCTGTCGGTCGCCAATGACGAGGTCGGAATCCGCCGATTGCTTGGGCAGCTTGGACCCTCGGATTTTGTGGTTCTCGAAGCGACTGGCGGTCTGGAGGTGCCCGTAGCCGGTGCGCTGGCCATTGGCGGAGTTGCTGTCGCAGTAGTCAACCCGCGGCAGGTGCGGGATTTTGCGCGCGCCACCGGGCGGCTGGCCAAGACCGATCGGCTCGACGCCGAGCTGTTGGCACGCTTTGGAGAGGTGGTGCGGCCCACGCCGCGGCCATTACCGGATGCGCAAGGCCAGGTCTTTGAGGCGCTGCTTACCCGCCGGCGCCAGTTAGTCGAGATGCTAACCGCCGAGAAGAATCAGCGAACCAGCGCCCCAAAGGTTTTATATCGCAGCATCGATGAGCACATCCGCTGGTTGGAAAAGCGGCTGTCGGGTCTCGATGACGAACTCGGCACCATGATTCGTGACACTCCCATCTGGCGCGAACGTGATGACTTGCTGCGCTCCGTACCTGGGGTCGGTACAGTATTGTCGCGGACCCTGCTCGCCCACCTGCCCGAACTGGGAGAACTCAATCGCAAGCAGATCGCCGCCTTGGCCGGCTTGGCGCCGTTTAACCGTGACAGCGGTAGCCTGCGCGGCACTCGTTGCATCTGGGGTGGACGCGCCGAGGTCAGGCGTGTCCTGTACATGGCGACCGTCGCGGCAATCCGCAGCAATCCCGCCATCAGAACCTTCTATTCGCGGCTGCGCGCCAGGGGCAAGCACGCCAAGCCCGCACTTACCGCCTGCATGCGCAAGCTGCTCCTCATTCTTGATGCCATGCTTCGCAGCAACACACGTTGGCAAACACCCGTGCTCGCCGTGTCACCCTCTGTTATCTCTCCCCTCGCGGGTCCGATGTCTGAACACGGTTGCTGCTAGTGTCGCGTCTCTGAATTAAATAACGGCACAAAGACTACAGCCCCTTGCCTGTCGGAGCGGTTTCGCCCAACGCTCGAGCCAGGCAGCAGCGGCAACAATTCCACCGGGGCTTTTGTCTCGAACTAGGATGGTTGTTCAACAGTGTGCTCAGGCCCGGGCGACCGCGGGTTGGGCGTCTGGCTGTTCGACGGGTAGTGGAGTGCACTTTGAGGCGGCGGCGCTGCCGATTATCAGGAGCACGATGAACGCTGCGAAGGCGTAGGCGTAGCTGGCGGTGAGGTCAAAGGCGCGGCCGGCGATGAGCGGGCCGCTGGCGGAGCCGACGGTGTGGAAGACGCCGATCAATCCGTACAGGAAGCTGAAACGCTTAAGCCCCATCGACTCCGCCGCCACCAGCGGCAGCAGCGCCAGCGGTCCGCCGAAGGACAAACCATAGATCGCCACAAAGCCGATAAGCGGCACTCGATGGCGCGCGGCGGTCAGCAGGCTGATTCCCAGCGCCATCCCCAACAACGCGCCGCTAAGCGCTTTGCGCGCGCCGATTCGATCGGCGATCCATCCGAGCGCGAGCTTCCCCACACCGCCGCTGGCGAGCATCACGCTCAGTGCAAATGCGGCGCGCCCCGGGGCGTATCCGATTCCGACCAGGTAGGGCACCGCATGCAGGTTGGTTCCCGATACCGCAACCGCAAAGCACAGCGTCGCGACGGCGAGCATCCAAAACGAACGGCTGGAAAGCGCCGCGCCGGTCTCCATCCCGGGCAGCCTGGCGGCGGCCTGCGCGACGCTCGATGGGTCACCATGATCGGGCCGCGTGCGCACGACCAGCAGGATCATCGGGACTACAATCAGTAGCACAGGCGCGGCCAGCATCACGTACCCGGCGCGCCATCCGGCCAGATGCATGATGCGGTCGGAGAGCAGCGTCATCGCCATGCCGCCCGCCGACGTCCCCGCCATCGTCAGGCCCATCGCCAGGCCGCGGTTTTGGCCGAACCAGTTGGCGACCACCATCGAGCACGGCAGCAGGGTTGCCGTGCCGACGCCCAGTCCAATCAGCACATAGGCGGCGACCATCGCGCCATAGGAATGGGCCGCGCCGGCGGCGATGAAGCCCGACCCTGCCATCACGGCGCCCGCCGCCATCACGAATCGCGCCTCGATTCGATCCAGTACCCAGCCGATGAGCGGGGCGCTGACGCCGGCGGCAATCGCCAGAACGGTCTGCATCGTGGATAATCGCGCCCGGCTCCAGCCGAAGCTGCGGATGACCGGGGTAAAGAAGACGCCGGCGGTGTTGTAGCCCGACCCGAATATAAAGAAGAGGGTGACGAACAGAGCGGCAGCCACCAGCCATCGGCGGCTCGCCGCTTCCTTCACGATTGCCCTTTCAGGCTGCGCGGCGGCGCTCACTGGGCGGCGGTCATGGTGACGAAGCCTTCGGTGCCATCCTTCATGCGGATCTTCAAGTAATTGAGCGCCTGGCCGATCACATGGATGTAGCGGCCGCGATGCACTTCGGCCAGCTTTGGCGCGAATTGATTGGGCGCTGCCAGCACCGGCGCGTCGGCGGTGAGCAGGAACTGCTTGTCGTAGGGCCGCACCAGGTAGACCGCGGAGGGCTGGATATAACCGATGCGTCCGTCTTTAAGTTGAACTTGAAGATACGACCTGGTCGAACCGGTGACCTGGACATACTTGTCGGCGCCGAGCGTGCCGATCTGTTCGCTGTGGAGACCGGCGCGCGCGAAGATCGGCGCCCCGGCGGTTTTCACCTTCAGCCGCGCATTGGCCGGCTCGACCAGGGTTTCCACTTCGGGCGTTCGGGCATGGCGGCGGCGGCGCTTGCGGATTCTCTTGCGATGGACTGGCGCTGGGGTCGGGGCCGCTTCGGGCGGCGGGGCGACCTCGCCCTCGGCAGGCGCCGCGGGTGGGGGCGTTTCGCTGGTCTGAGCCCATGCCGTAAGCGGTGCGATCAACAGGACAAGCAGCAACACGGAAATTGGACGGCGCATGTAAGAAATCCTTCTTCGGTCCGCTGCGGGCCGACGAACTCCTCCTTCCCCATAATAGACGGACGCAGCGCTTCAAACGCATCAACTTGGGTAGCGGCGGGCGGAAAAAAACATGCCTGCCCGCCTCAGTCGGCCAAGGCGGTCGTTTCTTCCTCCACCAGTGTGCGGCGGCGCCCGCCGGCCAATTCAGCCCCGGCGTGGCGCGGCAGCGGCACGAACACCAGGGATCCAAGCAGGCCCAGGCCGCCGGTCAGAAGGAACGCCGGGATAATGTCGCGGGCAGTCAGCACGCGCGAGTGATGCATCGCCATCCCCACGCGCAGCGCCAAGGCCGCGATCGCCACGCCTAGGCTGATGGTCAATTGCTGCCCCATGCTGGCCAGGCTGCTGGCGTTGCTCATGAGCGCACTGGGCACGTCGGCATAGCCGAGTGCATTGATGCAGGTGAATTGCAGAGAGCGGAAGAAACCGCCCGCAAACAGCACCAACGCGATCAGCAGATGCGGTGTGGTGGGCCGGAACAGAGCGCAGCACAGCATGAAGAATGCGCTGACGACGCCGTTGAAAATGAGCACCGAGCGAAAGCCGAAGAAGCGGATAATCGGGTTGATGCCGAGCTTCATGGTCAAGGCGCCCAGCGCGCTGGCGAAGATGATCAGCCCCGACTTGAACGGATTGATGCCGAAGGCCAGTTGCAGCAGCAGCGCCAGCAAAAACGGCATCGCACCGATGCCCATGCGGAACAGCCCGCCGCCGACCGTCGACACCCTGAAGGTGGGAATCGCGAACAAACCCAGGTCGATAATCGGATGGCGGGCGCGGCGGTAATGCAGCACGTACAGCCCCATGCAGACCGCCCCGCCCGCCATCAGGCCAACCACCAGCCACAACGGCAGCTCGCCCCGCCCTACCGATTCGAAGCCGAACACCAGCGCGGCCAGTCCGATTCCGGTCAGGATAAAGCCCAGAAGATCCAGTGGCGGGACGTGGTCCTCGCGGATGTCCTTGATGAACAACGTCACCATCACGATGCCGAGCACGCAGATCGGCACATTGATGAAGAAAATCCAGCGCCAGGTGCTGTAGGTGACGATAAAGCCGCCCACCGGCGGGCCCACCACCGGCCCTACCAAAGCCGGGATGCTCAGGTAGGACATCGCGGTGACCAGGTGGCGCTTGGGTACGGTCTTGAGGATGACCAGGCGCCCCACCGGCACCATCATCGCACCGCCGCATCCTTGCAGGATGCGCGCGGCGACCAGTTCGGGCAGCGATTGCGAGATTCCGCACAACACTGACCCGACCGTGAAGATCACGATCGCGGAGCGGAAGATGAGCCGCGCGCCGAAGCGGTCGGCCACCCAGGCGCTGATCGGAATGAAGACCGCCAGGCTCAGCAGATAAGAGGTAATCGCCAGGTTGAGTTTGATCGGGTCTTCGTGCAACGAACGCGCCATCGCGGGCAGCGCGGTGGTGATCACGGTAGAGTCGAGCAGCTCCATGAACAGAGCGCAGCCGACGATCAGCGGAACCAGGACCTCGGTGAATTCTGCGTCGGGCTCCTCGAAGCCGGAAGCGGGAGTCAAAGGCGTTTGCAGTACCGGATGGGAAGACGCGGGCTTTTGCGGTAAGAGGGCCAAATCCGAACCAACCTCCTCCGGCGGCCTTGCGGCCTGCCGGGGTTACCACCACGCGCCGATGCACCGGGATTCGGAGCAGGCGCCATTGTGCCAGTATCTGTGAGGCGGCGGGTTGAGTCGAGTATTGGGAATGTAGGCCAGGGGGCTAGATTTTGCGCCTGCAAGACCTACCCCCGCCCCTTTCCTAATGGAAGCATCACCCTGATCCCGGCCTGGATTAACTCCCCTTCCCTTTGGGGAAGGGGCCGGGGGTTAGGTCTCTGAAACGATCCTCGTTGCGATTTAGACGTACGGATTCGGGGCAAATCACAGGCTGGAAGCCTGTGCCACGCAGCCAGTTCGCTCTTGCCGCGGTGTTAAAAAGCTCTCACAGCCGTTGGCCGTCGGAGCTTTGGGGCAGAGGTGCCGCGCCTAGTCAGCGCGGCGCCTTAGCTCAGGTTCATGTTGAACAGCCGGTCGCAGTTGTAGCTGATGATCTTGTTTTTGATCGGCTCGGGCACGTCGCTGAAGATGTCGGCGATCACCTGGCGCGACTTGGGCCAGGTCGTGGCGCTGTGCGGATAATCGGAGGCCCACATGTAATTGTCCTCGCCGAAAAAGCGCGTCACCCGCGGTCCGATCGGATCGATCTCGAAGGTGAAGAACACCTGGTTGCGCATATACTCCGAGGGCAGATGGGCCAGCTTGTTGTCCGCCATCGGGCCGAACTTCTTAAAGCGCCGGTCAAGCTGCCAGACGAAATACGGCACCCATCCCGCGCCCAGCTCGACGGAGACGAACTTCAGCCTGGGATAACGGTCGAGCACGCCGCCGAAGACCAGGCTGCACAGCGTTTCCTGGATTTCATGTACAAAGTGCAGGCTGGCAAAGCTGAGAAACTCGGGGCTGCCGTCGATTTTGGGCGCACGCTTTTTGTCCTTGGCGGTGATCTCATGCATCGTGATCACCATCCCATGCTCCTGGGCGGCGGCGAAGAAGGGGTCGTAGATACGGCTGTGGTAGGGGCGATCGGCGGGCGGACCCGACCAGATCATCGCGCCCTTGAGGCCCAGCCGGGCCGCGCGCTCGACCTCCTTTACGCCCTCAGCCACGTCTTCCAGGGAGATCAGCGCGACGGGAAAAAAACGTTTGGGCGCGTACGAGGCGAACTCCGCCATCCAATCGTTGTAGATGCGGAAGCAGGCAAGTTGGAGTTCGGCGTCGTCCAAGCCAAAGAGCGAGAACCCCAGCGAGGGAAAGAGTACCTCGGCGGACACCCCGTCAACGTCCATGTCCTTGACCCGCGCCTGCGGGTCCCAACAGCCGGGACGCGCCGCCTCGTAGCCCTTGTTCATCATTTCCTTCAGTTCCTTGCCCTCCGCGCCCAGGGCATAGAAGGCGGCTACCTGCAGCGGCGGCACGCCTGGAGCCTCGAAGATCGGCCCCGTGCCCGGCTTGTCGACGACGCGCGGCGCGCGGTCGCGAAAACGCTTGTCCAGCCGCTCCTCCCACAGCTTGGGCGGCTCGACGATATGACCGTCGGACGAGATGATTGGCACGTTCATCGTGGTGGTTCCTTCTCAATTTGTTGCCGCGGTTGCCCCCGACCGGCCGGGTCAAATCCCCGCATTGATTTCACAACGCCTGCCCTAGCGTTAGATCGTTGATGCGGCGTTGTAAAGTCCGGACTCTCTCCGTTCGGAACATTTTTCAGCCGACGGCCGGCGGCACTTGCCGAGCAGCCCGTTATGGTTCAGAAGTAAACCCAAGGTGAGGCACGATGGCACGAATTGAGGATTACTACGACCCCTGGAACCCTGACTTCGTCCGAGATCCCCTGAGCCGCTACCGTCGGCTGCTGTCGCAGCCGCCGGTGCTGGTGGAAGGCGGCAAGCTGCCGCCCTCGCTCAGTCAAGGGGCGCTGCCGGACAAGCCGGTGGCGCTGATCGCACGCTACGACGACGTCCTGACCGTAATGCGCGATGCGGCGCGCTTTTCCAACCATCGCCCGCCCCGCCCCGACTCCAAAAGCCCCGAGGACCGGGGCCTGAAATTTTACGCCGCTCAGAACCTGCTCTTCAGCGATCCCCCCGTGCACACCCGCCTGCGCCGGCTGGTGACGCGCGCCTTCAGCCCGCGGCGCATTCGCGACATGGGGCCGGCCATCAAGGCGGCGGCCGTCAAGATGATCGACGCCGCCGCGGCCAAGGGCAGCTTCGAGGTGATGGCGGACCTGGCGTGGCCGCTGCCAATGGCGGTGATCGCGGACATGCTGGGCGTGACGCGCGAGTTTTACGACGACTTCCATCGCTGGAGCATCCTCATCATCCAGGCCGACCGGCTCAGCGCCGGCGGTACCTATTCAAAGGAAACGCGCGAGGCGGTGGTCCGGCTGCGCGAATACGTCAGCCGCGAGATCGAAACGCGTGCTAACTCGCAGGCTGATGATCTGATCAGCGTGTTAGTGCGGGCCCAGGAGGAAGGCGAGGCGCTGACCGGCCCCGAAGTGCTGGCTTTCGTGCTCCTGCTGCTGCTGGCCGGCAGCGAAACCACCACCAGTCTCATCGGCAACACCTTGCAGTTGATGGTCGAGCATCCGCAATCCTTCCACATGCTGAGGCAGCACCCTGAAATGTGGACCGCGGCGATCGAGGAGATCCTGCGCTTCGAGCCGCCCGTGCACGCCGTCAACCGCTACGCGACCTGCGACACGGAAGTTGGCGGCACACACATTCCACAAGGGGCGCTGCTGCACGTGCTGCTGGCGGCGGCCAACTTCGATCCGGCCAAGTTCCCCAACCCCGAGCGCTTCGACATCACCCGCGACCCCAACGACCACGTCTCTTTCGGCGAGGGAATCCATTTCTGCCTCGGCGCGGGTCTGTCGCGCCTGGAGGGACAGATCGTCTTTCCCTACCTCTTCGAGCGCTTCCCCAAACTGCGTCCGGCGACTCCGGGGTTGGACGGCCGCATCTACACCGGCGAGGCGTCATACTTCATGCCGCGCCGCGTCGGTGCATTGCCGATGCTGATCGATTAGGTGCGTCCGCCGGGACTCCGCTGACTGTCACATACTACAAGCATCGAAGGCGCGCCGACTCATTCCCCCTCGGACAGCAGATGCTCGTAGCCGGCCCGGGCCAGGGCGCGGCGTGCGGCCGGCATCACCTTGGGGCTGTCGTTGAAAGGCGCGGCCGGCACATCGGGCGCATTGCGCAGTTGGGCGACGATTTGCTCCGCCTGCGCGCCGGCCAGCAGGTCACAGGTCTCGTAAAGGCCGCCCGCGCCCTCTTCCAGTTGGTTGTGGATTACCAGGATGGCCCTCAACGCGGCGATAACCGCTGGCGTCGGCGTCGGCACCAGCAGCGCCGCCATCGCTCCGTGATCCAGTCTCAGCCGCGCCGCCACCTCCAATGGCTGCTCGCCATTGAGCCGCTGCGCAGCGGGCAGCAGAACCTTCTCCTCCATCGCGATATGTCTGAGCAGCCCGCGCCGAAACTCGCGGTAGGGTTGCGACGCGATGTGCGCCGGGTCCGCGGCAGCGCGTTTGAGCAGTTCGTCCAGCCGGGCGTGGTCACCGGACAGCATGCGGTGGATTGGCCCGTGCATCGACGCGGTTTGATCAGCATCCATAAGCGGGTCGGCTCGATTCCTTTCCAAACGAGCATAGCCCGGTTGCGAACGGCGGTGAAAGCCTTGAAAATAAAAGCTTCGATGCTGGCGTTAGAAAACCGGTAAACAGCTTGGAACTGACACGACTAAAAGGCTTTCAGGATCTGCTTGGGCCGCAGGCGCGCACGCTGTCGCATGTCGAGGAGCGGGCGCGCCTGCTGATGGAACGCTACGCGGTCGGCGAAATCCGCATCCCGCTGTTGGAGCGCATCGAACTCTACCAGCGCTCCACCGGCGAGACTTCGGACATCGTCTCCAAGCAGATGTACACCTTCACCGACCGCGATGAGGCCGGCACCACCCTGGCGCTGCGTCCCGAGGGGACGCCCGGCGTGGTGCGCGCCTATATCGAGGCGGGGCTGGATCGCTCCGACCCTGAGCAGCGTTTTTTTTACTCCGGCCCGATGTTCCGGCGCGAGCGCCCGCAAAAGGGGCGCTACCGCCAGTTCTATCAATTCGGAGTGGAGGTGTTCGGCCGCGCCGATCCCGCCTGCGACGCCGAATTGCTGGTGATGATCGACGATTTGCGCCGCGACCTGGGCCTAGAGTTCCAGTTCGAAATCAACTCGCTGGGATGCCCCAAATGCCGCCCCGCGTTTCGCGCTGCGCTGCTCGACTACGGCCGGCTGCACTTCATGGAACTGTGCCGCGATTGCCATGAGCGGCTGGAGCGCAATCCGCTGCGCCTGCTGGACTGCAAAATCGACGTCAAGCTGGCCGAAGCAGCGCCCAAGAGCCTGGATTATCTGTGCGAGGAATGCCGCAAGCATTTCGCCAGCGTCGTCGGGATGCTCGACGCCGCGGGCGTGCGGTTCGTGGTCAATGCGCGCATCGTGCGCGGGCTGGATTACTACATGCGCACCACGTTCGAGGTCACCTCCACCAATCTGGGCGCGCAGAACGCGGTTGTGGCGGGCGGGCGTTACGACGGACTGGTGGAAGTGCTGGGCGGCGCGCCGGTTCCCGGCATCGGCTTCGCAATCGGGATGGAGCGGCTGGCGCTGGCGATGGAAGCCGCGCGTACACCGCGTGAAACTTTGCCGCGCGTGGCGCTGATTGCGCTGGGCGAGGCGGCGGCGCGCAAGGCCACGGAATTGGCCCGCGAACTGCGCGCGCTGCCTTTGCAGGTCGAGTTACTGTCCACCGAGCGCAGCCTCAAGGCGCAGCTCAAACGCGCCGACAAGATCGGCGCCAATTATGCGGTGATAATCGGGCCGGACGAACTGGCGCGCGCGGCGGTCCAGCTGCGCGATTTGGGCGCCAGCTCGCAGCGCGAAGTCAGCCTAGCCAAGCTGGCGGCGGAGCTGGGCGCGGCCCGTCAGTAGCTATTTCGTCCACAATCGCGGGCAGGTATTGTGCCCCTAATACCGTTTATGACGATGGATTTTGCCTTCTCACCGCTTCCACCCTGGCCACGGACCGACTATTGCGGAACGCTGCGGCCGGGCGACGCCGGCCGTCAGGTCGGGCTTTGGGGATGGGTCGCGGCGCGGCGCGACCACGGCGGACTGATCTTTGTCGATTTGCGCGACCGCGAAGGAATCGTGCAACTGGTCTTTAATCCCGAACGCAATCCCGCCGCTCATGAAGCCGCCCGCGGCGTGCGCTCGGAATACTATTTGGCCGTCAGGGGCGAGGTGGTGCGCCGCAGCGAAAGCACCGTCAACGACCAGCTTCCCACCGGCGCCATTGAAGTGGCGGTCACTGACGCCAAAATCCTCAATACCTCGCAGCCGCCGCCGTTTCCCCTGGGAGAAGGCGAAACCGGCAACGAGGAGATCCGCCTGCGCTACCGTTACCTGGACCTGCGCCGGCCCGAGATGCAACGCAACCTGCGCCGGCGCCA
>Ga0070740_10006195_pt1 | contig 10623 bp, 8 predicted proteins | sample Coa_R2_FD_67286 | JGI IMG/M metagenome (GOLD analysis project Ga0070740, IMG submission 67286) | Surface soil microbial communities from Centralia Pennsylvania, which are recovering from an underground coalmine fire - Coalmine... | ecosystem: Environmental > Terrestrial > Soil > Unclassified ...
CTGCGGGCGCAAATCCGCTTCCGCTGCGGGTTTTGAAGAGATCTTGCCGAACCGTTCGATGAACCGGATCGGCGTAAGAAAGGCGGCGCCCGCCACGGAGGCTGCCGCCAGAGCGGCTGCCACCAGCCACCGCCGGCTGCGCCGGGAACCCTGCCTGAAAGCGAGGGCGCTCAAACACGCCAGCGACCCCAGGCACGCGATCAGACCCATCCGGGAAAAGGAGCAGATGATGCCGAGAAATATCAGGACGGCCGCACCGGAGGCAGCACACACGGCGGCGACAGTCCGCGCGGGCGGTTGCCGCCCCTCCACACGCCTCCAAATGCTGATCGGATACATAGAAGCCAAGGGCAGGGCCATTTCCAGCAATCCAGCGAAGTGATTGCGATTTCCATAGGTGCCAGTTCCACCGTCCATGCCGCTGCCGGAGAACTGGGCGACGCCCAGGGCCGCCTCGGCGGCCGCGATAATGACGATCGGCGCGGCGGCCGCCCAGCGCTGGTTCCCGAGGCTCACGGAGAGCTGATAGGCCAACAAGAAAATCAGAATGCAGCCGCCCATTACCAAAAGCCTGTTTAACCCGGCGGAGGGATACACACTGAGAGATGCGAAACGCAGGCCGGGAACCACCGGGGCCAGCGCCTGCACCAAACTTGCTCGCGCCGGCGAAACCAGACGTAACAGCGTTGCGGGCAGCGGTACGAGCTGCAAGGCGCCATACGCGGGCAGCAGGATCAAAGGCCAGAGCAGCGCCCGATCAACCTTGCATGGCAGGCGGTTGACAACAGCGAATAGGGAATACGCCGACCCAAGCAACCCTAGGATGAACAAGAAGAAGTATTGATCTCTCCGCAGCACGCCTCCGGCCCGGAACACGGCATACGCCAGCACTCCCGAGAGCAGCACAAGCATCAAGGTGTGAAAACGCCTGGTGGCCGGCGTCGCCGTCGAATGCATAGCCGCGGATTACGCGCGCAGTCTGCCGGCGGAGGCGGCAGGCGCCGCCATCTGCTCGGCCGGCGGCCGCTTGAGGGTCTTGCCGGGCTGGTATTCCGGCACCAGCTTATGAAGCAACGCGATCACTCCGGCTTCATCGCGCTCGGCGACCAGGGTTCCGAGCTCGAGCACGGCCATCTCGATCAACGTGTGGTCCACCGGCGGGCCTTGGAATATCTTGATTTTTTGATGGTACGTGGGTTGGACGCCCTCTCCTTCGGTAATCAGCTCTTCGTACAGCTTTTCGCCGGGACGCAGTCCGATGAACCGGATTTCAATCTCTTCATCGGGAATGCGCCCCGAGAGGCGAATCATATTCCGGGCCAGATCAGCGATGCGAATTGGCTCGCCCATGTCAAGTACAAAGATCTCGGACCCTTTGCCCATCGTCGAGGCCTGTAACACGAGCTGGACAGCCTCTCGCACGGTCATGAAGTAGCGCCGGACCTCGGGGTGGGTGACCGTAACCGGGCCGCCGGCGGCTATTTGTTGTTGGAACAGGGGCACGACGCTGCCGTTGCTGCCGAGCACGTTGCCGAATCGCACGGAGACAAATTTGGTGCCCGATCCGTGCATGGACGAGACAATCAGTTCCGCCACCCTTTTGGTGACGCCCATGATGTTCGTCGGGTTTACGGCCTTGTCGGAAGAGATCATCAGGAAGTCGGAAACGTTGTTTTGATGAGCGGCCTGCACCATGTTCCATGTGCCCAGAACATTGTTCTGGACGGCTTCCAGAACGTGCGCTTCCATCATGGGAACGTGTTTGTAAGCGGCGGCATGAAAAATCGAATCCACCGCATAACGGCGGATCACCTCGTGCGCCCGCTGATAATCCTGGATGTCGCCGATTTGCGGGATCACATCGAGCCCGGGAAACTTGCCGCGGAGCTCCAGGTCGATTCGAAACAAATCGCTTTCCGCCCGGTCGAAGAGCACCAAGGCGCGCGGCTCAAAAAGAGCCGCCTGGCGGCAGAGCTCCGAGCCGATCGAACCGCCGGCGCCTGTGACGAGAAGAGAACGGCCCGCAATCGCCGACCGAATGCGGCCTTCCTCGAGCATCACCGGCTCGCGGCCCAGCAAGTCGGTGATCGATACGTTGCGGATTTGCCCGCTGAGCACTTTGCCGCTCAGCAGCTCGCCGATGCCAGGCACAGTCTTGCAGGGGACGCCGGCCGCCCGGCAGTTGGCCAGCGCTTCTTGCATCTGGCGGCCGGTGGCGGTGGGCATGGCGATGAGAATTTCTTCTATGTTCCGGTTGTTTCGTTTGTAATGGTCAATAATGCGGGAAGCATCCCTCCCCGCGCCAAGTACGGGGACGCCAAGAAGCCTGCCGTTCCGTTTCTTGGGGTCATCGTCCAGAAAGCCGACAACGTCGTAACCCAAGCTCTGGTTCGCCCGGATTTCCTTCAAGACTGTCGCCCCCGCCATGCCGGCGCCGTAAATCAGCAGCCGCCGGCGGCCGGGCCTGGATAACTCGCCGGCGATCGTTTCATAGTAAAGACGGACGCAGAAGCGTCCGCCGGCCGTCGCCAGAAAGCAGATCAGGAAATCGATGAAGTAGATGGAAGCCGGAAAGCGGGACCCGACCAGAAACGAGGCCATCAGAGCAAGAGCCCAGGATCCCATAGCGTTGGCAACCAGCACGCGAATCAGATCGGCCATTCCCACGAATCGCCACCACCCGCGGTCGATTCCCGCCAGGTAAAATGCCAGCATTTTCGACACGACGGCAATGCAAAACACACGAAAGAGCAAGGGAACTTCCGAGGCCGGGATCGAAAAATCGAAACGGAGCAAAAAAGCGGAAAGCAGTGCTGCGGTAATGATCGCAAGATGCCATAGGGCGATAAACAATCGCCGAAAACGGTAGAAGAGCTTCTTGATAATCTTGGTGTTCATGGGGTCGTAGCGGCCAGAAAAACCGGCTTCCGCCGTTTCGCCGCAGTCACGATTTCCTTCACTGTTCGAGAGACGTAGCTGACTTGGTTTTCGCTCATCGCCGGATACAACGGTAATGACACCAGCCGCGGATATAAGGCCAAGGCTCGGGGACAGAAGTTCTCGGGACGCGACGCATATTCCTTGAAAAACGGATGCAGCGGCACGGGAATAAAATGGACGCTGGCTCCGATGCCTTTCCGGTGCAGTTCGCGAATGAATTCATCGCGGTTGATGTCCAGCAGTTCGAGATTCAGGCGCAGTATGTATAAATGCCACGAATGGCGGCGCCATTCCGGTTCGGGGGGAATGTCTACTTCGGGCACGCCGGCAAGAGCTTCACTGTAGAGGCGGGCGTATCGTGTACGGACTTCAATAAAATGCTCCTGCTTTCGAAGTTGATGAATGCCGATGGCTGATTGTATGTCGCTCAGATTGTATTTGAAGCCGCAGGCCTGAACCTCGTAATACCAATTACCGTGCTGCGCGTAGCGGTTCCAGGCGTCTTTAGTGATCCCGTGAAGGCACAGGATTCGCATCGACTCCGCAAGCGCGGAATTGTTGGTGGTGACCATCCCTCCTTCGCCGGTGGTCAAGTTCTTCGTGGCGTAAAAGCTGAATGCCACGGCGTCGCTGCCGCCGCCGATTGGCTGCCCCCGGTAAAGTGAGCCAACAGCATGGGCGGCATCCTCGATGACGAACAGGCCATGTTGTCTCGCCAAAGACCAAAGCTGATCCATTTCGCAGGGCAGCCCTCCGAGATGCACAGGGAGGATAGCCCGCGTGCGGCCGGTGATGCGCTGCGCCACCGACGCCGGATCGATGTTGCCGTCCGCCCCGATATCGGCCAAAACGGGTACCGCGCCGACTTGGAGAATCGTATTGACTGTGGCGCAGAAAGTCAGCGGGGTGGTAATGACTTCGTCGCCCGGGCCGATCCCCAAGCCAGCCAGGGCCAGGTGCAGGGCCGCAGTGCCGGAATTTACGGCCAGAGCATGCGAAACGTGAACGTACTCTTTGAATTCGCGCTCGAACTGCGCCGTCCGCGGACCTGTGGTCAGCCATCCCGAACGCAACGCCGCCGCTGCCTCGGAGATCTCTTCCTCGCCGATGCTGGGGATATGAAATGGAATAAAAGATTGCTCGCTCACGAATTTTCCTGTTTGAGAAACATCCGGCTTATAGAACTGGAATGAAAACCGGCAGGGAAAAATGAATATCGCATAGTGATCAGGATGATCTTCAAATCAGACCACAGGGACCGCGACCGGAGGTAGTGCATATTCAACGCCAGCTTGGCCGGCAGAATCTCGTTGCGATAGTAACTTTCTGGGTCATTTTGGCCGCACAGAATCTCTTCTTCATTTCGATAAACGAGGCTGGCAAGATCGGTTATCCCGGGCCGGACCTGAAGAACGGTTTGCCAGGTTGGATCCTGAAAATCGACAAACGCCGGAACTTCCGGCCGCGGGCCCACCAGGCTCATGTCGCCTTTCAAGACGTTCCAGAGCTGTGGCAATTCGTCGAGTTTAAAGCGCCTCAAAAAAGCGCCGACCCTGGTCAACCGCGGGTCGTTCCCGGCCGTGATGCGCGGCCCGGGCACGCGGGGCCGCATCGAGCGGAACTTCAAGAGCTGGAACGGAACATTGCCCCGGCCGATCCGCGTTTGCCGGAACAGAATCGGAAGGCCGTCGTCCCACGCAATTGCCACGGCGATAAAAAACCAGAGCGGTAAGAGGAGCACCAGAGCAGCCGCCGCGCACATTCGATCGAGCAGGACTTTGGTCATTTCTTCGCGCCCTTGCAATGTACGGGTTTCGAAGGCGCCTCACGACTAAATAGCGGTTTTGCGGATGGCGCCAAGATAATGGGTTCTCAAGATCGGAATTTTCTCAAGCAGCAAGGCGCCAATCCACGTAATCGGGACAACGAACCGGGCGACGGGCGGCGCCAGGGTGACGCGGCGCAAGTGGATCCGGCACCCAGGAAAGAGCGTTCGGATCTCTTCGGATTTGATGCCCCGGACGCTGGAGTTGCTTGGATTGTTGAAGCGAAAATCGTACCACAGTATGAGGCCGCCCGGTTTGAGCACCCGCAGCATCTCTGCGGCGACCGCCTTTTTAAAATGCGGCTCCAGGATGGAGGTAAACACCGTAAACTGGCTGACCAGGTCAGCCGAGTTAGACGGAAATGGCAACCGGCGAGCATCGCCGGTGTGCAGGTTGGCCTCCGGGAGCCTCTTGCGCGCCTCCTCGATCTTATCGGGCCGCAAATCGATCCCACCGACGTCCGCACATCGAGCGCCCCACTGAATAAACTCGGTAAGCCATTCTCCCGAGCCACAACCAATGTCCACAATTGTTTTCCCAGTAAGTGGAAACAAAGCCTCCCGAACCAAGGCCGCAACGCACGCGCGGAGGGTCTGGCAGTGGAAAAACTGATTTACCGGGCGGCTCCAGCTATAAAAATCCTGTGGAATTTCTCTGCCGCGGCGCGCATATTCCGCGCGAATTCGCTCGATCTCGCTGCCGGTAGGGTATGCCGATGGCATTGAGCTGCTGCGATCGGGGCAAGCGGAATTGTTTTCTCTTTGGCAGCAGCCTTCCGACTCGCCCATCTCATCTGCTGATTTCAACGAAGGCTCTGGCCGGCCGCGACAGCCGGCTGCCAGGAAACAGCGCGCAGGCCAGGCCACAAAGAAATCCGAGGCCATACGAAAAGTGATAAACGGCGAAAATCGGTGGCAAGATCGGAAAAATCGACCAGCCGTGCGACCGGGCTGACGTAAAAGCCGCGATAACGCAGCACCCGGCGTAGGAAAGGAGCAGAATTAGCAGCAGCGATTTGGAAACGGCCGCCAAACCTAAGTGCCCGCCGCCTTCGGAGGTCAGCCATGATAAAAAGCTGATCCCAAGCGCCGCCACAAACGCCCCGGGGACCAAATGACGCCAGGAAGCGGGTAAACGATGCTTGCGAATGACGGCCACCTTCCAAAAGCCGTATTGAAAGTATTGGAGGAATAGCTTGCTCAATTCAGTCCGAGGGTGATAGTAAGACACGATTCTCGGCGTCTGCCACACTTTGCCGCCGGAGCGCGTCAGGCGGAGATTGAGCTCATCGTCCTGATTCCGGACTAACGTCTCGTCGAAAAGGCCGAGTTCCACGAGGGTGGATTTTTTCCAGCAGCCGTAAGGCACCGTATCGGCAAAGCCCTCGTAACAGTCATTGTGGAATCTGACGCCTCCGCAGGCGAAAGGAGAATGGTAGGCAGCCGCGATGGCTCGCTGCCACAATCCATCCGCTCGTGTCCGGGCCGGTCCGCCGACGTTGCCCGCCCCTGTTTCCTCGAGCGCCCGGAGGCACTCCCTCACATAGTTCGGGGCGTATTCCGTGTGGGCGTCCATTCGGACGATGATATCGCCCCGCGCCGCGCGGATGCAGGCGTTCAGCCCGGTCGAGACAATTCCGGCTGGATTTCTCAACAGGCGAAGCCGCGGTTGCCTCCGAGCGTATTCTTCGAGTAACGGCCATGTGCCGTCATCGCTCATGCCGTCCGCTACGATGACCTCCCAGTCGAAGCCGGCCAAATCTTGCTCAAAGACCGAGTCCAGAAAGCCCCGGATGTGTTTTACCTCGTTGCGGCAGGGCACGATGATGGAAACGATCGGCTGTGGGTTCCGAATGCTCCCGGAGACCCTTGTCTGAGCGGAAAGATCTGCGTTTCGTGTCATACCAGCGTCGAAGCCAACTCACTGCCGCACCGCTGCCCATCAGGCCGTTGTTCAGGAGGAATGCGGCAAATTACCGCGCGGAATTTGCCGTTAGGTTCGCGGGGAAGTTGGGGCACGGATTCCAGAAGAACCTCAACCGGACCCAGCCGGGAGCGTATGGCTTCAATGATCGTGTTCGCCGACCGATCGGTGAAGCCCGCCGCAGGAACATAACGGACTCGCACTGTTCCCAGGGTCTCCTGAATGATCTGGGCTTCCCGCACGGCCAGATCGGATTTGAAGACGGGGTCCATCCGCCCGATTTGGCGCCCGTCGGCAGCGTACAAGAGGTCGTCGGCCCGGCCGTCAACCGACGCCAATACCGGCAGCAAGCGGCCGCAGGAGCAGGGAATGTTGTTCGCGGCGAGCGCGCCCCGGTCGCCGGTCGTATATCGGATCAACGGCATATCGGCGTTCAGCAAACCCGTCGCGACTATATCGCCGCAAGCGCCGGGCTGTACCGGATTGTCGTGCTCGAGAATCTCGACCCGGCCGGCCTCCGGCCACAGGTGGAGTCGCCCCCACTCGCACTCGGTGGCGGCGGCTACGATCTCAGTCATGCCGTAGGTTTCCCGCACGGGGCATTGAAAGGCCTCGGAGATCATTTGCCGCTGGTGCGGCAGCAGCGGCTCGGCGTTTGTGACGATCACCCGCAAAGGCAGGCTTCGCCGGCCTGTTCGCAGCGCTGCCTGCGCCAGGGCGCAAAGAGAGGATGTGTAGCCGAGAAGATACTGGATGCGATACCGCGCCAGCGCTTCCAGATAGTACGGCGTGAGATCGGGGGCGAGATGGTACGACGACAAGTATAGCTGGTTGAGCGCCGGGTTCCATACCCAGAACGGCGGTTTGCGCTGGTCGGCGGGCGTCACCAGTCGGCCGCCGAGAATGCCCCAGCGATCGAACCGCGAAACGCCGTACCACCGCCGGCAGCGCGCCTCGAAGAGGGCATACCAGGCCCGTACTGTGTTCCGGTTCAGCCAAACGCTGAGCGGGCTGCCGGTTGTGCCGCTGGTATGATCGTGAAACATCCGCCGGGGGTCGCAATCATCGGCTACGAATGCTCGAGGGTTGGCGCGAACCATCTCTTTTTTCAGTACGGGCCAGTTCTCCAGCCGGTCCCAGGAAGCCCGGTCCCCGCGCCGCCGCCGCATTTCCCACTGCTCGCGGTAGTAAGGAACGCGGGTAGCCGCCCGATGCAATACGTAGCCCAGGCGCTCTGCGCGCCATTTCTCCCACTGTTGCGGCTGCCAGTAATCCCGTTGGAGAGCCTCAGTCACGAGCTGTTCCGATTCCGGTCCGTACCGCCAGAAGCGCAGGCGAAAACCCCACACAGCGGCCGCCGCCGACCGGCAGGGTTGAGGAAGGCGATGATAGATCCGGATCCAGGCGTTGCTCATGCCGCCGGCTTGTCCGCAACGGAACGCAGCAGGGCTTCCCATCGCGGAAAAATCAGCCTCCAATCGAATTGCTGGGCCTTGCGCCGCGCGTTGCGGGAAAGCTTTCCGGCGAGCCCGGCTTCCGTCAGGATGCGCCGCACCCCATGCGCCATGCTTTCCGCCTCGCCTGGCTGCGCCAGCAGGGCGTCTTTCTCATGATCGAGGAGATATGGAATACCGCCCACGCTTGTACTAACAATACACATGCCGCTTGCCATAGCCTCGATGAGGCTAATGGGTGTGTTGTCTATATTCGCCGTATTAAGAAAAATATCGGCTTCGAGCAGCCGGCGCGGCACCTCGGTCTTGGGCACTCCCGGGACGAACGTTATTTGGCGGTCGAGGCCCAGTTTGCCGGCCAGCCGTTGCGCACTCTGTAAGCTGCGGTCCCCTTTATCCGGCCCTATCATCGTCAATCGGGCGTCCGGGAAATCCGTTGTCAGCAAGGCTAACGTTTGCACTGCCAGACTGGGGTTGTATATTTCGTGGAAAGCGCGCAGCCATATCAGGGAAGGCGTGGGCCGCTCCCGGAGCCGGAAAGGGTACGACGCCACATCCACCGGATTGGGCAGCAATTGTAAATCCTTGCGGTAGGCCCGCAGTTGTTCGCGCAGATATCCCGAGGGCGCCGTGGCGGCGGTGGCCGATCCCAGCAGACGCCGTACGCGGCGGGGCCAGCGGCGGGCGAATTCCGGCAGATTGCCGCCGTGCAATGTGAGCACATAAGGCTTTCGGCTGCGCTGCAATATCCAGCAGACCAGCTCCGCCCAGAAGAACGCCGGCCCGCTGAACACGTCCACGTGCGCGACGTCATACCGGTCCCGCTGCGCCCGCGCCGTACTCAGCATGTCCCAAAGCCGCCGCAGCTTTCCAGGCTTCGACGACGCAAACAGCACCGGCCAGCCGGCCGAGATCAGGCGGTCCGCCAGGTCCTCGCAAACCCCGCGCGTGCCTGCGGAGCCTGACAGGAAGTTTCCAATCATCAGAAGTCTTGTCCGGGAACTCCGCATTGAGCTGCCATTCACGGCGCGGCAGTTTCAGCCGGATGCCGGAAAAATTGCCGGATCCATCGGGCGAGCATGGTGAGATGCTCCCGGCGAACTCTTTTGAGGCCGTTCCACACCACAGCCCAATGGCCGCGCGACAAATGGAACCACATGACTCGCACGGCCAGGACCGTGTTCCGCTCGGAACGCTGCTTCCAGAAGGAAGCAGTGCAATCGCCCTTCAAATCGTCACTGAGGCGCGCCAGGCGCCGGAGAATCTTCCGGCCAGCCTCGCCCGTAGCCCACTGAACCGTGCTTCTGGCCTCGATGCGTGTGGGTAGGGCGGCCATCAGTGAAACGCCTTCGCGATCCACGTCGAACAATAAGATGGCGCCCTGGTTTTGCTCGGCGATCATCACCTCCGGCGCCACGTTGCCTTCCCGCCAATCGAGGAGAAAATTGCCGAGGCTGTAGCAAATGCCCCGTCCTTCCGGCGTGATTTCGATTCCCTGGAGCACATGCGGGTGATGCATAAGAACGAGGTCAGCCCCGGCTTGGGCCAGCCGCCTGGCAAGAGTCCGATGGTCCGGGTGCGGGTAGTCAACATACATAAAGCCCATGTGCAGCGAAGCGACGAGAAAATCAACTTCTCTGCGGGCGCTGGTCACCGCCTGCAACAGCTCTGCTTCGTCAAATTCCCAAAACTGGGGGCCGTCAGACGCTGGCGCGCATTCCGAGCGGCCGCATCCGAGCCAACCGATCCGAAGCCCTCGGCGATCCGTCCGGACCGGCCTCCGGGCGGAGAAGGAATCGGTTCCTGCGCCGAGCGGCGTCACGCCGGCGCTTGCCAAAGCGGCAAGCGTGGATCCCAGTCCGGCAGGACCATAGTCATACGCGTGATTGTTGGCGAGATGCAGCAGGGTGAATCCGGAGTCCGACAGCAACGACGCTGCGGATGCGGGCGCGGCGAAGAGGGATCCGCGCGGAATGCTATCGCTGAGCGATCCTTCCAGGTTGCCAAAGACGATGTCGCCCGACTGGAGCAGGGCGGCCACGCCGCCGGCGATTGGCGACGACCGCCCTTCGAGGCTTGCCGCCACCCGTCCCGAAAAGGCCGTGTCGCCGACGGCAAAAATGCGCACCGGTCTTCCCACGGGGTTTCTACGCCAAAAGCAAACAGCAGGCAAACCGGCCGGAGCACACTCCCAAAATGAAGATGCGCAGAGAAGCGCCGGCGGTCCAAAATCAACTTTAGGCTGTGCGGCCACCGCGGGGCTGTCATTCATAGGCGCTCGAAAGGCGCCCCGGCGCCCGTTGGGTAAATGCCGGATTCACAGCGCCAATCTGTTTCACCGCGACCTGACCTTGATGGCTCGGATACGGCCCGGTCGTCCACTGAAGGATCTTTCGCTGCCGCAGCAACGTCACCGACGCCAGCCCAAATACAAAAGAGGGAGCCACCAGCCGCATAGCAGCGTTGGTCATGAACAAGAG
>Ga0070740_10006196_pt1 | contig 10622 bp, 9 predicted proteins | sample Coa_R2_FD_67286 | JGI IMG/M metagenome (GOLD analysis project Ga0070740, IMG submission 67286) | Surface soil microbial communities from Centralia Pennsylvania, which are recovering from an underground coalmine fire - Coalmine... | ecosystem: Environmental > Terrestrial > Soil > Unclassified ...
GTTTTCGGTGTATGGGACGGTTGCGTTGGGGAGCGGCTCCTGAATTGCCGTTCCGACAGCGGTGAGCAGTCCTTGACTGCTGCCGGTGGGCTGAAGAAGTCCATTCGGAAATGGATTCGAAAGGTAGCTGTAGGGCGTCAGTCCGTCCTGCGAACCCACAAACGGCGTGTCCGTTCGATAACCGAAATTGCCGATGACGCCGCCAGCCGTGGTGGGCGCGCCGGCGAAAAAGATTCCGGCGCCCCCGCGCAAGATCGTCCTGCGCGTCAACTGGTAGGCGAAGCCTAGCCGCGGCGCCACGTTGCCCCATCGGATCGGAAACTGCCGCCGCCCGACTCCGTTGGTTCCCACAAACACGATTCCACCTTTCAGCCCGGGGATGCCGGCTGGTCCCGCCAGCGGCGACGGAACATCCGGATCGAAGTAGTTCATCCGGTCGTGACGCTCCGTGCGAGGAACTTGTATCTCGTAACGGACGCCCAAATTCACCGTGAGCCGCGAGTTCAGTTTCCAGTCGTCGCCAAAATACCACGCGTAGTAGAGGCTTTCCGTATCTGCGATTTTGGAGTTGCGCGTCATCGTGCCCGAGCCGAGGCCGAGCAGCATGCTCGCAAGCGAATTCCCGCCGGTCAGCGTGGCCTTGGTTGGATCGGGACCCTGCGTCAGACCCGGCGAGAAGCTGAAATTGACGTCGAACGCCTGGGCCTCGCCGTTATTGACTCGCAGCAGCCGGCCTTCAAAGCCGAACTTAAGAAAGTGTGCCCCGCTGATTTTGCTGTTGCTGAACAACAGCGAGTAGGTTTCGTATGCCGAATGGCGCTAATCCGGGCCGCCGTTGCCGATGCTCAGGTATCCCGAAGGGTTGAAAGCCGGAAACGCCAGCACGTCCACATTAGCCCGAATATAAGCGGGAAATCCGAGCGTCGTAGGATCGAAGCCGTAACTGGTGGGCGCAAGGACTGCGAGCGCGCGCCCGAAGCCCCAGCGCAGCTCGGAAATAAAACTCGGCGTCCAGTTGCGGACATAGTCAGCCGACGCGCCCGTGCCGATCTGGCTCTGATTGCTGCCCCCCTGCACGAAATTGAGATCCGCCGGAAACGTTCCGGTCGGCGCGGGAATGCTGTAGTTCCGGCGGGACGCCCGCACAAAGAAACGGTTCGCGTCGTTGATGTTCTCGTCCAGCTTGGCGTCCCACTGATCAATGCCTCGCGCCTGTTTACCCCCCGCGTAATAGTTGTTTAGTCCAGTGACAAGGATCACGCGCGACGTTCGGCAGCGGGTAGTACTTCATAACATTGCGCGCGACCGGATCGATCCGATCGGCGGGAATCACGTTGCCGGCGAACGGAGACCGAATATAGCTGGCGCCCGACCTCTGCGTGGTGAGCGGGTCATAGATAATCACTTGGGCGCCGGTGGACGCGAAGGTCTGGGAAAAGTCGCCGGCCCGCTGCAGCGCAGTGGGAACTGTATCTCGAACCGTGCTCGGCGTAACCTGCCGCAAGCCTTCGTAATCGCCGAAAAAGAAGGTCTTATTCGGGCCGTTATACAGCTTCGGGATGATCACTGGTCCGCCGAAGCTGAAGCCGAACTGATTCGGTTTGAAATTTGCGAGCGGCGCACCATTGGCGTTGTTGTAAAACGAATTCGCATCCATGACCGAGTTGCGGAGGAACTCGAACGCCGAGCCGTGAAACTCATTTGTGCCGGACTTGTAGACCATGTTGATAATGCCGCCGCCGCTGCGGCCGAATTCCGGCGAATAGTTCGACGTCTGAACCCGAAACTCCTGGATCGCATCGACGCTCGGAAAAATGCTGAACACGTTGATCGGCGTGCCGCCCGGCGGAGCGGATGGGACTCCGTCCAGAAGCACTTCGTTGCTCACGGGCCGCCCGCCGTTCGCCGAAATATTGACGCCGTTGTAGTTCAGCGCCGGCGATCCCGTGCCCCCGGGAACCAGCAACACCAGCGAATAGGCATTGCGTTCGTTCAGCGGCACGTTCACAATGGCGCGGCCCTCGTTCCGCATTTGCGACGGATCGTAACACGCCGGCAACATGCGCACTCATCTGCCCGACGAACCAAATCCGCCCTCGCCGCGGGCGCTTTCCGCAAGCTCCCCTTCCTCCCACTCCACCGCTTCATAGCGCGCAACGACCATCTGCGCGATCCGGTCGCCCTTCTCAATCACATACTCCGTTCGGCCCAGGTTTAGAAGAATCACCCGGATCTCGCCCCGATACCCCGGATCAATCGTCGCAGGGCTGTTGGGCAGCGTAATCGCGTGCCTCAGGGCCAGACCGCTGCGCGGCCGTATCTGCGCCTCGAATCCCGGCGGCAATTCGATCGCGAGCCCCGTCGGAACCAGACGCGGCTCCCCCGGCTGCAAGACGGTCCGCTCGGCTGCGCGCAGATCCATGCCCGCATCTTCGTGCGCGCCATGAGCGTATTCCGGCAAAATCGCCCCGGGCGCGAGTTTCTTGATTCTGATTTTCATCTCGTTCCTGTTCGCGAATCGCGCATCACGCACCGCGCTCGCCAGCGCGGTCCGTGCGCCGAATTCGATATCATACCGTTTGCCCCCGGAATCTCAGCAACGCGTCATCACTGTCGCTCCACTCCCGGCCGAAAAGTGCGCGTATGCGCTGGCGCGCTACAGCCGCTCTCCGGATTCCATCCGGGACTCGCTGGAGTGGGTGCGCTCGCACGATTCACAGAAATTTCTCGAGCATTTTTACTTTCAGTACGGACACGCATCGATCGCCGACCTGGGACACGTGGTGATGTGCTTCGAAGGCGTATCCGAACTGGTCGCCGCCGAAATCGAGGACGAACCCTTGTGGGACGGGCAAGCGCGCTCCTCGCGGTATCAGAACTTTGGACAGACGGGATTCATTACGCCCCCTGAAGTGAACCAGACCGACGCCGCCGTCTACTCCGCGGCTGCATCAGGGCTCCTTTCCGCCTATCAGAGCATCCATTCCGCCATGGTTCAGTTCCTGCGCGAGAAACTGCCGCGCCCGGACGCCATGAGCCCGCCGGCGTACGAGCGCAATATCGCGGCGCGCGCTTTCGATGTCGCGCGCTATCTGCTGTTCTGGGGCGTTCCCACCGGCGTCGGTCAGGTGACGAGCATCCGCACCCTCGAAAAACAGATCCGCCGTCTCAAGGCTTCCGACTATCAGGAGGCGCGCGAACTTGCCGACGAAATGACCGCCGCCTGCAGCCGCCCTCCCTCCTGCGGCTTCGATTCGCAGCCGCCGGACCCCGTCGCCCCCACGCTCGCCCGCCATGTCGATGCGGATCCGTTCACCGCGACGGCGCGCGCCAACTTGCGGCGATGGGCTGAGCAGAATCTGCCTCCGCGATCGATGCCCGATCCCGCCGGCGTCGACCTCCTGCGCCCCACCAATACGCCCGCCGACATCGCGGCGACCTTGCTGTATACCGTGACGGACCGCCCCTTTCGCGAACTGTATGAACTGATGTGCGGATGGGGCGAGAGGCGGCGCGCGGAAGTGATCGAGGTGGCCCTTGAGCGCCGCGCACGGCGCGACGAGTTGCCGCGCGCATTCCGGGGCGGACTGTATGCGTTCGACATCATCATGGATATCGGGGCCTATCGCGACCTCCACCGGCACCGTCGGTGCCAGCAATTCAGACAGCCGGACTCCGACGCCCTCGGATTTGAAACCCCCGGCGCGCTGGTCGAAGCGGGCCTCGCGGCGCGCTATGAAACGGCTATTCGCTCCGCGCTGGATGCGTTCCGCAAGCTCCCGGCCCCTGCGCGCGATTATGTCCTGCCCTTCGGAACCCGCTGCCGGCGCTTGTTCAAAATGGACTTCGCCGAAGCCGAATACATGTCACGGTTACGCAGCGGAGTTAAAGGGCACTTCAGCTATCGCCGCATCGCATGGGAAATGAAGCGCCAAATGGAGCAGCTCGAGCCTGAGTTGGGCCGCTGGATCGACGCAACGCCGCCCTGGATCGAGGACCCGTTGAAAAGATAACTGGTTTTCGCGTAAATTCTTCAGCTTTTTCTGCGATCGGGCGCTGAAAATCGCCGCAAGTATATGTATTTCGCGGGTGCAACCTTTGGCGCCACACCTGCGTATAACTTAGCGGGCTGCGACAGCAAATCTTGCAGCCCGAATTCCTTTGGGCGTCAGGCGCCCCGCTGCATTGGTGCACGGGCGCCGGCGAACCCGATCGACGCTGATGGAGGAGATAAGTTACTATGAGCCACTTTAAGGCATTTGCTCTTGCATCCTGCGTTGGGCTGCTCGGCGCTGCGTTTGCGCCCACGATGCGAGCCGACGAATGGAACAAGCGTACAATTCTAACCGTCAATGAACCCATCCAGGTTCCGAACGCCACGTTGCAACCTGGAAAATACGTCATGAAGCTGCTCGATTCGCCCTCAAACCGGCATATCGTGCAGATCTTTGACGCCAACGAACAGCATCTCATCACTACGGTCCTGGCCATCCCGAACTACCGTTTGCAGCCTACGGGCAAAACGGAATTCGGCTTCTGGGAGACCCCGGCCGGACAACCCAAAGCGCTGCGGTCATGGTTCTATCCTGGCGATAATTTCGGTCAGGAATTCGCATATCCGAAGAACCAGGCCGTACAAATCGCCGCTGCGGCGAAAGAAAACGTTCCCACTACCTATGCGCAGTCTGAATCCGAGCTCACCACCGCTCGCGTAGCCACCGTAACTCCGAGCGGCGAGGAGAAGCCAATGCCAGCGGCCACCGAAACTCCCGCGCCGCAGAACACGCAGCAGAACACCACTGAGGTAGCCCAGAACACGGCGCCGGCGCCGGCGACGCCTGCGGCCACTCCGGCTGCCACTCCTCAGACTCTGCCGCATACGGCCAGCCCCTATCCGTTGATTGGTCTGTTCGGGCTGCTGTCGATTGCCGGCTATGGCGTAATGACGCTCGTTGCCCGGCGCGCGTCGTAGCCTGCGGCGCTGCTGCCAGTTCTTAGCAACCATCCCGGGCGGGGTGAGTTCCCGCCCTTTCTTGTCGCGCTTAGAGGAAGGGTTTTCGGGGGAGGCGGCTCATGAAAACTGTTTCTCGCTCCTGGATGCTGTGGCGGCGCGTCGCGGCCTTTTGCGCCGTTCTGGTCGCCGCTGGGTGGCCGCTTGAATCCCAGGCGCCGATCCCCGTTTCGCCGGTTCCCAATGAACAGCAACAAAACCCTTCCCAGAAAGCCGACATTCCGGCCGCTCCCGTCATCAATGCGCCTCCCGCTGCGGCGCTCGCGCCGCCTCCGCCTTCGAACGCCGGCAAAGAGTTCACCATCTCGGCGGAAGTCGATCTCGTGTTGCTGGACGTGAGCGTGCGCGATTCCGATGGCGGCTACGTATCCGGACTGCCCAAAGAGGCTTTCACCGTTCTCGAAGACGGAAAGCCGCAAACCATTACCCAGTTCGCCGATAACGACATTCCCGTAACGGTAGGGCTGGTGGTTGACAACAGCGGAAGCATGCGGCCGAAAAAACCCGATGTGATCACTGCGGCGCTGGTCTTCATTCAGTCCAGCAATCCACTCGACGAGTGGTTCGTGATCAATTTTAACGATCGCGTGCGCCGGGGGCTGCCCGATATCCTCCCGTTTACCGACGACGTGACGAAGCTCAGAGCGGCTCTGGCGAAAACCGACCCGGTGGGTCGGACTGCGCTATATGACGCAGTGCTCGCCGGTCTGCGCCAGCTTGAAATGGGGAGGCGCGACAAGAAGACTCTGGTGGTGATCAGCGACGGCGGCGACAATGCGAGCACCCACAACTTCAAAGATGTCTGGCGCGCGGTGCTTGAATCGCAAGCCACGATTTATACGGTCGGCATCTTCGACCAGAACGACAAGGAGAGCAACCCCGACGTCCTAAAGCGCCTGGCGCATGTCAGCGGGGGCGTGTGCTATCTGCCGAAGCAGTTGGACGAGGTTGTGGGAATTTGTCGTCAGATCGCTAAAGATATTCGCACGCGGTATACGATCGGCTACGTGCCGCAGCAGTTGAATCGGACGGGAGTGCGCCACATCAAAGTGGAAGTTCACGCTCCGGGCCACGAAAAGCTGATTGCCCGTACGCGCACCAGCTACATGGTCACTGGTCCGGCGGGCGCGACGGACCGGCAGAAGGAGAGTCTGAAACCGTGAGGGTGCGGGTTCTTCTCGATCCTCCTCAGCCGCATCGCCGGCGGCCGCAGCCGGCGCGCTTGGTTCGCGCCGCGCGCGCCGCGCTGCTGCTCGCTGGCGTGTCCGCGTTAAGCTACTGCGCCTACATCTACCTGGACGCAAAGATTTATGACGCGTACGAGAGCTGGTCTCTCGACCGTGAGGCGCGAGGACTGGACCGAAGCGTCGTCGCGTTCATGCGCGACGCAACCCCGCTCCGCTATCTCCTCGGCGAGACTGAGAAACCCGCGGTCCGACCCGCGCCGCCGCAATCGGCCGCCAGCCGCGGTCTGGAAAATAGCGGCGTACGGAAATTCACCGCTCCGCGTGAGCTCATCGGCCGTATTGTCATCCCACGGCTGGGCGTGCGCGGCATCGTGAAAGAAGGCGTCGACGAGGGCACGCTGCGGCGAGCCGTAGGACACGTGCCCGGCACGGCGCTGCCCGGCGAGTCTGGGAATGTCGGCCTGGCGGCGCACCGCGACACCTTCTTTCGCGGTCTGAAAGATGTTCGGAAAAACGACCTGATCCGGATTGAGACCCCGGACGGCGACTACGAATACCAGGTGGATTCCATCCGCATTGTGAAGCCAAACGACGTTGAAGTGCTGGCCTCTACCAAGGATAGCCGCGCCTTGACCCTGGTAACCTGTTATCCCTTTTACTACGTGGGCAACGCGCCAAAACGGTTCATCGTTCGCGCCACCCAGGTCGACGTCAGACCGAAAGAGCTTCAAGGCTCTTGAGCTTGGCGGCGAGCGTCGTCCTTTTCAGACGCAGCATATCGGCGGCCTTTTTCTTGTTTCCGCGAGCCTTCAGTAAAGCCTGCGTCAGAATCGTCCGCTCAATCTGCCCGATCGTTTTTTCGAAATCGAGTCCGTGATCCGGCACGGCTATGCCCGGCGCAAGAGCCGGGAGCGGAGATATGGCGCCATCATCGGGCAACCGGAAATCCGAGGCGTCCAGCGTTTCCCGATCCCCGCTGAGCACCACCGCGCTCTCTACGGCATTCTCCAGCTGCCGCACGTTGCCCGGCCAGGCATACTGCGTCAGCCGGTCCAGGGCCTCGTCCGAGAGGCGCTTCAGCGGCAAGTCTTCGCGGGAGCATACCCGCTCGACGAAGTGCGTTGCCAGCAGGGCGATGTCCTCCCGGCGCTCACGCAGCGGAGGCAGCTCGATTTGCACCACATTCAGGCGGAAGTAAAGGTCTTCGCGAAACGCTCCGGCGCGTACCCGGTCGCGAAGGCTGACGTTGCAGGCCGCCACAACGCGGACGTCCACGCGGACGTTCTCAGAGCTCCCGAGACGCTGGAACTCGCGTTCCTGCAAGACCCGCAACAGCTTGGCCTGGAGCTCCAGCGGCATGTCCGCCACTTCGTCCAGAAACAGCGTTCCACCATGCGCCTGCTCGAAGCGGCCGGCGCGGTGGTTCGTCGCGCCGGTGAAGGCGCCGCGTACGTGACCGAACAGTTCGGCCTCCAGCAAATTTTCGGGCAAGGCGGTGCAATTGAGAGCAACCATGGGCCCCTGAGCGCGCGGGCTGGCGCGATGGAGCGCGCGAGCCACGAGCTCTTTGCCCGTTCCAGTTTCCCCCGTGATCAGAACCGTGCAGCGCCTCGGACCGGCAAGCCGGATCATCTCGAAAACCCGATCCATCGCCCGGCTGCGCCCCACCAGCAACGATCTCCAGGGTGCGCCCCCGGCGCCGCACACGCTCCGCCGGCGGCTGTCCTCCACAGCCGCTCTTAAGCTGGCGTGGAGCTCCTCAGCGCTGGCAGTCATGTTCAGAACATGGAACGCGCCCAGCCTGATCAGACGCACAGCCTCGTCCATTCGCGGCGAACGGCATCGGACCAGCACAGCCGTGGGCAAATCCATCCGGCGCAGCTCAGAAAGCAGACCGACGGCGTCCGACGCTTCCAACACGTTGATCACCGCCGCATCAAACCGCTTTTTTGCAAATTGCAGCAGCGCGGCCGCTTCGCTGGAGGCCGCCTCCACCGAGACGCCGCGCAACGCGGCCTCGTCCCCAGCTCCCGGCGTCAAACCGATCCACAGAATATTCATGCTCAAAAATAGGCGTTGGGCGAGTCTTCGCCCTGGCCATCCATCGGCTGCAACCTCGCGAACTTTAGCGAAAATTTTTTCTTATCGCTTTCTCCGTGTGGACTAAGCGTAAGACCGCATCCGCTAGCCAAAGTATTGTTCCGCAAGCTCCGGCTTTGCTTCGAGCGCTTTCGCCCACTCCGTCCTGGCCTCCTCGACGCGTCCGGCCGCCTCCAGCGCATGTCCGAGGTTCAACAGCGCTTCTGCAAAGCCGGGTTCAAGCTGGACGGCTGTACGGTAGTAATCAATCGCCTGTTCAGGGTCCGACGCGTTCTGCAATGCGAGCCCGATGTTATAAGCCAGAATCGGGTCCGCCACCCCGCTGCCGGCCAGCGCGCTCCAGAGTTCTGCCGCTCTAGCTGCATCGCCCGTCTGCGCCGCCACACTGGCGGCGCCCTTCAAAGCTTCGATGCATTGGCGGTCCATCTCCATTGCGCGTTCAAAGTGCCGGCGCGCGCCATCGAGGTCGCCCGCGCAGTACCGCGCTATGCCCGCGTTCAGAGCCGGCTCGATGTTCGCCGGCCGCAGCTTCGCACAGAATTCGAACGCTTCTGCCGCAGCCGTAAACTCAGCACCCTGAAATCGCAGATGGCCCAGCCGCGACCACGCATCTTCCCAATCCTGGCGAAGCTCCACTAACTGCTCATACGCCTGCTTGGCCTTTTCCATTTCGCCAAGAGCTTCCAAGGCCAGGGCCGCATTCCAGGTGGCCCCCGCGTTCGAGGGTTCAAGTTCCATGGCGCGCCGGCACGCATCCAACGCGCCCTGGAAATCGCCCGCGCGGAACAGCACGAAGCCGAGCGCCGCTTGCGCAGCCCCGGAAGCCGGATGCGTCTCCGCCGTGCGTCGCAACGCCAGCGCGGCTTCCTCCAGGCGTCCCAGCTTTTCGAGCGCGATGCCCAGATTGTACGAGGCCTCAAACGACGCCGGATCGAGTTTGAGCAGTTCTGAGCAGCTGCGCGCCGCCAGGTCGTAGTCGCCGCGCGAAAATGCGCTCCTGGCGCGCGCTTTCAGCGCAGTCTCCGATTGCGGCCGCAGCCGGATCAGGCGCGCCGCGTACTCTTCTGACGCGGCGGCGTCGCCGCGCGCCATACACGCGGCGATCAAACAGGCCAGCAGCTCGGGATGGTCCGCCTGCTTTGCAGCGAGCCGCCGGTAAATGGATTCGGCTTGCTCACGGCGGCCCGCCAGGTGCAGCGCGATAGCCTTTCCGAACAGCGCGTCTTCGGCGTTTGGCTCTTCCCGAAGACACGCTTCAAAACGCTCGAGCGCTTCCTCCGTCCGGTTCAGGCGCAGCAGGCACGCCGCATGACCGAGCCGGGAACGGCGCGGCGCAGGGCCGGTTTCCTCCGCTTTGCGAAAATCGGCTGCGGCTTCCTCATATCGGCCTGACCGCGCCAGACAGACAGCCCGGTTATGAAGCGCCGATCCGTCCTCGGGCGTGGAGTCCAGAAGACGGTCATAGATGCGGCGCGCGTCCTCGTAACGCGCAACGTCGCACAGAATCTGCCCCGCCATTCGAAGCACGTCCGGCGAATGTTCGCCGGCTTGGATCGCCCGGTCGATCAGCTCACACGCATCGGCGCTCTTCCCCTCGAGATGCAGCCGCAGCGCGCGCCCGGCCAGTTCGGAATCGGCAGGGCGCTTGACCGCCCCCGCCTCCAGAACTTCCAGACGGACCGGCGCCTCGGTCCATTGCTTGTCGTCAAACCACAACCACTCGTCCGTGTATGCCATCGTCATCTCCCGCGCGCTGCCGCGTCACCGCGGTCGTCTGGTTCAGAAAGCTGGATCCTTTGCAGCTTCGCGCGGCCCGCCTCGTCTGTCAGCAGCCCGAATGCGCCCGTCTTGAAGCGGCTGTCGCTCCATGTGTCCACCAGCTCGCCCTGAATCCATGTTCGGAATGTCGAACCTTCGACATCGGTCCGGATCTTGAAGACCGTGTCGCGCGCAAATTTTTTTCTGAGCGGGATGCGCGCCCGATCCTTTGACTGCCCCTCTTCGACCACGGTCCGGGTCAGGGCGATGTCCGCCATCGGCCCCGGCTTTGCGATCTCCAGTCGTAAGGCGTAGTAGTTGTTCGGGTCGGCTGCGCGAAAGATCCAGCCCAGACTCTTCGATTCGATTTGTCCCTGAAATTCGATCCGGTAGTCGCTCATCGTTAGCGACGGACGCAGGATCGAGAACCGCTCGCCGCGGGGCGGTTTTCCGCTCCAGTCCGTGGACCAGTCCGCCTCGGCGATCGGCGCCGGCGCGGCGTGCGTCCGGCGATGCGCGGCGGGCGGCGACCCATTGCCGCGCGTGAACAGAAACGCGCCGCCGCC
>Ga0070740_10006197_pt1 | contig 10618 bp, 9 predicted proteins | sample Coa_R2_FD_67286 | JGI IMG/M metagenome (GOLD analysis project Ga0070740, IMG submission 67286) | Surface soil microbial communities from Centralia Pennsylvania, which are recovering from an underground coalmine fire - Coalmine... | ecosystem: Environmental > Terrestrial > Soil > Unclassified ...
GCGTTGACGCCGTCGATCGCGATCGTGTGGCCCTTGAGGATCGCGGCGCGCTCGGCGAGCGGCGCCTTCGGATCGAAATGCGCGGCCTCGGCGATCTCCTTGCGGATCACGATGTCCCAGACCGGCAGGTTGTTCATCTGCGCCAGCGCCAGCATCCGCTGCCCGTGCGCCGCCGCGCGCGTCAGCGACGAGCCCGAGGAGAACGAGAACTCGACCGAGCCCGACACCACCGCGTTGAACGAGCCGACGCCGGTGATGACCACGCCCTTCACGTCGATCTGCTGCGCCGCGAAGATGCCGAGATCCTGCGCCACGTAGTAGGCGAGGAAGTTCATCCCCTCCGCCGGCAGCGCCAGCGTCACGTGGTCGGTCTCCGCCCGCGCCGCGCCGGCGCCGCCGCCGAGCGCCGCGGCCACCACCCCCGCCGCGAGTGCCGCCCCCCGTCTCGCCCGCCGCATCGCTGTCATCGCCTCTTCCCCCTCGTGGTTCGCCTAGCGGGATGCGACCCTAGCATGCGGACCCGGCACGGGGTTAAGCGCGAATTAACCGCAGCGCGACACTCTCGCCCCATGCAGCGATATGAGTGCGCGCCCGGACTGGACGATGCCCTGCCGCCGTGCGACGCAAAGGTGGCGCGGCTTCACGCCTATTGGCGCAGCATCCGCCCGGCGGGCGCGCGCATGCCGGGGCGGCAGCATTTCGATCCGGCCGCGCTGCCGCGCCTCCTGCCGACCATGCGGCTCTATGACGTGTTCCGCGACCCCTGGCGGTTCCGCTACCGCCTGGTCGGCACCGAGCTGGTGCGGATCGTCGGGCGCGACATGACCGGCGACTGGTTCGATCCCGGGGAGCCGGGCTCGCGCGCGCGGCACAGTTTCGAGAACCTGGTGTTCGTCGCGAGCGGCGGCGGGCTCAGCTATCACCGCGGCTATTCGGTGTTCAGCGCCGCCGATCGCGACTACATGACGTCGGAGCGCATCATGCTCCCGCTGGCGCGCGACGGCGCCACCGTCGACATGATCCTCGCCCTCACCGTCCACCACGCCGTGTCCGACAAGAGCGCGCTGCAACATACCGCTTGACCCACAATCGACCTGCATTATAATGCATGTCCGTGGGGCGGCGTTTGGGAGGCGCCGGTGGTCATCTTCGACACCGAGCCGGGGCGGTATCGGCATTGGCGCCTCAGCTTCGCGGGGCCGGTGGCGACGCTGGCGCTCGCCGTGGACGAGGCGGGCGGGCTCGATCCGGGCTACCGGCTCAAGCTCAATTCCTATGATCTCGCGGTCGATATCGAGCTGCACGACGCGCTGAACCGCATCCGGTTCGAGCATCCGGAGACGCGCTGCGTCGTCCTCACCTCGGCGCGCGAGCGCGTGTTCAGCGCCGGCGCCAACATCTACATGCTCGCCGCCGCGCCGCACGGCTTCAAGGTGAATTTCTGCAAGTTCACCAACGAGACCCGCAACGGCATGGAGGACTCGAGCCGGTTCGAGGGCCTGCGCTTCCTCGCCGCGGTCAATGGCGCCTGCGCCGGCGGCGGCTACGAACTCGCCCTCGCCTGCGACGAGATCCTGATGATCGACGACCGCTCCTCGACGGTGAGCCTCCCGGAGGTGCCGCTCCTGGGCGTGCTGCCGGGGACGGGCGGGCTCTCGCGCCTCATCGACAAGCGCAAGGTCAGGCGCGACCTCGCCGACCTCTTCTGCACCACCGCCGAGGGCGTGCGCGCCGACCGCGCCAGGGACTGGGGCCTCGTCGATCACGTGGCGCCGCCGCAGCGCTTCGCCGACGCGGTGCGCGAGCGCGCGCTGGCGCTCGCCGAGACGAGCGGCCGGCCGCGTGCCGCAAGCGGCATCGCGCTGCCGCCGCTCGAGCGCCGCATCGACGAGGGTGGCTACCATTACCGCTGGGTCGATGTCGCGTTCGACCGCGGCGCGCGCGCGGCGACGCTCACGGTCCGCGGGCCGGACGCGGCCGGCGGGCCGGAGCAGGGCGCGGCCTGGTGGCCCTTGGCCATGGCGCGCGAGCTTGAGGACGCGATCCTGATGCTGCGCATCAACGAGCCGGCGCTCGGCACGCTCATCCTCAAGACGCGCGGCGCGCCGGAGGCGGTGCTGGCGTGCGAAGCGCCGATGCTCGCCGCGGCCCGGGAGCATTGGCTCGCGCGCGAGACGGTGGGGCTGCTGCGCCGCACCTTCGCGCGCTTCGATGTCGCGGCGCGCAGCCTCTATGCGATCGTGGACCGCGGGTCGTGCTTCGCCGGCACGCTGCTCGAATTGGCGCTGGCGGCGGACCGGACCTACATGCTGGCGCTCGATCCGGGCGACAACGACGCGCCGGCGCTCGTGCTTTCGCCGGCGAATTTCGGGCCCTATCCGATGGCGAACGGGCTCACGCGCCTCGCCAACCGGTTCTGCGGCGAGGCCGCGCCGGTCGCAAAGGCCGAGGCGCGCTGCGGCCAGAGCCTCGCCGCCGCGGACGCGCTGGCGCTGGGCCTCGTCACCGCCGCGCCCGACGCGCTCGACTGGGACGACGAGCTCCGCCTCGCGCTCGAGGAGCGCGCCTCGCTGTCGCCCGACGCGCTCACGGGGCTCGAGGCCAACCTGCGCTTCGCCGCGCCCGAGACGATGGCGACGCGGATCTTCGCGCGGCTCTCCGCCTGGCAGAACTGGATCTTCAATCGCCCGAACGCGACCGGCGAGGCCGGGGCGCTCAAGCGCTTCGGCACCGGCTCGCGCCCGGCCTTCGATTGGGAGAGGGTGTGATGGCGATCGATCATCTCGAGCGCATCCCCAACAATGTCGGGCTCGCCGAGAACCGCGCCCTGCAGCGTGCGCTCGAGCACTGGCAGCCGCGCTTCCTCGACTGGTGGCGCGAGATGGGGCCCACGGATTTCCTTGCCGCGGAAACCTATCTGCGCACCGCCGTGTCGGTCGACCGCGAGGGCTGGGCGAGCTTCGGCTGGGTCCGGACGCCCGAGTATCGCTGGGGCATCTTCCTCGCCGATCCCGTGCCCGACCGCCGCATCGGCTTCGGCGACCACATGGGCGAGCCGGTGTGGCAGCAGGTGCCGGGCGAGCACCGCGCGACGCTGCGGCGCCTCATCGTCACGCAAGGCGACACCGAGCCCGCCTCGGTCGAGCAGCAGCGCCTCCTCGGCCACAGCGCGCCCTCGCTCTACGACCTGCGCAACCTGTTCCAGGTCAATGTCGAGGAGGGCCGGCATCTCTGGGCGATGGTCTATCTGCTGCACGCCTATTTCGGCCGCGACGGGCGCGAGGAGGGCGAGGCGATGCTGGCGCGCCATGCCGGCGACGCCGACCGGCCGCGCATCCTCTCCACCTTCAACGAGCCGATCGAGGATTGGCTCGCCTTCTTCATGTTCGCCTATTTCACCGACCGCGACGGCAAGTTCCAATTGAAGAGCCTCGCCGAGAGCGCATTCGACCCCCTGTCGCGCACCTGCCACTTCATGCTGACCGAGGAGGCGCACCACATGTTCGTCGGCGACAGCGGCATCGGCCGCGTGCTCCGCCGCACGCTCGAGGTGATGCGCGATCTGGGCACCGACGATCCCGCGCGCGTGCGCGAGGCGGGCGCGATCGATCTCCCGACGATCCAGCGCTACATCAATTTCTGGTTCAGCTCGTCGATCGACCTGTTCGGCGCCGAGGTCTCGTCGAACGCCGCCGCCTATTTCGCCACCGGCGTCAAGGGCCGGCCGGACGAGAAGCGCTTCGCCGACCATGTCTGCACCGAGGGTACGCTCGCGATCGACACGCGCGGCGGCAGCGAGACGGTGCCGCTCCGAAACGCGATGAACGAGGTCACGCGGCGCGCCTATATCCACGACTGCGAGAACGGCGTGCGGCGCTGGAACAAGCTCATCGCCGCCGCAGGGCAGGATTTCACGCTGCGCCTGCCGAGCCCGCGCTTCCGCCGCACGATCGGCGCCTGGGCCGGCGTGTGCGTCGATCCCGCGGGCACGCCGCTCGCCGAGGACGCGTTCGCGCAGCGCCGCGACGAGTGGCTCCCCTCCGACGCCGACCGCGCCTTCGTCCGGAGCCTGATGCAGCGCGTCACCGCGCCCGGCAAGATCGCCGGCTGGATCGCGCCGCCCGAGCGCGGCATCAACGAGCTGCCGGTCGACTACGAGTACGTGCGGCTCTGACGCGCGCAAGCGCATAAAATACGCGGCAAACCCGCGGCATTGGCGGCGGCGGAATTCAGCCTCCCTTCACGCCTCGCGCGCAAGCTCGCGCGCATGTTCCCCAAGATCCCTCCGTGGTGGCTCGCGCTGGCGGCGCTGGCGCCCGTTTGCTGGATCGCCGTCCTGTTCTCGGCCGACGGGCTTGCGCGCGGCTGGCTCGGCGGCGCGGTGCTCGCGGTGACGGCGCTCGCCTCGGGCGCGGGCGTCATCGTCGCCGCGGCGCTGGGCCGCGAGGTGACGCGCGCGGTGGGCGAGCTCGCCTCCGAGGCCGGGATCGTCGCGCGCGGCCCGGCAGTGGCGCGGCTCGAGCGCGCGGCGAACGAGTTCGCCGCGATCGCCGACACACTCCAGGCGGCGGCCCAGCGTGCCACGTCGGAGCCCGACGCCGCCGCGTGATGCACCGGCGCAGGGTTTACGCGATCTTCACCGCTCCGGCGCACGGTCATGGCCATGTTGAAGACGCTCTATACCTGCGTGATCCTGCAGCACGATCTGCGCCTCGTCGTGCTCGCGGCCGCGCTCTGCCTGTTCGCTTGCTTCGCGACGGTCAATCTCTTCGTCCGCGCCCAGGCCTCGAAGCCCGATCGGCAGATGCGCTGGCTCTCGGCCGCCGCGGCCGTGTTCGGCGCTGGCGTCTGGGCCACGCATTTCGTTGCGGAGCTGGCCTATCGGCCGGGACTGCCGATCGGCTACGACGTGTACCTCACCGCGCTGTCGATCGTCATCGCCATGGTCATGGCGTGGTTCGGCATGACGCTCGCCCTGCGGCAAGACTCCTATGCGCTGGGCGGCGCCGTGGTCGGCGCCGCGGTTTGCGGCATGCACTATGTCGGCATGGCGGCGGTGCGGGTCTCGGCCGTGATCCATTGGGACGCGGCCTTCGTGCTCGTCTCGCTGGTGATCGCGGGCGCGGTGGCGTCGGCGGCGATGCGCGTTCTGCGCCGGCCCTGCCTCTATCAGCGCAGCCGGGCCGCCGGGCTGCTGGTGCTGGCGATCGTCGGGCTGCACTTCACCGCGATGGCCGCGGTGACGCTCGAGTTCGATCCGACGATCGCGACGTCGAGCGCGGTGCTCGATCCCACGCTGCTGGCGATCGCGGTCGCCGCGGTGACGGTGCTCATCATCACGCTCGGGTTGTCGGGCGCTGTGGTCGATCATCACATGGCCTTGCAGGCGGCGCGCGAGTCGGAGCGCCTGCGCCGCAGCCAGGAGCATCTTGCACGCGCGCAGCGCGTCACGCGCACCGGCAGCATCGAGCGTGACCTCGTGCGCGGCGTCGCCGAGTGGTCGGACGAGACCTATCGCCTGTTCGGCATCACGCCACACGGCGGCGAACCCACGCCCGAGGAGGTTCTGGCCGTCGTCCATCCCGACGAACGCGAACGCTTCTTGGGCTTCGTCGCCGACGCGGGGCGGGGAGTGACCGCCGCGCCGCTCGATTTCCGCATCGTCCGCCCGGACGGCGCGCTGCGCTGGCTGCATCGCGAGGCCGACGTCGATTGCGACGCGAGCGGCCGGCCGGTGCGCTGGATCGGCACCTTCACCGACGTGACCGAGGCCTTCGAGGCGGAGCTCCGCCAGCGCGCTCTCGAAGAGGCGCTGCGCGCCGCCAAGGAGGACGCCGAGGCCGCGGCGGCCGCCGTGCAGGCCGCCAATACCGAGCTCGAGCGCCGCGTCGAGGCGCGCACCGCCGAATTGCGCGCGGCGCAGGCCGAGCTCGTCAAGGCCGAGCGCCTGTCGGCGCTGGGACAGCTCACCGCCGCGGTGGCGCACGAGCTCAACAATCCGCTGGGCACGATCCGCAACTCGATCGTCGCCGTGCGCGATCTGGCAAACACCGCGGGCGCCGATGTCGAACGGCCGATCCTGCGGATGCAGCGCTCCGTCGATCGCTGCCGGCAGATCATCACCGAGCTGCTGGATTTCACGCTGGCGCGCGAGCTCAAATGCAAGCCGGTGCGGCTCGACGACTGGCTCGGCGAGGTGCTCGACGACCAGATCCTGCCGACCGGCATCACGCTCGAGCGCCGGTTCGGCGCGCCGGGCGTGCACGTGCCGCTCGATCTCGGGCGCTTCCGCTGCGTCATCGCCAATCTCGTCAAGAACGGCGCCGACGCGCTCGAGGAAGCGCCGCCGAGCGACCGCCGCATCATCGTCAGCACCGCGGTCGGCGAGGGCATGCGCATCCGGGTCGAGGATACCGGCCCCGGCATGACGCCCGACGTGCTCGCCAAGGTGTTCGAGCCGCTGTTCAGCACCAAGAGCTTCGGCACCGGTCTCGGCCTGCCCACGGTGAAGCAGATCGTGCAGCAGCACGGCGGCACCATCGCGATCGACAGCGCGCCCGGCAGCGGCACGCGCGTCGAGATCGTGCTGCCGCTGAGCGACGGGAATCAGCTCGCCGCCTGAGCCTCCCATTCGGCCCGCACGCCGGGATCGGGCTCGGCCGCGCGGCGCTGCACGGCGAGGCGCGCGAAGCGCGCCGGGTCGAGCCGCCCGACCGCCCAGACCGCCATCGCGCGCACCAGCGGCGCCCCGTCCTCGAGCCGCGCCAGCGCCGCCGGCAGGAGCCGCGCGTCGCCGCTGTTGCCGATCGCGATCAGCACGTTGCGCAGGAACCGGTCGCGCCCGATGCGCTTCACCGGCGAGCCGGAAAAGCGCGCGCGAAAGCCCGCATCGTCGAGCGCGGCGAGCGCAGCGAGCGCCGGCGCCCCGGCCTCGCGCGGCGCGAGGCCCGGCAGCGCCGCGGCGCGCGCGAACTTGTTCCACGGACAGACCGCGAGGCAATCGTCGCAGCCGTAGATGCGGTTGCCGATCAGCGGCCGCAGCGCCCTGTCGATCGTGCCCTTGTGCTCGATCGTGAGATAGGAGATGCAGCGCCGCGCATCGAGCCGGTACGGCGCGGGAAAGGCCGCGGTCGGGCAGGCATCGAGGCAGCGCCGGCACTGCCCGCAATGGTCGCGCTCCGCCGCGTCGGGCGGCAGCTCGAGCGCAAGATAGATCTCGCCGAGGAAGAGCCATGAGCCGAAGCCGCGCGCGACGAGGTTGGTGTGCTTGCCCTGCCAGCCCAGCCCCGCACGCTGCGCCAGCGGCTTCTCCATCACCGGCGCGGTATCGACGAAGAGCTTGAGCGCGCCCGGCCAGCGCGCCGCGATGAACCGTGCGAGCGCTTTGAGGCGCGACTTGACGAGATCGTGGTAGTCGCGGCCGCGCGCATAGACCGAGATGTTGCCGCGCTCGCGCTGGCCCAGGCCCGCGAGCGGATCCGCCGCCGGCGCGTAGTTGAGGCCGAGCACGACCACGCTCTTCGCCTCGGGCCAGAGCACGGTCGGCGAGGCGCGCGCCGCGGCGCGCGCCGCGAGCCAGCCCATGTCGCCGTGGTAGCCGCGCGCGAGATATTCCCCGAGATGCGCCCGCGCCTCGTCCGCGAGCGCCGCGGCGGCAAACCCCACCGCGTCGAACCCGAGCGCCAGCGCCGCGTCGCGGATCGCGGCCTTGATGGCGGCCCCGTCCTCAGGCCGCGCGCCGTCCAAACTCAACCCCGGCCGCGATAGGGCACGACGCCCTGATCGGGGAGCCAGAGCCCTTCGGGCGGCGCGCCGGTCTGGTAGAACACGTCGATCGGCATGCCGCCGCGCGGATACCAGTAGCCGCCGATCCTGAGCCACACCGGGTCGAGCGTCGCGACGAGGCGGCGCGCGATCGCCAGCGTGCAGGCCTCGTGGAACGCGGCATGGTTGCGGAACGCGCCGAGATAGAGCTTCAGCGACTTGCTCTCGACGAGCCGCGCGCGCGGCACGTAATCGATCACGAGATGCGCGAAATCGGGCTGCCCCGTCACCGGGCAGAGCGTGGTGAATTCCGGGCAGGTGAAGCGCACGAGATAGAGCGCATCCGGGTGCGGATTGGGCACGTGCTCGAGCACCGCCGCCTCGGGCGAGGCGGGAAGCGCGGCCGCATGGCCCAGGATCGTGAGGCGGTGCTCTTCCATCGGCTCACAGGGGCGGGATGTCGCCCAGCGCGCGGGTGCGGGCGAAATCTTCGCCGAAGCGGGCGAGCGTTCCGTCCGCGATCGCGCCGCGCAGGCCCGCCATCAGGTCCTGATAGTAGCGCAAATTGTGCTCGGTCAAGAGCATGCTCGCGAGAATCTCGCCCGCCTTCACGAGATGATGCAGGTAGGCGCGCGAATAGCTGCGGCAGGCGGCGCAGGCGCATCCGTCCTCGAGCGGCCGCGGATCGTCCTCGTGGCGCGCGTTGCGCAGATTGAGCTCGCCGCGGCGGGTGAAGGCCTGCGCGGTGCGGCCCGAGCGCGTCGGCAGCACGCAGTCGAACATATCGATGCCGCGCGCGACGGCGCCGACGATGTCCTCGGGCTTGCCGACGCCCATGAGATAGCGCGGCGCCGCCACGGGAAGCGCCGGCACCGCCGCGTCCAGCACCGCGAACATCGCCTCGCGCCCCTCGCCCACCGCGAGCCCGCCCACCGCGTATCCCTCGAAGCCGATCGCGACGAGCGCCGCCGCGGATTCCTGGCGCAGCGCCGGATAGACGCTGCCCTGCACGATGCCGAAGAGCGCGTGCCCCGCCGGCGCCCGGAACGCCTCGCGCGAGCGCCGCGCCCAGCGCATCGAGAGCGCCATCGACTCCCGCGCCGCCGCTTCGGTCGCGGGGAAGGGCGTGCACTCGTCCAGCGCCATGGCGATGTCGGAGCCGAGGAGCCGCTGGATCTCGATCGAGCGCTCGGGCGTCAGATGATATTTCGCGCCGTCGAGATGCGAACGGAAGGTGACGCCGCTCTCGTCGATCGCGCGCAGCTTGGCGAGCGACATCACCTGGAACCCGCCGGAATCGGTGAGGATCGGCCGCGGCCAGTTCATGAAGCGGTGCAGCCCGCCCAGCGCGGCGATGCGCTCCGCCCCCGGCCGCAGCATCAGGTGATAGGTGTTGGCGAGCACGATCTCCGCGCCGGTCGCCGCCACCTCCTCGGGGCGCATCGCCTTCACCGTCGCCGCCGTGCCGACCGGCATGAAGGCCGGCGTCTCGATCGTGCCGTGCGCCGTCTCGACGCGCCCGCGCCGCGCCGCGCCGTCGCGCGCGAGGAGGGTGAAGGAGAACCCGCTCACGCCGCGCGCTCCGGATGGAGCAGGCACGCATCGCCATAGGAGAAGAAGCGGTAGCGCTCGGCCACCGCATGCGCATAGGCGCGCCGCATCCGCTCGAGCCCGGCGAAGGCCGCGACCAGCATGAAGAGCGTCGAGCGCGGCAGGTGGAAATTGGTGAGCAGGAGATCGGTCGCGCGGAAGCGATAGCCGGGCGTGATGAAGAGCGCCGTCTCGCCGTCGAACGGCGCGATCCGTCCCGCCGCGTCGGCCGCGCTTTCGAGCAGCCGCAGGCTCGTCGTGCCGGCGGCGACGATCCGCCCGCCCCGGGCGCGGGCCTCGTTGAGCGCGCGCGCCGCTTCGGGCCCGAGGATGCCGCGCTCGCTATGCATGCGGTGGTCGTCGGTGTCCGCGACCTTCACCGGCTTGAAGGTGCCGGCGCCGACATGGAGCGTGAGCGTCACGCGTGCGATCCCGGCCGCGTCGAGCGCGTCCAGCAGCCGCTCGGTGAAATGCAGGCTCGCGGTTGGTGCCGCCACCGCGCCCTCGTGCCGCGCGAAGATCGTCTGATAGTCGCGCCGGTCGCGCGGGTCGCCGCCGCGCTTGATGTAGGGCGGCAGCGGCATCGCGCCATAGCGCTCGAGCGCGGCGCGGAACGCCGCACCCGTCTGCTCGAAGGCGAGCGTCACGTCGCCCTCGTCTTTCGCCGCAACCCGGGCGGCGAACCCCTCGCCGAATTCGATCCGGTCGCCGGGCTTGAGCCGCCGCGCGCCCTTGGCAAAGGCGCGCCATTGCCCGCCGCCGAGATCGCGGTGCAGCGTCACCTCGACCGCCGCCGCGCCGCGCCGGCCCACGAGCCGCGCCGGAATGACTCGCGTGTCGTTCACCACGAGCACGTCGCCCGCCCGCAACAGGCGCGGCAGGTCGGCGACGATCCGGTCCTGCAGCGTCTCCCCCACGACAAGGAGCCGCGCCCGGTCGCGCGGCTCGCATGGGCGTTCCGCGATGAGCGCGCGCGGCAGCGGAAAATCGAACGCATCGACGCGCATGCTATCGCGCCAGGGCCGCGCGGCCGCGTCGGATTTTTTTACGAGTCGTCCGCGCGCTCGGATCAAGATGCAGAACGGCCAAGAGCTTAGCTCGTTGGCATGGGGTTTGCGTCGGCGACGCGCGGAGGAAAAGCGGCCGTCCGTGCGGTTCTGTTTCGGCAGGCCGCACGGAACGGACCGACGCTCAGACGCTGGGCGTCCATGGGCCCTCGACCGGCTCGGCCTCGTCGGCGCCGGGCCAGGGCGGCATGGTGGCA
>Ga0070740_10006200_pt1 | contig 10615 bp, 11 predicted proteins | sample Coa_R2_FD_67286 | JGI IMG/M metagenome (GOLD analysis project Ga0070740, IMG submission 67286) | Surface soil microbial communities from Centralia Pennsylvania, which are recovering from an underground coalmine fire - Coalmine... | ecosystem: Environmental > Terrestrial > Soil > Unclassified ...
CGCTCGTGCCGCTTGGGGTTGTACTTCATGGTACACGACCCGAGCGGGTAGAAATTGGTGTCGATGGACATGTTCTTCGTCGAGAGGTTGACGAAGTGCCGCACGAGGTCGATCTCGCCGACTTCCGGCAGCGGCGGCGGGGCGTCGGCGAGGGCGTCGGCGGGGAGCAGCCGGCCGGCGTCCGGGGCCGGCACGTCGCAGGCGGGCAGCAGGTGCGTGCGCCGGCCGGGGTGGCTCAGCTCGAAGAGCAGACCGGTCGATTGGGATTTGTCCATCGTTTATCTCTTTCCCTCGCCTCCTCACCTCCTCGTTCCCACGCTCCGCGTGGGAACGAGGGAGCGAGGCTCACCGCTTCAGCACCGCGGCCAGCCCGTCGATCTCCGCCTTTGTGCGCTTCTCCGTCACGGCGACGCTCACGCAATCGTCCAGCGCCGGATACCAGCGGCCCAGGTGCAGCCCGGCGTGGTAGCCGCCCCGCAGGGCGCGCTCCAGCAGCGCCGGCACGCCGCCGCCCGGCATCCGGACCGTGAACTCCTTGAAGAACGGCCGGCTGAAGCGCGGTTTCGCCCCGGCGGCGCGCTCCAGCTGCTCCGCCGCGTAGTGCGCCTTCCGCAGGCACAATTCCGCCGTCTCCTTCAGCCCCTGCGGCCCCAGCGCCGCGAGGTACACCGTCGCCCGCAGGGCCAGCAGGCCCTGGTTCGTGCAGATGTTGCTCGTCGCCTTCTCGCGGCGGATGTGCTGCTCGCGGGTTTGCAGCGTCAGCACCCAGCAGCGCTTGCCGTGGCGGTCCACCGTCTGCCCGACCAGCCGGCCCGGCATCTTGCGGACGAACTGCTCCCGGCACGCCAGCAGGCCCAGCACCGGCCCGCCGTAGCCCATCGGGATGCCCAGCGGCTGCCCCTCGCCCACCGCGATGTCGGCCCCGTACTGCCCCGGCCGCTTCAACAGGCCCAGGCTGATCGGGTCGAAGCTGGCGATGAACAGCGCGCCCTTCGCGTGGGCAATGTCCGCCAGCGCCTGCGGCTCCTCAAGACAACCGAAGAAGTTCGGGTGCTGGGCCACGACGCAAACCGTGTCGTCGTCCACGGCCCGTTTCAGGTCGTCGGGGTCGAGGAAGCCGTGCGGCGTCGGCAGCGTCTCCACGCGCACATCCAGATCGGCGACATAAGTTGCCAGCGTCCGGCGGTACTCGGGGTGGGCGCTCTCGGCGACGAGGACCTTGTGCCGCTTCGGGCTGACGTTGAGGGCCATGATGACGGCCTCGGCGACGGCGCTGCCGCCCTCGTAGAGGCTGGCGTTGGCGACGTCGAGGCCGGTCAGCTGGCAGACGAGCGTCTGGAACTCGAAGAAGGCTTGCAGGCTGCCCTGGCTGGCCTCGGCCTGGTAGGGCGTGTAGGCGGTGTAGAACTCGCTGCGGCCGGCGACGGCATCGACGACGGCGGGGATGAAATGGTCGTAGCTGCCGCCGCCGAGGAAGCAGACGGCGGTATCGGCGGCCTGGTTGCGGGCGGCCAGGGCGCGGAGGTGCTGCGTCAGCTCGATCTCGGTGAGCGGCGGCGGCACGGCCAGCGGCCGGGTGAGCCGCACCGCGGCGGGGACCTGCTGGAAGAGCGCCTCGACGGACGGCACCCCGACGCGGGCGAGCATGGCCCGGCGGTCGTCGGGGGTGTTCAGGACGTAGGGCAAGCGGACCTCCTGCGGGCGGGGGTTCGTTGTCAGCGCTTGCGGCGCCGCTTTTTTGGGGGGAGGGCGTGCTTACGGACCCATTTGCGGAAAGCGCGCACGAAGCTGGTTTCATCCAGGTCGAGGTTCCGGTGCAGGAACTCGACAAACTCCGGTAAGGGCAGCGAGGGAAAACTCAGGCTCTGTTCGGTCAATTCATACTCCCCATCTGGCCGCAGGCGATAGACGTGGAGAGCTTCCCCGTCATACCGCCAGACTTCCGGGACCCCCAGGGCGGCGTAGACGCCCATGCGGTCCAGAGCGCTCCGGGTCGCTTCAACTTCCAGAGCCAGGTCGGGGGGCGGGTCCCTGCCCAGGTCAATCTCGCGCTGGCCGCGAACTCGTTCGGCGTTGGCAAGGTAATAGCACTCGTCCGCCTCCAGCCCGCGTGCCAATCCCTGTCTCCGGAACGTGGTCATCCCGCAGCCCTCGCACGGGATGCCCATTTCTTCCGTAAGCACGTCAATCATGCGGCCGATGCGTCGTCGGGGGCGCTCGTGGAGGCGCGAGGGGGCCATGATTTCCAGTTTCCCACGGTCGTACGTTAGGAAAAGTCGGCGATCCCCTGCCGCGGCGAGGAACTTCTCGTACATCGGCCAATCGACCCCGTGCAGGACAATGCACCCCTCGTCTACATCGGGCGCTGGCTGCGGGGAGCGCGCCGGAACTCGTTCCGCGACAGGCGTGGTTCCGCTTCTCCTCATGCCGTTAGCCCCGATCCTCGTATCCCGGCAACCACGGCTCGGCCTCTATCTCAGCAAGCCGGCCCTCGGCGAGCTTGCTCCAGAGTCCAAGTACGCGCTCGCGGGACACGCCATTCATGTGCCGCGGCTCGTCGTCGGCCTCCAGATTCTCCCAAACCAGCAGACCGTCGGGGTAGGCCCCCAGGCACCACGCCGATTCGTGCGTCAGAGCGACGGATTGGCGTTCGATATCTTCGGCGTCGAGCTGCGACAGCATCTCGCGCATGCGATCAACCGTCGGCTCGCGCTCGTCGGCACCCCAGCGCGTGGTAACGTGGAAAGCCATCCGAAGGCCCAGCGGGCGAGACCGCAAGCGGCTCAATGCCCCTCCGACGCCACCTGCTTCTCGTACTGCTCCAGCGTCAGCAGGTGGTCCAGCGTCGTCCCCGGTTCCACCTTCACCTTGACCATCCAGCCCTTGCCGTACGGGTCGTTCGTCACGATCGACGGGTCGTTGGCCAGCTTCTCGTTCACCGCCGTCACTTCACCGTCCACCGGCGAGTACAGGTCGCTGACCGCCTTGACCGACTCGATCTCGCCGAAGCCGTCGCCCTTGAAGACGTGGTCGCCGACGTCCGGCAGCTCGATGTACACGATGTCGGTCAGCTGCTCGACCGCGAACTTCGTGATGCCGATCGTGCAGGTGTCGCCTTCCAGGCTAGCCCACTCGTGCGTCGGCGCGTAACGGAGCTTCTTTGGGTCCATCGGTCCTCCAGGTGGTGAGGTGGTGCGGTGGTGGGGTGGTGCGGCGGCCCTTTCACCACCTCGCCACCTCACCACCGCACCACCTGTCATTTGGCTCTCTGATAAAACGGCAGCTTCACGACGCGGGCCGCCGCCGGCTTGCCGCGGATGTCCACCTCCAGGGCCGTGCCGACCGCCGTGCAGGCCGGATCGACGTAGGCCATCGCAATCGCCCGGTTCAGGGTCGGCGTCACGGTGCCGCTCGTCACCTTGCCGACCTCCCTGCCGTCGCGCAGGACGGCGGCCCCCTCCCGCGCCGGCCGCTTGCCCTCCAGCTCCAGGCCGACGCGCCGCCGTTCCGACGTGTCCTCCCGGCGGCGGAGCAGGGCGTCGCGGCCGATGAAATCGCCCTTGTCCGGCTTCACCGCCCAGCCGAGGCCCGCCTGGTACGGGTCGATCTCCTCGGTCAGCTCGTGGCCGTACAGCGGCATGGCGGCCTCCAGCCGCAGCGTGTCGCGGGCGCCCAGGCCGCACGGCCTGGCGCCGCGGGCCAGCAGGTCTTCCCACAATTCGACCGCGTGGGCCGCCCCCAGCATGATCTCCAGGCCGTCCTCGCCGGTGTAGCCGGTCCGGCTCACGACGCACTGGTCGCCGCGATACCGCGTCGCCACGCCGTGGTAATAGGCGAGCTGGCTCACGTCCGCGTCGGTCAGCCCACGGCACAGCTCGACCGCCTTCGGCCCCTGCACCGCCACCATGCAGGTGGCGAGCGTCTGGTCGGCGATCTGCACGTCGCGGCCGGCCCGGTGCTGGCTCAGCCAACCGACGATCTTCGGCCGGTTCGAGGCGTTGACGACCATCGCCCAGCCGTAGGGCCAGCGGTAGACCAGCACGTCGTCGCGGGTGCCGCCCTGCTCGTTGCAGACCAGGCCGTAGCGCACCTGCCAGTCCTTCATGGTGGCGGCGTTGTTGGTCCAGACGTGCTGGATGAGGCCGAGGGCGTCGGGGCCGGCGAAGGAGAGCCGGCCCATGTGGCTGATGTCGAACAGGCCGGCGGCGGTGCGGACGGCCTGATGCTCCTCGACGATGCCGGTGTACTGCACCGGCATGTCCCAGCCGCCGAACTCGACCATGCGCGCGCCGTGGGAGACGTGCCAGTCGTACAGCGGCGTACGCAGGGCGGTCATGGGGAACCCTCTGCCATTTAGCCGGCGGGCTTGCCCGGCGTGTTGTCCCACGCCGGGCAAGCCCGCCGGCTAAATAGGTCCGCGGAAAGCGGCAAGTCTAGGCCGTCCGGGCGGCCCGTGCAAGCCGGTTTGGGGGCCGGGCAACGTTATCGTAGCGGGGCGGCCGGCGCCGTCCAAGCGGGTTTGTGCGGCGGCCGGCGATGCGTTACCATGTGCAGAAGCAGCACCCGTCGCCCGCCCCCTCTCCCCGGAACGGAGTTCCCGCATGACCGGAATCCTCGCCTGCACGCTGGCCTTCGGCATGCTCGCCGACCCGTATGCCGCCGAGGAGGAGCTGTCCCCCCAGATCCGCGCCGCCGAGCTGAAGGCCCACGTCTATCGGCTGGCGTCGCCGGAGTTCCTCGGCCGCAAGGGGCCGGGCGCCGCCCGTGCCTCGGCCCACATCGCCGCCGCCTTCAAGCGCCTCGGCCTCAGGCCGGCTTTCGGCGACTCCTACTTCCAGCCCGTCCGCTCCGCCCTCGACACGGACGACAGCCCGCACCCCAACTACCTCGGCCGCAACGTCGGCGCCATCCTCCCCGGCACCGACCCCAAACTGAAATCCGAGTGGGTCCTCCTCGGCGCCCACTTCGACCACCTCGGCAAGGTCGGCGACGAGTACTTCCCCGGCGCCGACGACAACGCCAGCTCCGTCGCCATGATGCTCGAGGTGGCCGAGCGCTTCGCCCTCCAGAAGGAGAAGCCCCGGCGGACGGTGGTGTTCGTGGCCTTCGACCTGGAGGAGGTCGGCCTGCTCGGCTCGACGTATTTCGCCATCCACCCGCCGCTGCCAATCCGCCAGCTCAAGGCATTCCTCACGGGCGACCTGCTCGGCCGGTCGATGGCGAACGTGATGGACGAGTACGTCTTCGTGATGGGCAGCGAGCGGTCGGCGAAGATGCGGCAGCTGGTGGAGGGGGTGAAGCCGCCGAAGGGGCTGAAGGCGGGCCGGCTCGGGGCGGACATCGTCGGCACCCGCAGCGATTACGGGCCGTTCCGCGACCGCAGCGTGCCGTTCCTGTTCTTCAGCACCGGCCAGCACCGCGACTACCACCAGACCAGCGACCGGCCGGAGAAGCTCGACTACGCCAAGCTGGAGCGCATCAGCCGGTGGATCGCCGACCTGACCTGGCGCCTGGCAACCGACGACGACGCCCCGACCTGGCAGGAGAAGCCGGGGACCGACCTGGACGAGGTGCGGACGATCCTGGTGCTGGTCAAGCGCGTGATGGGCCGGCCGGATCGATATCCGTTGTCGGCGCGGCAGCGCGATTTGATGGGCGGCGTGGCGAAGCGGCTGGGCGACATCCTGGACCGCGGCAAGGTGACGAGCGCCGAGCGGACCTGGCTGGTGTGGACCTCCCGGCTGCTGCTGGCGACGGTGTTTTGAGAGCGGATGGGAATTCCCTGTAGCCGCAGGCTTCAGCCTGCGGCTACCTGGCTACTGCCTGCCTCCTCGCAGCAGCCCGAGGCGATACTTGATGTGCCACTCCAGCACGGGCAGCTGCGCCTTCATCGACTGCCCGGGGTTGCTGCGCCAGATGATCTGCCCCGTTTCATCGACCAGCACGGCGGTCGGGAATTCGCTCACCTTGAACTGCTTCAGCACGGGGCATTGTCTCCCCGAGTCGAACGGCGTGGCCAGCAGCACGCGGTAGGTCACGCCGAAGCGGCGCGAAGTGGACTGCACCGCCGGGGCGACCTCTTCCGTACTTTTCCCGTGTTCGCAGGCGATGCCCAGCACTTCGAGGCCGTACTGGCCGTAATCCCTGTGCAGCCGGGTCACGTCGGCCAGCCCCTCGCGACACGGCCTGCACCACGTCCCCCAGAAGTCGATCAGGACCACCTTGCCCTGGCGATCCTTGCGGAACTCCCACGGCTTGCCGTTCAGGTCGTACAGCGCGAAGTTCTCCAGCCGGCGGCCCACCAGGACGCATGACGGCACCGGCGTCGGGGTGGAGGGGATCGGAGACGATCCGTCGCCTGTCCGGATCGGTGGAATATTGGCCGGTAGCCGATCTGCTGCCGCGCGCCGATCAGGATCAACCGCAATCCGGTCCGGATGCACGGTACTGACCGCCGGCGGCGCACCACCGACCGGCGCCCCCAGGCCCGCCGGGCTGCGCGGCGCCGTCTCCCAACTCCGCGGCGCGCTCGGCACCCAGCCGCCGGCGGCCGCCGGCCCCGGCGTGGCGGCGATCGGCCGGCCCAGGCCGGCGGCGGGGCTGCTCGTCGGGCCGGCCGCCGGCGGCTTCGCCTCCGCCTTCTCCTTCGGCGCCGCCTCCCCCGCCGGGTCGAGGCCGGCGAAGTCCTCGCTCACCTTGATGATCAGCCGCGGGTTCGGCGGCGTCGTCTCGACGATGCCCGCCATCTTCGGCTCGCCGCCCTTCGACCGGGCGATGAGCTTGTAGCGCTTGCCGGGCTGCAAGTTGAGGATGGTGAAGTAGCCGTTGGCGTCGGTGTCCACCCGCGGGTTGACGACGACCGGGGCGCCGGCGTCCTTGCCCTCCTGGGCGGCGATGACCTGGATGGTGACGGGCGGGACCTTGCGGTTGAACTTGTCGAGAACCTGGCCGGCGACGAGGCCGTCGGTGCTGGGCGGGAGGGCGCTTTGACCGCCGCCGGCAGGGACGGCGCTGGGCCGCTCGGAGGGCTGCGGGCCGGCGGCGGGCGCCTTGCGGCCGAACAGGCCCGACGAGCCGTTCGACTGCCGCTTGCCGAACAGGCTGCAGCCCGTCAGCACGAGGCACACCGCCAACAGACATACGCAGGCCCGAACGCGCACGGCCGCGCCCTCGCTGGTCGATTCATCGCAGGGAGTGCGTCAGGGTAGTCGGCCCCGCGCCCGGCAGGGGGTGATGGGAAGCCCTGCCTCCGGGGCGCCGCTTCCGGGCCGGCGCCGTGCGGGGACGGAGAACCGCGATGCTAGGGGATTCTTCCCGCGGATCGCCCGCGCGTCAAGCCAAACTCCACAGGCGCCTTTCCCAGGCCCCCCCAGCTTCCGAACCCGCGCCGGCACGGCCGTTGCACTTTAACGAGTCGGCCGCCGGGCGAGGTGGCCCAGACAGCCGCCTTGTCACGGCGGCGCCCCTGTGCTATAGCCGCGGCCGCCATCCTTGACGGGGGCGCGCGCCCCGGCTATCGTGAATCTCTCGGATTTACCGACGGTGACGGCTGGCGCAAGCACCCCGAGGGCGGCGATGAACAAGACGGAACTGGACGGCTATCGGCGGCAACTCTTGCACCTGCGCGCCCGCTTGCGCGGCGACGTCTCCCAGCTCGCCGACGAGGCGCTGCGCAAGACCGGCGGCGAGGCCAGCGGCAACCTGTCCAACACGCCCATCCACATGGCCGACCTCGGCACCGACAACTTCGAGCAGGAGTTCACCCTCGACCTCCTCAAGAACGAGGAGTGGGCGCTCGGCGAGATCAACGACGCCCTCGACCGCCTGGACCGGGGCACGTTCGGCAAGTGCGAGGAGTGCGGCAAGGAGATCGCCAAACCGCGCCTGCAAGCGCTGCCCTACGCCCGTCACTGCGTCGATTGTGCAAGGAAGCTCCAGCAGAGCGAATAACTCATGACCGAACGATCCTACCGCGGCCTGTTCTGGGCGCTGGCCCTCCTCGGGGCGCTGGCCGACGTCGGCACCAAGTACGCCGTCTTCGCCGCCCTGCAAGGCCAGGCCAACGCCGACTCCCACTACCGGGGCGAGCACACGGTCATCCCCGGCGCCTTCGCCATCGAGGCCCACTACGCCCGGGACGGCGACGGCGTGCGGCCGGAGGTCAACCAGGGGGCGCTGTTCGGCGCCGGCCGGCAGTTCGAGGGCGACTCGAACCGCTTCTTCGCCGTCATCAGCGTGCTGGCGGCGGGGGCCATCGTCTTCTGGAGCACGCGCCGCGCCACCGCCCGCGACTGGGCCTTGTCCGCCGCCCTGGGCCTGATCCTCGCCGGCACGCTGGGCAACCTGTACGACCGCCTGGTCTTCGACGGCGTCCGCGACTTCATCCACGTCCACTACCGGCCGCACTTCGACTGGCCGGTGTTCAACCTGGCCGACTGCTGCCTGGTCGGCGGCGCCTTCTTGCTGTTGGCCCAGGCGTTCTGGGGCCGGTCCGCGGCGACGGAACCAACCCCCGCGGCGGCCCCGCCGGCCGCCGAGCCGGCGCCGTCCGCCGGCTTCGTCCACGGCACGCCCGCGGAAACCGCCATCCACGAGCAGCGCCCCGTCGCCGGCTGAGGCGCGGGCGGCGGAGGGAAACAAAGCGGCGGCGAGGGGCCACGGCCCCTCGCCGCCGCTCTTTCGTTCCGTCCGCCGTCGCCGCCTACTTCTTCCCCTTCAGAAACTCGTCCAGCGCCTTCTGCGCCTCCTCGCGGCTCTTGTACTTGCCGTCCTTGACCTCCTTGGTGATCTTCTCCATCGCCTCCTTGATCTTGGGTATTTGGGCCGTGAACTGCACGGTCTGGGCGGTCACCTGTTTGAGGGTGTTCTCGTCCACGGTGCCGTCGCGGCCCGGCGGTAACAACTTCCAGGCGTCCCCCTCCTTGACCGCGCCCATCGTCTCCTCCTTGGTCTCCTCCTTGCCGTCCTTGACCGCGGTGGTCTTGATCTTGAGCACCACGAGATGGTCGCCCTTCTTCGCGGAACTCTTCACCTCGGCGGCCTTCAGGCTGGTGATCTGCTCCTTGAAGGGCGGGCGCTGCTTCGCCTGGGGGTCCTTGCCGAACTTGGCGTCCAGCGCTTCGTTGAGTTGCCGCTGCGGCTCCTCCAGGCCCTTCGATCGCTGCATCAGCTCGCGCACCGGTTTGACGAACTGGCTGATGACGCCCTCGGCGTCGCCTTTCCTGGCCGCCTCGACCACGTTCTTGACGGCCTCTTCGGGGGTCTTGGCGGCCTTGCCTTTCGCCTCCTGGCCGGTCGCCGCGCCGACGACCAGGGTGCCAAGGAACAGGCCGGCGGCCAGCAGTCTCCAGCGGTTCATCACGCCTCCAGGGTAGGGAAAGTCGGCGGGCAAACTCGGTACGAGTTTGCCCGCGAACGGGGTGCGGCACAAGCGAAAAGCCACAGCCGGAAGAAGGAGGGTCAAGGCCGCCTCGCCGCCAGCAGGTCCCGCGCCCCGGCGGCCAGCAGGTCGGCCGCCAGCCGCTCGCCCAGCGCCTCGGCGTCCGCCGCCGGGCCGGAAACCGTTTGTTCGATCCGCCGGCTGCCGTCCGGCGACAGCACCGCCCCGCGCAGGCTCAGCCCCTCCGCCCGGATCGTGGCGACGACCCCCAGCGGCACCTGGCAGCCGCCCTGCAACGTCCGCAGCAAGGCCCGCTCCGCCCGCACCGCCTGCCGCGCCGCCGGGTCATCCAGCTGGCGGACGAGCGCCAGCGCGGCCTGGTCGTCGGCCCGGCACTCCAGGCCGAGCGCCCCCTGTCCGACCGCCGGCAGCATCCACGCCGGGTCGAGCACTTCGGTGACGGCATCGCCCAGCCCCAGCCGCTCCAGTCCCGCCCGGGCCAGGATGAGGCCGTCCAATCCCTGCTCCGCGAGCTTCCGCAGGCGGGTTTCCACGTTGCCGCGAATGTCGGCCAGTTTCACGTCGGGGCGGCGGTGCCGCGCCTGCGCCTGCCGCCGCAGGCTGCTGGTGGCGACGACGGCCCCCGGCGGCAGGGCGTCGAAGCTGCGGTGCCGCTGCGACACGAACACGTCGCCGGTCGGCCCGCGCGGCGGCACGGCCGCCAGGGTCAGCCCCTCGACCGGCTGCGTCGGCAGGTCCTTCAGGCTGTGGACCGCGACATCGACCTGGCCGGCCAGCAGGGCGCGCTGGATTTCCTTGGTGAAGGCGCCTTCGCCGCCGAGTTGGGCCAGCGGCACGTCGCGGACCTGGTCGCCGGCGGTGAGGATTTCCACGATCTCGACCGGCGGCGCCCCCGGCAGGGCGCGGAGCAGGCCGGCGACGTAATTGGCCTGCCACAGGGCGAGCCGGCTGCCGCGGGTGCCGATGCGAAGCATGGTCAGTTGTCAGTTGTCAGTTGTCAGTGGTCAGTGGTCAGGGATCAGGGGTCTCTTGCCTTTGCAACTGACTACTGACCACTGACAACTGACGAATTTGGTGCCGCAACGCCGCCGCCGTCGCCGCCCGGTCGGTGGGGCCGGTCTGCAGGCGGCGCTTCTCGGCCTCGTCGCGCCCCGCGCGGTCCAGGGCCAGCCACACCGGCTGCAGCCGCTCCGGGTCGTGTCCGTAGCGCGGGAA
>Ga0070740_10006201_pt1 | contig 10613 bp, 9 predicted proteins | sample Coa_R2_FD_67286 | JGI IMG/M metagenome (GOLD analysis project Ga0070740, IMG submission 67286) | Surface soil microbial communities from Centralia Pennsylvania, which are recovering from an underground coalmine fire - Coalmine... | ecosystem: Environmental > Terrestrial > Soil > Unclassified ...
TCGAAGATCGCGGGATCGCTATAGACCGATCGGTGCACCCGGTCGGGCTCGATCAGGCGTGCGAGATCGGCAGGGCCGTCTCCGCGCATGGCGCACCTCCCATTCGCGCAATTCACATGATGTCCGAGGTATTTAATCGCAGCGTCGCCGTGCGGTCAATGCGGACCGGCGCGGCGCGCGGTTGTGGAGCGTGGCGCATCGAGCGCCGCGGCGATCGCCGGCAGCGCCTGACGCACCGCGGCTTCGCCCGCCGCGATGCACTCGCCCGCGCGGTAGAACTCCAGCGGTCCCACCCGCCCCACATCGGGCCGCAGCACCACGTCCGGCGGGTCCTGCGCCAGGCGGATGCGCGAGAGCCGCGTCTGCGCGATCTGGAACGAGCGGGTGAGCACGCCAAACGTGCTGGGCGCGCCTCGGCGGCGGCCGAAATAGCCGCGCACGAAGCCGCCGATCCCCGCGAGGCCGCGCGGGCCGGCCAGCGGCAGCCCCTCCGCATCGGCGTTGAGCGGCGCCAGGATCCCGGCATTGACGTCGACCGCGAGAATCACCTCGGCGCCGAGCGCGCGGCACAGCGACACCGGCAGCGGGTTGACCAGCGCCCCGTCCAAAAGCCAGCGGCCGCCGAGCTCGACCGGCGGGAAGAGCCCCGGGATCGAGTAGGAGGCGCGCAGCGCGTCGATCAGGCTCCCTTGGCGCAGCCAGACCTCGTCGCCCGTGGCGAGATCGGTGGCGACGCAGCCGAACGGCCGCGGCAGGTCCTCGATTCGCGTGCTGCCGAAGATGGGATCGAGCACCTGCAGCACCCGCTTGCCCGCGATGATGCCGCCGGCGCCGAACTTGAAGTCGAAATACTGGCTCAGCCGCACGCGGTTCATACGGCGCACGAAGCGCGCGAAGTCGCCGAGCGCGCCCACCAGGTTGAGCGCGCCGATCACCGCCCCGATCGAGGTGCCGCAGACGATGTCGGGACCGAGCCCCGCTGCCTCGAGCGCATGGAGCACCCCGATATGCGCCCAGCCGCGCGCTCCGCCGCTCCCGAGCGCCACGCCGATGCGCGCCTTGTTCGAACGTGCCTGCATGAGGAAGCAATGCCCGTTTTGCCAGCGCGCTTCAATGATTCTTCGCATCCCCCGGCCACGCCGCGTACCAGAAGGCGAGCGTCGCGACGATGCCGCACAGGATCGCGGCCCGCAGCACCTCGTCGTAATTGCCCGCCGCGCTCCAGATCGCCGCGGCGCCATAAGGCGCCAGACCGCGGGCGAGGTTCACCGGGAAGGTGAGCGCGCCGTTGATCGCGCCATAGCCCTCGCGCCACAGGAGCTCCGGTACCGCCGTGCCGCGCACGATGGTCAGCACGCCGTTGGCCGCGCCGAACAGCATGCTGAAGCCGAAAAGCGCCACGGTCGAGGCCGGAAAGGCCAGCAGGAGCGCCACTGCGCTCGGATAGGCCGCGAAGGCGAGGCGCCCGGCGAACGCGGCCGTCGCGCGCTGGCGGAAGGCGAGGAGCGCGATCCGTCCCGCGACTTGCGACGGCCCGAACACCGCGAAAGCTGCGACGATGGTCGCAGTCGGCACCCCGCGCTCCGTCAGCAGCGGAATGAGGTGAAAAGTGATCGCGGACAGGATCGCGGTGTACAACGTGAACGCCACGGCGAGCGCCCAGAACACCGGATGCCGGAGCGCGCGCCGGACCGGCTCGCCGCCCGTGTCCCCGGCCGGTCCGGCAGCCGGCCGGGGCGCCGCCTCGCGGGGCGCCCGGTCGCGCAGGCCCAGCGCGTGGATCGGCAGGCAGATCGCGGCGTTGCACGCGGCCAGCACGAGGAGCGCGTCGCGCCAGCCGAGGGCCTCGATCAGCAGCTGTGTCAGCGGTACGAACACGGTACTGGCAAAACCGCCCGCCAGCGTGAGCACGGTGATCCTGACGCCATAGCTCCGCGGATAGAGCCGCGTCAGCACCGCGAACACCGGCTCGTAGAGCGTGCCGGCGAGGCTCAGCCCGATGGCGAACCAGAGCAGGTAGAAGAGGCCGAGATCGGCCACCCGCGACCAGGCCGCCAGTGCCGCCGCCGCCAGCACCGAGCCGAGGCTCATCACCACGCGCCCGCCGCCCCGGTCGATCCACACGCCAACCGGATAGGCCGCAACGCCCGCCACCAACAGGCCCGCGGAGAGCGCGCCGTTGAGGCCGGTGCGGCTCCAGCCCAACTCTCGCTCCATCGGCACCGCGATGAGCGAGAAGCTGTAATAGACCGAGCCCCAGGAGACGAGCTGCGCCGCCGACAGCGCCGCGACCAGCCGCCAGCCTTTCATGATGCGACCGTCATCGCGCGCGGAGCGAAGCCATGGTCCGGAGATTGCTTCGCTCCAGCGCCCCCCGCAATCACGTTCCCCGAACGGCGAAGCGGCGCCGCGTCCGCCGGCCCGCCTATTGCAGGCGCTTCACCGCCTCCTCGACGAGGCTGAGGTCGGCGTATTTCTTGATATCGATGTTCTGCTTGAGCGATCCGAGCTTCACCTGCTCCTCGATGCTCGCCTGGATCGCCTCGAGCGCGGGCCGGCCGTTGGGGTCGCGGTAATAGTCGCCGTCCTGGCCCTTCTTCACGAAGAGCCAGCGGTCGAACTGCGCCTCCGGGGCCTTGGTCACCTTGGCGGCGATCGCGACCGCCTGCTTGTGGTTTGCCGGATCGTAGTACCAGCGCTCCTGGCGCAGCGCGTCCTCCATGAAGTCGACCAGCGCCGCGTGGTGCTGCGCGATGAAAGGCGCGCGCGCCGCCCACATGCCGAGCTGGGTGATGCCCATGGCGTCACCCTGGGTGAACAGCACCCGCACCTGCGCGTGCACCTTGGGATCCGCCGAGAACGGCAGCACGAACGGGAAGAGGTCGATCTTCTTCTCCAGCAGCATCGCCGGCAGCGCCGGGATCGGTCCCTCGACGATGGTCACGTCGCGCTTGTCCTGGAGCCCGTGCTTCGCCAGCATCGCGCGCAGCGGGATGTCGGTGCCGCTGCCGAACGCGTTCACGCCCAGCACGCGGCCTTTCAGGTCCTCGACCTTGTGGATCGTGTCGTCCTTTCGCACCACGAACTCGTCGCTGAAATAGCCGGGCACGCCGTCCTGCAGCTCGTCCGAGATGATGCGGATGTCCTGCATCCCGGCATTGATGATGGCGAGCGGCAGGGTGGTGAAGCCGACATTGGCGATCTCGATCTCGCCGGCCGCCAGCGCCTGGATGAGCTGCGGCGTGCCCTGGAAGTGGATCGCCTCGAACGTGTACGACTTGCCGAGATGCTTGGCGAGCCCCGGCGTCTGGAACAGCATGGTCGCCCAGTTGGCGACCGGCACGATATAGGACAGGCGGATCTTCACCGGCTCCGCCGCGCCGGCCGTGCTGCCGATGCCAAACATGGCCGCGGCAAGCGCCAACGCCTTTATCCGTGCGCGCATTGGGTTCCTCCCCGTTTCGGCCCACTGTCGGGAGGGTGCGCCGGCTTGTCAAGCAAAGCGGTCGCGCACTAGCCTCGCCGGCGACGATGGGAGGAGCGGATGCCCGAGCAGTTCGGCTTCGTCGGGGTGGGCCGCATGGGCGGCCCGATGGCGGGCCGCCTCATGGATGCGGGCCACCGCCTCGCGGTGTTCGACGTGAGCGAGCCGGCGATGGCGCCGCTCCTCGCGCGGGGCGCTGTCAAGGCCGCCTCGCCGCGCGCGCTCGCCCACCGCGTCGACTGCGTGTTCGCGAGCCTGCCGACGCCGGACGTCGTCCGGGCGGTGGCCGAAGACATCGCCGCCGGCGGCGGGCGCGTTGGCGTCTTCATCGATCTCTCCACCACCGGCCCGCGGGTAGCGGCGGCGGTCGCGGCGCTGCTCGGCGAAAAGGGGATCGAGCTCCTCGACGCGCCGGTGAGCGGCGGCGTCGCGGGCGCGCGGAAGGGCACGCTCGCCGTGATGGCGGCCGGGCCCCGCCCGCTCTTCGAGCGCTTCGCGCCGGCGCTCGCCACCTTCGGCAAGGTGTTCCATGTCGGCGAGCGTCCGGGCATGGGACAGGTGATGAAGCTCGCCAACAACCTGCTCTCCGCCACCGCCTTGGCGATCACGTCGGAGGCGATGGTGATGGGGGTGAAGGCCGGGCTCGATCCGCGCACCATGCTCGAGGTGATCAATGCCGGGAGCGGCCGGAACACCGCGACGGAATCGAAGTTCCCCAACGCGGTGGTGCCGCGCAGCTTCGATTTCGGCTTCGCCACCGGCCTCATGTACAAGGACGTGAAGCTCTGTCTCGAGGAGGCCGAGGCGCAGCAGGTGCCGATGTGGGTCGGGAGCGCGGTGCGCCAGCTCTGGCAGTATGCGAGCGCGCGGCTCGGCGCCGACGCGGACTTCACCCGCATCGTCGAATGCATCGAGGAGTGGGCCGGCGCCGAGGTCGGCGGCAACGGCTAGGCTGTGTGGAGGAATTGGATGTCCGATCCGCTCTACGAGGTCTATGCCGTCCGCTATGCGCGGCACGACCGCAAGGCCGCCGACAATTTTCTCGGCGGCGACCCGCACGACGTGCCGATGCCGCTCGACTATTTCGTCTGGGCGATCGTCGGCCGGGGGCGCACATTCGTGGTCGACACCGGCTTCGGCGCCGAGGAGGCGCGGGCGCGCGGGCGGGAACTGATCCGCTCGCCGGCCGAGGGGCTCGCGGCGCTCGGCGTCGACACAGCGCGCGTCGCGGACGTGATCCTCACGCATCTCCATTACGACCATGCCGGCAATCTCGACCTCTTCCCGAACGCGGCGTTCCACGTGCAGGACCGCGAGATGCAGTACGTCACCGGCCGGTGCATGGGCCACGACACGCTGCGCGCGTCCTTCGCGGTGGCGGACGTGCTCGGCATGGTGCGGCGGCTCTTCGACGGGCGGCTCGTGTTCCATGACGGGGCGGAGGAGATCGCGCCGGGCGTGAGCCTCCACTTCATCGGCGGCCACACGATGGGGCTGCAATCGGTGCGGGTGGCGACGCGCCGTGGACATGTCGTGCTGGCGTCGGACGCGGTGCATCTCTACGCGCATTTGGAGCAGCGCCGCGCCTTCCCCGTGGTCTACAACGTCGCCGACATGCTCGCCGGCCACGACACGCTGCGGCGCCTGGCGGATTCGCCGGCGCACATCGTGCCGGGGCACGATCCGCTGGTGATGCGCCGCTATCCCGCCGCGCGGCCTGAGCTCGAGGGTATCGCGGTCCGACTCGACTAGGGTTTCATCGGGGCCGGTTGATTGCCGAAGGTCAATTGATTTTCCACGCAAATGCCGCAGAGTGGCGCGCGATGGGTGGTCTCCTCGGCGCCAGGGCGGTGTTCGTCGGCTGCGCGCAGAACTGTGCCGTGACGCTGCCGCGCGTGCTCGGCACGATGGAGCGGCTGTCGGCGCTCTTCGCGGAGCGGGCCTTCGTGCTGCTCGAGAACGATTCGCGCGACGCGACGAAGCAGGTGTTGCGCGCCTGGTGCGCCACGCGGCCCGCGGCGCGGCTCGTCGAGCGTGACGGCCTCGCGGCAGCCTGCCCGATCCGCACCATCCGCCTTGCCCAGCTGCGCAATTCCTATCTCGCGACGGTACGCGCCGAGTTCGCGGACTGGGACTACCTCGTCGTATTCGATTGCGACGAGGTGAATGACGCGGAAATCGATTCCGAGGCGATGCGGCGAGCGATCGATTTCCTCGCGCGCGGGCCGTCACGGGCCGGCGTGTTCGCCAACCCGGACGGCATCTATCGCGACATCTGGGCCTTGCGCCATCCGAAACTCTGCCCCGGCGACGCCTGGGAAGAGGTGCTCGATTACGGGCTTCGCCACAAGGTCGCGGACGACGAGGCGTTCACCCGCACCTTCCGCAAGCGGATTGTCACGATCGCGCGAAGCGATCCGCCGCTCGAGGTCGCCTCGGCGTTCGGGGGGCTGGCGATCTACAAGATCGCCAGCGTGCTCGGGAATGCGCGCCCTTACGTCGGATACAAGAAGAAGCTCGTCGCGACGCCGCAGGGGAGCCGGGAGGTGGGCTGGCAGGTCTGCGAGCATGTGAGCTTCAATGCCGGCTTCGGCGAGCGCGGCGAGAAGCTCTACATCCTGCCCTATCTCGTCAATGGCCGGATCGCGCAGCAGTGGTTCCCGCCGGATGCCTATCGTCTGCTGATCTTCGATCTCAAGGCCGCCGGGCTCGGCGATTGAGGCGAGACACGGCGCACGCATGGCACGGCCGATCTACATCCCCCACTACCGCGGCAATGGCGAGCGGCGGGCCTATCTCGAGGCGGCTTTCGCCGGATCGCCGCTGCGCCCGCGCTTCATCACCGCGTTCGATCGCGAGGACCTGCCGCCCCACGCCTACGCCTATGACGAGGCGGACTACCGGCGGATGCTGGCGCCGATCAAGGACGTGCTGATCGGCTACGCGGTCGGGCTGTTCGAGGCGCCGCTGACGCCGTGGGCCGAGTGCGTGCGGCAAAGCCGGGCGGCGCAGCGGACGCTGGACGAGGAGTTCGCACGCCTCCCCTGGCTGCGGCCGCGGGCGCTCGCCGCCGCCGAGGTGAGTCTCGCCCTGAAGCACCGCGAGGCTTGGCGCAAGGTCGCCGAGGGCGTGTCGGACTGGGCGATCATAGCGGAGGACGACATCCTGCTCTCCGCGGACTCGCTGCGCCACCTCGCGGCGGTGACGAAGCGGCTCCCCGCCGACTTCGACTATGTCGACATCGCCGGCGGATGCAATCTCGTGCCGCGCGCCGGCGACCAGCAGGTGAACGAGTATTTCTTCCGCATCGACCCGCCGCGCGACCGTACCACCTGTTGTGCGATCATGCGGAAGGCGTTCGCCAGGCGGCTCGTGCGGCTTGGCCTGCCGATCGTGCTGCCGGTGGACTGGACGCTGACGCATGCGATGGGCCTGCTCGACGCGAAGGTCTATTGGGTGAAGCCGCTGGTGTTCGGCCACGGCTCCGAGATGCGGGTCTACGCGAGCAGCCTGCGGTAAGGCCCGATCCCCCGCGCGCCGGTTCGGTGTAGAGTGCTGGCGGACACGGCGGAGAGACGGGACGCGGCATGGCAGATCTGGAGCGGCAGCGGGCACCGGTCGGCATCGTCGGCGGCGGGCCGGTCGGGATGATGCTCGCGCTCTTCCTCGCGCGCTACGGCGTGCGTTCGGTGCTGTTCAACATCGAAGAGCACACGCGCTGGCATCCCAAGGGCAACACGCACAACTCGCGCACCATGGAGCATTATCGCCGGCTCGGCCTCTCGGCTGCGGTGCGGCGCATGGGATTGCCGCACAACCATCCGACCGACGTCGCCTATTTCACGCGCTATGCCGATTGGGAGGTGGCGCGGCTCGGCATGCCGTCCGAGGCCGAGCGCATGGCCAGGGTCGCGGCCTCGGCGCGCACCGACCAGGTCCCGGAGCCGATCCACCGCGCCAACCAGATGTATGTCGAGGCGTTCCTCTACGAGCGCGTGAAGGCGACGCCGCTGGTCGTGAACCGGTTCGGCTGGCGCGCGACAGGAATGACGCAGGATGACGCGGGCGTCGATCTCGACGCCGAGCGGGCGGCAGGCGGTGCGGCGGAGCGGTGGCGCTTCCAGTATCTCGTCGGCTGCGACGGCGCGCATAGTCTGGTGCGGCGCGCGCTCGGCATCCGCTATGCGGGGTTCGAGAATCTGCGGCAGGAATTCATGGGCGGGCGCATGATCGCCACCTATCTGCGCCTGCCGACGCTGATCGGCGGCGTGATCCCGCCGGCGCGCCGCGCCTGGCAGTACACCGCGATCAATCCCGGCAACCGCAACGTCCTGGTGACGCTCGATGGCGCCGGCGAATACCTGCTCTTCACCCGCCAGCCCGATCCCAGCGTGCCGGCCGACGACGAGGCGGTGCGCCAGGCGGTGGTGCGCACGGCCGGCGTCGCGCTGCCGGTCGAGGTGCTGGGCCATCGGCCTTGGACCGCCGGCGTCGCGGTGGTGGCGGAGCGGTTCGGCGAGAGGCGCGTCATGCTCGCCGGCGATTCCGCGCATCTCTTCACCCCGACCGGCGGGTTCGGCTTCAACACCGGCATCGACGACACCGCCAACCTGGCCTGGAAGCTGTGGGCGCTGGTCGAGGGCTGGGGCGGCCCCGGGCTCCTCGCCACTTACGAGCCCGAGCGGCGGCCGATCGCGGTGCGCAACACCACCGCCGCGCGCGAGCTCGCGATCGCGGTCGGCACGCTGCCGGTCACCGAATTTCTCGAGGAGCGCTCGCCGCGAGGCGACGCCGCGCGCAAGACGCTCGGCGATTATCTTTCCTCCGCATTGGGCGAGGAGTTTGCCTCGCTGGGCGTGCAACTGGGGGCGCGCTATGACGGCTCGCGCATCGTCGCCGAGGACGGCGCGCCGCCATCCGACGACCCCGCCACCTACCGCCCCTCGAGCGTGCCCGGCGGCCGCGCGCCGCATATTTGGCTCGGCGCCGGTCGCGGCCTCGGCGATTCCCTGTTCGATCGGCTGGGGCTCGGCTTCACGCTGCTCTGCCTCGGCCGCACGCCGCCCGACTGCGGCGCGCTCCTCCAGGCCGCCCGCGCGCGCGGGATCCCGCTCGAAGTGCTGCACCTTCCGGACGAGGAGGCACGCGATCTCTACGAGCGCGATCTCGCCCTCATCCGCCCCGATCAGCATGTCGCCTGGCGCGGCAACACCCCGCCGTCAGGGCCGGACGCGCTCCTGGCGCGCGTCACCGGCGCATAGCGGCCGGCCTCTCATTCATCGGCGGCAGCATCCTCGAACAGCGAGGTCCAGGCCACGGCGGGCGGCGCGAGCGGGGCGGGCGGTTCGGGCTCGGCGTAGAGGCGGCGCGCCTCGGGCGCGGAGCCGCGGCGCTCGCCCAGCGCCAGCACCACCAGCTGCCGCCGCACCCGCCCCTGCGGCACGCCGATCCGGTCGCCGACCCGGACGGCATGATGCGGCTTCTGCACCACCGTTCCGTCCACGGTGACGAGCCCGGCGAGGCAGAGCCGGGCGGCCAGCGATCGCGTTCGCGCCATGCGCGCGAACCACAGCCACTTGTCGAGGCGCAGGCTCTCGCCCGTCATCGCGCGAGCCGCAGATCCCTGAGCTTGGCGAACGGCCCGTCGGGCTGCGCCGCCGGGTGCCGACCGTCCCCGCGGCGGCCGAAGCGCCGCGCCCGCGCGCGGAACAGCATGCCGCCATTTCCATCGGGCACCGCGCGGTAGCCGAGCGACGGCAGCACGGCGGCGAGATCGTCGAGCGCGCAGCCGGCGAGCGCGGCGAGTTCGGTGGACGGCGCGAACGCGCCCTGCCGCGCCGCGCGCCGCACCATCATCGCGAGCCGCTCCAGCCGGTCGAAGCGCAGCACCCGCGGCCCCAGCACGGCAAACCCCATCGCCGCATAACCGGCATCGGCGATCGCGGGGTCGCGCGGCGCAGCCGTGCCGCCCGGCACGGCGGGCACGGCGCTGCCGCCACGCACCGCCCACAGCAGCGCCTTGAGCGCTGCCGCCTTCGGCTTCAGCAGCGCATCGAAATAGACGGTCTCGGTGCCGAGCCGCACGCCGAGCCGCGCCAGCGCCTTGCGGTCGGCGGCCGTGAGCGCGCCGCGCAGCGCCGCCACCTCGCGGGCCGGCAGGCCGCCCAGCGCCTCGCCGAGCTGGAAGACGAGGCCGCGCGGCGCGCCCTTGAGCTCGGCAGCGCGCGCCCGGAAGAGTGCGCCGAGCCCGCGCTCGATCGCGGCCGCGACGAAGGCGGCGAGCCGCTGCCGCACGCCCTCGCGCAGATGCGCCTCGAGGAAATCGCCCGGCAGAGCCTCGACCTTGGGCGCAAGCATCCGCTCGCCCGGCGCGAGCCGGCCGACCGCACCGCTGCGCCACAGCAGCGTTCCGTCCGGCCCGAGCGCGAACTCCCCGTCGCCGGCGGCGGCAAGCTCGCGCGCGCGAGCCGCGATCTCGCCGCGCAGGACGCGGTTGGCGGCGGCGAGCAGCGTCCGGGTCTCGCCTTCGGCAGTGTCGGGCACGAAGCGGAAGCCCTCGAGCCGGCCGACGAAATGCCCCTCGACCTTGACCTCGCCGTCGCGGCTCACCGACGCCAGGAGCTCGCGCGCGGAGGCAAGCTGGCGCACCAGGAAGGCCGAGCGGCGATCGACGAAGCGCTGCGTGATGCGGTCGTGCAGCGCATCCGACAGCCGGTCCTCGATGGCGCGGGCGCGCTCCTCCCAGTGCGCCGCGTCGGCGAGCCATTCCGGCCGGTTGGCGATGTAGGTCCAGGTACGGATATGCGCGATCCGCGTCATCAGCGTGTCGATGTCGCCGTCGCCGCGATCGAGCCGCGCCACCTGGTTCGCCACCCAGTCGGTCGGCAGCCGCGCCGCCGGGCCGGAGAGATGGCGATAGATCTGTGCCAGCAGGCGCGCGTGCGTCTCGCTCATCACCTTGCGGAAGTCGGGGATCTGGCAGACCTCCCACAGGAGCCGCACCATCGCCGGATTGGCGGCGCGCTCGACGATGTCGGGGCTGCGGGCGAGCGCGCGCAGCGCGCGGTGGTCGTCGGCCTCCCGCGCCAGCATCAGGCCGCGCGTCGCGGGCCGCATCTCGAGGCTCGCC
>Ga0070740_10006206_pt1 | contig 10604 bp, 5 predicted proteins | sample Coa_R2_FD_67286 | JGI IMG/M metagenome (GOLD analysis project Ga0070740, IMG submission 67286) | Surface soil microbial communities from Centralia Pennsylvania, which are recovering from an underground coalmine fire - Coalmine... | ecosystem: Environmental > Terrestrial > Soil > Unclassified ...
ACGGCAAGCCGCCCAAGTCCTACCAGTGGTTTATGCAAAACTTCGCGGCGGGCTATGACCAGATGAAGGCGGCCAGCGCCGAAGACATCGTCAAGGGCGGCGGTGCCTGCATCGGCAGCCCCAGGACCTGCCGCGAGATGATCCAAATGCTGGCCGACGCCGGCGTCGACGAGGTGATGCTGTTCATGCAGAGCTACACCACGCCGCACGACCGCATCATGCGCTCGATCGAGCTGTTCGCCACCGAGGTTGCCCCTGCGATCAAATCGCCGTCGGCGCAACGGATGGCGGGATAGCCGCCCGCTTTGGTCCTCCGCAGCTCACGTCGTGCGGCATGGGCTCTGTGCGCAACTCCAGGACGCGAGCACGAGGCTCGCGCCCTGGAAATGTGAAGCCCGTTCCTGACGTTAGAACAGCGTAAAGGAGCCCCCCGAGCCGCTTGAAGTGGTGAAGGGCACGTAGGGCGGGTTGAGCGCCTGCACGTAAGCGGCACCCGCCATGGCGCCGGCGGGTTTGGTGAAAGTGAATTTGGTCGAATCAACCACGGTCAGATGAATTTTCGGTGTGGTGCCGGAAAGGCCGCCCAGATTGACCACGCCGCCGCCCTGCTTGTTGAACAGATTGATCACGGTCAGCGTCGAGAAACCGGCGCCAGTCACGGTAATGGTGCTGCCCGACTGGGTGACCTTGGTAACCGCGATCTTGGCTCCCACCGGGACCGACACCGCGTTGCTGCTCTTGCTGTAGCCGTTGTCGGCGCCGGCGTTGATGACCACGAGCGAGGCCGGTCCGGTCGGCATCCCCGCCGGCAACGTGAAGCTGAACGAACTTGGGGTCAGACCGCCGTGGCCGGGAGCTACGAAGACCGGGCCGGCATTGCCGGTAGAACAGAACACGTTGACCGCCACACCGTGGGTGGCGTCAAATCCGCCGCCGCCCAGAGTCACTGAGCTGCCCTGCGTAATTACGGTTTGAACGTTGTTGGTAGCGTAGCTCGGATTGCTGCTGGTCGCCAGGTCCAGCCCCGTGCCGTTGATAGTGGTGAGGGTGGGGATGCCGGCGGCGGCCGAGCCCTGGAGCAAGGCCGACTTGACGTTGGAGGCTTTGAAGTCGAGGTCGGTATTAACTACCTGGACCGTTACGAAACCCTGCCCCAACGTTACCGTGGGGGGTATCGGCACCGTGAGCTGGCTCGACGTGCCGCCCGGCGAGGGGCTCAGCGGGCCGGCATTGAGCGGTCCGCCCGACGTGGACACGAAGAAGTTCAGCACGGCGCCAGGGCTGAAGAAGCTGCCGTTGACGGTGAGGTTGGCCCCGACGTTGACGGGAGAGGGGCTGATTGAGCTGATCGTGGGCGAGGGCGGACTGGCGTAAGCGTTGGCAAAGGTGCCGATATCGACCGTGCCCCATCCGGTGGTCAGGTCGAAGCCGGCGCCGGCGTTGAAGCCGATGACGCCGTTGAAGTTGTTGTTGCCGGTGGTGACGTCGCGAAAGCCCGCCGTGGCTTGTCCGGCGTCGGCCAGCGCGTAGATCTTCTGGTTAAGCGGACCGAGCCGGCTGTGCTTGAGCTGCGCGATCAGCTTGGCGATACCCGCCCAGGCCGGCGCCGATAGACTGGTACCCCCGATACAGCATCCAATCGCCGCGCTGCCGGAGTTGTCGAAACCCAGGAAGACGCCGGGATGGAAGTTGCTGGCGATCAGCGCCACGTCGGGTACGTCGCGCATCCCGTCCGCCGGCACGCCGGGGCCCTTCTGGTAGCCGGGCTTGGAATAGATGGCGCTGACGCCGCCGCCGGTAGCGCCGCCGGAGTCCGTCAATTCATCGTCCCACGCCTCTTCCGTCACATGTCCGACGTCGTTGCCCAAAGCATCGTAGGTGGGGTCGAACTTAGTCCCCCCGACCTGGGTGACGTTGGGATCCGACGCCATCTCATTGACATTGCGTGAAGTGCCGGGCACGCACGCCGTCATCGCCGAGTTCAGGACGATGCCGGCCGCGCCCTGGTCGCCCGAGGAAATGAAGATCGACTGTCCCTGGGCAGCGGCTTGGGTATAAATCGGGCTGACCGTGCCGGTGAAAAACGAATTCGAGGCGCCGCACAGGCCGAAGCTGACGCTGATCGTGCCACAAAGGTTGTCGTTGACGGCGCGTTGGATTGCGTCGATGATAGGGCCGTTCGGGGTAGATGTACTACCGTTGCCCAGGTAAAATTTGATCGCCATTCCGGGTGCCACCGCGTGGGACCATTCGAGATCCAGCAGCGCTTCCAGTTCGTCGTTGTTGATGCCCGGGTTGGTGGTGTTGACGATCACCGTGCTGATGCTGGAGGCGGGCAGGCCGAACTGGGTGTTGAACAGGGTCACCGCGCTGTGCAGGTAGTCCGAATCGCCGATGATCGCCAGGCAGTCGCCGCCGGCGCCTGTCGTCCCGCCCGAAATCAGAGAGTTCTCATCGTAAAAGGTGCGGAAGTCGGCGGGACCGAAGGCGGTGGTGCCACCGATTTTTACGTCGGGGACCGATGTTAGTGCCGCGTGCCCGGATTGGGGCAGCGCCGGACCGGAATCAAGCAACGCCACGGGTGCTGCGGTCCAGGCTGGCGCCGCGGTCGGCGCGGATTTCGCCGCCGAGTTCACAAATGCCATCGAGTGCAGGAAGTTGTCCAACCCGCTCACGGACGTGATCACGCCGCGAAAGCGGGCCGGGATCACCGGGTCGATGACATTGGCATAGGCGCCGGCGCCGCCGAATAGCATGACGTTGGTGCCGAAGGCGCGTTCGGCATCCCCCACCGATCCGCTGAAGCGGACGTAGCGATACGCAAGGTTCGAGTCGGTTACCTTGAATCCTTGCGTCCCCAGCCATTGCGCGACCGCGTCGAGGTCCCTCTGGGAGGGTCCGAAGCGGGCCGTGAACTGCTGCGGCGTCAGCCATTGATGGTAGCGAGGGGAGGCCGGATTTTGCTGGTCGCGCACGAGCTGGTCAAGCTCGGCCTGGTTGCGCAGTCCCAGCGTCACGCTCATGTTGAGTTGGGCGGAGGGGTCAGCGTGAGCCACCGGGGACAACCGCTCGACCTCCGCCGGATGATTGCCGGCCAACGCCACCGAGGGCCAGGCGACCGTCTGGGCCCGCCCCGTTCCCGCCCAAATCGCCATCAGCAGCACCGCCATTACCGCGGCGCAGCCCGGCAATCGAGGTATAAAGCAAAAGGAAGTAGCCAAGGCTGCGCCATTCAACCCTTCGTCATCGGCCATCGATTTCCCCTCCGTCATTGTCAGAGACGTCCGCTTAAGCCGCTTATTTTATCAGAGTTAAGACAGAGATTGCCAGTGTATGCTCCAATCGCCTGAATTTTATAAGTCACGATTTGCTATTTGCGGCCGGACCGCAAGCGGAAAAATTTCGCGGAAGCTGGCGGATTTTTGCCCGGCGCTAGCCCTGCGCTTTCTGGATCAGGTCGCGGGTGGGGTGATTGGTACCGACGCGCTCGGGGATCAGGTAGCGCGACGGAATCACTTGCTGCCGGCCGCCGGGCGGCTTCCATATCAGGCGCATCGAGGCGCCGCCCCAGATGTTGCGCTCGCCGACCTCGATGGTGTGCTGGCCGGCGCTGAGGTAGGTCTCGCCGCTGTCGAACTGCCGGGTGACTTCGCCCGGATCGGCGATCACGTCGCGGCCGTCGATTTTTACCCATCCCGAGTCGTCCACGATGATCGAGAACTGATAGATGCCGGCCACCGGCGCGATCAGCTTGCCGGTCCATAGCGCGTGGGAGGGATAGGGCAGGGAGCCCAGGGCGACGATGCTGTCGAAATCGACCCGCTTATCGACGCGCTCGATATGGGGCGGAAAAGGGCTGCCGCGCGGACCTTCGTAGTAGCGGCCGAGCAGGCCGTGGGCCTCTTGCAGGCTGGGCCGCATGAACAACGCGCCGAAGGCGGGCGGGGCGACCAGTGCCGCGATCGCAACGGTGGCGACTACCGTCATCCGCCGGCGCATCGCGGCGGCGCTCCACACCTCGATGCTGCGCACCAACTCCCATGCCCCGGCGATCCATAACGCCGCCAGCGGCCATAGCTGTATCGCGCCGGGCAGGCCGGCAATCTTGCCCAGGTTGAAGGCTACCGAGTCGCCGGCGAGCGGACCGCCCCCGTAGTAGGTGCCCTTGTTGTAGGCAAAATCGCCTCGCAGATAGGCCGGCCACAGAAAGTCCCCGATCGGGTTGTCGTATTCATAGGGCAGATGCGGCTCGATCGCGGTCGCCATCAGCATCATCAGCGCCGACGCCAGGGCCAGAAAGCCCACTACCGGATCCAGCCGCCGCGGCAGATACGCCATCGCCAGCACCATGAACGGAACCGCCGACAGGATATGGCGCGGCCCGGTGGCGGTGCCGCCGCCCCAGTAGATAATCGATTCGCCGTAGGAACCGTTGAACAGGATGAAGGCAATCACTGCGTAGGCGATCACCATCAGTTCCGCGCGATAGCGCGAGCGCCGCCAGAAAAAGTACAGGCCCGGAAAGGTCAGCAGCAGGACGGGATTGCACACGTAAAGACCGCGCTGCGCGCCGAACGTCACGTCCCACAGCACCGGCAGCCGCGGATAGGTGACGCCGGCAAAACCCATCGCCTGTTCGGGAAAACGGCCCGCGTTGGCCGCGCCCATGTACGCCTCGTAGCTCAGAAAGAAAGGATTGCCGAATGCCAGCCAGTTGTAGGACGCGAGCACCAGCGCGCATACGCCGGCGCCGATTGCAAACGGCGCCACCGCGCGCCAGTCGCGCAGCTTGCACAGCGCGTAGATGCCGACTCCGGCGGCCAGCACGAAGGTTGGATAGTCGCATACCACCGACCATCCGGCGAGCAGGCCGGCGGCCAGGTTGCGCCAGGTGTTGCCGCCCGCGCCGGGGAAGGCAAGCAGGTAGAAGGAGCCGAACACGCACAACGCGGCGATCGGCTCGGCAGTAAATTCCGTGGCATAGGGAAAAAGAATCGTGCCGAAGGCCAGAATCAGGGCCAGCGCCGTGGCGCGCGCGTTGCCCGCGCCCAGGCGCAGCGCAAACCGATAGAGCAACACCACCAACAGCGCGGAGAGCAGGCTGACCGACAAGATCGTGGTCAGATAGGTGGCCAGCGCCCAGAACCAGTCGGTTTGATTGAGGAACACCCGCAACACCGAGGTTACCGCCAGCCACGGAATCAGGCCGGTGAACGCGCCGCCGGGCGCCTTGTTGGAATAGATATGCGCGCGCAACTCGACGATGTCGGCGGTGTTGTAGCCGGCATAGCCGTCGATCCACAGGCTGCCGCGCTCCAGGATCGAGCGCACCAGGTCGAAGCGCGACGCGGTGCTGTGGTCGGCGGCCTGGTAGAAGTAGGCGAAGGTCAGCAGCGCGACCAAAAACAGGCTCAACTCGATGCGCTGGCGAGTGGCGTCGGGCGGCAGCGGGACGCCGCTGCTCCCGGGCGGCAATTGACGCAGCCCGGTCCACATCTTGCGCGCCCAGGTCTTGCCATAGCGGCGCCAGAAAAAAAGTCCCGCCAAAACCAGCAGCGCCAACGCCAGCGGCAGCACGACGTTGGCGCCACCGCCCCCGCTGGCCGGCGGCACGCCGCCGTTGCGAATCACGTCCAGGTCGTAGCGCGGCGTGTCGTTATCAGGCGGCGTATCGATCTTGACGCCCTTGAAATTGCGGCACGCCATCGTGCCGGTGTTGAGGCTGGCGAATCCCCCCAGGCGGCAGTCCAGCACGATGTCGGCGCCCTTGTCACCCGCCTTGAGATAGAAGCCGACCCGCGTCCAGTCGCGCGTGCCGTGCAGTTGCTGGGAGATGATGCCGTCCTCCATCAGCCCGATGGAGGCGCCGGTGTTGTTGTCGCCGATGTTTGCGCCGCGGATGTCGGCGCTGAAGTAATACCATCCCGGACCGATGTGCAGGTTCTGGATCCAGCGCGCGTCGTTGGGCTTGGTGCTGGTAATTTCAAGCCGTCCCCCGGCGGCGTCGTGCGCCCAGTTGTAGGTGGAGGTGTCGGGCGAGTTGATCCATCCCTCGCTGGTCCAGCCCTGCGGCGCGGCGCCCTTGCCCTCGGTCAGATCGGGGTTGGCGATGATGTTGTCGTCGGCCAAGCCGCTGGCGGCTCCGATCAGCGACAGCGCAACGGCCAGCACCAAGGCGGCTATCGTGATTGCAATGTGAGCCGCCGATGGGCGGCCTGCGGGTTGCAGCGTTGACGGCTGGTATGATGATGGGCTGATTGTATCGGGCATCGGGCAAGGACCCGGCGCGCTCGGGTCAATCCTCAACTTTAACCTCGTGGTAGCGGCGCCTGCCGGGGCCGCGCGCCCAGATTGTAACGGTCCAGCGCTGGACTGCAAAGGTTCGTTTGCTTGCCGATAAAAATGGGACGCGGCTTAAGTCCTGACCAGCGCGCGATATCCTGCATTTCCCGCCTCGCGCTGGTATTGTCGGGATCGCGTGAGTGCCGGGGTCGAAAATCTGGCCGCTGAAGAAATTACCGGCGGCGAAATGGCTGAGGCGGTGGAGCCGCAGGCGGCGCGTCCGATCGCGCGTCTGGCGGTTCTGGCAGCGCTGACGCTGGTCGCGGGATGGCTCCGTTTCAGCTCGATCGGGTTTGGACTTCCCGACAAGTTCCGGCCCGACGAGGAATACATGGTCTCGCGGGCGCTGGGCTTTGAGAGCGACTGGAATCCGCACTTCGCGCTTTATCCGGCGGCGCAGATGTATGTTCAGCACGCGGCGCTCAAATATTACGCGGCCCTGATTGGATATCCGCACAACTTCCGCGCCGCTTATGCCGCCGACGGCCAGCGTCTGGCCTTTTTGGTGGCGCGCTGCGTATCGGCGGTCTTTGGCGCCGCTGCCGTGCCCGCGGTCTATTTCGCCGGTGCGCCCGCATTCGGCTCCGGAGCGGCGCTCGCCGCCGCGGCGATTACCGCTTTCGTCACGCTGGCGGTGCGCGAATCCAAGTACGCCACCACCGACGCCGCGACCGTGTTCTGGCTGACCATCGCGCTTGCGATGGCGCTGCGCATCGCGCGGCGCGGGCGCTCGGTGGATTACCTGGCAGCGGGCCTGTTCTCCGGCCTGGCCACCGCGAGCAAATATCCCGCGGGCGCGGTGCTGGTCGCTGTGGTCGCGGCGCATTTGGGAATCTGCCGGCGCGAGCGGCGCCCGTGGCGGCAGACGCTGGGCGATCCGGGAATCCATCTGGCGCTCGGCACGGCAGCAGTGGTGTTCTTCTGCGCCACGCCCTACGTGATCCTGGACTGGGCGCAGACGGTCAACGATTACACCTATCAACGCGGCTTTTTGCTCTACGGGGTCGGCAACACGCTGGCGGATTACGGATGGTCGTGGCTGATGCTACGCGCGATGCCCGACAGTTTCGGCGTCGCGCTGCAAGTCCTGCTGCTGGCCGCGATGGGATGGGCGCTGGCGCGTCCGCGGCCGGGCACGCTTTCGCTGCTGGCATTCGTGGCCGCGGCCTTCATCGGTCTGACGCGCAGCCATTACGTGTTTTACCGCTACCTGATGATTCCGTGGCCGGCGATGGCGCTGCTGGCAGGCCTGATGCTCTCTGACCTGACGCAATACGCCGCGCGGCGGATTGGCAAGCGGCCCGCGTCGGCGCTGGCCGCGGCCGGTCTGGCCCTGCTGCTGACGCCGTGCTTCATCCGCGACCTGCAGCTCAATCGGCTGCTGGCGCAAACCGACACGCGCACTATCGCCCGGGAATGGATCGAAGCGCATATCCCGCCCGGCGGCGCGATCGCATCCACCGACCCGACCACGCCCTACGGCAAGCCGCAGTTGTACAGCGTCAGGGTGATGCCGTTTACGAATCCGGCCATACTCAAGCGGGAAGGGGTAGAGTATGTGATGTCGGATTCGATGCCGCCGCTAGCGTTTTACTCGCGCGGGCCGACACCGGCGGAGCAGGTGCTGCTCGATTCCCAGGCAATGCTGGTGCTGGACCTAAATCCGCTGCGGCCGGGCGCGCCGGCGCCGGTGTTCGACGCCGCCGACGCGTTTTACGCCCCGCTGCGCCACATCACCAGCATGCTGCGCCCCGGCCCGCGGATCAGGATTTGGAAATTGAAGTAGCGCGGTGCGGGTTCACGCGCCGGGCGTCTGGAATGCGGCGCTGGGGGCTTCGACGCGAACTGTCAGCGGCACCTGGTCATGGCTCGCGGCCGGATACACCATCAGCGCGATTGCCGCAGCGGCGGCAAACAGGCCTGCGCACAGTGCGAAGGGCAGGGCGTAGCTGCCGGTCAAGTCGAAGATGCGTCCGGTCACCAGCGGGCCCAGCGCGGAGGCAACCGTGGCGATAAAGCCGATGATCCCCATCAAGGTGGCGAAGCGGCGCATCCCCAGGCATTCGCCCAGCAGCATCGGGATGGTGGTCGAGGTCGCGCCGGTGGGCGACCCGTAGCCCACCACAAACAGAATCGCCGCGACCTCACCAAAGGCCGGGTTGGCCACCGCGAACAGGTCGAGCAGGCTCAGGCACAGCAGCGCCATCGCGAGGGCCAATACCTTGCGCGGCCCGATCCGATCCGCGATCGCGCCCAGCGCGATGGTGCCGAGCGTGACGAACAGCGACTTGGCACCGAAGATGAATGCGGCGCGCTGCGGGCTGTATCCGGCGCCGATCAGGTAGGGCACCAGATGGTAGTACACGCCGTTGTAAGCCACCGTGAACAGCACCTGCACGCCGGCCAGCATCCAGAACGGCAGCGCGCTCAGCGCGGGCCCCAACTCAAGCCCTGTCACGGCTTCGGACCGCTGCTCGGCGCCATCCGCCCGTGCGCCCGCAGGCCTGGTTCGCACCACGGCCAGGATTGCGGGCAGTGCGATTAGGAACAGCGGTGCGCCGATACACAGCATCGCAGTGCGCCATCCGTGATTGATAGTCACGTGGGTGGCCGCAGGCGGCATCAGCGTGGCGCCTACCGCGCTGCCGCAAATCGCGATCCCGATCGCCAGACCACGGCGCTCCCGGAACCAGTTGGCGGCGACGATCGTGCCGGGCACCAGCGAGGAGCTGCCGACGCCGGCTCCGATCAGCGCGAACGCCGCGATCAGCGAAAACAGCGACTGGGCGCGCGCGGCCATGATATAGCCGGCACCGGACAGGACCACACCCGCCCCCATCGGGAGCTGCGCCGGCACCCAATCGAGCATCCATCCCGCCGCAGGTGCGGTCAGGCCCATGCATAAGATATAGGCCGTGGCCAGGCGCGAAACCTGCTCGTGACTCCATCCGAATTGCTGGATGAGGGGATTGAAGAACACGCCGATGGTGCTGATGGTAGAGCCGATCGTACAGAACATCACGACCCACAGGGCCGCAATCACGCGCCATCCCCGACGCTGGTCCTTGCTCATGGTGCGGATTTGCCAGCCGCGGGCCTGCGACTTCTCTTTTGGCCGCGATGAGTGGCAAACTTGCCGGCGATGCAAACACAGGGCACGCAAGGCTGTCAAATGGTTTTAAACTGCCGCTGATTTTATGGTCCTGAGTGCGGGCAGCCGGTATTATGCACGGCATGGACTTTTCCTGGCGACGCTGCGCATGATGCGCCGCCGGAGGATGTAGCGGTAGAAGCGGATTGCGAGGTTGGCCGTAACATAAAGTACTGTTCTGAGTCAGGGAGGTAGGGCATGAAAAACGGGAAACCCTGGTTGACGGTAGCGATGGCACTGATCGGCGGACTGGCGGGCGGCGCGGCAGCTTCGATGCTGGGAGCTTCCGATGCGCTTGCGCTCCATCATGCGCATCGGGCGCGGACGGTGGAGGCGCAGAGCTTCGTGCTGCTGGGACGCAACGGGGACCAGCGCGGCATCATCCAGGTAAGCGACAAGGGCACGGCGGCGTTCTATCTCAATGACGAGAGCGGCAAAGAGCGGGCCGAACTTAAGGTTGCCGCCGACGGGCGCTCGTCGCTGGGTTTTTACGACGCCCAGGGGCGCAAGCGTGTGGTGGTAGGGCAGGGCGCTGCCGCGGGAAGTCAGGCCGGAATCGGGATTTTCTCCGCCGACGGCAACCAGGTGGCAGGACTCTCGTCCTCGCCCAGCGGCGAAGTCAGCCTGACGCTGTACGACAGCAAGAGTGGCCTGGCCCGCGCGGGATTGGGGCTGTCGGCCGACGGGCATCCGGCACTGGCGCTATTTGATCAAAACGGCAAAGATCGCGCCGAATTGCATCTGGACAGCTCCGGCAAGCCCGGCCTGGCCCTGGCGGATGAGAACGGCAAGACTATCGCGGGACTCCCGATGCAGGCGGGGCAGTAGAGCCCGATTAAGTTAACAAATCTGACGAGAAAGATAACGGATTGTAATCCATTCGAACAGGAGGCAATTAGCCCTCGGGAGGTTTACATGTTGAGGTCTTGGAAGGGTTTCGCGGTCGGCTTGCTATGCCTGGCGGTGCTGATCGGAGCGGCCGGATGCAGCGGGCAGCCGCTGAGCACGCGTGAAAAAGGCACCCTGATCGGAGGCGGGCTGGGCGCCGCCACCGGTGCGATAATCGGCGCAGCGGTGGGTGCGCCGGGAGCGGGCGCGGCAATCGGCGGGG
>Ga0070740_10006207_pt1 | contig 10603 bp, 10 predicted proteins | sample Coa_R2_FD_67286 | JGI IMG/M metagenome (GOLD analysis project Ga0070740, IMG submission 67286) | Surface soil microbial communities from Centralia Pennsylvania, which are recovering from an underground coalmine fire - Coalmine... | ecosystem: Environmental > Terrestrial > Soil > Unclassified ...
GGCGTGTAGGCCTTGAGCAGGTTGTAGGCGACACTGAGCACCAGCGCCTGCTTCCCTGCCTCATTGTCAGAAAGCTGCAGCACCAGATGATGATCGGCGAACGGCTTGTCGGGCAATGGTGTCGTCTGTGCCGCCGCAGGCGAGACCAGCAGCGCCATCACCGCCAGAGCCTGCAGCAAACGAGCCAGCATCATCGACATCGAGCCTCTAGCCGGAAATTCCCGGATTGTCGGTCACGCCTTTCAGCGCGACTCGATTGAACTTCTTCGGCTTCGCCGTCTTTTCGCGGCGCAGGTAGCCCGCAAAAATATCCCATACCGGCTTGCCGGCCTGCGGATTGACCGACGCCCAGCCGGCGATCTTATACGATTTCGCCGGCTCGATCTTCCTCCCATTGTCGAGCGTCATGTCCGAGATGCGATGGCCGATCTTTTCCGCCGGCGCGCAGGCATAATCCATTCCGCCGACGCGCACCATATCGCCGCCCTGCTGGTAATAAGGATCGGGATTGAACAGGTTATCGCAGATATCTTCGAGCACAGCTCTGATCTGCGCCCCGGTCATTTCGGCGACGTACACTTCCGGATAAGTGATCGCGGTTTCGCTCAGCACGTCGCCCATGCTGATCGGCTCACCCGGCAGCATCGTGTTGCCCCAGCGGAAGCCGGGCGATAACGCGAGTTCGGCGTCGAGCTCTTCCCGCAGGGCATCGCAGATCAGTTGATCCATGGGACCATTGAAGTTGCCGCGCCGATAGAGGAGCTCGCCGGCGACCGCCAGCTTTTCATTGAATTGCGCCGCGTGCGGCGCCGCCGCCTTGTCGATCAGGGCCTGCATGGCGGGATCGGGCTCGATCAAGCCGGCATAGACCGGCAATAGCCGATAGCGCGCATTCTTTACCGCGCCCTTGCCCAATTCGAGGTCAAGCACGGCGACAAACTTGCCGCTCGAGCCGGCATTGGTGACCAGTGTCTTGCCGCCGCCGTTCGTGACGACGACCGGCTGCGGCACCGCATCGTGGGTGTGACCGCCCAAGATCACGTCGATGCCGCGCACGCGGGCAGCGAGCTTCAAATCGACGTCCATGCCGTTATGCGAGAGCAGAATCACGGCGTCGGCCCTGTCCTTCTGCCGCAGCGCGTCGACCACCTTCTGCATCTCGGTGTCGCGGATGCCGAAGGTCCAGTCCGGCGTGAAACGCTTGGGATGGGCGACCGGCACGTAAGGAAAGGCTTGCCCGACGATGCCGATGCGGAAGCCGCCCACCTCCTTCACTGTGGCCGGCTTGAACACGCGCCCGCTATCTTTGTCGAAGGCAGGCTTGTCGTTGAATGCAGCCTCCTCGGTGAGAAAGACGTTCTGGGCGAGAAACTCGCCTTTGAAGCGCTGCAAGTTGGCGCGCAGCACATCCTCCCCGTAAGTGAACTCCCAGTGCCCGGTCATTGCCTCGATGCCGAGCAGGTTGGCGGCATCGACCATGTCCGCGCCGTGCATCAGATTGGCGAGCCCGCTGCCCTGCATCAGATCGCCGCCGTCGAGCAGAACGGAGCGGCCGGCGCCTGCATCCGCGCGCAACCGATCGATCAGGGTTTTCAGATGCGCAAAGCCGCCGAGCCTGCCGTATTTGTGCGCGGCCTCGGCAAAATCGAGGCAGGTGAAGGCGTGCGCCGCGCGCGTTTTGGGCGCGATGCCGAAATGCTTGAGGAAGGCCTCGCCGACCAGATGCGGCGGTTTTCCCGCCATGGCGCCGATGCCGATGTTGACGCTGGGTTCGCGAAAGTGCACCGGCGCGAGCTGCGCGTGCGTATCGGTCACGTGCAGCACGCGCACGTTTCCGAATTTGCCGATGTCGTAAAGCGCGTCGCCGGCGGCCGCGGCGCGCCCGGTGCGCGGCAGCACGCCCGACATGGCCGCCGCCGTGAGCAGCCTCAGCGCCTCGCGGCGGTCCATGGAGCGAGCCTCCCGTTCCGCCGCGGATCAGCGGACGACCGCGTCCGGCCAGAGCTTTTCCTGCTCCTTGGCTTGCGCAATCGAGGCATTGGCGAGTGCTTCGGCATGCTGCGCCGCCTTGACGGCCTCGTCGTACTTGCCGGCGGCGGCCTGCGCCTTCGCCTCTTTCAATTCATCTTCGGTGGTCGTCCATTGATTCTTCAGCGTATGCGCCTGTTGGTCGGCCGCTTCCGCCTTGGCGAGCGCGGCCTTGTAGTCCGCTTCCGAGGCGGCGAGCGCGGCGCCGGCAAAGCCGGCCGCCGACAGAGCGACGGCGATCCCGATCAGTTGAGTGCGCATGAGAGGCCTCCTTCCGCTCACGGCCGGGCGCCCGGCCCGGAAATCGGCAGGCCGTTGGCCATGTAAGACAGGAAATATTCGACGTCGCGGTAGTTCTCATCCTCGGCGGCCAACGGCACGCCGCGCACCTGGCTATTGCAGGTGCGCAGGCGCCGGCTGGTGGTGCCCATGCCGCCCCAGGCCGAGCGGTAGATCGGCATCGCATTCATAATGCCGAGCGCCGGCGCCAGCACTTCGGTGCGGATATGGTCGCCTGCGCTCTGCACGTGACAGCTCGCGCATGAGAAGTTGAGCTGACCGCGGCGCGTGTAGAAGTAGCGCTTGCCGTTTTCGTAGGCGGCGAGTGCCCGCGGATCGTTCGGGATCTTGATGTCAAACGGCTTGCCGCGCGATGTGAACGCCATATAGGCCGTGAGCGCAGCCATGTCGTCCTTGCTGTAATCCAACGGCTTTTCGCCGTTCGCCTCCCGGCACTGGTTGAGCGCCACGTCGAGCGTGATCACCTGCCCCGATTTCGCATCGAACGTCGGGTAATTCTGACGGATGCCGATGCCTTTATTCGGAAAGCAGTCGCCGTAAGTCTTGCCGTTCTTGAAGGGCGTGGCGAACATCTGCTTGCCCTGCTCGACGGCAAACTCATACGGTGGGAATGCGTCGATCGCCTTCCACTGCTTGCGTAGGCCCTCGTCCATCGAATAGGGGCCGTTGACGAAATCGTTGAGCGGCACTTTCGGGAAGCGCTCGGTGAAATACTTGCGGAACGCCTTGAAGTCCGCCTGCGGATCGCCCGCATCGGCCGCCAGCAGCGGCTGCGCCGCCGCCGCGACGACGACCCCCGCGATGAAAAGCTTGCGCAGCATTCAATCCTCCCTCGTCGGATTTATCCGATCCTGGCCACCAGTGAATCCGATGCGCCTTTGTTGTCGACCCAGCTCACCTTCAGGTCGTCGCCTTTTTTCCCGCCCTTGAAGCTGAATTTCAGATAAGGGTCCTTGGACACCGCCGGCCCCCACAGCGCGGTGAACACCGTCTTGCCGCCATGTTCGAACTGCACCACTTCGATGTGATGAGCGGGAATGATCTCGCCCTTGGAATCCTTGACGAAGCCGGAATCCATCGGATGCCGGATCAGCGACTGCACTTCGGTCGAATCGCCGCTTGCGACCGCGCGCACGCGAATTGTGCCTGCCATCTTTTTCTCCCTCGTCAGCCGCCGCAGCCGCCGACTGTGACTTTGACTTCTTTGCTGGCGCTGTAGAGCTTGCCGCCGGACTCGACCACCGCGACCACTTTGCTGGTCTTGGCCATCTTCAAGCGGTTCGACACCGACGCTTCCGTGCCGTCCGGGATCTTATAGGCGGCGGCCAGCACGTTTGGGTTTTCCAGCACCAAAAGCGCGATGCCGGTGACCTTGGGCAGCGTGCTCGACACGCCGATCGGAACGACGGCGCCGTTCTCCGCGATCTCGGGTGCGTCGAGACTGATCTTGTCGGATGGCTCGGCGCTTTTGCCGTACAAGGCCTTGAGGGTGTCGGCTTCGCTCTTCTGTTTGAACGCATCGGCCGGCCACTCTTTGGCGTCGGCATCGGCGTATGCCGGCCAGGGAAACGCGCCGAATGCCACAGCCGCAAGGCCGCCGGCCGCCGCGCCTTGCAGGATCATGCGGCGGCCGGCATCGGGCGCGTCGTCACACTCGTTCATTGGTCAGACTCCTCGTTGGTCTCTGCGCGCCCTCAGCGCGTGTAGAGGAAATCGACGACGGCCTCGATTTCCTCGTCGGTCAGGATGAGATTGCGCTTGAACGGCGGCATGACCGTCTGCGGATTGCGCTTGGTCTCGTCCGAAATGATGGCGATCAAGTCCTGTCGGTTAGGAAAACGCGTTTTCATATCCGCGAGCGGCGGCGCCACATTGCCCGCGTCCGCTCCGCCTTTGATTTCATGGCAGGTGAGGCAATTGCCTTTGGCGCGGTCGAAGGCAAGCTTTTCGCCTTCGGCCGGCGACGCGGCCGCCGGCAAACTCACCGCAATAAGCGCAAGCGCGGCCAACAAACACGGTCTCGACAGCATCACTCAACCCTCCAGCACACGCGACGGACTTACTTCGGCTGCATTTCGTCGAGCGGTCCGGTCGTTCGCGGCGTCAGGCCCTTCCCTTCCGCCGTCGATTCAATCTCGATCGATTTCGCATCCGCGCAGTTTTTCATACATCGCTCTGCCGAAGTATCCGGACGCGGATCTTGCCAAATGAAATGATCATGGTTTGGCATGCGCACTTTAGGCAAGCTGTCGCGATCCGCAATGAAATTATTTCCTACGATATTGTTGATGTTCAGCACATATGCTGTGAGCGCGTAAACATCGTCGACCGGCAGCGAATGCGGCGACTGAAACGGCATCGCCCGGTTGATATAGTCGAACAACGTAACTGCGAACGGCCAATAGCTGCCGACACTGGGCTCCGGCCGATCCTTGGTCAGCGTCCCCTCGCCGCCGGTCAACTTGGGAAAGCGGCCTTCGCCCTCCCCGAAGGTACCGTGACAGACTGCGCACTGGTCCGCATAAATTTTGCTGCCTGCGGCGACCGAGCCGCTGCCCGACGGCAGGCCGACGCCATCGGGACGCGCATCGATATTCCAGCCGGCGATCTGGTCCGGCCTCGCCGGCGTGCCATAGCCGTAATAGCCGGGCGGCGCCGCGCTTGCGGCGCCGGAGAGCACGAGCGCTGCTGCGAGCAGCGCCTGCCTAAGCGAGCTGGACATCGTAGACGCTTCCGTCCGGCTTTACTTGCCAGGTCTGAATCGAATTGTTGTGGTAGATCGAATTCGAGCCGCGCACCTTGCGAAGCTGTGCGATGGTGGGCTGCACATAACCGGTTTCGTCGACGGCGCGGGATTCAAGGAGCGCGGGCTTGCCCTCCCAGCGCCATGGAATCGTGAAGCGCGTAAGCGCCTTTGTCAGCACCGGCTCTTTCAACTCGGCGCCCTGCCAGTTGACGCCGCCGTCGAACGAGACGTCGACAGCCTTGATCTTGCCGCGGCCGCTCCAGGCGAGACCGCGGATCTCGTAAAGCCCCGGCCCGCTCAGCGGCTTCTCCGGGCAGGGAAACGTGATCACCGACTTTGCATCATTGACCCAGGTAAAACCGCGCGACGTCCCATCCGGCATCAGATCCGTGTATTTCGAGGTCTCTTCGCGGGTGTACCACGGCTTGTCGCCGACCTTGATGCGGCGCAGCCATTTCACCGACACATTGCCTTCCCAGCCGGGCACGAACAGCCGCAGCGGAAAGCCCTGCTCGGGCCGCAACGCCTCGCCATTCTGCGCGTAAACCACCAGCACATCGTCGAGGCATTTTTCCAGCGGCAGGCTGCGCGTCATGTGCGCGCCGTCGGCACCTTCGACCAGCACCCACTTCGCATCTTTCTTCAGTCCGACCTCTTCGAGCAGAGTCGAGAGCTTGACGCCGGTCCATTCGGCACAGCTCACCATGCCATGGGTGAATTGCAGCGAGTTGAGCTGCGCGGCGCGCCATTCCATGCCGCCATTCGCCGGGCATTCCAGGAAGTAAATGCGCGACACAGAAGGGAAGCGCTCGATGTCGCGCATGGTGAGAAGGAGCGGCCGCTCCACCATGCCGTGAATCATTAGCCGATGCTGTGTCGGATCGACGCTGGCGCGTCCGGCGTGATAACGCTCGAAGAACAGTCCGTTGGGCGTGATGATGCCGCTCAGATCCTGAAGCGGTGAAAAACTCACCGAGGACTCGCGGCTCGCGGTCAGCCAGGGCACGTTGCGGCGGATCACGTCTTTGACGAAATGCGACGGCTGGCCGTAGGGACGGTCGACGATGCCGGGACCGAGCTGCTGCGACCAAGGCGGATCGTTTGGCGGGAAGGCACCGCCTGCCCGGGCGATGCGTGAGACCAGCGCGCCACCGACTGCCGCCGCGCCGACTTTAATGAACCGGCGGCGGCCGCCCGGATCGTGGCTGCTCGGGTCCGGCACCCGCATGGCAGTTTCGCTCCCTGCGCGTCATATTCAAATAATACTAAGTGTCCGCGCGAGTCTATAGCGCGTCCACAGCTACCGGCAGCAGCAAGGCCTTTCTCCAGACCGAGAAGACGAGACGCGGCGAGCATGCAAGGTGCGCGGACTGGCGGCTGGAACCGGGCCGCGCGTCAAACGGTTGGTTCGCGCGTGCCTGCCTGGACGCACGCGCATTGAAGTGACGGCCTCCAATGATTTGGCGCGGCGTTGCCGGCTTCATCGTTGTTCTCGCGCTGGCATTCGGCGCCTTTTACGCCTGGCAGTGGCGCGACGAAATCGCGCCGGTGAAGCCGCCGGTGGCATCGAGCTTCGATCCGGCAATCGTCGCCAAAGGCGCCCGGCTGGCCGCGGTCGGCGACTGCGCAGTCTGCCACACAAAAGCGGGCGGCAAGCCCTTCGCCGGCGGCTTTCCGGTGCAATCGCCGTTCGGCATCATTTACGGCAGCAACATCACCCCCGATCCGCAGACCGGCATCGGCAGCTGGTCGGAGGAGGCATTCCGGCGCGCACTGCGTGAGGGGGTCACGCGCAAGGGCAACCATCTCTATCCGGCATTCCCTTACGACCACTTCACCCGTGTCACGGACGACGACATCTCCGCACTCTATGCCTATCTCATGACTCGCGAGCCGGTGCAGCAGCGAAATCTGCCGCCCGATCTACCGTTTCCGCTGAACATTCGCTTATCGGCCGCGGCCTGGAAGCTTCTGTTTCTCAGCACAGGTCAATATCAGCCGGATCGGACGCAAAGCGCGCAATGGAATCGCGGCGCCTATTTGACCGCGGGTCTCGGACATTGCGGAGCCTGTCACAGTCCCCGCAATTCCCTTGGCGCCGAGGACAACACAAAGGCCTATGCCGGCGGCAAAGGCGAGGGCTGGACCGCGCCGGCCTTGAACTCAGCGTCGCCGGCGCCGGTACCGTGGACCGCAGATCAGCTTTACGCCTACCTGCGGCACGGCTTCGCCGACGAGCATGGCCACGTCGCCGGTCCGATGCAGCCGGTCGTCCAAGAGCTCGCGCGGGCGTCCGAAAGCGATGTGCGCGCCATTGCCGTCTACATTGCTTCGTTGCCGGGCGCGCAAAACGCCGCGCAGCTTCAGCAGCGCACCAAAGCGGCATTGCAGTTCGCCCAAAATCGCAACCCGACAGTTGTCAGACGCATTTCAACCACCGGTGTGGCCGCTGCTCCCGAGGCACAACAGATGCATGGTAGCGCCGACGGCGCCGCGATCTTCGCCGGCGCTTGCGCAAGCTGCCACCATAGCGGCGGCGAGCTGCCGATTTCGCGCCCGATTGAGCTCGGCCTGAGCACACCTGTGAACGAGCAGGACCCGACGGACTTCATCCGTATCGTTCTCGATGGCATTCATCCGGCGCCGCAACGGCATGGACCGATCATGCCCGGTTTTGCCGGCGCACTAACGGACGCCCAGATCATCGCATTGGCCGCCTATGTGCGCGCCCAGTTCAGCCGCGCAGGTCCTTGGACTCACGTCGCCGAGACATTGAAAGCCGCGCACAAAAACCCGGAACCGAAATCGGGCATGCCATGATTCAACTCAACGTCAACGGCCACATGCACCAAGTGGACGCCGATCCGCGTACGCCGCTCCTTTACGTGTTACGGAACGAGCTTAAGCTCAATGCAGCGAAATTCGGCTGCGGTCTCGGGCAGTGCGGGGCGTGCACCGTTCTCATCGACCACGAGCCGGTCTTTTCCTGCCTGCTGCCGATTTCGGTCATCGACGGACGCTACATACAGACTGTCGAGGGGCTCGGCAGCGAAGAAAAGCCGGGTCCGGTGCAGCGCGCTTTCTTGGCCGAACAGGCGGCGCAATGCGGCTATTGCATCCCCGGGATGATGATGCGCGCGCAAGCCTTGCTCGAACGTAACGCGGCGCCCTCCGACGAGCAGATTCGCGACTACATGGCGCCCAATCTGTGCCGATGCGGTACGCATATGCGCATTTTGCGCGCAGTCAAGCACGCCGCACAGCTCATGACGGCCGCCGGTCACGGCGCCCTGCGAGAGGCGTCCAAATGAACGCTCGGCGCGATTTCGGTATGACGCGGCGGCACCTGCTCGCGACGGGCGGGGTCGTCCTTGTCAGCTTCACACTGGCACCGCGAACGCTTCATGCGCAAACCGGCCAAAATCGACAGCCTCAAGTGCAATTGCCGGGCAGCTTGCAAAAGTCGCCAATGCTCGACTCCTGGATCGCGATCGACGGCGCCGGCAAAATCACGGTGTTTACCGGCAAAGCCGAGCTGGGCCAGGGCATCATGACCGCGCTCATCCAGTGCGCAGCAGAAGAGCTGGATGTCCCGCCGGCCACGATAACGTTGATCACCGCCGATACTGCGCGCACGCCGAATGAAGGGTACACCGCCGGCAGCCATTCCATGCAGGATTCCGGCACTGCCATTGTCAATGCCGCCGCGCAAGTGCGCGCGATCTTAGTCGATCTGGCGGCGAAAAAGCTCAACATGGCGGCCGATCAATTGGCGACGAAACAAGGCGCAGTCGTCGCCAAGAATGGCGCCAAGGTGCAATACAAGGACCTGGTCGGCGGCCTTGATCTTCATGTCGCGGCGCAGCCGAATTCCCCGCTCAAGAGCCCAAAGGACTTCACCGTCATCGGCCGGTCGCTGCCGCGCGTCGACATTCCCGGCAAGCTCACCGGCAAGCCAATGTTCGTGCAGGACCTGCGTTTGGACGGCATGTTGCATGCGCGCGTGGTGCGGCCGCCGAATTATCACGCACGCCTGATCAAGCTCGAGGCTGACGCGATTGAAAAGATGCCGGGCGTGGTCAAGGTTGTGCGCGAGGGTAGTTTCCTCGCTGTCGTCGCGCAGGACGAATTCCAGGCAATCGAGGCGATGAACGCGCTCTCGGCGGCCGCTCAGTGGCAAGTGCCCGCCGACTTGCCGGAGCAGGCGAACATCTTCGATTACCTGAAGTCATTGCAAACGAGGGATACGACGGTGCTGGAGAAAGGAACGGTCGGTCAGCCAGGCGCGCGCAGATTGCAGGCGACTTATCATCGTCCGTATGGACTGCACGGGTCGATCGGGCCGTCCTGCGCTATTGCCAAGTTCGCGGGAGATCGCCTGACTGTGTGGACTCACACGCAAGGTGTTTTCCCTCTGCGCAATGCGCTCGCCGACATGCTGCACATCCCAAAGGAAAGCATACGTTGCATTCAAGTCGAGGGCTCCGGCTGCTACGGCCACAATGCCGCCGATGACGCGGCGGCGGATGCCGCGCTGATTGCGCGGACGATTCCGGGCCGGCCGATTCGGGTGCAGTGGATGCGCGAGCAGGAGCACGGCTGGGAGCCATTTGGCCCGGCCATGAGCTCGCAAGTGTCGGCCGCGCTCGATGATCGCGGCAAGCTCCTTGAGTGGCAATACGAGGTGTGGAGCAATACGCATTCGACGCGGCCGGCAGGGCCTGCTGGCAATCTCCTTGCCGCGCGCTATCTCGAACAGCCTTTTCCAGAACCTCCACCGAAGGCTATTCCGATGCCCGAAGGCGGAGGCGACCGCAATTCCATTCCGAAATACGCCCTACCAAATGCGCGGATCGTCTACCATTTCATCCCGCAAATGCCGCTCCGCGTCTCGGCGCTGCGTGCGCTCGGCGCCTATCACAACGTCTTTGCCATCGAGAGCTTCATGGACGAATTGGCGGCTGAAGCGAAGGCTGATCCCGTCGCGTTTCGGCTTCGGCACATCGACGATGAGCGGGCGCGCGCGGTCATCGAAAAAGCCGCAAAAGAATTCGGCTGGAAAGCGAATGAAAAGCGGCCCCGCTGGCGCGGCCGCGGCTTTGCTTTCGCCCAATACAAGAACCTTGCGGCCTATTGCGCATTGGCTGTCGAGGTCCATGTCGTCCGCGAAACCGGCGAAGTAAAGCTCGATCGCATTGTCGCTGCGGTCGATTCCGGGCAAGCGGTCAATCCGGACGGCATTCGCAACCAGATCGAGGGGGGGATCGTGCAAGCGGCGAGCTGGACGCTCTGTGAGGAAGTGACCTTCAGCAGAACGACGATTACCAGCCGGGACTGGTCGAGCTTTCCTATGATGCGTTTTCCGGCGGCGCCGCAAACCGTTGAGGTCCACGTGATCGACCGTCCCGGCGCGCCGTTTCTCGGCACCGGAGAAGCAGGGCAAGGTCCCACGGCCGGTGCTATCGCCAACGCCGTCGCCGATGCAATCGATGCACGAATCCGCACGCTGCCGCTGTCGCCGGCGCGCGT
>Ga0070740_10006209_pt1 | contig 10601 bp, 8 predicted proteins | sample Coa_R2_FD_67286 | JGI IMG/M metagenome (GOLD analysis project Ga0070740, IMG submission 67286) | Surface soil microbial communities from Centralia Pennsylvania, which are recovering from an underground coalmine fire - Coalmine... | ecosystem: Environmental > Terrestrial > Soil > Unclassified ...
GCATCACCAGCGCGTCGTGCAGCTCGTCGGCATTGCCGGCCTCCGGCCGGGCTTCGGCGCGCACCTGCGCGATCGCCTGCGCGTCAAGGCGGCCGAGGTCGGCGGCGCTGCGCGCGTCCATCAGCGACGCCGCGCGCACGGCCCGCGTGCGGCGCTCCTCGGCGGCGCCATCGTCGAGGAAGGCGTAGGGCCGCGCGTTGAGGATGGCGTGCGACAAGGGCGAAGGCGCGGCCAGATCGCAGGCGACGACGCGCACGCGGCCTTCCTCGATACGCCGGAGCAGGCGCTCGAAGCCCTCCACGTCCATGACCTCGTGCAGGCAGTCGTCGAGCGTCTGGCGCACCAGCGGGTGATCGGGGATCTCGCGCTCGCCGACGATGTTCTCCAGGCAAGCCCGGCTGTCGGGGAACACGGAAGTCAGCAGGTCTTCCGCGTCCGAGCGCTGGAACTGCGGTGGCGTGCGCGCGCCGTTGCGCATGCGCTGCACGGCCAGCGCGACGGTGGCATTCCAGCGCCAGCGCGTGGGAAACATGGGCGCGTCGAGCAGGGCCTGGACGAGCAGCTCGCGGACGCCGGCGGACTTGAGGAAATCCTTGACCTCGATCAGCGGAAAGCTGTGCGTGGGGCCGAGCGACAACACGATGGAATCCTCCAGCGCGCTCGCCTGCAGCTCGAAGTTGAACTTGCGGCACAAGCGCTTGCGCAAGGCCAGGCCCCAGGCCTTGTTGACGCGCGAGCCGTACACCGAGTGGATCACCAGGTGGGTGTCCCCCACTTCGTCGAAGAACCGTTCGAGGACGATGGTGTCCTCGGTCGGCAGCGCGCCCAGCGCGGCCTTGGACGCGGCGAGGTAATCGGCGAGCTGCCGGGCGGCGCCGGGCGGCAGATGCAGCGCCGCGCGCAGCCAGCGCTCGCATTCCTGCGCGCCGTCCGCAAGGCGCGCTTCGGCCGCGGCGCAAAGACGCGAAACGGCGTGCGACAGCTCGTCGCTGCGTCCCAACCCCTCGCCGAACCAGAACGGGATGTTGGGCGGCTGGCCCTTGGCGTCCTCGACGTACACCTTGCCGGTTTCGATCTTGGCGATGCGGTAGGCGGTGTTGCCAAGCTGGAAGATGTCGCCGGGGATGCTCTCGAAAGCGAAGTCCTCGTTGAGCGTGCCGACCCGGTGCTCCTCGGGCAGCAGCACCACCTCGTAATCGAACTGATCGGGAATGACGCCGCCGTTGGACAGCGCTGCGAGCCGCGCGCCGCGCCGCGCGCGCAGCACGCGGTTGACCGCGTCGTAGTGCAGCCAGGCGCCGCGCCGCCCGCGATGCGTCACGTAGCCTTCCGCCAGCATCCGCACGAGTTGCTCGAAATCCGTTGCGGACAAATCCCGGTAAGGCTGCGCCCGCTTGAAGGAGGCGAACAGGTCTTCGAGCGGCCATGCGCGGCAGGCGCACTCGGCCACGATCTGCTGGGCCAGCACGTCGAGCGGCGCCCGCGGCAGGCGAATGCGATCCAGTTCCCCACGCTGTACGGCGTCGAGCAGCGCGGCGCACTCCAGGAGGTCGTCCAACGCCAGCGGAAACAGCCGGCCCTTGGGGATCGCGCCGAGCTTGTGGCCGGCGCGGCCCACGCGCTGCACGAAGGCGCTCATGGAGCGCGGCGAACCGAGCTGGCAGACGAGATCGACCTCGCCGATGTCGATGCCCAGCTCCAGCGAACTGGTCGCCACCAGCGCCTTGAGCTGCCCGGCCTTGAGGCGCCGCTCGGCCTCGAGCCGATGTTCCTTGGCCAGCGAGCCGTGGTGCGCGGTGACCTGCGCTTCGCCCAGACGCTCGGCGAGATGGCGTGCGACCCGCTCGGCGATGCGGCGCTGATTGACGAAGACCAGCGTGGTGCGGTGCTGGCCGATCAACTCGGCCAAGCGATCGTAGAGCTCGCCCCAGACTTCGTTGGCCATCACCGCGGTGAGCGGGGCGCGCGGAAGTTCCAGCGCCAGGTCGCGCTCGCGCACGTGGCCGGCGTCCACGATCTCGACTTTCTCCTCCCGCATCCCGATCAGGTAGCGCGCCATCTCTTCGACCGGTTTCACCGTCGCCGACAGGCCGATGCGCACCGGACCCTGGCCCGACTGCGCCTGGGCGCACAGCGCCTGCAGGCGTTCCAGCGACAGCATCAGGTGCGCGCCGCGCTTGTTGCCGGCCAGCGCGTGCAGTTCGTCCACGATCACGGTCTTCACCGAGCCCAGCATGCGCCGGCCCGAATCGGCGGTGAGCAGCAGGTACAGCGACTCCGGCGTGGTGACGAGCAGGTGGGGCGGCGTCTTGCTCATGCGCCGGCGCTCGGCGGCCGACGTGTCGCCGGTGCGCACCGCGTCGCGGATGGGAACGTCCGGCAAGCCCAGTTCCAGAAGCCGGGCGCGAATCCCGGCCAGCGGTTCCTGGAGGTTTTTCTGGATGTCGTTGGACAGCGCCTTGAGCGGCGAGACGTAGAGGACATGCACCTCGTCGGAGAGTCCTTGCGCCAGCCCTTCGACGACCAGGTCGTTGAGCGCGGACAGGAAGGCGGCCAGCGTTTTGCCCGAACCGGTGGGCGCGGTGATCAGCGCGTGGCGGCGCGCCGCGGTGACCTGCCAGGCCCGCGCCTGCACTTCGGTCGGTCGGCCGAAGCGTGCGGCGAACCATTGTGCGACGGCGGGATGGAAAGCGCCCGATGCAACACCGTTTGCCGGCGCGGCGGCGGAGAAGTCCAGGCGGGCTTGCATGGCTGCATTATCGGCCCGCGCCTAAACGCTTCAAGCGCACGCCGACGGGAGGCTCGGCAGATTCGCTAGGTCAGATAGGTATAGCCCGACAAGCCCGCTTCCAGCTCGGCCAGCAGTGCCGTCTTGTGCGATTCCGCAAGGGCGCTGCGCGCGAACTTGCGGCGGTAGCTCTGGGCCAGGGCCTCGGGCGCGAAATGCACGTAGCGCAACAGCTCGGAGGTCACATCGCCGTGCTCGGCGCCTTCGAGCCTCCATCCGCCATTCTCCACCACGACGTCCACCGCATTGGTGTCGCCGAACAGGTTGTGCATGTCGCCGAGGATTTCCTGATAGGCGCCGACCATGAAGAAGCCCAGCCAGTACGGCTCGCCGGGCTTGAGCGCGTGCGCCGGCAGGGTCGGCTCCGGACCCGTGCGATCCACGTAGGCGTCGATGCGGCCGTCGGAGTCGCAGGTGAGATCGCACAGGGTGACGCGCAGGTCCGGCGGCTCGTCCAGGCGCTGGATCGGCAGGATGGGGAAGATCTGGTCGATGGCCCAGGCGTCCGGCACCGACTGGAACACCGAGAAATTGCAGAAATACTTGACCGCCAGTTTCTCGCGCAGCTCCTCGAGCGCCTCGCGGTGCGCGCGCACCTCCGGATCCAGGCGCGGCGCCGCGGCGCGCAGAATCGAGAAATAAGCCTGTTCCGCCGCGGCGCGCTGCGGCAGGGTGAGCGCGCCGTGAGTGTATTGCGCCTGCGCCTCGGCGAGCAGCGTGGCGGCATCCTGCAGGCTCTCCAGCGGCTCGCCCGCGGCCGCCTCGGCGAGCAAGTCGTGCAACTCGCGCAGCACCGGGGGATCGTCCGCCGCGGGCGCCGGCGGCACGCCATCCGGCACGGATTCGCGGTCGATCACCGAGGTGATCAGCACCGCGTGGTGGGCGGTGAGCGCGCGCCCGGACTCGCTGATGAGATCCGGTTCCGGCACCTGGCTTGCCGCGCACACGTCCTTGAGGGTGCGCACGATGGTGCGCGCGTATTCGCGCGGGCGGTAGTTGGCGGAGCAGTACGAGCGCGAGCGGGTGCCCTCGTAATCCACGCCCAGCCCGCCGCCCACGTCCACCACTTCGACCGGCGCGCCCAGCCGCCGCAGCTCGGCGTAAAAGCGCGCCGCCTCGCGCACGCCGCGGGCGATGTCCTGGACGTTGGCCACCTGCGAGCCGAGATGGAAATGCAGCATGCGCAGCGCGGAAAGCTGCCCCGCCTCGCGCAGCGTCTGCAGCGCCTCCAGCACCTGGACGCTGGACAGGCCGAACTTGGATTTCTCCCCGCCGGTGTTCTGCCACTTGCCGGCGCCGATCGAGGCCAGGCGCACGCGCAGGCCGAGCAGCGGCGCGACGTCCAGGGCGCGCGCCTGTTCCAGCGCCTGCTCCAGCTCGCCGGGTTTCTCGATCACGATGTACACGCGATGGCCGAGCTTGGCTCCGATCAGCGCGCGTCGCAGGTAGTCGCGATCCTTGTAACCGTTACACACGATCAGCCCGCCATCCGGGGCCACGCCCAGCACCGCCGCCAGCTCCGGCTTGCTGCCGGCTTCCAGACCGACGCGCGCGCCGCCGTGGCGCACGATCGCTTCCACCACGCTGCGCTGCTGATTGACCTTGATCGGATAGACCGCGGTGTAGCGGCCGCGATACGCGTAGTCGGCGATCACCTCGTCGAACGCGCCGGTCAGCGCATCCACCCGATCGCGCAGGATGTCGGTGAAGCGCACCAGCACCGGCAGCGCCAGGCCCTCGCGTTGCAGGCGGCGCGCCAGCTCGTACAAGTCCACCGCCACCGGCGAAGCGTCGCGGAAGGGCCGCACCTGCACGTGGCCGTGATCGCCGACCTCGAAATAGCCTTCGCCCCATTGCGGCATGTTGTACAGCCGCTGCGCATCGGCCGGGGTCCACGCGGCGCTTCGGGAACGGTCATTCATCGGAATGCTGCCTGCCTTTATACTCGCGCCTCTTCACGAGGAAGCCCCATGTCTCTGGACAGCCGCTGGTTCACCGAAGTGGTCGAGCAGACCGGCACCGCATTTTCGCTCAAGCTGGGCAGCCGCGTACACGCCGAACGCACGCCCTACCAGAACATCGAGATCTACCGCACCGAGACCTTCGGCTATCTGATGGTGATCGACGGTTGCACCATGGTCTCCACGCGCGACAATTTTCTCTACCACGAGATGATGTCGCATCCGGCGCTGAACTCGCACCCCGACCCGCGCGACGTGGCCATCATCGGCGGCGGCGACTGCGGCACCCTGCGTGAGGTGCTCAAGCACCCCGAAGTGCGGCGCGCCGTGCAGGTGGAGATCGACGAGCGCGTGACGCGGCTCGCGGAGCAATACTTCCCCGAGCTGTGCGCGTCCAACGCGGACCCGCGCGCGCAGCTCCACTTCGGCGACGGCATCGCTTGGATGAAGAACGCGCCGCCGGAAAGCCTGGACCTGGTGATCATCGATTCCACCGATCCGGTGGGGCCAGCGGAAGGTTTGTTCGGCGCGAAGTTCTACCGCGACTGCCTCAAGGCGCTGCGCCCGGGGGGCCTGTTGGTGCAGCAGTCGGAATCGCCGCTGCTGCACCAAGAGTTGATCTCGCAGATCCACCACCACCTGCGCGAAGCGGGATTCGCGCGCACGCACCTGTTGCACTTCCCGCAGCCGATCTATCCTTCCGGCTGGTGGAGCGCCTCGCTGGCGCAGAAATCCGCCCAGCCGCTCGTCGAACGCCTGGAGCCCGACCGGCTCGCGGCCCTGGATACGCGGTACTACAACGCCGCCATCCACCGCGCGGCCTTTGCCCTGCCCAATTTCCTCCGCGAGACGCTGGCTGCGTAGTCCCCCGCCGGCTCCCACGCTAGCATCCCCATGCTGCGCATGGGGCCCCTGCACGCGGCTCGCGGCGGTACTACAACGCCGCCATCCACCGCGCGGCCTTTGCCCTGCCCAATTTCCTTCGCGAGACGCTGGCTGCGTAGTCCCCCGCCGGCTCGCGGCGTTCACTCAGCCGGCGGCGCTTCGGATCCTCCGCAATTCAGCTCGAGCCAGGACTGCGTCCGCTCGATCAGCTTCTGTTTTTCTTCCGCCGTGTAGGTGTGCGTGCTGCCCAGCGCGTCGGTCTCGGTGATGGCGGCGGCGTTCTGGTAGCGCGTGAGCAGCTCGCGCTTTTGCTGGCATTCGGCGGCGCGCTGCGCAGCGATCTCGCTGACCGCCGGCGCAGCGGTGGAGGGAACGCTGTTGATCTCCACCGCCTGGGCGTTGGGCGCCGGCTGGTCGCTGTAGTGGACCTGGCCGTTCTTGTCCACCCAGCGATAAACCTGATCGGCGGCGGCTGCGCCCGCGAACAACAGCGCGGCCCATGCGATTCGCGCAAATCCCGCGTCGCTCCTGCCCATCGTTCGCTCCGAATCGACTGATCGGGATTAGTATGAGGCGATGCCCATGAAACCCGCAAAGGCCCTGGTCTGGACGCTGATCCCGCTCGCGGCTTTAGTGACCGCGGGCGAGTTCGCGGCGCACGATGCCTTGACGCGCAGGATCGAAGCCTTGCGCGTGCAGCAGCAGCCGTGGCTGCGACTGCGCGTCGGGCGCGAGTGGATCTGGCCATGGGGCGCGGCGCAACTCGACGACGTGCGACTAGCGCCGCAGGACTGGTACAACGCGGTCTGGCAATTGCCGCTGGGTTACGAGGTGCAAATCGCGCAAGTGGTGATCGACCGACCGCGCTGGCATCTCAGCGGCGCGCAACGCGGTGCGCTGGTCTCGTTCGATCTGCACGTGCGCGGGCTGCGCCTCCCGGTGCCGGAGCGCTGGGGCTGGAGCTACACGCTCGGCGCGCCGGGCGATCCGCTCGCGCGCCCGCCCAGTCTCTACGAGCTGGGCTACCGTGAACTCGAAGCCGAGGCCGATCTGCGGCTGCAGCCTGCGCCGTTGCAGCATCGCTTGCAAGTGGACGGCGCGGTGCGCGTCGCGGACCTCGGCGATTTCGATACGCGATGCACCCTCGAGGCGGGCTCCGAAGTGCTGGATGGCGACACGCGCCGCCTGGGCCTGCGCGACTGCCGACTTTCCTACCGCGATCGCGGCGCGGTGGCGCGCTGGCAGCGGGCGCTGGCGCAGCGCGCGGGGCTGAGCGAGCCCCAGTTCGAAGATTGGCTCGCCAAACGCTTCCGGGACTGGGTGCGGACTGCGGCGCTTCCGCTGGATACGGGCAGCCTCGCGGCCTTCGACGATTTCCTGCGCGCCCCGCACGCCGCCGTTCTCACCAGCGCGCCGGATGCGGCGGTGCCCTTCGATGCGCTGCGCGCGTCCCCGCCGGCCGCCTGGGTGCGGATGCTCGGCTTACGACTGCGCCCGCGAGCCAGCGACTGGTGATGAAATCAGATCGCGCCCACGCCGGCCTCGCCGGTTCGGATGCGCACGGCCTGCTCGAGATCGTAAACGAAGATCTTGCCGTCGCCGATCTGGCCGGTTTTGGCGGCTTTCTGGATCGCCTCCACCGCCCGATCCACCTGTTCCGGCGGCAGCGCCACTTCGATCTTGATCTTGGGCAGCAGATCCACCACGTACTCTGCGCCGCGGTACAGCTCGGTGTGACCTTTCTGGCGGCCGAACCCGCGCACCTCGGTCACGGTCATGCCTTGCACGCCGACTTCCGCCAGCGCCTCGCGCACCGCGTCGAGCTTGAACGGCTTGATGATGGCGATGACCATTTTCATGACGCGCTCCGGGTTTCCGAACGCGAGGATTTTACACCCGATCGCGCGCAGCTCATCGTCGCACCGCCAAAAAAAACGGGCCGCGCGAGGCGGCCCGTGGATGCGGCCGGGGGTATCTAGAGATTGAGACCTTTTTCGTTGTGCAGCGCCAGATCCAGACCTTCGGTCTCCTGTTCTTCGGTGACGCGCGCGCCACCGGTGAGCAGGCCCGCCACGGTCATCGCGATGAAGCTGGCGAGGCCCGAGACGATGAGGGTGATCGCCACGCCTCCGCACTGGATCCACACCTGGTGGCCGATGCTGGTGGCGTTGGCGGAAAAGCCGGTGCCGCCCAGGCTCGGCGCGCAGAACACGCCGGTGAGCAGGGCGCCGACGATGCCGCCGACCGCGTGCACGCCGAAGGCGTCGAGCGAATCGTCGTAGCCTAGCGCATGCTTGAGCTTGGTCGCGGCGAGGTACGGAATCACGCCGGCCGCCACGCCGATCCACAGCGCGCCCACCGGCCCGACGAAGCCCGAAGCCGGCGTGATCGCCACCAGGCCGGCGACGGCGCCGGAAGCGATGCCCAAGGTGGTCGGTTTGCCGCTCATGAGCCACTCGGCGAACATCCAGGCCAAGGCCGCGGTGGCGGTGGCGATCTGGGTGACCGCCATGGCCATACCGGCAGTGCCGTTGGCAGCGACGGCGGAACCGGCATTGAATCCGAACCAGCCCACCCACAACAGCGACGCACCGGTCACGGTGTACGCCAGGTTGTGCGGCGGCATGGCCACCGTACCGTAGCCCTTGCGCTTGCCCAGCACCAGCGCGCCGACCAGGCCCGCGATGCCCGCGTTGATGTGCACCACCGTGCCGCCAGCGAAGTCGAGCTGTCCGCGGTCGCCGAGGAACGAGCCCGGCCCGCCCCACACCATGTGAGCGATCGGCAGGTAGGAGAGCGTCCACCAGATCGTGATGTAGATCAGCAGCGTCGAGAACTTCAGGCGCTCGGCGAACGAGCCCACGATCAGCGCCGGGGTGATGATGGCGAAGGTGAGCTGGAACATCGAGAACACGGTTTCGGGAATGGCGTTGGGCACGCTGGCATTGGGCTGCCACAGCGCCGCGACGTCGACGTGGTGCATGAACGCCTTGTACAGGCTGCCGACGAAGCTGTAGTGGTTGACCACGCCGGCCGTCATCCCGGAGTTGTCGAAGGCCACGCTATAGCCGTAGATCGTCCACAGCACCGTGATCAGGCAGGTGATGGCGAAGCACTGCATGATCGTCGCCAGCACGTTCTTCGTCCGCACCATGCCGCCGTAGAACAAGGCCAGGCCTGGGATGGTCATCATCAGCACCAGCGCCATCGAGGTCAGCATCCAGGCGGTATCGCCGGTGTTGAGCTCCGGTTTGACCGTGGCAGGGGCCGCCGGTGCTGCGGCGGGCGCGGCTTCGGCGGGCGCTGCTGGCGCGGCGGTCGAGGACGCGGCGGGCGCCGCTTCGGTGGTGGCCCCCGACGCCTCAGCAGGCGCAGGCTGGTCGTCGGCCAGCGCCGCGCCGCCGGCGGCCAAGGCCGTCGCGAACAGCGCCACGCGGACCAGTTGGATGAGCGGATTCATTGTCGTATGGCTCCTTAAAGTGCGTCTTTGCCGGTTTCGCCCGTGCGGATGCGGATGGCTTGATCGAGCGTGGCCACGAACACCTTGCCGTCGCCGATCTTGCCGGTATGGGCCGCTTTGGTGATGGCCTCGATCGCCGAGTCCAGCTTGTCGTCGGCGACGGCGACCTCGATCTTCACTTTCGGCAGAAAATCGACCACGTACTCCGCGCCGCGGTACAGCTCGGTGTGACCTTTCTGGCGACCGAAGCCCTTGACCTCGGTGACGGTGATCCCGGCGACGCCGATGTCCGAGAGCGCCTCACGCACCTCGTCAAGCTTGAACGGCTTGATGATGGCAGTGATCAGTTTCATGGCTGACAACTCCTTAGGGTCTTGTGCAGCAGGATTACCCCGAACTTGGTGGTGCGCCGCCCATTGCCCCGTGCGGCCCCTGCCTCAAAGCACGGAGCGTGCCAAGCCTGCGCGCTAGGACATTTGCGCCAGTCGCCGTGCGACCGGATGCGGGTCACGCGACCGGGGCGGGCTGCGCGCTAGACTGAGCCGCAAAGGAGACCTCCCTCATGCTCGATCCCAAGCAACTGGAAGATTTGGCCGCGCGCCTGGCGCGGGCCCTGCCGCCCGGCCTCAAGAACCTGCGTGCCGAGCTGGAAGACAATTTCCGCGCAATCCTGCAAAGCCGCCTGGAGCGCCTGGACCTGGTCAGCCGCGAACGCTTCGAAACCCAGGCCGAGCTGCTGGCACGCACGCGGGCCCGCTTGACGAAACTGGAAAAACGCCTCAAGGACCTGGAAGCGCGGCTCGGCGGCGAGGGGCCACGCGACGCCGCAGACGGGCAAAAACCGGGCGCCCCCACGTCCTGAGGCCGCCGTCGAGGTTCTCCTCATGTCGGTGGCCACGGTCTACAGCCGCGCGCAGAATGCGCTGCACGCCGATCTGGTGACGGTGGAAGTGCATCTCGCGCCGGGCCTGCCCGGGCTGTCGATCGTCGGTCTGCCCGAGGCGGCGGTGCGCGAATCGCGCGATCGCGTGCGCGCCGCCATCGCCAATTGCGGCTACAACTTCCCCAACCGCCGCATCACCGTCAACCTGGCGCCGGCCGATCTGCCCAAAGAGGGCGGCCGCTTCGACCTGCCCATCGCGCTGGGCGTGCTGGCCGCCTCCGACCAGATCCCCGCCGAACGCCTGCGCGAGCTGGAAGTATTGGGTGAGCTTTCGCTGACTGGAGAAATCCGTCCGGTGCGGGGCGCGCTGCCCGCGGCCCTACAGTGCGCCAAGACGGGGCGTGTCCTGCTCCTTCCCGAGGCAAACGCAGCGGAAGCTTTGCTGGCGAGCGCTTGTCCGGTCGTCGTGGCGAACCAACTTGGTGCGCTGTGCGCCGACCTGCACGGCGGGCAACTGCGGAAAGCGGCAGCTGCCGTCCTGCCCGCGCTCGCCGAGGCGATGCCCGATCTCGCCGAGGTGCGCGGGCAACTCGCCGCCAAACGCGCGCTGGAAATCGCCGCCGC
>Ga0070740_10006210_pt1 | contig 10601 bp, 6 predicted proteins | sample Coa_R2_FD_67286 | JGI IMG/M metagenome (GOLD analysis project Ga0070740, IMG submission 67286) | Surface soil microbial communities from Centralia Pennsylvania, which are recovering from an underground coalmine fire - Coalmine... | ecosystem: Environmental > Terrestrial > Soil > Unclassified ...
CATGCCGGGGGCGAAGGCTTGGTGGGACATTCATTATCACGCGGTCGGGGAACAGATCCGCGATCACGTCGAGCTTGCGATTTATCTTTACCCGAAGGGGCAGGAGCCGAAGTACCGCACGTACCTGACGATGTTTAACGCGGCCGCGTCGAATGGCGGAAGCCCGCTCGACATTCAGCCCAATACGGTTGCGGAGACGGAGAATTTTCATGTTCTCAAGCAAGCCGCGCGTCTGGAGAATTTCCAGCCGCACATGCACCTTCGCGGCAAGGCCATGCTGATCGAAGCGATTCTTCCTGACGGCAATACAGAGACGATCAGCTACGTGAATAATTTCAACTTCAATTGGATGAATAACTACATCTATGCCGAAGATGCCGCTCCCGTCTTCCCGAAGGGAACCATCATCCACGTAAAGGCTTGGCACGATAACACGGCGGCAAAGGCATCGAACCCGGATCCCAACCAGTGGGTCGGATGGGGCGACCGCACCGTCGACGAAATGGCGCATGCGTGGGTCAATGTCACCTACATCAGCGACGACGATTACAAGGAGTGGGCTGCCAAGCATCGCCCGCAGAAGCCCACTGGTCTTGCGGCGTTCTTCGGCGGGAACAACCAATAAATGCGTGCTGCCTGTTTGATTTTCATCGCCGGCACCGCGATTGCGCAGCCCGGCGCTCAGACTCCTCTCGAACCGCCGCACAATTCCGGTCAAGGCGTGACGGCGGCATTCGAGGGGTGGTATCCCAATCCCGACGGCACATCGACCATTCTGATCGGATACTACAACCGCAACTTGAAAGAACCCCTCGATATTCCGGTCGGGCCCAACAATCGGATCGAACCCGGTGGGCCGGATCGCGGCCAGCCGACACACTTCAACCCGGGCCGCCAGTGGGGCGTGTTCACAATCACAGTCCCCAAGGATTTCGGCGACAAGAAGCTCACATGGACCATCGTTGCCAACGGAAAGACTACGTCGGTTCCGTTCAGTTTGAATCCGCTTTGGGTGATCTCTCCCTTTGCCGAGGCTGCCGGAAACACTCCTCCGTTTATCGGATTCGCGGAGGCGGGTCCGTTTCTGCAAGGACCGCCGCGATCGGTTGCGCAGACTCTTGAGACTACGCCGCAAACCCCGCTACCGCTGAACGTCTGGGTTTCAGACGACGGCAAAGTGCCGCCGGCCTTTGAGGCATTTGCCAAGATGATTCCGATGGTGAGCGTCACCTGGACGAAATTCCGCGGACCGGGCGAAGTGACGTTTGCTGCCGCCAAACCCAAGGTGGAGAAAGCCCAGTTCAAAGCTCCGGCGGCGTACGCTGGAAAATCGTCAACCACCGCCACATTCGCCGAACCCGGCGATTATCTCCTCGAAGTCGTCGCCAACGACATCTCCGGTGTCGGTGGCGGCGGTTTTCAGTGCTGCTGGACCACCGCCCAGGTGAAGGTCACCGTAAAAAAGTAGCCGATTCTTTATCCCTTTTACGCCGAATGCGCGGTGGATTTTGCTGCCGCGGGCTCCGGCCTCGGCAATCCAATCTTCTGCCGAATCGCTATGTCGATTCGATCGCGAACATCGATATGCTCCTTCAAAAACGCCCGGGCGTTATCGCGGCCCTGCCCGATTCGCTCGCCTTGGAAGCTGAACCACGATCCGCTCTTCTCCACCACACCCTGCTCCACTCCCAGGTCCAATAAATCGCCCTCGCGCGAAATCCCTTCGCCGTACAGAATATCCACCTCAGCCTCACGGAAAGGCGATGCGACTTTGTTCTTCACAACCTTGATCTTCGTTCGATTCCCAATCGACTGCTCGCCGTCCTTCAGCGTCGCGGCGCGGCGGACCTCCATTCGAACGGAGGAATAAAACTTCAGCGCCCGGCCGCCCGTCGTCGTTTCCGGATTCCCGAACATCACCCCAATCTTTTCGCGGACCTGATTGATGAAGATCAGACACGTATTTGCGCGCGCGAGCGCTCCGGTCAGCTTGCGCATCGCCTGCGACATCAGCCGCGCGTGCAGGCCCATGAAACTGTCGCCCATCTCACCTTCAAGCTCCGCTTTAGGCACAAGCGCCGCCACCGAATCAACGATCAGAACATCAATCGAGCCCGAAGTCACCAGCGCGTTCGTAATTTCCAGCGCCTGCTCGCCGCAATCCGGCTGCGAGACCAACAGATTATCAATATCGACCCCCAGCTTCTTCGCATAAACCGGATCGAGCGCATGCTCCGCATCTACGAACGCCGCAATGCCTCCGGTCTTTTGCGATTCCGCAATCACGTGCAGCGCGAGCGTCGTTTTTCCCGACGATTCCGGTCCGAAAATCTCGATGACGCGTCCGCGCGGAAGGCCCCCGACGCCGAGGGCCGCATCAACGGAGATCGATCCCGTCGATATCACCGTAACCGGGAGCGCGTTTCGCGATCCAAGCTGTAGAACGGCTCCTTTGCCGAACTGCTTTTCCATCTGAACTACGGTCTGCATGATGAGTTTTGCGCGCTCGCTGAGGGCCATGTCCATTTGGTGCCGCAATGGAAAGAAAATTCTCACAGAATCTCGATCGCGTTCTTTTCCGGCCGGTACCCTTCGGTCCCGAGGCTGCACAAGATCCGCTCGGTGCGGAATTCGGATATGAAACGCTCTCGCACCGCGATGGATGGCTGTTTGGTCGCGGCCGTTTTCTTGAATGGACTGCTCCTCCGGCGGATCATTATCAGATCCTAATGAAAATGTTAGGGAACCAATTGATACTTTGAAGCCGTTGCACGCGTCAAAAGGGTAGGAAAGAAGGCGCGTAAATGAAACGGCAAATGTTCGCCCTGTTGCTGGTCCCGGTGATGATCGCGTGGGCCCAGACGACCCCGCCGGCAGACGGACCTTCGACAGCAACCGCCGCCCCACAGCTTTTATCTCCAGATCAGCTCGACAACCTTGTCGCCCCGATCGCTTTGTACCCGGACCCGCTCTTGAGCCAGGTGCTCGCGGCGTCGACCTATCCTCTCGAAATCGTGGAAGCCCAGCAATGGCTCCAGCAGAACCAAAACCTGCAAGGCTCACAGCGCATGGACGCCGCCCGGCAGCAGCCTTGGGATCCCAGCGTTCAAGCGCTGGTCGCGTTTCCCGACGTTCTCACTCTACTCAACCGCGATATTCGCTGGACCACCGATCTTGGCAACGCGTTTCTTGCACAGCAGAGTGACGTGATGGCGGCCATCCAGCGTATGCGGGTCCGGGCGCAGCAGAACGGAAAGCTTACCTCGACCCCTCAGCAAACCGTCACCACCCAGACTCAGAACGGCCAGAGCGCCGTTGTCATCCAACCTGCCGACCCGCAAGTGATCTATGTGCCGACCTACAATCCGGTATACATCTGGGGCCCGCCGGCCTGGGGCTACTACCCTCCGCTCTGGTACCCGAGCATCAGTTTTGGATTTGGATTTGGTCCCGGAATCTTCCTCGGCGGATTCTTTCCCGGTTGGGGCTTCGGATGGCCCGGGTGGGCACTCGGCTGGGGTTGGGGATTCGGATGGTTCGGCCACTCCGTCTTCGTCAATAATTTCTTTTTTAACCACTACGGATTCCATGGATTCTACGGCAGCCAATTCGGCGCTGGCGGCCGCCTGGCATGGGCCCATGATCCTTTTCACCGCTCGGGAGTACCCTATGCGAATCGAGCCGTCGCATCGCGCTTCAACAATGCCCGATTCGCCGAAGGCCGCTTCAACGGCGGCAGCCGGTTCAGCGGGAACAGCCGCTTCAATGGAACCGGCGGATTCAATGCCAACGTCCGGGGCGGGAGCGCAAACGGGTGGCGGAGCTTCAATAACCCCGGCTCCTCGGCGCGAGGCTTCGCTTCATCCAATCGCGCATTCTCGAACCCGAATGTATCGGGGATGAACCACGGTTATAGCCGCAGTTACTCCACTCCTCCGAATGCCGGGCGAAGCTTTTCCGGCGGCCAGTCCTTCAACCGTGGATTTATGAACTCGAGCAATCGCGGTTTCTCAAGTCCGGCGTTTCGTGGCAACACCGGCTCCGCGCCTCGATTCTCGGCTCCCTCTCGAAGTTTCTCCGCTCCGCGATCGGGCGGCGGCGGATTCGGCGGAGGCCGTTCATTCAGCGGCGGCCGCTCCTTCGGTGGGGCAGGACATTCCTCCGGTGGCAGCCATTCTGGTGCCCACGGCGGCGGACGCAGGTAAAGCCCCGGGCAGTTTAGGACGCGCGAGACGCTGTCCCTCGCCTCGGGTTGCGCGAGTACCCGATTTCTCTACCCATTTCTCTACCCCAGCACGGCCCTGACGGACTCCGCGCATACCGTCACCAGCCGGTCGATTTCTGCCTCGGTCACCACCAGCGGAGGCGCGAAGTAAACGGCGTCTCCAAACGCCGGATGAGCACCGCCTGTACCTCGCGTGCGCGTCACCACGCCGCGCTTCATCATCTCGGATTGCAATCGCGCCGCGATCTTGCGGTCGCCCGCAAAATTCTTCTTCGTCGCCGCGTCTTCGACGAACTCAACGGCTGCTAGCAGCCCCTTGCCGCCTCGAATATCGCCAACATGCGGATGCGCGGCGAGCGCGGACTTGAGACCGGCGTGAAGCCGTTGGCCCATTTTTCCCGAGTTTTCCACCAGCCGTTCACTCTCGATGATCTCCAGATTCTTCAACCCGACCGCGCAGCATGTCGGATGTCCCGAGTACGTATACGCATGCATCCAGCGATCGCCGGGTCCAACGGAATCGAGAGCGTCTTTGATCGCAGCGCTTACCATCATCCCGCCCAGAGGCAAATAGCCCGATGTCACGCCTTTTGCGAAGGTGAGGATATCGGGGTTCAAGTTCCAGTGGTCTTTTCCGAACCATTGGCCGGTGCGGCCGAAGCCCGTAATGATCTCGTCCGCAATCAATAGGACGTTATGCCGTGTGCAGATTTCGCGAACTCGGGGCCAGTAATCGTCGGTGGGATAAATGACTCCTCCGGCGCCGTGAATTGGCTCCCCGATGAATGCCGCCACCGTCTCCGAACCCTCTCGCAAAATCGCTTCCTCCAATTGGCGGGCGGCCGCCTCGCCAATACTCTCGTGCGGTTTTGCGCCCGTGAACCGATACGGATAGCATGTCTGGATGTGAACGAAGCCTGGAACGCGAGGCTCGAACATCTTCCAGTATGAACCCATATTCGTCGCGCTCATCGCCTGAAGCGTTACTCCGTGATAGGCTTCGGCCCGTGCGATTACTTTTGTTTTATCCGGCTTGCCCGATGCTTTCCAGAAAAAACGTGCTGTTTTGAAAGCGGATTCGTTTGCTTCCGCGCCTCCGCACGTGAAGAATACAGCCTGCATGCGGGCCAGAGCCGCGAGGCGCTCAGCGAGTTCGATCGCCGGAACGCTGGCCGATCCCGCATATCCGGAGAAGAATGCCAGCTCCTTCATTTGCGCCGAGGCCGCATCGGCCAGCGCCGCGCGTCCATGTCCGGCATTGACGTTCCACAAGCCTGACAAGCCGTCAATGTACTCGCCTCCGTTGATGTCGTAGACTTTGGCGCCGCATCCGCGGACGTAGATCACCGGTTCGCTGTGATCGTGAAGGGGGTGAATCAGTCGATCCTGATCGGTCTTGAAGAGATCGGTGGTTAATGCCATGCATCCTCCAGGGTCGTTCGCCTAGAAGCACAGCATAGCATCGCGGCGGAACCGTTCCCGCGGAAACAGAATTGCCCGCGCCTGATGTCCAGCAGTATCCTTGTCTCGATCAATCGCGAACCTCTACCGTAGGGCGTGCGAATTCGTCAGGAATCTCCCGTTCAGTCGGCGCTAAACAGTTTGCCTGGAGAACGTCACGTACGGAAATACTTCGGGTATATGCGAATCGTAGTGCCCATGCCGATTCCACGTCCAGCCAGCGCACGGATCGAGCACTTCGCCGCCCCGGCCGATCTTTTCAAACCGGCTGCAGTCGATCCTCCAGACATCGCCATCCTTTGGGGGCAGTGAGCGTCCGTCCCGCAACAGTTCAAGGCCCTTCCAGGGAAAGGCGAGCTCTGCCGTCCAACCCCGATCCGTCTTGTCGCGCCGATTCACCACACCGTCGACGTGGACGGCAGTTCTCAGGCCCGGGTAGTCCCAATCGAGGAACCCCCATCGCTCGCCGCGTTCGTGGACATGGCCGCCCACGCCATCCAACACCATAGTGCGTTGTGTTGCAGGGTCGAATTCCGGACGCCCGAAGTATTTCGTCCCGGGGAGAAACTTGTCTTTCCAGATCCAGAAGACCTCGTAGACGGTGTTAAGCGCGTTGATCTCGAATTCGTAGTAGGCATCCTCGCCGGCGATGAAAACCTCGAGGTCGTTCTCTTCCCAGATCTTCGAATCCCGCTTCGTAAGCGTACCCCACACGTCGTTCTCTTCCGCCCAGAATCCGAAGTAGAGGTTCTCGTCGTCCCACAGGAGCGCGACACGCGTATCGAACCATGCCGGTTCACCGGTCACAATGTCTACGAAGGCCGAGGATTTAGGTGCAGCAAGCCAAGAGGGTTCATCCAGCTTTCCATCGATCGAAAGAGGGCTGTTCGCGCGATAGCAGATGTATTGTGCAGGCTCAGGTACATCAGGTGCTTTTGAATTGTACGGTGAATCGGGTGTCGAACCTGAAACGCGAACCTGGTTGTTGATGATTTTTCTCCCTGAAGTGGTGGGCGGTGAGAGCCTCGAACTCCCGACCTTCTGGGTGTAAACCAGACGCTCTAACCAACTGAGCTAACCGCCCTTCGACCTAAGTTTATCAAAGGCCCGTCTCATCGCTGAGATATGCTATTTTGGCCATCGTCGCATGAAACGGTTACTGATTCTCCTCACAATAGTGCTTGCCGGATGCGTCAGGAACAAGCCTCTCGCTCTCGCGCCGGAGCCGCCCGCAATCGACAAGGAAATCGATGACGACGATGGCGAGGAATCCGAGGAAGCCGAACACGAAAACGCGCTTCAGGCTCGAGAATATTTCCTCAGTAAACGGCTCGCGGACGGCATGACCGATCTGCCCCTGGATCGCTACATGGCTGCTCGAGAGCACATCGCCCACATGCCCGCGTTCTCATTCGGTTCCCGGACGAACGGAAAAGCTGCGCACGCAGTCGGAACCCGGAACTGGACGCAGCTCGGTCCGGGCAACTTCGGAGGACGCACTCGGAGCCTCGTCATCGACCCCCGCAATCCCGACACAATGTATGCCGGATCCGTCACTGGAGGCGTCTTTAAAACGGTCGACGGAGGAAAAAACTGGACGCCGCTGACCGACATTCTCCCCATCCTCAACGTAGGCGCACTCGTCATGGATCCGAACGATTCCAATACTCTCTACGCGGGAACCGGTGAATATTATCAGTCTTGGACAGGGCAGGGAATTTTCAAGACTACCGACGGCGGCGCCACCTGGACCCAGCTTCCCGCCACCGTATCCATCACCTATACCAACAAACTTGTCATGAGCGCCGTCAATCCCGGACGGATATATGCCGCCACCATCAATGGCGTCTACACCAGTCCCGATGGTGGAGCGACGTGGACTCTGATGAGCCTCAACACGACTCAGGCGTTCAGCGGATGTCAGGACCTCGCCTTGCGCACCGATACGGGCAAGGACTATCTCTACGCGACGTGCTCTCCGCGCGCGGGTGGAAGCAACTATGCGATCTGGCGTAATACCGACGCCGCAGGCAGTGGAGCCTGGACCCAGGTTTTCTCTGCTCAGTTCATGGGACGTACCTCTCTTGCGATCGCGCCTTCGCAGCAAACCACGATCTACGCCATGGCGGAAAGCGTCGGAGGTGATTCGCGGTACGAGGGCGGACTCCTCGCCGTGTATCGCTCCGACAGCGGCGGCGACCCGGGAAGCTGGAATGCTCGCGTCACCAACGCCGATTCGAACATCATGAACACTCTCCTGCTCACGGATGCGCGCACGGTGATCCTGAATTTCTGCAACAACGGTGGTCCTCCGACGTACACCACAGGTCAGGGTGGCTACGATAACGTCCTCGCTGTCGATCCGCTGGACCCAAATCGGGTGTGGGCAGGCGGAATCGAGCTGTTCCGCTCCGACGATGGCGGCGCCAATTGGGGAGTCGCTTCGCTCTGGCAGATCCCGTTTGGAAGCGTGCAGTATGCCCATGCCGATCGCCACGTCATCGTGTTTCATCCCGGCTACGACGGCGATTCGAATCAAACGATGTTTATCGGCACCGACGGAGGCCTGTTTCGTACCGATAACGCCAGAGCCGCCGTCTCGACCGGTCCTCGCGCCGCCTGCCAAACCGATTTTCAAACCAATAGCGCAGTGCGATGGAACGATTTGAATCATTCCTACGCCGTCGCGCAGTTTTATCACGGCGCCGCATACCCAGGCGGCGGAGTCTACATGGGAGGCGCCCAGGACAACACGGTCGGACGCGGGAGCGATCTCACGGGTATCAACGGATGGGTTCAGTTCAGCACCGGCGATGGTACAGCCGTCGCCGTTGATCCAGCCGACGTCAACATGTTCTACGAGTCAAAGCAGAATCTCAGCCTGGTTCGATCAATCAATGGAATCTCGACCCTGCCCGCGACCGCCGGAATCACCGAAGCGAGCGCCAGCTTCCCGTTCGTGCCCTTTCTGGCCATGGATCCCGGCGAGGGCCGCCGGCTCTATCTCGGCGGAACCACCGAACTGTGGCAATCAACAAACGGCGCCGTCTCGTGGTCCCCCGCCGCCACGGTTGAGCCCTCGAGCCGTGTCAGTGCGATCGCGGTCTCGCCCTTCGACTCGAAAACAGTCCTCTTCGGAACCTTGCGCGGCTATATTTACTATTCCCACGACGCTCTCAATCCCGCGGCTCCCACAACCTGGAGCTATGCGCGTCCGCGAAATGGCAACGTTGGAGGAATTGCGTTCGATCCCACAAATCCCGACATCGTCTACGCGACCTACACCACTTTCAAATCTGCGGCCAGCCCGACCGATGCTCACATCTACAAAAGCATCAACGGCGGCGTGACCTGGTTTGCATCCGATGGCTCCGGCAATACCGCGTTCCCCGACATCCCCGCCCATCGAATTCTCGTCGATCCGCGAAATCCCCAGATGCTCTACGTCGGATCCGATATCGGCGTCTTCATCTCCGCCGACGGCGGCTTAACCTGGACCCACGATCCCGGCGAGTTCGGAAACGTCATCACCGAGGAACTCGCCTTCGACCGTGGAATTACAGGAGACTGGCTCTTTGCCTTCACCTACGGTCGAAGCACGTTTCGAATCCCCCTGCCCGGCGCGAATGTCGATGGGTGCACTTATTCCATTGACCCTTCGACGATCACCGCGCAAGGCGCCGGCGGAGTGTATCCCGTAAAGGTCACCGCGCCGGCGGGATGCTCATGGTCCGCTTTGCCCGGATCGCTCCCGGCGGCCATGACCATCCAATCCCCCGCCACCGGAATTGGAGAAGCATTCGCCTACATTTCCGTCCTGCCGGCAACATCGAACACTCAGCGCGCCGACACGGTGAACATCGCCAACAACCCGGTTCAAGTGATTCAAAGCGGGGCTCTCGTCACTGGAGCCGATTCGTCCTCGAACCCAAGTCCGCTTTCGCTTCCCGCATCGGTTGGAATCAACAACCAGAACCTGACTTCCGGCGCGGGCGATCCCGTTCACACCTGCACGGGTTCGAAAGATTTCAAAACCGTCTGGTGGTCGATCACGCCAACGTTTACCGGCGCCGTCCGGATCCTTGCCTTCAGCCGCCGGACTGACGTCGCGGGCAATGCGGGGATGGTCATCACGGTCTACCCGGCAGGACAACTCGGCAACGAGCTCGCTTGCGTCACCGTCCCTCGCGATACTGCCGCGGAGAAGGACGCAATCGCCACCTTCCCTGTGACAGCAAATTCGACCTACTGGATCGAAGGCAGCGCCCTCGGAGGAACCCCGAGCGATGGCGGCAATTTCGTCATGTCCGTCACTGCCTTCACCGACACATCAGTTGCGGTGAATCCTCCAAGCGCCAGCCTCGCCGCCGGATCCGCACCCCAGCAGTTTACGGCTGCCGTCACCGGTGCCCCGAACCCCGCCGTTCGCTGGACCATAGCGCCTGCCATCGGAGTCATCTCCCCCGCCGGCGTCTACACCCCGCCTCCGAAACTCGATAGCCCCGCGGTGATAACCATCACAGCCACCGCTTTCGGCGATACGTCCAAAACCGGTACCGCAACCGTGAATCTCTTGCCGGCCGATACCGGCACGGCCCCCGTCATCAAAGAAGTTGCGAACGCCACCGGCGAAATTCCCGTGATCAGCCAGAACACATTCATCCAGATCAAGGGATCCAATCTCGCCGCGCGAACCCGCGTCTGGCAGGACGCGGATTTCGTCAATAACGAGATGCCGACCCAACTCGACGGCACCAGCGTCACCATCAACGGCAAGAGCGCATACGTCTACTTCATCAGCGCCGGTCAGGTGAACGTCCTGACGCCGTTCGATCCCTCAACGGGTCCACTCATCGTCGAGCTGACCTACAACGGAGCGAAAACGCAGTTTACGGTTCCCGCCAATACTCTCGCT
>Ga0070740_10006213_pt1 | contig 10599 bp, 6 predicted proteins | sample Coa_R2_FD_67286 | JGI IMG/M metagenome (GOLD analysis project Ga0070740, IMG submission 67286) | Surface soil microbial communities from Centralia Pennsylvania, which are recovering from an underground coalmine fire - Coalmine... | ecosystem: Environmental > Terrestrial > Soil > Unclassified ...
TCCGCTAGGCGCAGCTTGCCTCTGGTTTTGGGAAGTGGTCGGCGCATAAACAGGTAATAGGCTCCGCCGACCAGACCGGCGACGCCAGCCGCCGTGGCTGCTGTCTTTTGCCACCAGGATGCCATAGGAAAGTCCCTCCTTCGCGCGTACCTTGTGCTCTCTTTAACTATACCAGTTCGGTCCCGTGCGGCGTATCGCGCACTTCATATCCCATCGCCTTCAACTGATCGCGTATCCGATCAGACTCCTGCCAGTTTTTCGCCGCCCGCGCCTCGTCGCGTTGCTTCACCAGTTTCAGCACCTCGTCGCTGAATGTGCGCTCCGAGCGCGGCCTGACTGTATCCAGGCGCAGGCCGAGCACACGATCGAAGTCGAGCAACAGGCGGCGGCGTTCGCCAGGCTCGAGCTTCGCGTCGTGCGGGACCTCGCGCGCGATGCGCAGTGCAGTCGGCAGATCCAGGTCATCGTTAATCGCCGCGTGGAAGCTCTCGCGCACCTCCTCGGCCTCGTCCGACCAGGGATCGTCCGTGTCGTAGAGCATCACCGGCAGTTCTGCCAGGTCGGCGCGCAGGTTATTGAGCGCGTTCTGCGCTGCCGTGAGCGACTTCCTGGTAAAGCTCATCTTCGAGCGATAGTGCGCGGTCAGCAGCACATAGCGAAACGCCAGCGGGTCGAAGCCCCATTCTTTCAGGTGGCTGAGCAGGATTACATTGCCCTTCGAGCGCGACATCTTTATCTCATCGTCGCCCTCGTCGTCCGTTTCCTGATTGAACACGCTGCTGCTGACATTAATGTGCTCCCCATGAATCCAGAACTGGACCGGCGGCTTATTGCTCACCCCCTGGCTCTGTGCGATCTCATCCTCATGATGGGGAAAGATCAGATCGACGCCGCCGGTATGGATATCGAACTGCTCACCCAGGTACTTTGTTGCCATCGCCGAGCACTCGATATGCCAGCCGGGGAAGCCGACGCCCCAGGGACTCCCCCAGTTCATCTGCCGGCTCTCCTCGCCGCGTTTCCACAGCGCGAAGTCCTCCGGCGCGCGTTTATCCTCGGCAACCTCCAACTGCACGCGCCCGCTCGCGCCCGCTCGCAGGCTCTCGACCGTATTGCCGGAGAGCTGGCCGTAGGCAGGAAAGTTACTGACATCATAGTATACATTGCCGTTCGTCACGTATGCCAGGCCGCGCTCGATCAATTGCCCGGTCATGGCCTGCATCTCAGAAATGTGATCGGTGGCCTTCGGCTCCAGGTGCGGGGGAAGGATATTGATCTCCGCCGAGTCCTGGCGATACTGGCGCGTATACTGTGCGGCAATCTCATAGGCCGAGCGCCCGGTCACGCGCGCCTCGTACTCGATCTTATCCTCGCCGCTCTCCTCCGTATCGTTCTGCAGATGGCCGACATCGGTAATATTGCGCACCAGGTAGACCTCGTACCCATTGTATTCAAGCATGCGGCGCACCCAGTCGGTCATCGCGAACGTGCGCAGGTTGCCGATATGAATGTCCTTGTACACCGTAGGGCCGCAAGAATAGATCGTCACGCGCGGCGGGTGCAGCGGTTGAAACAGTCGTTTGCTGCGGGTCAATGTATCATACAGGTAGACCGGCCTGGTCATAAACAAACTCCTCTCGTCTTGCAAGTGGTAGAAAGCGCTTGTGTGCATCTGCTGATAAGTGTAACCCAGGCGAGAAGACGTGCGGGATCGTGGATAGTATGGGAAGTGGGACGGACGCGGCACGCCATTACGTTCATGAGAGGCTGAGTTACGGTTTGCTCTCATGAACGCGGCGACAGGTGCAATAGTGATGTATGCGTAAATGGATCACGGCATTTTCCCCTACAATCGGTCTGTCCGGCGTTCTTGCCGGTAGTATACCATGCCGTGCATGCGCAGACAATATTTTTCTGGCGATCTCTACACAGGGAGCAGGAATACTATCAAATCCGTTGGAATGCTGTGTGAATGGTTATCACCTGAGCGGAATTTGATATAGCCTACTTCCAGATGAAGTACACACCGGAGCCGGTGGTGAAATCGTAGTAGGAGACCTTATCCCAGCCGCCGCCGTTGGCGTACCAGTTCATGTTGCTGGTGTGGACCGTCGTGCTGTTGACGATGCTCTCGACGACCGCGACATGTCCGTAGCCGCTCGCGCCCTGCACGCCGGGCATGAGCACGATGATCGAGGGGACATGCGGCGAGGAAGAGACGTTCCAGCCGGCGGCGCGCGCTCCCGCAGCCCACTGGTAGGCATTGCCTCGCCATGTGACCCAGACGCCGGTCAACTCATGGTAGCGCAGGTTGGCCCAGTAGGTGCAGACGCCGAGCGGCCAGGAAACAGGGCCACCAGTGACAACCGGCCCGCCGCTCCCGGCATTGGGATCAAACCCGTCGTTTTGCTGGTGGACGATCGCCGTTGCCGTCGCCTGCTGAGCCACCAGGCTCAGATCGCTGTTCGGTCCCTGCGCCATGCTGCTCCCCGGCGAGAACGGGTTGAAGCCCAGGCCGGCCTCGCGTCCCAGGGGAGAGACCGCGAACAGCGTCCCGCCGGTAATCACCAGCAGGAGGACGATTGCCGCGATTCCAATCACGTGCCGACGCCCCTGAGGCGGTCGCGGCAGCCCTTGCGACTTTGTGTAGGTGCTCTGGATGATTACGGGGGGACGCAGCGAGGTGGTGTTCGAGCGCAACTGCTCCAGAGCCTGTGTCACTGCGGGCTGGGATTCCAGCAATAGCGCGCGCGTCGTGCCGGGCACAGGCGTCACGGGATCAGCCATCCCTGCCTGGGAAACTGGCTGCCGGGCGGTATCAAGATCAGCCAGGTCGGCTGAACTCACCGGCCCCTGTTGATACATTGCCGGCGCAGGCGTCGTCGGGTTGAGCGTAAAAGATAATTGCTCCACGGGCTCCTGGCTTTGCACCAGCCCGGGAATTTGTAGACCTTCAGACGAACTATTCTGACGATTTTCCGAACTATTCTGGCGATTCTCATTAAGAGACGACATACAAGCTCCCCCATCCACTAGGGTCCAACACCGGGTAAACAGACGGTAATACTATATTTCTATCCATACTGACGATACTGTACCTGTTCCCTCCGAGTACAGTCAACCTCGCACGCCGGAACCTGGGACTATGGTACCGGAGGGAAATGCCAACATTCTTCTCTATCCCCTTTTATTCTATGTGTTGCGTCAAGAGATGGTTTATCTCTTTTCAAGATCTTTGGCATGGATATGTCTGCCTGGATACTTTTCTCTGAAAAATCTTCAATCCACATGATGACTGCTTGCTTGCACCTGTGGCACTCATGATGAATTATTTCTCTCTGTTCTAGTTCCTGATCTGCTTGTTTTGTCCGCCTATCCGCTTTTCGCAAATAAATTTGGAGAGAACAATTTTTGCTTTTTCCCACCCACCTCAAATGGCACAGAACGATTAATAGAAGCGAAACGCGAAAAATTCGCTTCTATTAATCGTTCTGTGCTATGGGAGGCAAATGAGTATCACGGATGCCAGACGAAGTAGACGCCGGAGCCGGTGGTGAAATCGACATAAGAGACCTTATCCCAACCGCCGCCGTTGGCGTACCAGTTCATGTTGCTGGTGTGGACCGTCGTGCTGTTGACGATGCTCTCGACGACCGCGACATGTCCATAGGCGCTCGCGCCCTGCACGCCGGGCATGAGCACGATGATCGAGGGCACGTGGGGCGTTTGCGAGACGTTCCAGTGGGCGGCTTTTGCGCCGGCAACCCACTGATCGGCATTGCCATTCCAGGGCACCCAGTAGCCGGTCAGGGCGTGGTAGCGCGAATTGGCCCAGTAGGTGCATTGGCCGACCGGCCAGTTGAGCGAACCCTGGCCGTTGCCAACGGTCTGGCCGCCGGTGGCGTTGGGATCAAAGCCGTCGGTCTGGCGATGGTAGACGGCGGTGGCGGTGGCCTGCGCAATGAGACTGTTAAGTGAGGGATTCTGGTTATTGCTGAGCAGATTGCTGCCGAATTGCAAGGGATTGAAGGTCACGCCGATCTCATGGCCCAGGGGCGTGACCGAAAGGAGGGTCAGGACTGTGACCAGCGAGAGAAGCAGGACGCCGACCACATTGAACAGCAAGCGGCGCAGGGTGCGCTTGCGCCGGGGAAGCGGCGCGGGGATCGCCCTCTTCTTCAGGTCGCTTTTAATGACGATGGGCAGGCGCTGTGATGTATTCTCAGAAACGCGGGTGGCAGTCAAAATGCGCGTCACACCACCGTCGTTCTGCGCCGGAAGCTTGCGTGTCACTACAGGCATGAGCTGGCTTGTCTGAAAAACCGGTTGACCGGGCAGCGGGATTGGAGCAGAGGGCAAGGTCCCGGTGACTTTTTCCTCGGCGGGCAGTGACCCGGAAGACGGTGCCGGCTCGTCCGCCCTCGGCAGGGAACTGACCAGGCGGTGCGAACGGTCATCAAGAGAAGGCATACGCGATTTCCCCATTCCTTCAGGATTGAGTATCATGATCCTGAACAGATTTTGATCTCTGCTTTTGAGAGTACATGGAACGCGCGAGCATGGTCAACCAGAGAACCAGAAACGTGGGAAGAAGGTACCGCACAAAATAGTGCATCTTAACCACACCCTGGTACAGAAAGAGACAGATTGTGACGAGAATCGATCGCCCGGTCGCATGCCGGATGTTATGAGTGCCAGACGAAATAGACGCCACTGCCGACCGTGAAATCATAGTAGGAGACTTTGTCCCAACCGCCTCCATTGGTCCACCAGTTCATGTTGCTGGTGTGGACGGTTGTGGGGGTAGCCCCGGCTACGATGCTCTCGACGACCGCAACGTGTCCATAGCCCCAGGCGCCCTGCACGCCGGGCATGAGCACGATGATCGAGGGCACATGCGGCGTCTGCGAAACGTTCCAGCCAGCAGCCTTTGCGCCGGCAACCCATTGATCGGCATTCCCGGTCCAGGAAACCCAGAAGCCGGTCAGGGCATGATAGCGGTAGTTGGCCCAGTAGGTGCATTGGCCGACCGGCCAGTTGAGCGAGCCGCTGCCATCGGTAATGGTGATGGTCCCGCCGGAATAGGGATCGTAGCCGTCGGTTTGCTGATGATAGACCGCCGTTGCGGTGGCCTGCGCGACCAGGTTGGGATCGCTATTCGTATTCGCTACCAGGGTGCTGCTCGGCTGAAAACTGAAGTTCAGGCCGATCTCATGGCCCAGCGGCGAGGCCAGGAGAAGGGTGAAGGCTGTGATTAGCAACAGGATCAGCACTCCGCTCAGGCTGACCATCAGGCGGCGCTTTCTCTGTTCAGCGTGTGAGACGGGCGCGGCGGCGCTCCTCTTCATCTCGCCCCTGATGACTACCGTCCCGCGCGGCGAGGACGTTTCCTGACCACTGGCGAGCGTTCCGGTCAGCATGCGCGTATTGCCGGGACTGCTGTGCAGCGAAAGCTGGCGCGTGACCGCCGGCAACGGGCGGGCGGGCAGAATATGTGTATCTTCCGCCTCAACTCCATCGCGGCTCGCATCCCTCGCAGTCGGCAGGGGCACGGTGGAAAGTTCGCTGAAAACTGAGAGGTCAGGAGGCGGCGTAAATGGTCCCACTCCCGGCAATGGAGTGAACAGGCTGCGCGGACGATGCTCAGAGGACGGCATACGCGATCCCCCCATTCCTTCAGGGTCGAAGTATTGTATAGAAAATTTTCTATACAAAATGAGGGTACATTGCAGAGGAAAATGTAGTCAACAATACCCGTGCCTTTTAGGAAGAAGGTACCGTATTTTTACCGGTTCTGCGGCCAGTAGGAGCGACCTCTGCCCTCCGTCTCGCACGGCTGCGCTGCGAAGGGGTTCAAAAGATGTGTTATGTGTAAAATGCACGAATCGCATTTTACACATAACACATCTTTTGAAACGGCGTTATTCTACTCGCACTTCCAGGATACCGGGATTGCCGACCTGTTCTTCTTTGAACATATTGCGCACGATCACGGCCCAGTGTTGGCTCGATTGATGTTCGGTCCGCTTGCCGGGAATGGCAAACCAGTTCCGCAGGCCGGAATTTTTTTTGTCGCCCGGCGGGGTAGTGGGGCTGAGCGCGGCGAGGGGAACGCGCAATTCGTTCTTCTCGCAGAAGTCCAGGCTGAAGCGTTTGACCTGCCCTCCGCCGACGACGCGGGCCAGCGCGTCGGGCAGGCAGACGTGCGCGATCAGGCCCGGCTCGTACTGGCGCACGCGAATCACCAGGTCGAGCGCATCCCCGGCGTGGAAACTGCGCTGCGCGCGTCCGTTGCGCTCCAGGTGAACCTCAACGGGAAGCTCACTTTTGAAGGCGCTCCAGTCCTCGATCACCTCAGAAGTGACCTCAACCGCGATAACTCCCTCCAGAGAGCGAATGCTGGCGATCTTTTCGCCGAAGGTAAGCGCGTTCGTCAGGGGCATTTCCCGCTCGTTGAGCGCCACGCGCCCGCTCTCCCCGCTCGTCACCACGCCTGCCTCGCGCAGGGCCAGCATCAGGGCCAGACAGGCGGCGCTATCGACCGTGCTGTAGAGGCGGCCTTCCTCGTTGAGCTGGGCGGTCAGGTAATTGGTGGCCGCGATGGCCCTGGGCAGGTCTGCATGCTCGCCACCGTGCAGAAGCGTAGCGGCTGCATAGGCAGTCTCCTCGCGATTCGAGACCGCCATGCCCCAGAGGCGATACGAGGGCTGATCGGGCGGGACCTCCACCAGTACCTGTCCCTGGCGTTCGACCAGGCGCGAGCGCGCATAAGCCAGGGCGTCGCTCTTCGCCTGCGAGGACTCACCGTGCAGCGCGACCTGGTAGGCGTCGTGACAGCTTTTGAGCTTGCGCGGCGCTATGTCGATCTTGTAGTATGCAGCCGCGTCCGCGACCATCGCGGCGATGTCGTCCAGCAGTTCGCGCAGAGCCGGTTGCGCGATGCCTGAGCGCGCGCCGTTCGGCAGATTGAGCAGGTGGCGGACGCCCAGGGGCGCGCAATAGGTATCGGGGGCGCGTTTGCCGCCCTCCTCGGGTGGATAGAGGCAGAAGCCGCTGCCCGGCAGGTACATACTCTTAAGGCGCTTCGTCCAGACGAGGATCGCGGCCTCGTACTCGCGCGCCGCCTCTGGCTCTGCCTGATTGGTAATATAGCCGGTGTACATGGCTAAGACCTTAGCCGAAGTCTGCTGGATTCAGCCAAAGGGATACTTCGCGGCCCCTTCGACAAAGAACTGGAAAGGGCGCTCCAGGCCCGGCATCGGTTTAAGGGCCAGCGCGTGCTCCTCCTGCAGCGAGACCTCCTCGCCGGGGGTCAGCAGGCGCAGGCGGCGCATAATGTGGCGCAGCTTGCCCGGCTCGGTGATATAGCGTTCGCTGGCATCCGCCTCGCCGGTCTGCGCGTCGCGCACAATCGCGGTCAGAGCGCCGGGTTTGGCCGGGAAGCGCAGGACCGAGCCGGAGGGGACTGGCTGGCCGGGGGGAAGCTCGTCGCCCGCCTCGCTAAAGAGCGGTAATAGCTCCTCGTTGTGACGGACCTCGACCAGCGCAGAGCCGGAGGATGCGCCGACATCCAGGCGTCCCATGACGGGATCGCCGGGGAAGACAAAGGGCGAGACGGTCAGTTCGCCATAGACCGGCTGAATGGCCTCGACGGTCGTCTCAACGCGCTGCCAGTCCAGGGTCGCGGGATCGAGTGCGAAGACCTCGACGGTATAGCGTGTCATACTATCGCCGAGCTTAATTTCGACGCTGGTTTCGCCCTCTACCCTGAGCAGGTTGTTGTAGATGACCTCGGGGAACTCCATGCGCACCCTGGTGAGCGCGGCGCTTGGGGCCGCTGTGGCCACGCCGCCTTCCTGGGCCGCTGTATCAGCGACGGGCGCTCCGTAAGCAATCGCTCTCTCCCGAACGCCCCCCCGGAATGCGCCACCTGCCCTGGGCGGGGCAGCCGATGCCCTGAAAAGCATTGTGGGTGCTCCCGGGGCCGGTGCCGGCGGCGGCAAGGGAGCAGACATTGGCAGAGCTGCGGCGGATTGTACCATCCCAAAGGGATAGAAGCCGCCGGTCTGCGCCACCTGCCGCTCCACGTCTCCCGTATGGGCTGCATCGTGCCAGGAGGTCAGATGTTTTTTGATGCACGCGGCCAGCTCGACCTGGGGATCGCTGGGCGCGATCAGACGTTGATCCTTGACGATCAACTGCATCGGCACGCTGCGTCCAGGCGCGCCGGTTTTCAGGGTCACGGTAATGCGCTGTCCCGGTCTGGCCTGCGCGGGCGTCTCGCAGCGCAACTCCAGTTCGCCCGGACGCAGGACCGCGCACCAGCCCTCCCAGGCTTTGCCGTCGAGGAAAGCGCCCAGCAGCACGACGCCGTAGGGCGCAGTGATGGGCAGGCGCAGACTCTGCCCGGCGCTGACCTGCTCGTACACCTGTTCTGCGTAAGTGCTGTTAACAGGATCGATCACGACCGCGCGCAGCATCTCCACCGCCACGCGCGGCACAAGCTCGAGCTCTTTGCCGATCACCTGGCTGACCAGAAACGGCTCGGTATTCTTGCCGGTCCCGGCAACCGAGATGCCGCGCCACTCCTGCGCGTCGGGCAGGGGCAGCAGGCTGATCTCATGAATCTGGCCAAGCTCGCTGATCGTCAGCGTCTCGCGCCGCTCCTGTTCAGATCCCTTGAGCGCCACCGTTGCACTGCGTTCTCCGGCCAGCACGTTCAGCGTATAGGGGCCGGCGCCGGTCAGCTTGACCACGCCGTGACACCGGCCCTGTTCGTCGCACTGCCTCTTCACGCGAGGACCAACGCGCAGGCCCCGCTCCTGCAATTCAATCTCGAGCGGGCCGCTATAGGGCTGACCAAAGGCGGTGACGCTCAGCGTATAGTGCAGCACTTCGCCTTGCAGACTCTGGTCCAGCAGTTCGGCGTTCAGCGCGGCCAGGCGATACTCGGCGACCTCGAAGCGGCAGGGCGCGCTGTCCTCAATGTGGGCCTCGTACTCGCCCTCCGGCAGGTCCTGCATCGACCAGAGCGCGAGGCCATACTCGTCCAGCGTGACGGGATATTCCGCGTAGGGATTGCCGCTCAGGCGCAGGCTGAGTTTGACCTCCGCGCCGGGCCTGCGGGGCGCGGCGAGCAGCAGGCGCACGGTATCGCGGTTAGCCCGGTAGAGCGCCTTGTCGGAGGTGAGCGAGAGCAGCTTCAAAGCGGGCAGCGGCTTCTCCTCAATTGTCGCACCGGGCAAAGAGAATTTCCGCCCGCGAAAGATGATCGAGGGCTTCGGCACGGCCTGGCCGATGCCGCTGCTCGCCAGGAGCGTATCCATGCCCGAACGCTCCAGCCACTCCGGCTTGAGAAAGGCAAACCAGTTGCCCAGCAGGGCCAGGTCGCCCAGCCTGTTCACCAGCTCGTAATCGGTAATCCGTACCAGAGAGTCATAGTTGTCGCCGGGAGATGAAGGTAATCGTCGCATAGGCGCTCCTCTCTATTCTCTAGAATGTATCTGTTTTCAACAAGCATCGCCTCTTCTCGCGTCAGCCCCAATCCTACAAAATGAAAAACGAATTCACTCTATGCATTTAAAGATACCATCTTTTTCCTGGCAGTATATCCTTTTTTCTCCCGGCGCGATAGGTCCTTTTACCAAAACGCCAGAGACCAGAATAAAACTCATGTATTTTGTGCAGGATAAGAATAGAAAGAGAGACATCAGAGAGAATCAGGGGCTATAATAATAGCCATACGTCTCTCAACCCAAATTTTGCGCCTGTAGGCGCGTTATTTCAGGTGAGAACAAGGAGTTATAAAGGCCAATGTATAAGATACTGCGCCGTTTGCTGGCGCTTTGCTTTCTCTGCATACTGAGTACGGCCTGCGCCTCAACGTCTGGGAGCACAATAACTGCGCCATCGCCCGCTGTGACGAAAGTGCAGGCGACGCCGACGACGCCTCTCACACCGGTGCCTTATCCCACGACGGTCGCGAGCGATCGCTGTCCGGCGAACCTCTCGTTTGTGGCCAGTTGCCAGACGCCGTTGAGCATGCGCACAGCGTATGGAATCGAGCCGTTGATCCAGAAAGGCTATACCGGCAAGGGGCAGACGATTGTCGATATTGTCTCGTTTGGCAGTCCGACGCTGCAGCGGGATATCGATGTCTTTAGCCGGCAGTTTGGTCTGCCGCCGATTACCGTGCAGCAGATCAGTCCGCTCAACGAGCCGGTGTACGATCCGCGCGGCGACCGGCCAGGCTGGGGGGACGAAACCACGCTGGACGTGGAGATTATCCACGCGCTGGCTCCCGACGCGAATATTGTTGTGCTTACCAGTCCCGTCGCTGAGACCGAGGGCACGATTGGTCTGCCGGAGTTCCGCCAGTTGTTGCAATACGCCATCGATCACAAGCTGGGCACGATCGTCTCGCAGAGTTGGGGCGCCTCGGAGGCTACCCTGGCCGATGCGGCTGGCCAGGCCGAGGTTCGCCAGTGGGACGCGCTCTTCCAGCAGGCGACCATGCAGGACGGCATGACGCTGCTGGCCTCTTCGGGCGATAACGGCGCGACCGATTTCACCGATCTCCAGGGCACCAGGCTCTCCCCG
>Ga0070740_10006215_pt1 | contig 10596 bp, 7 predicted proteins | sample Coa_R2_FD_67286 | JGI IMG/M metagenome (GOLD analysis project Ga0070740, IMG submission 67286) | Surface soil microbial communities from Centralia Pennsylvania, which are recovering from an underground coalmine fire - Coalmine... | ecosystem: Environmental > Terrestrial > Soil > Unclassified ...
GATTCGCGGTAGTGTAGAGATGGGCATAGGCCAAGCGAAATGGTGAGCAGGACCGGACTCCGCATCGGCAAAATCCTCGGCATCCCCATTTACCTGCACGCCAGTTGGGTGTTTGTGTTCGTTCTCTACACCCTGTCGCTCGGGTGGCAATTCTCGCAGATACAACCGAAATGGTCTTCTACCGAACAGTGGACGGCTGGAATCATCACCAGCCTGCTTTTCTTCGGATCCGTGGTCTTTCATGAGCTTTCCCACAGCATGGTGGCCCAACATTACAAGATTCGCGTGGTGTCCATAACACTCTTCATTTTCGGCGGCGTGGCTCACATCGAGCGCGACCCTTACAAGGCAATCCAGGAATTCAACATCGCGGTCGCCGGACCCATTGCCAGCGCGTTTTTGGCGGCGCTCTTTTACGCTGCTTCGATCCTTGCTCCCAGCGGCACCGTTTGGGAGACGGTGCCGTATTGGTTGGCGGAAGCCAACGGTGTGCTGGCTGTCTTCAACCTGTTGCCGGGTTTTCCCCTGGATGGCGGGCGCATCTTCCGGGCCATCGTTTGGGGAATTAAGAAGAATTACTTCAAAGCAACGAAGATTGCCGGTACCAGCGGTCGTCTGGTCGCCTACGCGATGATCGTTCTCGGGGCTTGGCTCGCGCTCGGCATGAAAGGATATTTGACAGCCGGCATCTGGCTGGCCTTCATCGGATGGTTCCTGCTGAACGCCGCGCAGGAGAGCGTGGCGCAAGTCGCCATCCGGGAAACGCTGTCGGGATTGCGCGCCTTCGACGTGATGAGCCACGAGGTGCCGACGATTTCCGCCAGCAGCACGCTCGAGGATTACGGGGCGGAAGTGCTGCGCACCGGCCGGCGCTGCCATCTCGTCCTGATGGACGACAAGCTGGTCGGGCTGATGAACGTTCACGCGCTCAACTCCATCCCGCGCTCGGATTGGACGAACACTTCAGTCCAAGCGGTGATGATCCCGCGGGACAAGATTCTTTGGGCGCATCCGGATGAGCCTTTGCTCGGATTACTGGAGCGCCTGCTGACTGCCGACGTGAATCAAATGCCCGTCGTGAGCGGCAGCGGGGATGGGACGGCGCAGGTAGTCGGCATGGTGACGCGCGATTCCATTTTGCGCGTGATTCAGACCCGCACGGAACTCGGGTCGTTGCAGGCATCCCGGTAAAGAAGACAAACGCAGACGGGTTCAGTGCCGCGATTCAAGCGTGACTCGAATTCCCCGCCGCGGCCGAAGTGTAATTGAAGCCAGCGGCGCGACGCGATGGCCAGGAACCAGCCGGAAACGGAATTTCTGTCCGACCGTTGCCAGGATCAGCGCGGCTTCCATCAGGGCAAACGCGTTTCCGATGCACTGGCGCGGCCCGCCGCCAAAAGGAAAGTAGGCGAAGCGCGGAAGGCGCTTTGCCAGACCGTCCTCCCAGCGCTCCGGGCGGAATTCTTCCGGCGCGTCATACCAGCGCGAGTCGCGATGCACGACCCATTGCGCCAAAGCGATGCCGTTTCCGGGATGCAGGGGATATCCGCCGATTTCGTGCTCTTCCACCGCGAGGCGCGCCATCCCCCAAGCCGGCGGATACAGCCGCAGGGACTCCATTAGAACATTGTTCACATAAGCGAGCTTCGGCAAATCCTCGAGTGAAGGCGCGCGCCCGCCCAGCACCCCGTCCAACTCTTCGTGAAACTTTTTCTCGACCGCGGGATTTTGCGCCAGCAGCCACCAGGTCCATGAGAGCGCGTTTGCGGTGGTTTCGTGTCCCGCAAGGAAGAGCGTGATGGTTTCGTCGCGGAGTTGCCGGTCCGTCATGCGCGAACCATCTTCATCCTGCGCGGCCAGCAGCATCGAAAGCAAGTCGCCGGTGTCACGGCCGCCGGCGCGGCGTTCGGCGATGATGCGGTAGATGATTCTCTCCAGGCGCCGGATCCCATGCTCCGCTCGCAGGTTCCTCGGCGTGGGAACCCAGAGCGGGATCAGGATCGTGCGGCCAAAATTCGCGGCGAGCCTGAGCAGCAGCTCGAGGGTTTCGCCAACTTCGCGCGCGTCGCGCGTCACGTCGGAATCGAAGAGCGCCTTGCCGACAATCTGCAGGGTGAGCTGCATCATCTCCGCGTGAAGATCGCGCGTTTCCTCGTTTCTCCACCGCGCGACGGCGCGCTGCGCGAATTGCACCATGGTCTCCGCATACGCCGCGATGCGCGCGCGGTGAAACGCCGGCTGGGCGAGCCGCCGCTGCCGAAGCCAGGACTCGCCTTCGCTGGTCAGGAGGCCTTCGCCGAAAAGCCGCTTGTTCGCCTGAAGCACGCGCCCCTTGTGAAACTTCCGCGCATTCGTGACCAGCACGTCTTCGATCATGTCCGGATGGTTGATAAAAATCGTGCGAAAGTTGAAGAGCCGCAGCCCGGCGACGTCCCCATAGTCGCGCGCCATCTCCGTGAAGAACATCAGGGGATCGCGCCGGAAGGGGCCGAAGAGCGCCCGGAAAAGGCTCGGAGGAGGTCCTGGCGGGAAGTTGTCCGGTGAAGAATGGGGCATAAATCGATGCTAAAGGGAGGAATTCGACGGGTCAACGCGCTCGTCGTCTGCACTGCTCAGGCTTGCCCGCTGCGGTACGCGCAGATTCGGAAGCCGCTGCTTTGAAAATCCACTGCCGTCTTACCGAACCCCGCCGCGCTGAGGCGCGCGGATACGGACGACGGCGAAACCGGCACGAATGTGCTTCCAATGTGGCTGAAACGCTGCATCCAGCCGTCCTGAATTTCGAAGGCCAGAAAGACGCCGCCCGGCCGCAAGACGCGGTGAAACTCCGCAAGAGCACGGTCTTGTTGTTCCCTGGACTTCAAATGATGAAGAACCAGAATGGCGATCACCGAGGAAAACATCCCGTCCGCAAAGGGCAGAGCGGACGCATCGCCGCGCAGCACGTCCCCTCTTGCTCCTTTATGTCTCGCGGCAAGTTTCGCAACGGAAACAGGATCGTATTCGAGGCTGGTCACACGGGCGGAGCGTCGCCGCAGCTCTCGCGTCGTCGCCCCCGGTCCCGCGCCGACCTCCAGCACGCGGTCGCCCAGCCAGCAGCCGGAAAGGAGCCACGGCAGCAGCCTTCGTTCGGTGATGTATCTCCAAAGCGACGAACCGCAAAACCAAATCTCGAATCGATTCATTGAGCTTCCGACGTTACGGCACTTCCAGTGTATTCGGAGTGAGTTGCGGGATGAAAGCTCTTATCGCAAGAACTGGCGCAGGCGGCCCAGGGCAGCGGCGAACTGATCCGCGTTGTAAGAAGAAGGATTTTCAAGCAATTGGAAGAGCACGTTGATCGCGGCGCGCGCTTCCGCGGCGTTCGGCGGCTTGGCTTCCTTCGAATACGCGATGTAAAGCGAATCGACGGCCATGGCTGCCTGCTCTGCGGCGCGCTCGTCGGCCAGGGAGATTTCTTCGGCATTGTCCGCAATGCCTTGCAGCATGCGCAGAGTCAAAGCCTGATCGTACTGCAACGTTGCCAGACGGTCCGCGAAGCGCTGCGCGATAGGGGCGGCAGCGGCCGCCGCGGCGGCAACCGCGTTGCGGTCGGGGTTCAGCTTGCTCATCTGCTGCGAAACAAGCGCCATCTGCCTGTCCAGTTCCTGGGCGTCCGCGGAATCGATCTGTCTTGCCAGAAGGCGAAAGACCGCGTAGCGCGAGCCATTCCAGGCCGGGTCGCCGGGACGCCGTCCCGCATAGCCATGCTCCTGCCGCCAGCTGTCTTTCGCGGGGCCCAGCGCGTGGTGACAAGCGAAGCAGGAAAGCTCCGAATACTCGGGCCAAACGTCCTTGTGGTCGTAACGTTCGCCCTTGGCTCGCCAAATGAGCCGCTCCATCGCCGCGCGCAACTGCACGGCCTGGCCGGTGCTCCAATCGCGGACGCCAACCCACGCCGCATCCTCGGCTGGTTTTCCGGGAGCTGACTCACGAGGCTCCTTCCAATGCCGTGGCATAACGGCGGAAAATGAATCCAACTCGAAATAGAGATCGGGATGCCCCGCGGCGATCATCTCGTGATCTACGAACTTCTCTTTCGTGCCCAGGTGGCACTCCAGGCATTTTTCCGTGCGATGAATGACGCTCCGCGCATCGTACATTCCCAGGGCCACGGATTTTTCGTGCGTCCAGTCGCGGGTCGTGTGCGGCCCAAGCCAGCCGGAAGCGGGTCCGTGGCAATTCTCGCAGGAAACGCCCTCGGAAATTTCAAAGGGCCGCCCGCGCTGGTCCGGTGTGGTGTACAGCGCGTGGCAGACGAGGCATTTCGGCGCTTCTTCCGCTTTGCTTCCGAGCTTCAAAATGCGGGCCATGCGCTCTCCCACCTCGCTCGTGAGCGCCTGATAGGCGCGGCTGTGCTTGTCCTTCAAAATCCAGGTGGAATACTCGGTCTGCAGGATGCGGCTGTCCGGAACGGGTTTCACGCTGCCGTGACAGCTCGTTGCGGCGCACGATCCAGGTCCGATGTACTTAATGGGTTGCTGGGCAGGGGAGGTGGCGCTTCGCGACTGTCCGCCTTGCGCGCAGTTCACGAAGAATACAAGCAGAGCCAGTACACACAATCTCAAGTCTGCGCGCAACCCGTTGGACCATTTGAGCATTCGAGTGGCCGGAAGAATAGAATCCTCTCGCTTATATCTTTGGCGTTGCGCGAAGTCAACGGGTGCGGTTGTCTTTTTCGCCGCATGCCGCCAAAAGCCAAAGAGGCTCTATTTACAGGAACCTTTCCCCTGAGTAGTATGCAGAGGACTTTGCACTCCATTCCGCGCCGCGCGATTCGCCTCGAATCCGCCGGCGCTCTTTCTTGCGAGATCCGGCGCCGTGATCTTTGACGACCTGCGGGCCATCCAGCTTCGCCACGGTTTTTTGCCCAAAGCGGAACTCGAAGCGCTTTCCGCGCGCACGCAAACGCCGCTCTATCAAATACACGGCGTCGCGAGCTTCTATCCGCACTTTCGTCTTGCGCCGCCCGCACGCGCGGAAATCCGGGTCTGCGCCGACATGAGCTGCCATTTGAACGGCGCCTGCGAACTTCGCGCCGAGCTGGAGTCGCGGTTCGCCGGTTTGCGCGGCACGGAGGTGCAGATTCGCGACGTGTCGTGCCTCGGCCGATGCGACCATGCGCCCGCCGTCTCCATCAACGACTGCATTATTGCGGATGTTACGGCACAACAGGTCGAGTCCCTGGCGCGAACCGCCCTGCGTGGTGAAACGCTGCAAGAGCCTCATATCGAACAGCCGCGGGTGAAGTGCGCCTCCGATCCTTACACCGATTCCGAAAGATATGGGGCGCTCCGCAAAATCGCCGTCACGAAGGACTGGAATGGCGCGCTGGCTGTTCTGAAAGAATCCGAGTTGCGCGGCATGGGCGGCGCGGGCTTTCCCACTTCCATGAAGTGGGATCTGGTGCGCAAGCAACCGGGCGCTGAAAAGTACATCGTCTGCAACGCGGACGAAAGCGAGCCGGGCACGATCAAGGACCGGTTCATCATGACCCATCTGCCTCATCTGGTGATCGAGGGCATGATTCTCGCCGGCGTGATCACCGGCGCGAAGCAGGGCATCCTATACATTCGTCACGAATACCATCTGCAGGAGGAGATTCTCGGCGAAGAAATTCGCCGCTGCTACCGCGGAGGCCTGCTGGGAAAGGATATCCTTGGAAGCGGCCTCGAATTCGATCTGCGCGTGTTCGTCAGCCCGGGCGGGTACATCTGCGGCGAAGAAAGTGCGCTGCTCGAGGCTATCGAGGGCCATCGAGCCGAGCCGCGCAACAAACCTCCCTTCCCCGTGACGAACGGATTGTTTCAAAAGCCGACGGTCATCAACAACGTCGAGACGTTCGCAAACGTGCCGCAAATCCTCATGCGCGGCGTCGAATGGTTCAGGTCGGCCGGTCTGGGCGGCTCGCGGGGACTGAAGTTCGTCGGTGTGAGCGGTCATTCCGCTCATCCCGGCATCTATGAAGTTCCGATGGGCATTCCGATGCGCGATGTGCTGTTCACTTATGCTGGCGGGGTTCGCGGCGGCAAGCAATTGAAGGCCTTCGCACCCTCCGGACCCTCCTCGGGATACCTTCCGGCTTCCATGCTGGATGTGCGTCTGGATTTCAAGGCGCTCGCAGAAGCCGGCTCGATGCTCGGCTCGGGCGCCATCGTCGTCTGCGACGACTCCACGTGCATGCTGGACATGGCGCTGAACGCGGTGCGCTTCTACCGCAACGAATCGTGCGGGAAGTGCGTTCCCTGCCGGGTTGGCTCGCAGAAGATGGCCGATCTCCTCGCGCGCTGGACGCAAGGCGGGCTCAGTGAAACTCAGTACCGCGCCGATCTCGCGCTGGTCGAGGAACTCTGCCAGGCCATGAGCCTGACTTCGATTTGCGGGCTTGGGCAGATTGTCCCCGCGCCGGTGCAGTCTGTGCTGAAGCATTTTCGCGCGGAAATTGACGCACACGTCTTGAAGGGACAGTGCCCGAGCGGGATCTGCTTCACGGCGGCGTCGCGCGCCGGAGAGGCAAACCGCCTCGGCATCCGTCCGTGAAAGCGAGTGTAACGTTGTTGATCTTGTGCAGTCGGAAAGGTATGGAGGCAAGTGCAGGCAATGGCCGGAGCGCGGTTCGCGAAGCCAAAGCGACCGGCATTTTGTTTTTTCATTTACTGAGCGCTGATCGCTGATCCTGATCGTTTTTCTTTATGGCAACGACAAGCACACCGCCGGGAATGGTTGACCTGACGATCGACGGAAAATCCGTCCGCGTGCCTGAAGGAACCACCGTCTTCGATGCCGCCCGGATGAACGGGATTGCCATTCCCACCCTTTGTCATCTGCAAAACGAAACGCCAGTCGGAGTCTGCCGCTTGTGCGTAGTGGATACCGGCGCGCGCGTCCTTGCGGCTTCCTGTGTTCGCCCCGTCGAGCCGGGCATGAAAGTCTCGACCGATTCCCAGAAAATCCGGAGCGCCCGGAAAACGCTGCTGGAACTGCTGATGGCCGATCATCCTTCGCCTTGCGCGCGCCAGCGAAACTCCGCCGATTGCGAATTGGAAACACTGGCACGCGCGGCCGGGGTGACGCAGTTGCGCTTTCCCAGGCGCACCGTGGCGCGAGGTGAGGACGATTCCTCGCTTTCCATCGCCGTCGATCACGACGCCTGCATTCTCTGCGACCGCTGCATTCGCGGTTGCGACGAGGTGCGGAGCAACTTCGTCCTTGGCCGGATGGGCAAGGGCTATTCGGCCGGGATTGCTTTCGACCTCAACGCGCCGATGGGCGACTCCACCTGCATTTCCTGCGGGGAATGCATGGTTTCATGTCCGACGGGGGCGCTGACCAACAAAGGAGTTGCGGGCACATCCATCGCCGCCGGTCCCGGTGCCGAAGGCTTCGAGGCGGAGGAGCTTCTGCAGATTCCGGTGTTCAAGGGCGTCTCCGGAACGTTCCTGGAATTGAATCGCGGCGCCATCGTGAAGCGTCGCTTCCGCAAGGGCGACCTGATTTGCCGCGAAGGCGATTTCGGCTCCACGGCGTTCTATATCCTCGAAGGAAAAGCCCGCGTCTCCATTTCCACGCCGATTGCGCACGTGAAAACCCAGGGAGGCACAAAGGGATTCTTCAAGCGTCTGACCAGCACTCTCGCGGCGCGCGAACAGGACCAGCGCGATGACGAGGGGCGCGATCGCACCATTCCGATCGACGCTTCCATAGATCTCAGTTACGACAATCCCGTCGCGGAATTCGGTCCGGGCGATCTCTTCGGCGAAATGACCTGTATGAATTTCTACCCGCGCTCCGCCACGGTTCGCGCGGAAACCGATGTCGTCGCGTACGAAATGCTTCGCAACGTGCTCGACATCATGATGAAGAACAAGACGTTCAAGGCCCAAATCGACCAGAACTATCGCCGCCGGGCCCTGGAAAATCATCTCCGCGGCGTGCCCATGTTCGCCGATTTGTCGCCGGACTTCATCGAGCACCTGCGCGAAAGAGTGGAACTGCTCCGTTTCGCGCCGGGGCAAATCATTGCGCGGCAGGGCGATCCCGCAGACAGTTTCTATCTCATCCGCATCGGCTTCGTAAAAGTCTCCGAAGCGTACCCCGGCGGCGAGCTCGTGCTGGCATATCTCTCGCGCGGCGATTACTTCGGCGAAATCGGGTTGCTCGGCGGCGGCGTGCGCACCGCCACGTGCACCGCCCTCGACCACGTCGAAGTCGTCCGCGTTGCGGGCGACGACTTCCGTCAGATGATTGAGCGATTCCCCAGCGTGCGCCGCGGCCTCGAGGCGGTCGCCGAGGAGCGCCGCTCCGCCAACCAGCAGCGCCTGCAGATGGTGCACAATGTTCCCATCGATCAATTCCTCTCGCAGGGCTTGATGGAGGCCCAAAGCCTGCTCGTTCTCGATTTGCAGAAGTGCACGCGCTGCGACGCCTGCGTCAACGCCTGCGCGGATGCTCACGACGGCGTCACGCGGCTTGTCCGCGACGGGCTGCGCTTCGAAAATTATCTTGTTGCCACTTCCTGCCGCCAGTGCCGCGATCCTCTTTGCATGGTCGGTTGTCCCGTGGGCTCGATCCGCCGCCGCAATTCCCTCGAGGTCATCATCGAGGACTGGTGCATCGGCTGCGGCCTCTGCGCCCGCAATTGTCCCTACGGAAACATCAATCTTCATCCCTTCGAGGTGATGACGGACGATCCCGACCGTCCCGGTCGCAAGAAGGCCGTCGTAAAGCAGAAGGCCACTTCCTGCGATCTGTGCACGCACCTCAAGGAACCGAGCTGCGTCTATGCCTGCCCGCACGACGCCGCCCATCGCGTGGATCCACGGAAATTCTTCTCCGAAATTCTCGCGGAAGGCGCGCTGAAATAGGCCATGCGAATCGATAAATCACAACGCGCCTGGGCTCTTGCATCGCTGGCTATCTTTGCCCTTTGCCTCGCGATGTATGTGCCGTACGCCCTCAGCGCGCCGCAAGGCCCGCGGGGCGGAAGCGCGATGGGGCTGGCTTTTGGCGTCCTCGGTTTCGCCTTCATGCTGTTCGCCGCCGCTCTTGGCGCTCGCAAGCGCGTTCCCACCTGGCGTCTCGGCCGCGCCCAGGCGTGGATGCGCGGTCACCTTTGGCTCGGCCTCCTCAGCTTGCCGGTCATCCTCTTTCACGGCGGTTTTCATTTTGGCGGCGCGCTTACACGCGCTCTTATGTGGCTGCTCATCATCACCGTCCTGAGCGGTGTCTATGGCGCGCTCCTGCAGAATTACCTCCCGCGCGTAATCACCAGCGAAGTTCCTCTCGAAACCATCTACGACGAGATCCGCCATGTGCGCAGCCTTCTTCGCGGGGAGGCGGATCGCGCCGTGGAAGCGCTCTGCGGCTCGCTCGGCCTTGCAAAATCAACCGAGGAAGTGACCTCCCGGGCGGGCGGCTTTACCGCGCTCCGTCCCATCGCCGCGGGCGCGGTTCCCCTGCGAACCTCCGCGGCAATAAGCGCGGGCGCAAGTGCCGCCGCCGTTGCCGCCGCGCCGGAAATTCTGCTCCTCAACGACGAGCAGGCTGCGCCTCTGCGCCGCTTCTATCTCGGAGAAATGCGGCCGTTTCTCGACGAGCCACGGCAGAGCCGGTCCCGCCTTGCGAATGCGGAGCGTGCGCATGGCGCCTTCACTGCGTTGCGCACTCTGGTTCCCGCAACGGCGCACGCCACGCTCGAAGATCTCGAGGATATTTGCGATGAAGCGCGCCAGCTCATGCGCCAGGAACGCTTGCACCGCTGGCTTCACGGCTGGCTGCTGCTGCATATTCCTCTTTCGCTGGCGTTGATTTTACTCGGCGCGATTCACGCGGTCATGGCGTTGCGCTACTGAATTTTGCATTGTCGGGAGGTTTGGGCTTTTCTCTTTCTTGCTGTGAACTGTTAGCTGTCGACTGTTTACTTTCTATGGCTCGCACTCGCACAACCAAGAAGCTCGCGCAGCGCATCGACCTCAACTATTTCAAGAGGCCGACCCCGCTCAAGCGCGCCAAGTTCTGGCTGAGCGTGCTTGCGCCGGTTCTCGCGCTCGCGTGGATCCTCTTCCACTTCTTCGCGCACGATCCGCGCGTCTATTCAAGCGGCCGCCTCAGCGAACCCCATGCAGTCCTCGAGAAAGAATGTGCCACGTGCCACCTGCGGAAGGCTGGGGAATTCTCAGCGGCAGTTTCAAACGGAGCCTGCCTTTCCTGCCATGATGGTCCGATGCACCACCTCGCAAGGCGCGAAGTACTCTCTTGCGCCGAATGTCATACCGAACATCGCGGCCGCATCAACATTTCCGCTGCGAGCGAGCAGGCCTGCTCCGCGTGCCATTCGGATCTACGCGCAGCAGCTGGCCCCTCGAAATACGCGGACCACATCACAAGTTTTGCTGACGGGCATCCGGAGTTCGCTGCAGTGCGAACCGTCGCCGGCGCGCCGCCGTTTGACCCGGGCACCATCAAGCTCAATCACGCCGTTCACATGAAAGTGATTCGCCGCGGCCCGAATGGCCCGCTGGTCCAGCTCGAATGCGGCAATTGCCACCATCCACCGGC
>Ga0070740_10006218_pt1 | contig 10595 bp, 10 predicted proteins | sample Coa_R2_FD_67286 | JGI IMG/M metagenome (GOLD analysis project Ga0070740, IMG submission 67286) | Surface soil microbial communities from Centralia Pennsylvania, which are recovering from an underground coalmine fire - Coalmine... | ecosystem: Environmental > Terrestrial > Soil > Unclassified ...
GAGAGACTCCGGAACAAGCCACGCATCGTGAAACGTGATTACGCCGCCGTCTTCGGTGGTGCCGAACAGCAATGAGTGATGGTCACCGCCGCGCCGGAACAAAGTATTCGCCTGGGATGCATTCTCGTTGTGCCGCTGTCCCCAAACGTCGTGGCAGTAGTGCGATGCCAGACCCTTGAGCGCGGAGCCGGGAATGATGGGAACGCCGTAGGTGTGGTGAAGCCGCAGTCCCGTCTCCAAAACGCTTTCAGAGCCAAGCCCCACCACAAGGCGTCCCGCCACCGCGAGTCGTTCCGAGCGATGCGTGTTGTCCTTCGAAAAGGATTGAGCCCAGCGCGCGAATGCGTGCGCATAGAGGGTGCGAAGAGACTCACTCGATGCGGCCTGGCGCGCCGCGCCGAGCAGCGCGCGGCGCTCAGGATTGGACTGAACGGTCAGATATCTCTGCAGAATCAATCCGGCATGAGTGCCGCGATTGCGCTCCGTGCCAAGATTGATGATCGCCCGGCGCATATCTCACTCCGGCGCCGCCGCTTCGACGTAGCGTTTCAACCAACCGGCGGCGGCAAGCGCGTCGCGGCTCAGACGCAAGTAGGGGAGCACAGTAGATTCCCGCGTCGCGCACGCGAGGGCGCCAGGTGTGGCGGCGTCGGAGTAGCCGACCGCGCTGAGCACCGCGGCGAGGTCTTCAAGGTATTCGCCGTGTGGTCTGGATTTGGCGGCCCTTGCTTCGGCAAAGGCCACCGCCTGTGCCAGGCCGCACGCGTGAATCAGCGAGGGAAAGGAGCGTGCGAAGCTGGTAAACTCCTTTACGAGCTTTTGCTGCGGGGTCTTTCGGTCCTGTATCCGTTGATGGGCGGTTTGGGCCATCTTCTGGCTATTGGTTTGGATCGGCATCAGAGGCCCTCCCTTCCGGGTGTGAATACGCATCGCACCCGCCCGCGCCCGACCGTGGCCTTGCCACCCATTTGCAACGTCAGCGATTTGGTGGCGTATTCGCGAATGAGATCGCCGGCGCCGATCCCCTGGGATTCGCGAGTGTAAACGCGGTCGCAGGTGATAAGCCCCGCCAAAATTGTCTCTGCCGGCAGCGCTTCCTCGTTCCACAACTGCCCGGACACCACGGTCTTGAGGTCGTCGTCGATCCGCACGCGCGCGCAGACCTCGGTGCCCGTTTGCGTGAAAAAATCGAAGACGCTGTCGGGTACGACAGCGAACCGCTCGACGAACAAATCGCGCCACGCCTTATTCTGCTCATCGGCGAAAACCCATGCGGCAAGCCGCTCGGCCCACCCAGTGGCCGCGGCGCATTGCTTGCCGCTGAAGTCAAGGTCTTCCAGAAAGACCCGGCCGCTTTGCTCGAGCCCGGTTTTGGAAGTGACGCGAATTTCGTCCTCAGCCGGAAGTGGCGGTTCGGGAGGCAGCCTGGCGATTCCTGCGAGGTTCAGATCGCGACGCAGCATCTGCAGGGCGAGCGGCGACGTGCACCAGGCGAAGGTCCCTTGAAAACTTCGCATCGGCAGGCAGACCAGACGCGCATCGGTGGGGATCAGAGAGCCGGCGTTCGAGGCGTTGACCTCCTGATCGGACGCCCGTCCGAAGGCCAGCCTCAGCTTCAGATCGGTGTGGCGCTTGTCTTCGGTCGCGCCATAGTGGTCAGCCCATACACCCTTGAACGTTGAGGCGGGAATAAGCGGCCATCCAGTGACCTTGTCGCGATGGATTGGAAGATCGATGTATCCGACGCCCTGGCCGGTCCCAACATGGGTCGGCGATATGGTATGCAGCCAATAGACCCGTGTGATTTCCATCGTGCCTCCCCTTGCACCTACCAGATGCCCCAGAGGGCCAACCCAAACCCGTCGCGCCGGTCCTGCTCGTCGTCGCTGACCGATTCGAACCAGCGCTCGCCCAATTCCGCGGCGTTTCCGTCGCGAACCTCAAAGAAATACACGCCGCCGGCCGGGACCATCCGCCTTACCGGCTTGGGACCGGGATAGTCAGGCGGTTGATTGAGGAGCGACCAGCCCGACACCGCCCGCCAGCGCCGGATGCTGACTCCAATGAGTTGCAGGGTGATGTTCGCGCCCGGCGGCTTTCCAATGAGTTCTCCATTCAACCATCGCGGTTTCCAACCCTCACCGAACAGCGCGGGTGTGGCCAGCATCATGCGGACCCGCTCTGCGGCGGCCAGCTTCGTGCGTATTGCCTGGGGGCTGCTCCAGGCGCCATTGTCAGTCGCCCGCCAATGGACCAGACGGCGCTCACCGCCCAGCGCATACAGGGTGTCGAGCTTTGCGGCAGTTTCGGCGCACCAGCCCTGCGCGCGTACCCTGACCGCCAGCTTGATCGGAGCGAAACAGGACGAATGATTCTCCCGGGCGCGGGCGTCATAGCGCGGCAGATCGCTTAGCGCCAGGGCGCTGGTCGTGAACAGCGCGCCTTCCTCAGCCGCGCCGGTACCGGGATTCAGCTTGACATGCGTGCGCTCGACTTTTTCCGGAGCAAGCAGAAAGGTGCGATCGAATCTGATTTCGCCGTCCGCCAACCACTCGGCCAGACGCTTTTCAGGCCACCAGTCGGGGGTTTTCTCGGGCTTGAAATCCTCCGGCACTCCAACGGGTTGCAGACCCGCCAGGGGCCAATCGCATCCACCCCTGTCGAGCGGGCGGGGTTCAGCCCGAAGCGGTCCGCGCTTAAGATGGACAACACAGTCTTCCGGCGCGGGCAGGTACAAGCGCCCCTCCGCAACTGGGAACGGCCCCGCGACTTCGACCCCGAGCAGTTCATCGGCGATCGCCTGAAAATCCCGATTTGCCACCTTCCCGAGAGTCGTGCGTAAGGCCCCGGCCACCACCGAGGGTAGCAACCAGTCCAAGCCGCGCATTCGGTTACCCTGGTTGACCCCGAACGGACGCCCGTCGCGCGACACCACCGGGTCGCGGCAGGTTATCTCCAGCATCATGGTTGTCATGGCGAAGTGCTCACGGCGGCCAGCACCTTGGCGATCACGAGCTGGTGCGCAAGTCGGTTCAGCGCGGCGGCATCGGTAACATCGTGGCGGACGAGATTGATGAGCTCGTCGATCCGGCTTGCGCCGCGCGGCTTCTTGCCCTGCAGCACCGACACGACATCAGCCTGAATGGCGTCCCTGACAGTGTGGCCGGGCCACGAATCATACATTTTGGCGATTTGGTACAGGTCGTACGCGATGGTTGCGGAAATCGCCCGGGTGCGCGTCAATTCGGTAAGCCTGATTAGCCGCTCGTCAAGATTCTCTGACCAGTTGGCGCGTACGGCCAGTGGCGCACCGCCGCGCTTGACCAAGTGAATCGCAAGGCCGTCGCGAGGCTGTTGCCCTCTGTCCTCGGGCGACGGTCGCTTGGCATGTTGCTCCGCGGAGCGGCCGTACTCGAGCAGGTCTTCCAGCGGCTCCATGAAATGTCCAATCGCAACGCCGACCGACAAACTGAGCGCTTGCCCGGTCTTCACCGACCATCCGGCCAACGTGTCCCTGAAGCGATCATAAAGCGCGCGTGCGCATGGCAGACAGCGATCTACCGGAACGAACGCCAGCACGTCGTCGCCACCCGAATAAACCAGCACGCCGCTGTCGGCGTGGACGATCGTGCGAGCTTTCTCGGCAAACCCTGCCAGGGCCCGGGAGAACTCCTGGTGCTCTTGCGGCGAGCCAAGCTGCGACAGCGCCTGCCCGATCTGATCGCCGTCGGCAACCAGCACGCCCAGGTAAGGGTTGGGTTCATCAAACTCGCGGGTCAGCTTTTCGAGGATCTGGACCAAGGGCTGGAGGGCATTTTCGGGCAGTGCGGTCTCCTCGCGAAATTCGCGGTGCCGCGACCGGAATACCGGGGTGCCATCAAAGGGAAAGTCGGCATACTGCGGATGACCGTAAGGTTCGGAAGTGGCGATCTCATGGACGATTTCGTTGCCGAGGTCACGGCAGGCCCTTTTCAGCGCTTCGAAGTTTGATGATTTTGAGGCACGCCGCAGCCAGGGATCGGCGGCCACCCGCTCCACCGATGGATAGCGTGGCGCCAGGTCCGCTGATGCGATGCGTTTGACCACGCCAACAACGTCGAGTTCTTCTCCCTTTTGTAGTCGCAAGCGCCGGCGCTGAGCTTCGGACCGACCTGTCGCGGACGGCAGGACGCTTTCGCGCAGACCGTCCAGCGAGGATTTGGCAATCCCTGCGCGACCCTTCGCAGGCCGGAAGTCGCGGCATCGCTTGCGCGCCGCCAGCAGGCGCATCAACGCGGTACGATCGGCCTGGTAGTTCTGTCCCGAATAAGGGATCCAGGCGGCATAGAACTCCAGGACATCGTCAACCTGATCGTTCCAGATACCGCGCCTGATGATATCTTGACAGTTGCGAAAGGCGTCATCGGCGAAAGAGCGCCAGCGGGCTTGGGCGGCATCCTTTGCCTCACGCGCCAGGAGCTGCGGATCGCCGCCCGCAACTTCGACCACGATCACGTTGGCAACGTTGAACTGCGATTTCGGCTCCAGGTCCGCATCGTCAAGGGGTGCGGGAAAGATCAGCTTGCCGCCCCGGCTGTGCACTGCCTTGGCCGCCGCCTTGCTGACTTCGGAGAGCAGGTAGGAGCCGAACCACAGGTCCCGCGTGCGCCGTGCGGCCCGGATGAATTCCTGGACCGGACCAACCGAAAATGCCAGCAGATGAGCCGTCATCGCCCGATCTCGCGAAACCCGTTGAATCGGAGAAAATCGCAAAGCGCATCCAACGCTGAAGCATGGCCACGCATCGGGCGAAGCACTGCGAGCGAGGGATTGATAACGCGTTCGAGTGATAAGTCGTGAGACAAATCTGTACCGTCGGCCCGCGCGCGTTTTCCCACGATTCTCAGCCGCAAACCATCAGCGATCGTTTGTTTCAGGATCATAACCGCTGGGCACCACCCGCCGGCGAGCCACAGTGGTCGCGTGATCACCGGCGAGGACATCCGATCAGCTTCCATCTTTGGAAGCACAGGAAGCAGTTGAGTGTCCTGAGGATCCCGATTGGGTTGGCCAGGACGGTCTTTGCCAGGAGAGTCTGCGAAGTGAAAATTTATGGGCAATCCCAAGATCGCCCTCGGGAACGCGGGAAGCAGGGCTTCTGGCACCACTGGAACAGAGTGATCTTGCGTATCCTCGTCAGCTGGTACACCTGTTGAACCGATATGGGGCGCTCCTCTTAATGCGGAACCTGAAATCGTGCGAATTGAATCAGCCTCTGGCCAGTGACTCCGCCCCGGCACGGTAACGGTCTTGAAGCCGATTGTCTTCTGATGCTTCCGTCCTCGAGGCGACTGACGAAAGTCACGGTACGCCTTAACGGATTCCTTCCACGCAGCGAGAGCGTTGGTTTGCGATTGTCCAACCAGAATGGTGCCGGGAAAGGGAGGTAATCGCGTTGCGAGCATCTCGCAAAACACCGCTCCGCACCCTCTGCGAGTACGAGCACCCAGACCGCCAAAGGCGCACCATGCCTCAAGTGCGAGCGTTATGTCGGCTCCGATGTCCTCGATCGTGTCCGGCAGCAACGGCTCGCCGTTCCGCTTCCTGCAGGCATTTTGCACCCTGCGCAGACTTTGCAAGCCGTCCACATCGTGCCAGGTTACCTCCAGCCTAAAAGCGACCCCCTCTTTCACTACTTGCTGCCGATTTTCGACGGCCGGAAATAGCGCATAAGCGACCGGGCCGAACTTCTCGCCGTAGGTTGGATCAACGCATTGGATCTGTGGCCGCTCAATAACACGTACGCTTAACGGGCTCGGGAAGTTCGTACTTCCGAAAATCTCCTCTTCGCGCTGCCACATGCCGCCGCCCAGTTCGCAACCAACCATCACACGCCACCAATACCGAAGGTGGCCGCGGATCGACGTGGCGCGAATCGGGAACGTCTCATCCGGCTGGCCGGGCTCGACCCCGCCGCCGAACAAAGGCGTCACCAGCGATATGCGATATTCTTTGGTGATTCGCCCGGCAGAGCGCGCCGCTGGCGCGCCGGGACAGGCCGGAACGTTGCCCGGCTTCGGCATGGATTGGGAGCCTCCCCGCCCTTGATGAAAAACGCCCTATCTCATCGCCAGCTTCATTGGATGCAGATTTACTGGCGTTTACGTCCATCACTCTTATCAAATCTTCGCTGAAGTGGCAAGCAGCCGATAGCTGCTGCTGTCAAAGCGGCACTAGTTATTCCAGCGCTTAAAAGCCCCGGCCTGCGGCGCTATTAGACTCCCTGACCGGGCGGTTGGGTTGACTTGGGCGGGCTGCTTCAGTAAGCATGGTGGGCAACAGTCGGAATTTGCCTTATCGAGAGCGGCGGAGGGACAGGCCCTGTGAAGCCGCAGCAACCGGCCCGTCAAGGGTGCTGGTGCTAATTCCGGCAAGGTTTCCCCGGGCGGGGCAGCCTTGGAAGATAAGGTGAAAGCGTAACAGCCTTCCCCTTATCGGCGCGATTCGGATTGCACGCAGCAGTCTGCGTCCGCCACCCGAGCGTGCCCCAACCATCAGGGCAGTTGAGGCGCGTTAGACGGTATGAGCGGGTCGGTCCACACCAGGGTGCTGATTGTCGGAGCAGGAGGGCTGGGCGTTCCCGCTGCCATCCGCCTGGCGCAGTCGGGTGGGGTGCGCCTTACGCTGCTCGATCCCGAGCCGATCGAACTCTCCAATCTTGCCCGCCAGGTGATCTATCGCACTGCTGACGTGGGACTTGCCAAGGCGCAGGTCGCGGCGCGGCGGCTATCGCAGGAGTTTCCCGGCGTCGACGTAAACCCGGTTGTCGGCGCGCTTGGGCCCGACAATGCGCCCGCGCTGGTCCTCCGGCATGATTTCATAATCGATGGAACCGACGACCCGCCAACCAAATTTCTAATCAACGACGCCAGTGTTGCGGCACGCCGGCCGTTTGTTTATGGCGGCGTGCTGGGATTTTCCGGCCAGGCGATGACCGTGGTGCCGGGGCGCAGCGCGTGTCTGCGCTGCCTGTTCGAGGCCCCGCCGGCGCAAGGCGAGATCGCGTCGTGCCGCGAGGCCGGCATCCTGGGACCCGTGGCCGGAATTATCGGCGCGATCCAGGCCGAGGAGGCGCTTTCCTTCGTGCGCGGCGAGCAACCCGCGCTGGCCGGCAAAATCCTGACCTACGACGCGCGCACCAGCCGCACCCGCATCGCCGCCGTCAGCGCACGGCGCGGATGCCAATGCGGCGCGTACGATTATCAGCGTGGCCTGCCCGCCGCTCCGGGTTCAGGCGCTTTCACCCAAGGAAAGATATGAGTTACATCACCGCTCTGAAATGCCGCGAATGCGGCCAGGATTATCCGGTCGAGCCCCTGCACGTATGCGAGACCTGCTTCGGCCCGCTGGAGGTGGTTTACGACTACGGCCGTATCCGCGGCGCAATCAGCCACAAGCTGATCGAAAGCCGGGCGCGCAACCTGTGGCGCTACCGCGAGCTGCTGCCGGTGGACAACGAGCCCGACATCGGGCCATGCTCGGGCTTCACCCCGCTGCTGCATGCTAAACGGCTGGGCGCCGAGGTTGGCGTCAAGAAGCTCTACATCAAGGACGACACCGTCAATCATCCCACGCTGTCCTACAAGGATCGCGTGGTGTCGGTGGCGATCACCAAGGCGCGCGAATTCGGCTTCACCACGGTGTCGTGCGCGTCCACCGGCAACCTGGCCACGGCGGTGGCCTCGCATGCGGCGCGCGCCGGGCTTAAGTGCTACATCTTCATGCCCGAAGGCGTGGAGTCGGGAAAAATCGTGGGCTCGGCGATTTACGGCGCCAAGGTCATCACGATTCGCGGCAACTACGACGATGTAAACCGGCTGTGCAGCGAAATTGCCGACAAGTACGGCTGGGCCTTCGTCAACATCAACCTGCGCCCCTACTACACGGAGGGCGCCAAGACCTTCGGCTTCGAGATCGCCGAGCAGTTGGGCTGGAAGCTGCCCGACAGCGTGGTGATCCCCACCGCCGGCGGCACCATCCTGCCCAAGGTCGCCAAGGCGTTCAAGGAACTGAAGGACGTGGGGCTGGTCAAGGGCGGAGCGCCCAAAATTCATTCCGCGCAGGCGGCGGGCTCCGCGCCGGTCATCCACGCGCTGCACAAGGGCGTGGACCTGATAAGCCCGGTCAAGCCCAATACCATCGCCAAGTCGATCGCGATCGGCAATCCTGCCGACGGCTACTACGTGCTGGGTGCGGTGCGCGAGTCGGGCGGATGGGGCGAGATGGCCACCGACGAGGAGATCGTCGAGGCAATCAAGCTGCTGGCGCGCACCGAGGGCATCTTCGCCGAACCCGCCGGCGGCACGACCCTGGCCGTCACGCTCAAGCTGCTCGCCCAGGGACGGATTCGCCCTGAGGAGAGCGTCGTGGTGTCAATCACCGGCAACGGCTACAAGACGCTGGAGGCGGTGGCGGGGGCGGTCGAGCAACCCTTCGTGATCGAGGCACGGCTTGATGACTTCGACGCCCTGTTCGAGCGCCTGGCCGACGGCAAGCGCCTGGCCGGAGCCGCCTAGCACGCAGGACGGACAGGAGGCAGAGAGGGCCGCTTGTCTGGACCTTCGCGATGCACGTAGGCTGGTAGAACAATGGAGGTAAGCTAACCAGATGGCAGTACGGGTTCGCGTCCCCACTCCGCTGCGCAGGTTCACCGCCGGCAACGGTGAGGTAACCGCTTCGGGAACCTCAATCCTGGAGGTCATCAACGACCTTGAAAGCCGCCATCCCGGGATGCGGGAGCGGCTGCTGGATGACAAGGGCGAGATTCGCCGTTTCGTCAATATCTACCTCAATGGCGATGACGTCCGGTTCCTCGACCAACTGAAGTCCGCGGTCAAGGATGGCGACGACATCTCCATCGTTCCTGCGATCGCCGGCGGACGTTAGCGCGCGGCCGATCCCGGTCGCGCGCGCCGCAAGCGTAATCGACCTGATCGGCAACACGCCGCTGCTGGAAATCCGGCGCCTGACCGCGGGGCTTTTGCGTCCGGGAGTACGCATTTTCGCCAAGCTGGAGATGTTCAACCCGGGTGGCTCGGTCAAGGACCGGGCGGCGCGCAAGATGGTCGAGGTCGGCCTGGCGCGTGGCGAGTTGCGCCCGGGCAAGGTGATTATCGACTCCACCTCGGGCAACACCGGCATCGCGCTGGCGATGGTGGGGGCGGCGCTGGGCTACCCGGTGGAACTGGTGATGGCGGCCAACGTCAGCCGCGAGCGCAAACGCATCATTTCCGCTTTCGGGGCCAGGGTCATCTACTCCGACCCGCTGGAAGGTTCCGACGGCGCGATCGTGCTGTGCCGCAGGATCATCAGCGAAGACCCCCAGCGCTACTTTAAACCCGACCAGTACAACAACGAGGCCAATCCGCAGGCTCACTTCGAAACCACCGGGCCCGAGATCTGGGAGCAGACCGGCGGCCAGGTCACCCATTTCGTGGCCGGCGTGGGCACCAGCGGCACCCTGATGGGCACCGGACGCTACCTCAAGATGCGCAATCCGGCCATCCAGGTGATTGCCGCCGAACCCGACGACCCGATGCACGGCCTGGAGGGGCTCAAGCACATGGCGTCGTCGATCGTGCCGGGCATCTACCACGAGGAGCAGCTCGACCGCAAAATCCCCGTTTCCACCGAGGACGCCTACGACATGGTATATGCGCTGGGCCAGATCGAGGGGGTGCTGGTGGGGCAATCCTCGGGCGCCGCAATGATCGCGGCGCTGCGCGTCGCGCGCGAACTGCGCGAGGGATGCGTGGTGACGATCTTTCCCGACTCCGGCGACAAGTACCTGTCGACCAACCTGTGGATCGGCTGGCAGGCCTGGGAGGCAGGCAGGCTGCGGGAGCTGCTTAAACGATGAGCACCGGGCGGCGCCGCGAACGCTACTACCTGACCTATCCGCGCCAGCTCATCAAGGAGCCGATTCTTTACCATCTGGTCAAGAAATTCGACTTGATGTTCAATATCCGCGGCGCCAGCGTCTCCGACGAGATCGGCCTGGTCGCGGTGGAGTTCGAGGGCAGCACCGAGCAAATCGAGCGCGCCCTGCAATGGCTGCGCCAAAGCGGCGTCACCGTCGAGCCCATCGAAAAGAATGTGATCGAGTAGATTTTCAAAATCCTCTCATCGGCGGGCAACTCAAACCTTGCTGACTGACGCGCAAATCGACCGCTACAGCCGCCAAATCATCCTGCCCGAGGTGGGCGGCGTCGGCCAGGAGCGCCTGCTGGCCGCGCAGATGACGCTGCTGGCTGAAGCCGACGACCTGACTCCGGCGCTCAATTACCTGGCCGGCGCCGGTGTGGGCGCGATTCATCTGGATTGCCCGGGCGATGCCGGCCGGCTGGACCTACTTATCGCTCAGATGGCCCAACTCAATCCTGAGGTCCGGCTGGGCACGTCCGCCGCGCAGGCCGGACATCACGCTACACTGCTGGTGCTGGCGGCGAGCAACCGGATAATCGACGCAGCGCGGCAGATCAATGAAAACGCCGCCTATGCGCGCGTGATCTTTGCCCGCCTGGGGAAACCAACGCTGATTGCGGCGCTGCCCCCCC
>Ga0070740_10006219_pt1 | contig 10594 bp, 10 predicted proteins | sample Coa_R2_FD_67286 | JGI IMG/M metagenome (GOLD analysis project Ga0070740, IMG submission 67286) | Surface soil microbial communities from Centralia Pennsylvania, which are recovering from an underground coalmine fire - Coalmine... | ecosystem: Environmental > Terrestrial > Soil > Unclassified ...
GTCGACGGCCAGGACGTGGGCGCGGTCCGCGAGACGGTCGCGGGGGCGATCGCCCGCGCGCGCTCGGGCGAAGGACCGACGCTGATCGAGGCAAAGACGTACCGCTACCGCGGCCACTCGCGGACCGACCCGGCGAAGTACCGGCCCGAGGGCGAGCTCGAGGAGTGGAAGCAGCGCGACCCGATCGACCTGCTCGGCGCGAAGCTCGCAGCCGAAGGCGCGCTCTCGGCGGAGGAGCAGCGCCGGCTCCGCGGTCGGATCCAGGCCGAGGTCGACGCCGCCGCCGAGCGTGCCGCCGCCGCACCCGTCCTGACGCTCGAGGAGACGAAGGCATATGTCTACGCACCTTGAAGCCGAGCGGCCGGAGGCCGCGGCGGTCGTCACCGAGCTGACCTACCGCGAGGCGATCCGAGCGGCGCTCGAGCACGAGCTCGAGGAGGACCCCGCCGTCCTGCTCATGGGCGAGGACGTCGCCACCGCGGGCGGCGTCTTCAAGACGAACGAGGGCCTGCCGGAGAAGTTCGGCCGCGAGCGGATCCGCAACACGCCGATCTGCGAGAACGGGTTCATCGGCGTGGCGCTGGGGATGGCCGTGACCGGGTTGCGGCCGGTGGTCGAGATCATGTTCAGCGACTTCCTGCCGACGGCGGCCGACGCGATCGTCAACGAGCTGCCGAAGTTCCGCTTCATGTCGGGCGGCCAGTGCGTGGTGCCGGTGACCGTGCGCTCGATCGGCGGCGCGACCGGACGCTTCGGCACCCAGCACTCGGCGACGGGCGAGTCGTGGTACATCGGCCTACCGGGCCTCAAGGTCGCGACCGCCGGCACCCCTGCCTCCGCATACGGCGTCCTGCGCGCGGCGATCCGGGACGACGACCCGGTGCTGTTCTACGAGCACAAGGGCCTGTACGGACGCAAGGGGCCGGTGCAGCTCGGTCACGACGGCATCCTGCCGGTCGGCCGGGCGGGGATCCTCCGGCCGGGCAGCGACGTGACGGTGCTCGCGACGCTGCTGATGGCCGACCGCGCCGTCACCGCCGCCGAAGCGCTCGCCGAGGACGGGATCTCGGCCGAGGTCGTCGAGCTCCGCTGGCTGCGGCCGCTCGACTACGACACGGTCACCGAGAGCGTCGCGAGGACCGGCCGCCTGCTCGTCGTCGAGGAGCAGGTGCACGCCGGCGGCTGGGGCGCGACCGTGATCTCGGAGCTGTCGATGCGAGGCGTGCCGATGGAGCGCCCGTCGACGCTGAGCATGCCCGACGACCTGCTCGTCTCCTACAGCCCCGCGCTCGAGGACGCGATCCTGCCCGGCGTCGACGACATCGCCGCCCGGATCCGCTCGCTGGTGGAGGCGTAGCGCCGCTCGTCGACGATCTCGTTCGCGTCGCGGCGACGCCGAGCCCGCCGCGGCGCGCCGCTGCGCGCAGCCTGTTCGACTACTGCGGCTGCGTGCTCGCGGGCCGCGACGCCCCGCCGTGGCCCGGCCGCGCCGGCCAGCTCGCGCTCCGCGCGCACCTGCGCGACCTGGACGACCTGCACCTCGGCTCGGGCTCGCATCCGGGCGGCGTCGTCTGGAGCGCCGTCTGCGCGTGCGTCGGCGGCGCGTCGGTGCGCGAGGCGCTCGCGGCCGCGTCGTTCGGCTACGAGCTGACGGTGCGGCTCGCCGAGGCGCTCGCTCCCGAGCGCGCACGCTGGCATTCGACGGCGGTCGCGGGCGTCGTCGGCGCCGCCGGAGCGGCGGCGAGGCTGCTCGCGACCGATGCCGTCGACGCCGTCGCGCATGCGGTCTCGGTCGCAGGCGGCTCCTCCTGGGCTCTCGTCGAGCGCACCGGCACGCGGCTCCTACACCGCGCGCACGCCGCGAGCAGCGGCGTCGCGTGCGCGCGCATCGGCCTCCCGGCCTCCCGCGGAGCGCTCGAGAGCGGGCGCGGCGCGTTCGCCGCGCTCGACGCGCGAACGCTGCTCGCGCCGCGCGCCGCCTCGTGCCTGGAGGAGACGGCGTTCCGCGTCCATCCTGCGACTGGGTTCGCCCACGCGGCGATCGAGGCGGCGCAGACGCTTGCGCCGGTCGACGTGGACGACGTCGTGCGCGTCGTGGCGAGGGTCTCACCGCCCGCGGCGGTCGCGCTCGCCTCGAATCCGGCGCCGACGACCGACGACGAGCGCTGGTGGAGCATCGAGCACGCGGTCGCCGACGCACTCGGGTCAGCCGAGCTCTGCGACCGCGTCGAGCTCGCTGCCGGCGGCGACGGCTGGGGTGCGAGCGTCGAGGTGACCCTCCGCGACGGCGCCGTCCGGAGCGCCGCCGTCGACCGTCCGCGTCCCGCCTCCGACGACGATCTGCGCCTGAAATGGCGGCGCCTCACCGGCGACGACGGCGCCGCCTTCTTCGAGCGGCTCGCGTCTGCGAGCGACGACGCTCGATTCGCGCAGCTCGTCGACCTCCTGCCCTAGAGGCGCTCGGGGCGGGCGGCGTCGCCGGCGCGGGAGCTCGTCGGCTGCGATCGTACGCAGCGTGACGCACCGGATCGCGCTCATCCCCGGCGACGGCGCCGGGCCCGAGGTCGTCGTCGAGGCACGCAAGGCCGTCGACGCGCTCGGGCTCGACGTCGCGTGGACGGAGTTGCCGTGGGGCAGCGACCACTACCGCGAGCACGGCGTGATGATGCCGCCCGACGCGCTGGACGTCGTGCGTCGGCACGACGCCGTGCTCCTCGGCGCCGTCGGCCACCCGTCGGTCCCGGACCACATCACCCTCTGGGAGCTCCTGCTCACGCTGCGCCAGCGGCTCGACCTCTGGGCGAACCTCCGGCCGGCGCGCCTGCTCGACGGCGTGCCTTCCCCACTCGCCGGCTCGCCGGCTGTCGACATGCTCTTCGTGCGCGAGAACACGGAAGGCGAGTACGCGGGCGTCGGCGGTCGTTCGCACGCAGGCCACGAGCTCGAGGTCGCGCTCGAGACGAGCGTCTTCACGCGCGTCGGAGTGCGGCGCGTCGTGCGCTACGCGTACGAGCTCGCCGAGTCGCGGCGCGGCGTGCTGACGAGCGCGACGAAGTCGAATGCGTCCCGCTACGGCTACGTCCTCTGGGACGAGGTCGTCGAGGAGCTGGCGCCGGAGTTCCCCGGCGTGCGCCGCGAGCACGTGCTCGTCGACGCGCTCGCCGCGCGGATGGTGACGAACCCGCTCACGATCGACGTCGTCGTCGCGTCGAACCTCTTCGGCGACGTGCTCACCGACGTCGCCGCCGCGATTCAGGGCGGGATGGGGATGGCGGCGAGCGCCAGCCTCGCTCCCGGCTCGGATGCGACGCCGCTCTTCGAGCCCGTGCACGGCTCGGCGCCGGACATCGCCGGGCAGGGGATCGCGAACCCGATCGGCGCGATCTGGAGCGCGGTGCTGATGCTCGAGCAGCTCGGCGAGGGCGACGCCGCACGCCGGCTGATGGGCGCGATCGAGGCGACCTGCCGCGCCGGCATCCGCACCCGCGACGTCGGCGGCACCGCGCGCACGCGCGAGGTCGGTGACGCGATCGTCCGCTCGCTCGCGCAGACGGACGGCTAGCGCGAGCGCGTCCGGCACGCAGGCGAGCGGCGGCGGTAGACGAGGTAGTCCGCACGACGGACGACGAGGCGGTACCCGTGCGCCCGCAGCATCCTGAGCAGCGGCTGCGTCGAGCGGTAGCGCTCGCTGCGCTGCGTCGTCTCCGTGTACGGGATCCGCCGCAGCTCGACGACGACGTCCGGGAACCTGCGGCGGCCGTAGGACCGGAGCAGGAGCTCCTCGCGGGAGCGGCCGTGGACCCAGACGCTCGTCGTGTCGGCGCGGGCGCGCGTGAGCAGGTAGCCGGCGGGGAAGTCGTCGAAGAAGAGGATGCGGCAGGAGGGCGCGAGCGCGCCGACGTCGGCGTGCAACCGCGCCAGGAAGGCCTGCTTACGGCTGTTCGTCAGCAGGCCCGCGAACGCGCCGCTCTCGACGCGGGCGTCCAGGGTCGAGATCGGACCGTCGCGGTAGACCGGCACTGCCTCGAAGACGAGCAGGAAGCCGAGCGTCACGAGCACCGGCGCGACCACGAGCGCGCGCCGCTCACCCGCCGACGCCGGCTCGAGCGCCCAGATCAGGAAGGTCGACGAGACGATCGCCGCCGGGAAGAAGCCGACGCCGACGTTGACGCCGCCGTTCGAGCTCGTGTAGCCGGTCGCGAGGCCGGCGACGAGCGCCGGCAGCCAGCAGGCGGCGAACAGCTGTCCCGCGCCGCTGCGATGGCGGACGAGCGGCAGGAGCGGCAGCGCGAGCCACCCGTAGTGGGCCACGTACTCGAGCGAGGCGGTGACGGCACCGAGCTTCGGCGGCAGCATGCAGAACGGCAGCACGAGCAGGACGAGGCGTGCCGCCTCGCGGCGTCGAGTCCAGAGCAGCGCGGCGACGGCGAGTGCCGGGAACAGCAGGTACGAGAAGCGCAGCGTGTGCCACTCGTGCGCGGCGACGGTCACGAGCTTGTGCGCGTCCCAGTGCTGGAGGGAGGTCGTGCGCGACTGCCGGTAGTCGCTCCGGAATCGGTCGACGCCCACGCCCGCGACCAGCGCCGCCAGGCCGGCGAGCGGCAGCGCGAGCGCCGGCAGGTCGATCGCGAGCGTCTCGCGGCGTGCCCGGCGGTGCGCGAGCCGGAGCCGGATCAGGTAGCAGACGGCGACGGCGGCGACCAGCGGCGGGTAGACGAAGACGGCGAGCCCGTGGCAGACGCCGGCGAGGAGGTGAAGCCGCCGTCGCTGCGGCTCGCGCAGCGATCCGAAGCCGAGCAGGCACCCGGCGGTGAACAATCCGCCGCCGAGCGTGTCGTAGCTCAGGCTGTGGATCTGGAAGGGCACGAACGCGACCGCGGCGAGGCCGACGAGCAGCGCCCGCGGCGTCGCCAGCACCGGCCGCAGACCGACGACGACGGCGACGAGCACGGCGAGCGAGAACAGAAACTGCAGGTGACGGAGGAAGAGCACGACGCCGCTGACGCCGACGAGCGAGCCGTACGCCCACACGAACGGGTACAGGAGGACCGCCGCCAGCTGCTGCGCGACCGCCGCCTCGTCGACGAAGGGCCGTGCGCCGTGGACGAGTCGCCACGGCACGGCGACGTAGAACGACTCGTCGGTCAAGTCGACGCCGTAGTAGAGCCGCCAGTAGCCGACCCCGAGGACGACCAGCGCGACCAGCGAGGCGAAGACCTTCGAGACGCGCTCGCGCTCAGTCGGCGTCATATTGCGTGAGCGCGGCTTCCACGAGAACCGATACGGTCGCATCGGTGGAAGTGCCGCCAGAGGATGATTGGTTTGCCGAGCCCGCTCCGGGGACGACCGCAACCGGCAGCGGGATCGCGGACGGCGAGGACTGGCTCTCGGAGGAGGGGCAGCGACCGCCGCCACGGGCGGCATTCGACTTCTCGGCGCTCGCGAGACGCCGCCTGATCATCCCGGTGACCGTCGGTCTCGTTCTCCTGATCGCGATCCTCGCCGCGGCCGGGGTGTTCAGCGGCGGCGGAGGCACCTCGACGTCGCCGGCGACGACGACGTCGCCCGTGACGACGACCACCCCGGCGGCGACGACGACGCAGGGGCGGCCGGTCGCGCGACCGCCGACGACGACGCTGCGCCCGGGCGCGACGGGCGCGCAGGTGAAGCTCCTGCAGCGCGCGCTCGAGAGCCTCGGCTACTCGACGGGCGCCGTCGACGGCGACTACGGCCCCGCGACGCAACGCGCCGTCACGGCGTTCCAGCGCGCTCGCCATCTGACCGCAGACGGCGTCGTCGGGCCGAAGACGCTTCGCGCCCTCCGTCAGGCGCTCGCCGGCTGACGGCGCGCAGCGGTTCCTCGCCGACCGAGGCTGCGACCGGCGGGTCTCGCGACGTGAGCGGCTCGCCGAGGCGCGGAGCCGCGTCTACCCGGCCGTGGCGCTCCGGCGCAGCACGTCGCCGCGAGGCCCCCTGGGAAGGGCGCGGCTGCTGAAGGGGCGCCACGGCCCGTAGACCCACCCGCGATCGCTCTGACACATCGGGCAGCGCTGCGGCGGCGGCACCGAACGGGCGACGCCGTACCCGCACGCCGCGCACTCGAGATCGATCGTCCCGGTCGTCGCCGGCCGACGCACTCGGTTGCCGGCGCATGCGTGCGCCTGCGACTCGAGCCAGCGGATCGCCCGGTCGAGCTCGAGCTTGTCGAAGAGCGGCAGGTGGTGCTCGCGTGCCCGCTCACGGTGAGCGAGCGGATCTCCGGTCTGGAGCGCGAGCCGCATCTGCGGCCGGAGCTCGCGCAGCGTCAGCGCCGCCTCGAGACCGCCGAGCCGGGGCATCGAGACGTCGAGCAACGCGATCTGCGGGCGGTGCTGGAGTCCGATCCGGAGCGCCTCCGCGCCGTCGGCGGCCTCGAGCACCGCGAGCGCCTCGATCCGCTCACCGGCCCGTGCGGCGACGATCGAGCGGAGCTCGGCGTCGTCGTCGGCGACGAGCAGCTCGAGCCGCGGCTCCTGCTGCGACTGCCTCGGGCGACCCGGTGCGACGGCTTCCATCGGTGCGCTCCTTCCGTTCGGGCTAGGACGCGAGCGTGCCTGCTCGGGGGATCGGCGCCAATGGACTCGTCACCCCATCTTCGGCCGGGCGGAGGGTCTACCCGTCGTTTCGTGTCCGAGCGCGACGACCGTCGCGAGCGCGCACGCGCCGGCGGGAAGCGCGCGGCGTGAAGGCGGGTGGCGGGCGGGCAGGAGGTAGGGAACCGCCCGCCCACCCAACCGGGAGCCCCCCGGCGTCCGCTCCGCTGCGACAGGCGTCGAATCGGAACCCGCAACAGCATCGTCGCCGCAGATGGCGCGAACGACCATGGGGTCGAGACCCCAATTTGCGCCCCGCCTACGGCTGGATCAGGCCGCGGCGGATCGCGTAGCGGGTGAGCTCGACCCGGTCGCTCATCCCCAGCTTGTCGAGGATGTTCTGCCGGTGGCGCTCGACCGTCTTGACGCTGATCACGAGCTCCCTCGCGATCTCCTTCGAGGTGTAGGCCTCGGCGATCAGCTTCAGCACCTGCAACTCGCGCGGCGTGAGGATGTCGTGCTGGTCGTCGCGCCCGCGGTCGACGAAGTCCTTCACGAGCGTCGAGACGGCCGACGGGTACAGGAACGACTGGCCGCGCATCGTGCGGCGCACGGCGTCGACGATGTCGTGGTCGGCATCCGATTTGAGCACGTAGCCGGAAGCGCCCGCCTTCAGCGACTCGAACAAGAACTGCTCGCTGTCGTACATCGAGAGCATCAGGAGCTTCAGCTCCGGCTTCCGCCTCCGCAGCTCCTCGGCCGCCTGAATGCCGGTCGTCTTCGGCATCGAGACGTCGAGGATCGCGAGGTGGACGTCCTCCGCGAGCGCCTTCTTGACCGCCTCGGCGCCGTCCTCGGCCTCGGCGACCACCTCGAGGTCGGGCTGGGCGTCGAGCACCTTCTTCAAGCCGGAGCGGACGATCGGGTGGTCGTCCGCGACGAGGATCCGGGTGACGAGCGGGATCGGCATCAGGCTCCCGCCGCCGGGACCTCGAGCCTGACCTCGACGCCGCCGCCGCGAGCGCGCTTGACGGCGAGCGCGCCGCCGACGAGCACCGCCCGCTCGCGCATCCCGCGAAGGCCGCCGCGCCCGTTCGCGGCGACACTCTCGTCGATGCCGCGCCCGTCGTCGACGACGCGCAGGACGACGCTGCCGGCGCCGGGCTCGAGCGTCAGCTCGACGCGCGTCGCCTGCGCGTGCCGGGCGACGTTCGTCAGGCTCTCCTGCGCGACGCGGTAGACGGCGAGCTCCGCCTCCTCGGCCAGCGGCGGCAGCTCGTCGGCGAACCGCCGCTCGATCCGGAGCCCGCTCTGGTCGGCGAACTTCCGCGAGAGCTCGGTCAGCGCGCTGACGAGACCGAGGTGCTCGAGCATCTCGGGGCGGAGCTCGCGCGCGATCCGCCGCACCTCTTCGAGCGCCTGCCGCACGGCCGCCTTCGTCTGCTCGCTCCGCCCTTCGCCCTCGAGCTGGAGCAGCACGCCCGTCAGCACCTGGCCGACCTCGTCGTGCAACCCGCTCGCGATCCGCGCCCGCTCCGCCTCCTGCGCCCGCAGGACGCGCTGCGCGCTCTCGCGGCGCTCCGACTCGAGCCGACCGAGCATCTCGTTGAACACGCCCACGAGCTGCGCGACCTCGACACCCCCCTCCTCTGCGAGCCGCTGCCCGGGTCGCAGCAGGTCGACGCTGCGCATCCGGTCGACGAGCCGCCCGAGCGGCCTGAGCGTGTGGCGCAGGAGGACGAGGTTCGCCGCCAGCATCACCGCGAGGCCGACGACGACGTCGATGCCCTCGACGAACGCGAGCGAGGCGTGAATCTGATCGCGGGCGAGGACGAGCAGCAGCGTCGCGATCACGAGCAGCGTCGCGTTGATCGCGAAGACCCGCCAGAGCAGGGGTAGCCGTGAGAAGCGCATCCGGAGCGTCGTCCGAGTGTGTTCTACCGCGTCGCGAGGCGCTGTCCGCTGCGCCGACGCGTCGACGGCGGCGCGACGAGCACCGGGACCGGCGTCGCCGCCTCGAGATCCCGCGCGAGCGCCGCCCGCAGGTTGCGGCCGCCCATGCCGACCGGACGCGCACCGACGACGATCAGATCCGCCCCCTCCTCGTCCGCGACACGCGCCAGCGCCTCCGCGTGGTCGCCTCCGACCGCAACCCGCGTCTCGGCGTCGTGCCCGAGGCGGTCGGCGATCGCCGCGAGCGCCTGCTCGGACGGCGGCGGCCCGCTCGCCTGCGACGACTGGGCGACGCCGGCGCGCACGTGCACGAGCACGAGCCGCAGCCCGAGCCGCGCGCCGACCGCGGCCGCGAACTCCGCCGCGCTCGCGCCTGCGAGCGGGTCGGTCACGTCGCAGAGAATCGTGCCGGTCATCCTGCCCCCGCCGTACGCTCAGGCGACCTGCGGGGCGAGGACGGCGTCGTAGCCGCGTAGCCGCCGGATGCGCTCTGCGATCGGCGGGTGCGTCGAGAACAGCGTCGCCAGCCCGGCGCGCGGCAAAGGGTTCGCGATGTAGAGGGACGCGAACGCCGGGTTGACGGCCATCGGCGCCACCTGCGTCCCGCGCTCGAGCGTCTCGAGCGCCTCCGCGAGCCGCCGGCCGCCGCCGAGCAGCCGCGCGGCGGTCGCGTCTGCGAGGTACTCGCGCTGGCGTGAGACCGCGAGCTGGAGCAGCATCGCCGCGATCGGCGCCAGCAGCAGCGCCGCGAGCGCGCCGAGCCAGCCGAGCGGTCCCTGATCCTCGTCGTCCTGCCCGCCGAACAGGAACGAGAACTGGACCACGTTCGCGATCGCCGCGATCGCGCCGGCGATCGTCGCCGCGATCGAGGCGACGAGCACGTCGCGGTTGCGGATGTGACCGAGCTCGTGCGCGACCACCGCCCGTACCTGCTCGGCCGGCATCCGCTCGAGCAGCCCGTGCGTGACCGCGACCGCGGAGCGAGCGGGGTTGCGGCCGGTGGCGAAGGCGTTCGGTTGCTCCGACGGGATCAGGTAGAGCCGCGGCACCGGGATGCCCGCGCGCTGCGCGAGCTCGGCGACCGCGGCCTGGAGACCGGGCGCCTCCGTCCCGCCGAGCGGCCGGGCCCGGCTGGCGGCGAGCGCAAGCCGGTCGGAGAACCAGTAGCCGCCGACGTTCATCAGCACCGCGAGCGCGACGAACACGTACAGGAAGGCCCCGCCGACGAGCGCTCCGGCCGCGATCAGGAGCGCGGTCAGCCCGGCGACGAAGAGCCAGGTGCGGGCGCGCGTCGCGATCGAGACGGTCGTCGTCGGCATCGAGAACCTCTCGGCAGGCGTCACGGTGCTCTCAAGGTAGGAAGCGGCCGCGCGCGCCGCCATCGGGCCGTGACCCCATTCCTCGCCGGCGGCGCCGCTCTCCTCCTCCATCGGGGCCCCGTGCCCCTTGCCGAGTGGCAACGACAGGCCGCGTTCGTCGCGCCTCTGAGGAAGACGGTGCCGGGGCAGCGGCTGCGACTACCGGTCGTGGCGCGCACGCCGAAAGGCGCACGCGCGCCGTGCGAGCTCGGTGCTGGTGCCGAAGGGCCGCACCCGTCCGAGCCCGTCACGGGCGCGAGCCCTAGTCGCCGGGCGCACCTGCCGCGACCTCGAGAACGGCGCGTGCGAACCGCGTCACCGACGCCGCCGGCAGGGCTCCGGCGGGGAGCTCGACGACGAAGGCGGTCGACTTCGGAGCGCGGTGGTCCTGCCAGGCGACGACGCTTCCCGGCTCGCGAGGCAGGCGCGCGAGCCGGAGCCCCGAGAGGCTTGCGAAGCGGCGCTCGACGGCGACGTCGCCGCCAGACTTGTCGACGACGTCGAGGTGCTGGTGGAACCAGATCGACACCTGCGGGTCGAGCCGCGTGATCAGGCGCCGGGCGATCCGGCTCTCGGGCTCCGAGAGCGGGTGCGCGCCGGAGTCGTAGACGCCGCCGAGCGGGCGCCAGCGGTAGGGGAAGTTGCGGTTCAGGTCGACGCCGTGGGCGTTGCCGCGCGTGTCGGCCGCGACGCCATCCGGATTCAGCACCG
>Ga0070740_10006220_pt1 | contig 10592 bp, 8 predicted proteins | sample Coa_R2_FD_67286 | JGI IMG/M metagenome (GOLD analysis project Ga0070740, IMG submission 67286) | Surface soil microbial communities from Centralia Pennsylvania, which are recovering from an underground coalmine fire - Coalmine... | ecosystem: Environmental > Terrestrial > Soil > Unclassified ...
GCCGAATACAAGCTCCGCGTCGTGTACGCGGGAGACGCCACGCGGCCCAAAATCCGGCTGGTTGCGGGCGATGGCATCGAGATCCACCCGCTGCTTTCGCGCCCTGTCCCGTTCCGGCCTCTCGAATTCGATATCCCGCACGCCGCGACCGCCAAAGGCGAGCTGCGCCTGAAGTGGTACCGCGAGCCCGGTCTCGGCGATGCCGGCCGCGGCACGCAGGTCGCCGAGGTCTGGCTGATCCGCAAATGACGCGCCGCCTCAGGCCTCCAGATACCACGGCACGTTGACGATCGCGATCCTCCGGCGGCCCTTCACCAGCAGCAGCGCCGTCAGCAGCTCGCCGCGCTGATTGTGCATGAAATAGTCATACCAGTGCCGCTCCACCAGTTCGCTCAGGACAACTGCCACGGTGCGGTCCGGATGCTCGCTCTCCCGCCTCAGCACATGGTCGATAATGGGCTGGATCACCAACCGGTACGGCGAACGCAGCACCGTCAGCTTCGGCGCGGGCCGGCCGGCGGCGCGCGCCTGCTCGGCGATCTGCTCCTTCCATGCCTTGTCGGCCGGCGCGGAGCCCTCGCATTCCACGTGCACGATCTCGATATCTCCGGAAAGCATCATCGCGAAGTGCAGCGCCTTCTGCGAAACCGCGGTCCAGGCATCCACCGGCAGGATCACGAGCGGCGGCTTCAGATCGCTGGTCACGAAGGCCGCCTGCGGCGCGACCTCCCGCGCCACCCCGTCGTAATGCCGGTGGATCGCCGACATCAGGCTGATGAGCACGACCGCGATCACGGCCACCACCCAGGCGCCCTCCGTGAACTTCGCCGCCAGCACGACGAGAACCGTCGCGCCGGTCGCCAGCGCGCCCACGCCGTTGACCACCATGCTGGTCCGCGCGTGCCGTCCGCCGGTCCGCTTCCAGTGCGCCACCATCCCCGCTTGCGAGAGCGTGAAAGCCAGGAACGCGCCCACCGCGAACAGCGGGATCAAGCGATCCGTGACCCCGCCAAAAATGATGAGCAGAATGGCCGCCAGGAACGCCAGGACCCAGATGCCCTGCGAGTACACCAGCCGCCGCCCGCGCGTGGCGAACGACTGCGGCAGGTAGCAATCCATCGCCGCCGCCCGGCAGAGCCGCGGAAAATCCGCAAAGGACGTATTCGCGGAAAGCGAAAGCACCGTGAGAATGGAGCCGATCGTGACGTAGTAGAAGATGCCGCGCCCGGCCACCGCGGCCGTAAGCTGTGAAAGCACGCTCTGGTAGCCGGCCTGCCCGGGCGGCGTCGCGCCGATGCCATACGCGCGCGCCAGCCACGCGATCCCGGCGAGCAGCACAATCAACAGCCCGATAATGATGGCAAGCGTCCGGCGCGCCGCCTTGACAACAGGCTCCTGGAATGCCTGCACGCCGTTGCTCACCGCCTCGACGCCGGTCATCGCCGTGCAGCCGCTGGAGAACGCCTTGAGCAGCAGCCACAGGCTCACCGCCTCACCCGTTGCCCGGAGCCGCGGCGGCATTACGGCCGGCTGCGGGTGGCCGCCCGCCATCGCCGCCGCGATCACTCCGCGCGCGATCACCGTGAGCAGGCAGGCCACGAACACGTACGTCGGGATCATGAACAGCACGCCGGGCTCCCGCACACCGCGCAGGTTCACCACCGTCAGGATCAGGAGGATCCCGAGGCACAGCGCCAGCGTATGCGGCTGGAGCGAAGGCACGGCGGAAACGAGCGCCCCCACGCCCGCCGAGATCCCCACCGCCACGTTCAACAGGTAGTCGATCATCAGCGCCGCCCCGGCCAGGAGCCCCGCGCGCGCGCCCAGGTTCTGCGAGGCGACCGTATACGATCCGCCGCCCCCGGGATACGCCGCGATCGTCTGCCGGTAGCTGAAATAGACGATCGCCAGCAGCACGATAATCGCGCCGCTGAGCGGCACGATCCAATGCAGCCCGGCCATCCCGAGCGGCAGCAGGATCGTGAGCGCAGCCTCCGGACCGTACGCCGCCGAACTCAGCGCGTCCAGCCCGAACGTCGGCACGCCCTGCGCGGCGCCGATTCGCTGTTGCTGCTCCTCCGTGGTGGATAACGGCCGGCCGAGCAGCAGATCCGCAAGAGGCATCCTGAAACATTATCGCCGCTAGGGCCGCAGAATCAGGCTGCCTGCAGCCGGATTCCGGCTCTCCGGCCGTGCGAATCCGCTCCCCGCGGCATGGCTCAGCGCTGATATTTCCGCAGCACTTCCCGCAGCCGGTCGTGCGGAAGCGCAATCACCTTATGCCCGTTGTAACCGGTCATCGTCTCCGCGCCGACCATCGCGTTCACGATCGCTTCTTCGGTCGCCTGGACCGTTGCCTCGAACAACCCGTTCATGTCGTCATTGGCGAGCATCGAGATCGACGTCGTGCCGCTCGTGATCCCGGCATTTGAGTTCGCTGTGGAGAACGCCACAAAAATATCGCCCGAGCCGTTTCCGGATACCGATCCCGTCCGCGCCAACCCCAGCGAGGCCCGCCTCGCCAGCCGCTTGAGCTGGTTGGGCAGCAGCGGCCCGTCCGTCGCCACCACGATGATGATCGAGCCGACATCCTTGTCCGCGAAGGCCCCGTTGCGCGCGTAGGGAACGCCGTCCTGGATTTCCCGGCCCACCGGAACACCCACGATCTGTAGCTGTGCGCGCCGCCCGCAATTGCACTGCACCAGCACGCCTACCATGTAAGCCCCGGCCTTCCGCGACGAGGTGCCGGTTCCGCCCTTGAATCCGTAGCAGACCATCCCCGTTCCGCCGCCGACGTTACCCTCCGCCACTGGCCCGCTCTTGGCGTTTTCGAGCGCCGCGACAGTGTCCGCCGCGGTGACGTGAAAACCGTTCACGTCGTTGAGGAACCCGTCCCAAGTCTCGGCCACCAAGGGCAGGAGCCATTCTTGCGCTTCCTCTCCCGGCCGGCTCCGCTTCACCTGCCACTCGATGAAGGAATCCCGCACCGTGCCCACGCTATGAGTATTCGTCAGCAGCACGGGCCCGCTCAGCAGCCCGCCTTCTTCGAGCCACGTCGTGCCCGTCATCTCGCCATTGCCGTTCAATGAAAACCAGGCGCCGAAGGCCGGCGCCATGGAGTTCTTTCCGCGCGGCCAGACCGCCGTCACGCCGGTCCGCACCGCGCCCCCGCCCTCGCCGGAATTCAGCGTGCGATAGCCCACTTCGACGCCCTTGACGTCCGTAATGGCGTTCCATTGCCCCGGCTGGCCCGCGAACGGCACGCCGAGATCCCGCGCCCGTTCCGCCCCGAAGGCAATCCCGCCCGTGAGGAACGCAATGACCGCCAGTAATTTCATGGTGGAGAGTATACAGGAAAGTTCCTCGCGAAAGCCGCGAAATGCCTCCGCCAGGATTTTCCGCAGATCCTCGCTCTGACATCCGCGTGCCGCCCATCCGTGGTCCTGGTCCGCCAGCAGCGGCTGCGAGGAGCCGCCATGGCAGCACTGATCCAGGAGCTGTGGACGGAGCACGAGCCCGCTCTCGGTCAGGGGTGCGTCTTGAAAGTTGGCCCTCGCGGAGCCCGCATCCGGCGTCTGCCGCTCAAATGAGCGCGACGGCCTACCGCTCCGGCCTCAGCACCACCGTACTCCCCGCCTCCACCTTCCCGAACTGCATCGGGTAGCTTTGCGCCGTGTAGTAATGCTCCCACTGGTCCCGGTAATGGCTGGAAAAGATTTGGCCGGATTGTCCGATCGTGACGTTCAGTAGCGACCGCTCCCAATCGCCCAGATCGGCGTTCATCCGCATCGAGGGCGCGAGATGCGCGGTCGTCTGCTTGGGCGAAGACGGCGATCCGCTCATCGGCACGGGGCCGATATCGAAATACGACCCGATCATCGGCACCTGGTGGATCACCGGATGATCGATGCGTACGCGCAGCCAGCGGCCGTACTGCCACTTGCCGATATCGGCGCCCTGCATGCGCCGGCCTTCTTCGAGCGCGTCCACCAGCGCGCGCAGCAGCATCTCATCGAAATCCGCGAACCATGCGGCGGGTCGCTCCGTGAGCAGTTTTGCCGCGACCGCGCGGCTCATCGGGTAATCGTACGCCAGCGCGTGGCCGGGCGCGGCGCGCTCCACCATGGCCGTGCGGATATGCTGGAACGCGAGCGTCGTGATCAGCGGCGCCGCCAGGCTATGCTCCATCTGCCCGTTCCAGCCGCGCAGCAGCTCGACCGCGCGGTCGAGCGAGCCCACATGCATTTTGCGCCGGTCGTACGCGGCCACAAGCTGTTGCGCCAGAAACCGGTCGAAGCTGGAATAGACGTCCTTCTGCACCGCGATCAGGTCCGCGGCGCGCCACCCCTTCCGCGAGCTCAGCATGTCGCGGATCTGCTGCATGCGGAAATGCGGCGCGAAATTGCCGTTCACGGGATAGGGATAATCGGCCGGGAACGGATTCTGGTTGGCCGTGACGACCATGCCGCCCGCCGGATTGAACGATTGCGGCAGTTCCTCGAACGGGATGTAAGCATCCCAGTCGTATTGCCCGCTCGATCCATCCACCGGCAGATCGCCCACGTACCCGCGCCGCTTCGGCAACTTGCCGGCGGCGTGATAGCCGATGTTGCCGTCCACATCCGCATAGACGAAGTTCGAGCCCGGCCCCGGAAAGCGCGAGAGCGCGGCCGTGAAGTCGCGCCAGTTTTCGGCGCGGTCGATGTCCAGGATCGGGTATTGCAGCAGGCCCGGATCGGCAGCCACCCAGCGCAGCGCCATCCGGTCCCCGCCTTCGCTCACGAACAGCGGGCCGAATCGGGTCACCCAAACCGTCAGCTCGGTGGGGTTCTGCCCCTTGACGCGAATGATCTCGCGCTCCAGCTTCGCCTGCTCCTGGTGCCCCTGGTAGGTGTAGCGGCCGGTCCGCTCGTCGATCTGCAGCAGGTAAAGATCCTGCACGTCGAACTGCAGGTTCGTGATGCCCCAGGCGATCCGCCGGTTGTGCCCCACGACGATCCCTGGCACGCCCGGTAGCGCCACGCCCGCCGCGTCCAGCCCCGGCGCCGTCAGGTGCGTCATGTACCAGATGCCCGGCACCGAGTAGGCCAGGTGCATGTCGTTCGAAAGTAGCGGCTTGCCCGAAGCAGTGCGGCTCCCCGCCAGCGCCCAGGCGTTCGACCCCGGCTGCACCTCCGCCCCCGAGCGCGGCGGAAACAGCGCCGCTACCAGCGCCGCATCGCCATCCTTCATCATGTCGCGCTTCAGCAGATCGTCCCGCCAGGTGCTGGTGAGGTCGCGGAACATGTGCAGGCAGATCAGGAGCGAATCGACCACGCTCCACGGCCGCGGCTGGTAGCCCGCCAGCGTGAATTCCACCGGCAGATTGCCGTAATGCGACGCAATATAGGCGTTCACGCCGCGCGCGTACGCCGCCATCGCCGCGCGGTCCGCCGCCGGCAGTGTGAGGTACGCGTTTTCCGCGATGCGCCGCAGGCGCAGCCGGCGCGATTCCCGATCGCTATCGAGCGCCAGCGGCCCGAACACCTCGGCGAGTTCGCCGGCGTCAAGCCGGCGCAGCAGGTCCATCTGGAACAGGCGGTCCTGGGCCGTTACGTACCCCTGGGCCACCAGCGCATCCTCGACGCTCCTGGCGCGGATGTGCGGCTCGCCCAATGTGTCGAAGGACACCGAGACATCCTCGGTCACCGGCGCCGCGATGGTTCCCGAGCGCTTCGGAAGGGGCCGGATGGCGAACCACCAGACCGCGCCGAGGGCGGCCGCCACCGCCGCCACGATCGCCAGATTCAGAGCCCGGATGAGCCGCTCGCCTATCGAGGGTGTGGAGGGTTTCAGCAAGAGTACGAAATATAATGATAAACGATCGCCGATTGTTCGCTGGATCCCGTAGCGCGTGCCGCCAGCCCCAATCTCCGGCCGAAGCGCGGCCTGGGCAGCCTCACAACCCTATGGCTTTTGGCCGTTGTTTGGATTACAATCGTGCCACAGAAAAAATGGGCGCGTTCCCGGGATACGTTGGAGCGCGCCCACCTACGTAACGGAGTTAGTTGGTTATCAGTAAAGACGTACCGGCCGCGATTTGGTTATGCCTGTCCGCTAAAATGATTTTGGCAACGTGACGTATACCCCGTTCCGCATTCTGGCGGTCATTCTGCTCATCGCTGTCAACGGGTTCTTCGCGGGCGCCGAAGTCGCCCTGCTTTCGGTGCGGCAATCGCGGCTGCGCCAGATGGCGGAAGCCGGCCAGCCGGGAGCGCAAGCGGCGCTCAACCTGCTGGCCAATCCCGGCCGGCTGCTCTCCGTCACCCAGGTCGGTGTGACACTGGCCAGCCTCGGCCTCGGGTGGGCCGGCGAAGGCACCGTTTACGCTATCCTTTCCGGCTGGTTCCGCCCCGCCGCGACGCCTGCCACGGCTGCGGTGCTGCACGGCGCCGCATTCGTCCTCTCCTTCCTCGTCATTAGCTACTTTCACGTGGTGCTGGGGGAGGTTGTGCCCAAGAATCTCGCCATTGCCAGGGCGGACCAGTTGGCGGCGCTGGTCGCACCGGCGCTGCTCGTTTTTTATCGCGTCTCGCTCGCATTCGCCGTGGTGGTCGAGCGGTCGGCCGCCGTCATCACGCGGGCCCTCAAGATTCGCGGCGGCCCGCACGGCGGCGGCCACTCCGCCGAGGAATTGAAGCTCATCGTCAGCTCCAGCCGCGGCCTCGGGTATCTCCCGGAGCTTCAGGAGGACATGATCCATCGCGTGCTGGATCTCGGTGCCATCTCCGTGCGGGAGATTATGGTGCCGCGCCGCGATATGGTCACCATCGACGCCAATGCCAGCCTCGACGACGTGCTGCGCACCATGATCCGGGAGCAGCACTCGCGCCTGCCGGTCTTCGAGGGCTCGCCGGGAAAAATCATCGGCATCCTGCATTATAAGGACCTGCTGCCCGTCTGGGAGGAGCGCCGGCGCGCCATCCGCTCCGGCCGCCCCAGCCGCTCGTTCAAAATCGCGCGCCTCGTGCGGCCGCACCTCGTGGTGCCCGAAACCAAGCCGCTCTCCCAGATGCTGGAAGAGTTCCGTATGGGGCGCTCCCACATGGCGATCGTCGTCGACGAGTTCGGCACCATCGCCGGCATGGTGACCGTCGAAGACGTGCTCGAGCAGGTGGTGGGCCGCATCGAAGACGAGCACGACGAGAAGGCCGCCAGACGCACGGCCGAAATGCGCGGCATCGAGCTCGATGGCGCCACGCGCATCCGCGAGCTCGAAGCCGAATTCGGCATCGAGCTCCCCACCGATGCCGGCTTCGAAACCCTCGCCGGATTCCTCATGTATCGCCTGGGCGAGATCCCGCACGCCGGCCAGGCAATTGAATACGAGGGCCGCCGCTTCACCGTGCTCGAAATGGAGCGCAACCGCATCGCCCGCGTGCGGATCGAGAAGCTGCCGGAGACTCCGGCCGCCCCGGTGCCGAGCCCGCAGCGGCAGGAATGAGGTACGGCGTTGGTGCTGCCGGAGCCAACCTTCCGCCCCGCAAGCTAGAATGAAATCGGCACCATGCTCGGCTTCGACCGCAAAGCGGCGCGCTACATCTGGACGGCCGCGCTCGTCCTGCTGCTGCTCAGTCTCGTCTACCTGGTGCGCAAGACGCTGTTCGTCTTCATCGTGGCGGTTCTGTTCGCTTACCTCCTCTCGCCGCTGGTCAATGTCCTCGATCGGTTTCTGCCCACTCGCACGCGCACGTTCGCGCTGACGCTCGCGTATGTGATCTTCGTCGGAATCGTGGTTCTGATGAGCATTCAGATCGGCTCCCGCATCATCGCCCAGGCCAAGGCGCTCGAGAAGGACCTGCCGGCGAAGCTCAGCGCGTGGGAGCACCCCAGCCCCGAACTTTCTCCCGCCATGAACCGCTTTCGCATGGAGCTGATCCAGCGTGTGCAAAGCCAGATCTCCGGCGTTTCCACCGAGCTCCTCACCGATGTCGCCCAGGCCGGCCTCAAGTTCCTCACTCTGGCCAGCGACGTCGTTTACATCATCATCGTCCCCATCCTCGCGTTCTTCTTCCTCAAGGACGGCCACCTCATGCGCGAGCACATCCTCGATCTGGTCGACGCCGGCCCGCCGCGCGTGCTGCTCGACGACCTCCTCGCGGACGTGCACCTGCTCCTGGCCCACTACATGCGCGCGCTCGTGCTGCTCTCGCTTTCGGCATTCACCGCGTTCTCGATCACATTCTTCATCATGGGCGTGCACTACAGCGTCCTGCTCGCGGCCATCGGCGGCATTCTCGAATTCATCCCCATGCTCGGCCCGCTCACCGCCGGAATCCTGATCGTCATCGTCGCCGGCGTGGCCGGGTCGAATGTCGTCCCGATCATCATCTTCTTGATCGCGTTCCGTTTGTTTCAGGACTACATCCTCTCCCCGCACGTGATGGGGCAGGGGGTCGAGGTCCATCCGCTGCTCGTTCTGTTCGGCGTCTTCGCCGGCGCCGAGCTTGCGGGCATCCCCGGCACCTTTCTCTCCGTGCCCGTGCTGGCGCTGGTGCGTATCGTCTACCGCCGTGTGCGCAAGGCCCGCCTGAGCTCGCAGTTGCGGCCCGCCGAGCCGGTTCCGCGATGAAGTCCCTGCTTGCGCTGCTCATTATTGCCGCGCCCGCGCTCGCCCACGTCGTCAGCCTCAGCTCCGGGGATCTCACCGTCGAAGGCGCGCACGCCCGTTACGAGCTACGCATGCCCTTGTACGAAATCGGCCACGTGTCCGATCCCGCCCGTGCCCTCCTGGCCCACGTCCGCTTTCTGGGCGCCGCGACGCTCTTCCAAAGCTGCGCCCCCGCTCCTTCGCGCGGCCTGTACATCTGCCGCGCCGAGTATGCCTTCCCGAACCCGCCGCGGCAAATCGAAATCGAATGCACCCTCGCCTCCATCACCGTGCCCAGCCACGTCCACATGCTGCACGGGGAAATGGACGGCCGGCGCGATGAGGCCGTCTTCGACATCGGCTTTCCGCGCGCCACTCTCCGCTTCCGCCCGCCGGCCGCGGCCGAGATCGCGGTCGAACAGTCCATCGCCGGGATGATGCGCGCGCTGGGCGGCCCGGTACAGATCCTCTTCCTGGCCGCGCTGGCGCTGGCGGCGCGCAGCCGCCGCGAGTTGACCGCGCTCGCCGGCATGTTCGTGGCCGGCGAGGTGGCCGCCGTCCTGGCGATGCGCCATGCCGCCTGGCAGCCGGCGCCGCGCTTTGTCGAAGCCGCCGCGGCGCTGACGCTCGCCTATCTCGCGGTCGAGCTTCTATTGCTCCCGCGCGCCGGCTCATCGCGGGCGCGCTCGGCGCGTTTCACGGACTCTACTTCCACCTGTTCCTGCAGGATTCCGGCTACTCGCCCGGCTGGGTGTTGGCGGGCGCCGCGGCGGCGGAACTGGCGGCGGTCGCGGTGCTCGCGCTGATCTTCTCGCGCCTGCTGCCCCGCTTGCAGGCCCTGCGTCCCGTCGAGGTCTGCGCGTCCGCGCTGCTGGTCTTCGGGATGGTCTGGTTCGTGCTTCGCCTGCGCGGGTGATTTCACGATCCGCCGAGGCCGACCCGGCCTCGACCTACTGCTTCGCCCCGCCCGCCAGCGTCTCGAAAAGCTTCGCGTTGACGCGCGCCTCTTCAGCCTTCCCCAGCTTCTCCGCCGCCAGCGCGCGGGCGTGGAAAATCCGCGGCCAGTAAAGCGCCAGGATGGGCCCCGGTCCCGCCGTCGGAGGCACCGGATTATTCCGCAGGAGGCCGGCCGCCTCCTGCGCCCGGCCGCATTCCGCGAGCGCCGCGCCGAACTCCGCCGCAATCGCACCGTCCGGCGCGGCCCCGGATCCCTCATAAGCCCGCCGCAGCACCTCCGCGGCCGGCGCAAACTCGCCATCGATCAGCAGCGCCGCTCCCAGCGCGGCATCGCGCCCCGTCGCCGCCATGCCGGTTGCACCGGGAAAGAACTGCTGCGCGCGCGCCGTCCACTCCGCGGCAGAGAGCCGCTGCGGGGCGGCGAAGAAGCGCGCCAGCGCCGCAATTCCCGAAGAGGCCGTCCCCGCCGCCTCTCCCGCTTTTTGCGCCATGGCCGCCGCAGCTCCGTGGTCGCCTTCCATCGCGGACCAGATCGCCAGCTCCGCATAGGCCACCGCCTGCGCGTCGCGGCTCGCGAACTTCGGCGCTTGCCCCGCCAGCGCCTCGTAGCCCTGCCGCCGCCGTCCGCTCAGCCACAGCCATTCCGCCTGGTGTGTCGCGGCCGCCGGGTATTGCCGCCAGATCGCGTCCGCGCCGGCCACGTCGCCACTCATCAGGCGCGCCATGGCGGCCTTGAACGCATCGACACCGCCGTAAAAACCGGGAGCCATCTTGAGGGACTGCAGATAAAACTGCTCGGCTTCCTGGAGCCGCCCGCAGATCAGGTTGACGTCGCCCATGGAATCGAGCGCGTTGGGGTTGGTCGGCTGCAGCGCCTGGTAGCGGCGCAGCGCGCTCATCGCCACCGTCAGGTTTCCGCTTTGGGCTGCCGCGTACGCCAGCGTGTTCCAGGACGTCGAATCCGCGGGCTCGATGGCCAGCGCCCGCTCGAACGCCTGCACGGCCT
>Ga0070740_10006221_pt1 | contig 10592 bp, 7 predicted proteins | sample Coa_R2_FD_67286 | JGI IMG/M metagenome (GOLD analysis project Ga0070740, IMG submission 67286) | Surface soil microbial communities from Centralia Pennsylvania, which are recovering from an underground coalmine fire - Coalmine... | ecosystem: Environmental > Terrestrial > Soil > Unclassified ...
GCGCGGGCCGATTCATCAAGCTGGGAGAGGTCGCGTTCCAGGATGTAGACCTTGCCCTCTGTCGGGTCATCAAGACCGATCAAGATGTTGAGCAGGGTGGTTTTGCCGGAGCCGGAACGCCCGCGCAGGGCCACGAACTCGCCCGGCCCGACGCGCAAATCGATACCGCGCAGGGCATGCACGATGCCACCGCCACCGCGAAAGTCGCGCGTCACCCCACGCGCCTCGGCAATTGTTTTGACTGCTACCGTCTCCATGACTATTGCTCCTCTCCCGCTGTACTGGCCTGCGTCTGTGATGTAGTCGTACCCTTGCCGTTTCCGTTCCCATTGCCATTCGCTGCACCGGCGGCCTCGACGCGCAGGGGCCATAATTCGACGTGATCTTCTGTGATGCGCACCTCGGCGCGCCCGTTGAAGGGGATGCTTTCCAGCGCCTCTTTGGGCAGTTGCAGGCGTCCCACGCGATCAATAAGCACCGATTCGCGGTGCGTCTTGCTGGAGAGGCCAATGACGGCGCTGGCGGCCAGCGTGTTCTCTGCCGGTTCCTCCAGGGGGGCCTCGCGGCGCACCGTCTCCGTGCTGGTGCGCCCGTCGCGAATGGCGATGGTGCGGTCGGCCATGCCCGCGATGGCCACATCGTGCGTGACGATGATGATGGTCAGGCCGAGCCGCTGGTTGAGGTCGCGCAGCAAGCCAATCACCTCGTGAGCAGTGACGGAGTCCAGTTCGCCGGTCGGCTCGTCGGCCAGCAGCAGCACAGGGTCGTTGGCGATAGCGATGGCAATGGCGACACGTTGCTGCTCGCCGCCGGAGAGCTGGTCGGGCATGTTCTTCTCGCGCCCGCCAAGGCCCACCAGCTCGAGCAGTTCCCGCGCCCGCTGTGAGCGCCGTACCGAGCCAACGCCGCCCAGCAGTTGCGGCAATTCAACGTTAGCCTGCACGCTCAACTCTGGCAAGAGGTTGCGCCCGCTCTGCTGCCAGATATGGCCCACAACATAGCGGCGGTAGGCAATGCGCTGCGCCTCGCTCAGGCGCGTCAGGTCGTTGCCGTCCACGATGGCTTTGCCTGCGCTCGGCACGTCCAGTCCACCCAGAATGTTCATCAGCGTTGTCTTGCCCGAACCGGATGCCCCCACAATCGCCATCATCTCGCCCTGCTGCACTTCCAGGTCCAGCCCCTGCAGCGCCACCACTTCCAGGTCCGCCACCTTGTAGATTTTGACCAGATTCTCACAAACAATGATCGGTTGTGCCATAGCCTCTCCTCAAAAGCACGTCATTCTTCGCTCTCGCTCAGAATGACAAGAACGATCAATCCTCGTTTAAGCGCAGCGTCTGGCCGATGGAGGGGCGCGCGACCACGCGGATCATCATGCCAAGCGCGATGACACAGATAACGATAAGCGCGACAAGGGCGATGCCCACAGAGAGCGGGACGATAACCTGAATCGGCGGCACGCTCTGGGCGATGTAAAAGGCCTCGCTAGAGATATCGCTGGTGGCACCGTTGGAGCCGACGCTGGTGAAGACCAGCACCGGCACGGCCAGCGCCGAGAGCAGGAAGCCAAAGATGACGCCCAGCACGATAGCTGTAGTATAGATAATCCCCTGCTCCCACGTCAACACGCTGGCGATTTGCCGGGGCGGCGTCCCCAGGGCGCGCAGCACGGCAAAGCCGATCAGGCGATTGCGCGCGCTGAGCCAGGAGGCGATCAGGTTGCCGACCAGCGCCAGCAGCAGCGCGGTTGAGGCCCCCAGCGCCAGCAAGACGATGAGATCCAGGTAGAGCGGATCGTTGCGCAGCGAAACGCTGGTGGCGCGCCGATCGTAGACGGACGAAAGCTGGAGCGGCCCGCTGCTCAATGCATGGCGCACGCTCGCCAGCGATTTCGCGTCGCTCTTCGTGCGCAGCCAGATGTAGTTGATGGGTACCGTCGCGCCGCCGCTGACTAAGAACAGGTTCTGGTAAATGCTGGCATACGTCTGATAATCAACCAGGATGCCGCCGGAGGAGGGCGTGCCGTTGCCATAGCCCGCGTTATCGCTGATCGTCGGGATATGCTGCACCTCGGCCAGCGCCACGAAATTGACGGTACCGGCGCTGAACGTGAGCGTGAAGGGAGCGCCGGGATACAGGTTCAACTGGTTCCAGGTCGTGGCATCCACGATAGCCGGGATGACGCTTTGCTTGATGGCCGTGTCACGCTGCTGGATGAGCTGCCGCATTAGCAAGGGAAGCGATTGCGTCGAATCCTGCGGCGTCCAGATGGCCGTCTGCGCAAAGTTATCGGCGTCCACGCCGCGAATTTCGACGGTGAAGGAGAGGACGCTACCGTTGCCAGCCGTTGCCGTGCCGCTATAACCGGCAGTGGCGGAAAGCACGCCCGGAATACGGCGGTAGCTGGTCGTAAGCGGCTGCAACAACGAAAGCGGCTGATCGGAAAGCGGACCGCTGAAGTCAGCACCGCCCTGGTAGTCGGAGACATCGACGATGCGCTGCTGCTGCGAGGCGGTGAAGACGAGGGTGAAGATGGCGAAGGCGGTGGCCAGGGCCAGCAGCAGCGTCATGCGCAGCGATTGACGAGGCGCGCGCGCCATCTGCGCCAGCGCCAGTACGGGGGAGGCCCTCCGGGAGCGCGTCGCCAGCCACGACCCCCACTGCAACAGCAGCGGGAAGAGGCGCAGGAAGAGCAGCAGGCAGGCCAGCAGCAGGAACACGGCCCCGACCAGCGTGAGCGGGGTGAGCAGCAGCAGTTGCAACTGCGGGTCCAGCACGCCGGAGCCGGTGACGTAGAGCGAGGTGCCATAGCCCACCAGCATAATGATGGCCGCCACAATATCCAGATTCAGTCGCTGCCACAGCGGGCGGCTGCCGGTGCGGGCCGTCTCGCGGCGCATGGAGAGAACGTCGCGGCTGACCGTGCGGAAGAGCGAGACGATCATGGCGAGGACGCCCACGCCTGCGGAAGTCAGCACGTACCAGCGCAGGCCCCACAGCGTCTGCCAGAGATTGTTCGTAAGCAGGCTGAGGGCCGACAGGTCGGAGGCCGAGAAGGTGCGCCGCGCGACAAGTTGCACCAGCAGCAGGGCCAGCAGTGGCCCCGGCACGAGGGCCACAATGCCCAGCCCCAGACTTTGCGTGACCAGCGAACCAAAAATCTGCCTCCGGCTCGCCCCGCGCGAACGCAGCACGGCGATGGTCTCCGCCTGTCGGTCAACCAGCAGGTCGGCCATCATGCTCACAAAGAAGAGGACAAGGGCCAGCACCAGAAAGAGCAGGCTCATCACCGGCACGCGGGCAACGGGGACGCGCGCCGCGAACTGTTCCAGGATATCCGAGGGCTGGATGGTCTTCGTCTGCTCCATATAGGGGGCCAGAGTGAGATCAAACTGGTTCGAGATATTGACCTGCACCTCATTGATGCCTGTAAGAAGCGTATCCAGATCGTTGATGCCGATACGGGCGCTGTCCAGCCGGTAATACCAGTAGTAGCTGACCGCCTCTTCCAGCGTGAGGGCGGTGAATTGTTGCTGCGCGAAGATGCGCGAGAAGAGGGAGATGAAATTCGCATTGGAGATCAGGCCGGTATAGATATTGCCCTGGCGGGGAGGCGCGCCGCGAGGGGTAACATCGAAGCTGAACTGGTGCCAGAACGGCTCGGCGGCATCCTTCACGTCGAAAATGCCCACCACACGTACCGGCATATATTGCACGACGCGCTTGACAGGGATTTGCACAAAGGCGATATCGATATGCAACAGGCTCCCTATCTGCGCTTTGAGCAGGCGCGCGGCCTGTACCGGCAGGGCGACCTCTAGCTCCTGCGCATTGTCCCGTGGCAGCCGCCCCTGCACCAGTGTGATATGAGGCGCGACCTGCGGCATCGAGCCGCCATAGAACTGCATCTGGTCGGTGGTATCAAAATATTTGCCTGTACTGGCAGGTTGGGCGAGAAAATAGACCTGTGTCTGCACAGAAAATTGCGGAGGAAGCAGATACGGCCCCAGCGTCTGCTGAAATTGCTGGTTCAGTTCGCTATTGACCTTATTGAGAAACGACTCGTTGATCTGTTCTCCAACGCTATAAACGATCATATCGGCGTTCTGCGGGGCGGCGTTAAGAATGTCGCGCAGCCCTGCCGTCAGCGAGACCTGGGAATAGAGCGGGACGGCACACACCAGCATAACGGCAGACACCATGCCCACCCCCGTTATCACTAACAGCCGCCAGGTGCGCCGCAGCCGCCACAACGCCAGCGTCACCGTCGGCGGCACCAGCGCCTTCCCCCGCGACCGCTGCCCTTTTGTATAACCCATACCTGTCCCTCTTTCGTTTGCATGCTTTTCTCATTAGCAAAAGACGCCACAACCGGCAAAAGTATTGCAAAGGAGAGAGGTGCGAGGGATAGAGAAAGAGTCAACGCTGTTCATGACCCTGCACCGGCTCTCACGATTCCTCTCTCTGTGTGGCACAATGAAAAGCAGGAACGGTAGCATGCTACTGAAGAGTGACCCGAATATGTCATGCTGAGTGAAGCGAAGCATCTAAAGTGACCGGTTGATCAGTACAGCTCCCTCAGATGCTTCGCTTCACTCAGCATGACAGAGAGGCGAGCTGCTTTTCAGTGGTGTAAGAAGGAGACAGGCTCATATATGCAGGTTGTGTTGATGACGGCGCTGGCGACGCTGCCTCTGGTGATCGCCCTGCTTATGCTGGTGGTTTTTCAACGCAGCAGCTTGCAGGCGGGGGTGGCGGCGCTGGCGGGGGCTGTGCTGCTGACTCTACTCATCCCCGCCTTTCGCCTGGCTCCTGCGCCCCTGCTGCTGGCGCTGGCCGAGGGCTTCACCACCTCCCTGACGGTACTGACCGTGCTGTTTCCCGCGCTGCTGCTCTACCAGTTGCAGAGCGCGACGGGCAGCATGGATGCGCTGGCAAGGGGCATTGCCTACCTGTGTCCCGACCGCGACCTGCAGGTGTTGCTGCTGGTGCTTGGCCTCGGCCCGTTTATCGAGTCGGCCAGCGGCTTTGGCGTTGGCACCGTCGTCATCATCCCCATCCTGTTCGCCATCGGCTTCGAGGCGTTGCCTGCCGCCCTGCTCGGCCTGCTGGCGCAGATCGCCGTTCCCTGGGGCGGGCTGGCCGTCGGTATCGAACTGGGGGCGCAACTGACAAAGCTCGATTCAGGCCTGCTCGGCATGCGCACGGCCCTGCTTATGGCCCCGCTGCCGTTTGGCTTCGGCCTCGTCGCCCTCTTCATGAGCGGCGGCAAACGCGCTATGCTGCGCTGGTGGCCCGCCGCCCTGCTGGCCGGGGCCGCACTCAGCGCCGGAGAATGGTTCTTCAGCCAGCTTCCCGGCATTGAACTCGCGGGCATCCTCGCCGGCGCCCTCGTCATGCTCGTGCTGGTTGGATACGGCTATGTTAGCGGTAACAGAAGAGATAAGTCCGTTTCTGTCGTCTCGCCAGATAGCGCCACTACTCCACTCTGGCACGCTGTGGCACCCTATCTCTTTTTGACGGCCTGCCTTGCTGGTGACGCGACTCATCGGGCCGGTGGGGCAGTGGCTGCAAGGGGCGGCAGTGCTATCTCTTCCCGCCGTCGGGCTGCGCCTGCCCCTGCTCTACACGCCCGGCTTCTGGGTGCTACTCGCGGCCCTCTTCGCCATCCCGCTACTGCGCATCGATGGGCAGGGAGCGCGCGAGGCGACGGCGCGCACGTGGCGGCAGTTCTCGTTAAGCGCCCTCGCCATCATCTGCTTCCTGGCGATGGCCGAAATCATGCTCTTTGGCGGCATGACCAACGTGCTGGGCATGGCTGCCGCCGCGCTCGGCCACAACTACGGCTGGATCGCCCCCTGGCTCGGCGCGCTCGGCGGCTGGCTAACCGGTTCCAATGCGGGCGGCAACGCCATGTTTGCCCTGCTCCAGCGCAACGCCAGCCTGCGCGTCGCCCTGCCCCTCGACTGGATCATGGGCGCGCAGAATGCCGCCGGTTCTATTGTCACAATGGTTGCCCCCGCGCGCGTCATTCTCGCCGCCACCGCCGCCGGTCTGCCCGGCAAGGAGGGCCACATCCTGCGCACCCTCGGCCCGCTCATCCTCATCGCCATTGCTCTCATTACTATCCTGCTGGTGATCGTGATTTAGTCGTTTGCCAGCGTATTCCCCACCAGCGTGGGTTCATCCAGGGGGCCGATAGCGGCCACGACCAGCGGGGCCAGGGGGGAGAAGCGATGCAGCACGGCCATGACCTGCTCCAGCGTCACTGCGTCGATCAGCTCTTTGACCTGCTGGATGGTGCGAATCTGGCGCTCGTACCACCAGGAACGGGCAATCGCGCCCATGCGCGCGCCCGAACCTTCGCTGCGCATGATCGTTTCGCTCTTCAACTGCACCTTCGCCCGTTCCAGTTCGTCGGCAGTAATGCCCCTCTGCTCCAGCAGGCGCAGCTGGTCGACGATGACCTGCAAGCATTCGTGGGCCTGCTGCGGGGTCGTGCCTGCATAGATGCGCATGGCTCCGATATGCCTGTGGCTTACGTTGGAGGCGGAGACGCTGTAGACGAGGCCGCGTTTCTCGCGTACCTCGACGAAGAGGCGTGAGGCCATGTTGCCGCCAAGCACCTCGCCGATCACCATTGCCGCGTAGTAATCGGGGTCGGTATAGTTGGGGAAGGGGAACATCAGCGCCAGGTGTTCTTGCTTGCCTTCCTGGTGTTCCAGCGCCACGCGCGAGGTCGGCATTGGCTGCTCTTCCGGCGACGGCAGAGCCGTTCCCTGCCATGCCATGAATAGCTCCTGCATGCGCGCCACCACTCTGTCCCAGTCAAACTTCCCGGCGATGGCGAACAGCACGTTATTGGGCTGGTAGCGTCCCTGCCAGAAATTCACCACATCCTGGCGCTGCAAGGCACGCACGCTCTCCGCCGTGCCGAGCGAGGAGCGGGCTAAGGCCGTGCCAGCATAGAAATTGGCGCGCACCAGTTCAAAGACGCGACTCATCGGCTCATCGTCGCGGCGGCGAATCTCCTGCAAGATGACATTTTTCATCTGCTCCACGTCATCCTGTGGAAATGTTGGCATGAGCAAAACTTCCTGCATCAGGTCGAGGGTGGCATCGAACTTCGTGTTGACGATCTGCGCCCACACCTGGCCCGTTTCTATGCCCGAACTGGCTCCCTTGCGCGCCCCCAGCGATTCGAAAGCATCGTTCAAGGCGCGCGCATCCTTCAATTTCGTCCCCTGAAACAGCATATATTCAAAGAGGTGCGCCAGCCCCGGCTTATCTTCCGGCTCGTTAATCACCCCCGCGTCAAGCTGGAAGCCAAAGGTAATCGAACTCAAACTGGGCATATATTGCCCGATCATCTCAATGCCGTTGGGCATGTGATGGTAAAAGTAATTCGGCGGCAAGTCCTGCTGGTGTATCATCTATTGCGAACGTTCCTTTCCAATCTGAACAGAAATGCATGAAAAGCTTCTGGGAATACAATCAGAGTATATCATATGGCAGGTAAGAACGTAGCATGCATGCTATGAGAAACGAGCGGGAATGTGGCCTGCTATGAGAATCGTCCTCGGACGTTTCTCATGGTAGGGGAGGCATCGACTCCAGCGCGGGCAGTTCGAGTGTCTCGTGGTAATCGACTTTGAGCAGGGGTTGTGTTGCGGCAGCGGCGACCCCCGGTAGAGAGTCGCTTGCGCTCTCTGCATACCAGAGGCGCTGTGTCACGGCTTTCTTCCGCTCCGTCCAGGTGAAGAAGATCTCGCCCAGATTGTTGTAGCCGACGATCAATTCTCCGGCTTTCCGGCTGTTCAGCCAGGCCGCGCTGCGCAGCAGAGCCGCAGCCAGCGTATTTCGCGGCTTTGCCAGCTGGCGTTCGAGCAGGTTTGTTCCCTGGCCCGCTTCGCGCACGAGAACACGCGCGGGCAGGGCAGGCGCTGTTCCTATTCTTGCCCGGTCGCGCTCGCTTTTTTTCACCCGCCACAGCAGAGAGCGCGTGAGCTTTCTTGCTCCGGTCTCTACAAGGGTGACGCCTTCCAGGGCGAAGCGGATCAATCTGAGCCACCAGGAGGTGGTGCGCAGGCGCAGGTGATCGCGCTTGCGCAGAGGGAGCAGGCCGAGGGAGTTGGGGAGATAGCGCAGGCGGTAGGCGCGGTCCGGCGGATAGCCCTGAAAGGCGCCCTTCAGCCAGCCGTGAGCGGGCAGGACGATCTCGTCCGGGGAGTGGGTGGCGGCGATCAGGCGTGGAATGGCCCACCAGAACAGGTAGAGGCGTCGGCGGATGAGCGCGTATATGCGGTTGAGAAGATGATGCCTGCCGCCTGTCACATCCCAGGCAAAAAAGTCCATCGTCGGCGTCCCCTGCCGCCGCAGCAGATGAAGCAGCCGGGGGTAGCCGATAGCGAGGACGGCGATATGCGCCCCCGACCCTTCGTTGCGGAAGGGGCTGGAGGTGAAATCAACCAGTCTGGCGGTGGTTTGCGTGTGTTCATCCCAGTATTCCATACTGGAGCCAAAGGCATAATGCACATCGCCTGAGAGAAAAACCGCCCGCTTCATCGGACTCACCGTTTTGAGAAGATGCTGGAAGGCTCCCCATTCCAGCGCCCACGCCTCACAGTCGTAGGCGTAATTATCGCGGATAAACCAGTGCGCCCACTCCTGAATGGATTCGATGAAGTCCATGCCCAGCACCGGGGTGGCCGAGACGATGATGGTGACCTGCATCTCCTGCCCCCGCCGCGCCGCCGAACCCACCTGCTCCTGCATTGCCTCTGACGACAGCAGGCCGGGGAAGTCGTGGGGCGAGCGATAGAAGCGTTGCGTGCGCGTGTCCATCAGAATAACCTGGTAGCGCGGCCCCTCGTAGCGATGATACCAGTGCAGTGCGCGCGGCGAGCGCGGCAGCGTACCGGTACCGCTAAACGTCTTCGGAAGACCGATGATCTCCTCTATCGTCTCCACGCGGGCATCCGCTGCCTCGCCACGCCAGCCATCGACGGCGTTGAGCAGGGCGGCTCCATTCGCTTCAGCGAACTGCTGCGGCGTATTGCCCCATGCCTGAAAGAGGGCATAGGCCAGCAGACCATTGCGCACGATCCAGCGACCCGGCGGGCTGGCCAGCACCTGCTGGCACCATGCTCCATCCAGAAACCAGTCGTCGGTGATTTCGTGGTCATCGCAGATGGTATAGGTCGCGATATTTGCCAGGGCGCGGCGCACGTGCGGCAGCGCGGCCCGAAAACTTTCCAGCTGCGGAATCTGCGCAACACATTCGGTCTCAAACTTCTCGCGTTCATCAAGCTCCAGCTGTGCCTGTGGATAGACCTTTCGTATCTCCTGCGCATCAGGTATAGTGGGGGGCCAGAGAACATCAGACCAGGCGAAGAGATACATGGCGGCATACTCGCGCAGCGCCATTAACTGATTCCAGGGCGTCGTCGTGGTGAACATGGCTCCAGAGCGCACAATGGGGCCGCGCTCCCCCGGCCCCACATCGCCGCTCGCCACGCCTACCCCCGGCAGAGCCTCTTCCTCATTGCCGTCACAGAGAACTTTTCCGGCGTCAATCAGCGCGAACAGGAGCGAAGACGCGACATCGTCGGCATAAATCTGGTCACCACTGAGGAAAAGCTGCTGCGGTCGGTCTTCCCCACGCTCGATGGCCCTGGCCAGAATGGTATCGAGCGCGGAGAGCATCTCCACCCCTGCCCCGTGCGGCTTGCGACAGGAACCATGCACAATCCTGAGCCGGTTAATATCTTCCGGCGGCAGCACAAAGCCCGGTAGTGGCTGACCCGGATAGACCAGCAGCCGCAATGGATCAGCCCGGGCAGGGTCAAGCGTGAGGATGCCGGGCGAATTGAGATGCGGTGCGGTAGTGGGGACAGGTAGATCGCGTGCTTCACTGCCATCATCCACCCGAAAAAAGAGATCGTAGGAGTACAGCCCACCCCAGCGCAAACGACCCTCCTCATCTGTGCTGGCGGTAACAGCGACCAGATGCAGGTGATCCCCCAGCCGGATCGTATGGCGTGTCCCCTCGCACTGCTGAACAGGCCCCGCCGTATCTTCCTGCACATACACGCGCAGCGTCACCGTACACGGCTCCTTCAACGCGAGCCAGACAGTAACAGATTGTGGTTCTACCCGCCGCACTACCGGCCCCGCTAAAATAAGTGGAAGGGACGAGAAACGTTCTGATAAAGGTATCCAGGACATAATGCTCAGCCTCGGCGCTGGCGTCTCTTCTCCCCGATATCCTGTACTGGTTTATCCACGTGTGGAACAGGGTATTGCTCCAACTGTGGCGTACCCGGGTTGAGGGGTTGCACAAGCTCCAGTAAGCATTGCATACGAATATCGCTCAGGGCGGTAATCATGAGGGTATTGTCGGCGAGCAATTCGAAATCGCCGAAACAGAAGGTGCCAGCAGGAGAAGTAAATGGCGGGTCTCCCTGGTAAATCCAGAAGCTACGCTCCGCGTTATGCTCGGTACAATAGAGCCGAGCATCGTTTTGCAAAAATTCGTAGACCTCATCGACTGGCACATCCGTGAAGCGTGCTGATTGCGGGCGCAGCAGGCT
>Ga0070740_10006224_pt1 | contig 10586 bp, 5 predicted proteins | sample Coa_R2_FD_67286 | JGI IMG/M metagenome (GOLD analysis project Ga0070740, IMG submission 67286) | Surface soil microbial communities from Centralia Pennsylvania, which are recovering from an underground coalmine fire - Coalmine... | ecosystem: Environmental > Terrestrial > Soil > Unclassified ...
GGCACATCGGCGACGGCGCTGCTCGCTCCGCAGTTCACCGCCTGTTCGGGCGGCGCGCCGCGCAGCGGTCCGCGCATAGCGATCGTCGGCGCGGGCATCGCAGGCTTGACGGCCGCGCTGCACCTGCACGATGCAGGGTATCCGGCGACGGTATACGAGTCGTCGAACCGCATCGGCGGCCGCATGCATTCGGAGTGGAACTATTGGAACGACGGGCAGCACACCGAATGGTGCGGCGCGATGGTCGACTCCAAACACGCGCACATGCACGCGCTCGCGCGCCGCTTCGGGCTGCCGCTCGTCGACACGTTCGCAGCGATGCCCGACGGCTCGCGCGACACGTCGTACTTTCAGGGCCGCTACTACGCGATGCGGGATGCCGATCGCGACTTTGGGCCCGTGTACCGCGTGCTGAAAAAACAGCTGGGCGCGATCGGTGCCACCACGACGTACGATCGTGCGACGCCGCTGGCACGGCGCCTGGACGCGATGAGCATGCGCGACTGGATCGCCGCGTACGTTCCGGGCGGTTTGGATTCGCGAATGGGACGCTTGATCGCCGACGCGTACTGGAACGAGAACGGCGTGGAGATCGAACGGCAGAGCGCGCTCAATCTCGTCTACATGCTGGGCGTGCAGCCCGAGTATGCGCGCGACGGCCGCATGAACGTGCTCGGCTACTCCGATCAGCGCTATTTCATCGCCGGCGGAAATCAGCGTTTGCCGCTGGCCATCGCGCGATCGCTGCCGCAAGGGAGCGTCCGGCTCAATCATCGCCTGCTCTCGATCGCGCGCCGCAGCGGCGGCGGTTACGATCTGCGATTCTCCGGGCCGGGCGGCTCCGCGGTAAAGGTGCAAGCCGACCGCGTCGTCCTGGCGATCCCGTTCATCGTGCTTCGAGGTCTCGACTTTGCCGGTGCGGGATTCGACGCGCGCAAGACGCGAGCAATTAATGAACTGGGGTACGGCATCCATTCAAAGCTGCACGTGCAGTTCGACGGCCGGCCCTGGACAGGAAAGGGTCCCTGGCCGGATCCCGCCGACGGGCAAATCTGGACGGATCTCGGTTTTCAATGCTCGGTCGATTTTACGTTCGGTCAGCGCGGCAAGTCCGGGATCGTCGAGTTCTTTACCGCCGGCGCGCAAGGATTGACCGACATGCCGCCCACTCCGTATTCCTATTCGCACGATTCGCCGGCAGTGCGCCGGCACGTCGCGTCGTATCTGGCGATGCTCGAGCGCGTGTGGCCGGGAACCGCCAAAGCGTACAACGGGCGCGCGACGCTCGGAAACGCCCAAGTCGATCCGAATATTTTGGCCAGCTACTCGGCGTGGCTCGTGGGCCAGTATACGGCGTTCGCCGGATACGAGCGCGTGCGGCAGGACAACGTGCATTTCGCCGGCGAGCACTGCTCGGTCGAACATCAAGGCTTCATGGAAGGCGGCGCGCAGACGGGCGCGCAGGCGGCCGAAGAGATTCTCGCCGATTACGGCGTCGGAGCTTCGAAGAGAGCTGCGTTCCTCGACTTGCGGCGCACGATCGCAAAATATGCGTAGCCCACGGCGATATACGCCAGGAAGATGTAGGCGAACGCGTTCGTCGGGGGCGGCGGCGCCGGATAGAATAGCGTGATCGCCGGTACCAATAGAAAGAGCAGCGCGAGCGCGGCTATGACGTAGTCGGCCGGCCGGTGATCGCCGATGCGGCGCAGGAAGCGCGGTGCGGCAATTGCGATAAATGCGTAGATGACGATGAAGCCGAAGCTGCTCAAGGTTCCGCAATAATTGAAGATGTTGATCGGGCTCACGCGCGCGGCATACATGGCGAGCGCGACGATCAGCATCGCAATGACGACGATCGCGACCGCCACGTGCGGCGTGGCGTACCGCGGCTGAATGCGCGCTGCTGCCGCCGGGAAGAGACCCTTGCGCGCCATGGGCAGAATGATCCGCGCTCCGGTGGTGACGCACGCGAGCGCAACGGAGAACGAACTAAAAATCGCGCCGATGGCAATCGGAATCTTGAAGTAGCCCGCGCCGAAGCGATCCGCCAGCGACCAGAGCGGCGCGGAGAGCTGGTCCAGCGGCGGCTTGGCGCCGCGCAGACCGACGATTTCCGCGTAGATGCACAGGATGAAGAAGATGCTGGCCAGCACGACGCTGGCGAGCACCGCGCGCGGAATCGTGACCAGCGGCTGCCGCGCCTCTTCGCCGAACGCGGTGGCACTCTCGAAACCCACGAACGAGAACATCGCAAACGCGATGCCCAACCCGATGCTCGTGCCGCTCATGCCTTGCAGATGCAACTGCGGCGCATCGATCGCGGGGCCGTGCTTGAAGAGTACCAGAAAGACCAGCACGCAGATGATCGAGACCGAGACGGTTTCCAAGGCGAGCATGAGGATCGTCGAGAGTTGGATGTCGTGGTAGGCAAAGATCCACCAGATCGCCGCGGCAATGGCGAAGATCAGGAGCGCCGGCACTTGCCAGCCCGCCAGACCGAGCAGATTTTGCACGAAGATCGTCATTGCCCCGAACTGCGAGGCGCCGACGAACACGTACGCCCAGACCAGCGTCCACCCGGCGAGCGCGCCCATCGACGGGCCCAAGTTCGCGGCGGCATATTCGTACATCGAGCCGGCTCCGCTGCTGCGGCGCGCGAACTGGTTGAGGTTGAGGGCCACGAAGAGCAGCATCACGCCGCCGAAGACGTAGGCCAGCCACGACGCGTTGCCCGCGTTCGCGTACATGTACGGCGCGATCAGAATCGGCGTCATGCTCGGCCCGATCAGCGCTACCGAGGCCGCGAGCACCTCGGGAAAAGCAAGTGAATCCGAACGCAGTCCGGGGCGGTCCTTCATCTCATTGAGGGTAGCCGTTTTCCGGCGCTGCCGCTATGGGCCCGCACGCCAAAATGGCCGCCCGCCGTTGTGACGGCCATCCAAGCGTTAGGCGCTCGTAAGCTGTCGGAAAAGCGGCAGGCCAGGGTCCCGGGCAGTGCGAACCAAGCGCGCTGGCGCCCGTCCCTGGGCGCCTCGTTACTACCTAGACCGTCCGGCTAAGAGCCGGACGCCTCAGCCTTCGGGGGTCTGATTTGAACGACAAAGAGATCGTGCTCACCCGGGAGGGCCTGGAGAAACTCGAGCGGGAGCTCGACGACCTCAAGACCGTCCATCGCAAAGAGGTCAACGATCGCATCCGCCAGGCCAAAGAGTTCGGCGATCTCAGCGAAAACGCGGAGTACGAAGACGCCAAGCAAGAGCAGGCCTTTATCGAAGGAAGAATCCTCAAGCTCGAGGCGATGATCCGCAACGCGCGCATCATCGACGAGCTCGACTACGCCGCAGACGAAGTCCACTTGGGCTCGATCGTCAAGGTCAAGGACCTCAAGAGCAGCGCCGCACACGAGTTTTCCATCGTCGGCTCCGCGGAGGCCGACCCGGTGAATCAGCGCATCAGCAACGAGTCGCCGCTCGGCCGCGCGCTGATGGGCCACAAGAAGGGCGAAACGGTCGACGTCGCCACGCCGCGAGGGCTGGTCAAATACAAGATCGAGTCGATCAAGAGCGCGTCGGCTCCCAAGAAGGCCGCGAAAAAAGCCTCGTAAGCGTCTTCCCGAGCCGAGCGCGCGCGCAGTGTGCCCCGTTCGCCTAGTCGAAGGACGCCGGATGAACGAGGAGCTGGGCAAGAGCGAGGCCGCTTTGGTGCAGGCGCGGCGAGCGAACCTCGAGTCGCTGCGCGCCCGCGGGAACGATCCGTTCGACCGCCGGCGCTACGCGGTCGATACGAACGCTGCCGAGTTGGTCGAGAAATACGCGTTCCTGGTCCCCGAGCAGCGCGCCGAAAGCGAGAACTGGTCGATTGCCGGGCGCGTCATGTCCAAGCGCCGCATGGGCAAGACGATCTTCGCGGATGTGGCCGACCGCACCGGCCGGCTGCAGATCTACGTCCGCAAGGACGAAATCGGGGAAGAAGCGTTCGCGGACTGGCTCGACCTGGACATCGGCGATATCGCCGGCGTGCACGGATTCATGTTCCGTTCGAAGATGGGCGAGCTCACACTGCACGTGCGCGAGTTCGCGATCCTGTGCAAGTCGCTGTACCCGCTTCCCGACAAATGGCACGGGCTGGTCGACGTGGAGAAACGGTACCGCCAGCGCTACCTGGACTTGATCGTCAATCCCGACGTACGCGACGCCTTCTTCATGCGCAGCCGGATCATCGCCGAGACGCGGCGCTTCATCGACGGGCACGGATTTTACGAAGTTGAGACTCCCACGCTGCTTCACGTCGCCGGCGGAGCTGCGGCCCGCCCATTCGTGACGCACGTGAATGCGCTGGATCAGCTGATGCAGCTGCGCATCGCCACGGAGCTCAACCTCAAGCGCCTCATCGTCGGCGGCTTCGAGCGCGTCTACGAAATCGGGCGCATCTTCCGGAACGAAGGCATCGACACCACGCACAATCCCGAGTTCACGATGCTCGAGCTGTACGCAGCCTATTGGGATTGGACGGACATGCGCGACTTCAACGAAGCGCTCATCGCGCATCTCGTCTCCGTGGTGACGGACGGCGGCGACGAACTCACGATCGCCGGCCGCCCGGTTTCGTTCAAGCGCCCCTTCGGCAGCGTCGAGTACTTCGATCTGATGCGGCGGGGCGGCAACTTCACCCGCGAAGAACTGCTCGACCCGCAAGCAACCGCCGGAATCGCAGCGCGGTTGGGCCTGCCCGAATCGCCGACGCACGGGCACGCGCTCGATAAAATCTTCGAGCGCGTCGCCGAACCGCAGCTCATCGAGCCGACGTTCGTTACGGGTTATCCGGTCGCCATCTCCCCGCTGGCCAAGCGCCGTTCGGGCGATCCCGAGGTCACCGACCGCTACGAGCTTTTTTGCGGAACGATGGAGATCAGCAACGCCTTTACCGAACTCAACGACCCCGACGACCAGCGCGCGCGGTTTGAATCACAGGTTCAAGAGCGTGCCAAGGGCGACGAAGAGATTCCCGAGCCGGATTGGGACTTCGTCCGCGCACTGGAACACGGCATGCCGCCGACTGCGGGCATCGGCATCGGCATGGACCGCTTGATCATGCTCCTGACCGGGAGTGAGAGCATCCGCGACGTCCTGCTTTTCCCGCTGCAGCGCCAACATGGATGAACTGAACGCCAAAGCGCAGTGCGCGCACCATCCGTGCACCTGTGCGGTGGAACCGGCCGAGCAATTCTGCAGCAGTGCCTGCCGGGACGACGAGACCGGCGCGGATCTGGCGGCGCCCGCGCGCTGCCGCTGCCACCATCCGCAATGTGAGGCCCGTTAACGGCCGCGGCTAATCTGCAAGTAATGCCGTCTTAATTCAATCCTAATTCTGCGCAAGTACACTTCGGTCACGGATCACCCCAGCGTTCGCATTGGCGGCGCCGAGGTTGGTTCGCTGCAGTCTTGGAGCTACCGTTGCACTTGCGTGGACTTCTGTTTTGTCTCACGGTACTGGTTGCTGTGCTTTGGAGCGGCGCGCCCTGCGCATTGGCACAAGCATCCGCCGGCGAGATTACCGGCACCGTAACCGACGCCAAGACCAACCGCCCGATTGCCAACGTGCGGGTCATCGCACACTCGGCGAGCGGGCAGTACACGACGGTCACGGACTCCAGAGGCGATTACACCTTTCTGGGCATCCTGGCCGACACGTACAGCCTTTCCTTTTCTAAGGCCGGATATACGGCGGTCTCGATTCCCGGCATCACGCTCTTCGCGGGCGGCGTACTCCACGTCAATCAGCAGCTTTCGGCGGGCTTGGCGACGATTGCTTCGGTGCATGCCCGTTCGGTCGGAAGCGCCTTCCAGCCCGGCATGACCACGGACACCTACACCGTGACCGGATCGCAGATTCAGATGGTGCAGGGCAAGGAATTCAACGCCGACGAGACCACGCTGCTGCGCAGCATCCCGAGCGTGACGATCGACAAGTCCGGAACCGTGGCCATCCGGGGCGGCTTTGCCTTCGAGGCGGGCTACGAGTTCGAGGGCATCGACTATACCGCGCCCTCGCCCAACCTGCAGAACACGCTGCAGAACATCGACAACTTCAGCCTGCTCAACGGCGTGGGCAGCGTGCAGTTGATTCCCGGCGGAGGCGACGCCGCGCACGGAAACACGGGCACCGGTTTGGTGATTCTCACGGCCAAGCACGGCGCGTATCCCGGCACTGCGCGGCTCGACATCGAAGACGGCGGACCGGCGTACGATCACCAGCTCGCCTTTGAAGACAGCTGGGCCGATCCCAAGCAGAACCTCTCGAATTACTTTTCGTACTTGGGCGTGCGCCGCAATTACGCGTACGGAAATTCGCTGGCTGCTGCCAATACGCTCGGTACGCGCGGTACGAACGCGGCGACCCTCGGAACCCTCGTCGATCCGAACCTTGTCTTTTTCAGCCCCGCGTTCATCGGATCCAACGACTACGTCGACAATTTGATCTACCGCTTCGGCAAGCTCAAGCGCCAGCGGCTCCAGTTCTTCTATCAAGGTCAGGCGATCAAGCAAGATCTCGATTACGGCGGCTCCAACGGTTTGACGTACGCATCCGGCGGCCCGGGCGTCTACCCGCTGCAAGGCACCTGCCCGCAGCTTCCGCCGATCGGCACGCCCGACGCGCCGCCCAACTCTGCCGCGCAGAACATCTTTTGCCAATCGATCGTGCCGCTTTATCCCGGACAAGCGAACGCCGCGGCGCTCGTGCCGCAGCCCGATCGGCTGTACAGCCCATTTACCGCTTATAAGTTCGAGTTCGACGACGCGATCGGCGGAGCGTCGCTCTTCGGCATCCGATTCTACCGCGCGTTCTCGCAGCAGTCGCAGGAGTTGCCGACGCAGGGTGTGCTCGCACAGCCGTACGGCGGCATCCGCTCGGGCGCGTCGACCGACTATACCGCACAATGGGGACCGCGCAATCTCGTCAAGATCGGCGGCAGCTACGAATTCGCGCGTCCGTACGGGACCGTGTTCAACGCGACGACCTATACAGCGTTCACCAATCCGGCCGGCGTGCTCTATCCGGTGCTCCACCCGGGTGCTCCGCTGCCGCTCTTTATTCCCGGAAACGGCAGCAACTTCAATCCGTCGACCGCGCCGAATTACAATCCGTACTCGCCCTCGGGGCTCGAACAAGACTTCTTCACGCCGTCTCAGTGCCTCGTGCTGCAGATTCTTTCGAACTGCGGCTACCTCGCGCAGTTTTTCCCCGGCGGCGCGCGCATGCCGTTGGAAGAAGACGTTCCGACCGCCAGCCAGCAGATCTACGGCATCTTCGTGCAGGACGATGTGCGTTTGGGTGAGCGCTACAAAGCCGAACTCGGCGCGCGCTACGACGGCTACAACTTCTTGATTCCGTTCGACCCGAGCAATCCGCCGGGCGTCAACGCCGCCGCGCATCAGCGCCAGCTCGAGCCGCACGTGGGACTCACCGATACGATGGGCCGCCGCGACGTCGTTCGCGCGGGGTTCGGTCACACGCTCTCGGTTCCGCTGCCCAGTCTTGTATCGTCGAATATTTCGATGGACCCGTACCTTGCGTTCCAAAACGTGCCGTCGTACGACAACACGACCGGCAAGCCGGCGATGTGGTGCGGGCTGACCGGGACGCAGCAGTGCGCGAACTACGCGCAGCAGCTCTATTGGCTCGTGCGCGACTACCGTTTCGGAGCGCAGCCGCTGGGGACCCAGCTGCACGGCGCGACGTTCACCAACATCGATCTCTCATGGGCTCACGAGTTTCGCGACGGATCGGCGACGAAGGTCACGCCGTTCTTCCGGCGCGGTTACGACATCGTCGAACAGACCGCCAACGTCATCGGCATCAACGCGAACACCGGCGCACCGATCTACGGTAATACGGCGTATTCCAACGGCGGATCGCAGATCGCCACCGGCCTGGAGCTTATCTACACCAAGATGGTGCCGGTCGGATGGTCGATTCAGGCGGGTGCGACGTACATCAACCAGTTCGGAAACGAGCCGCCCGGGGGATTTCTGACCCCGCCCGCGCTTGCAACCGGCCAGCTCTTCCGCTCGCCCGACCTTTCGCCGTTTCAGTCGACGGTTGCACTGAGCTACCACAACGCGCAAGGTTTTCGCGTTGCGCCCGTCGTGTCGTTCAACGTCGGGTACCCGTACGGTGCGGGATACTACTCGGCAGTCTTTTGCAACGGCAAAGCCGTCATCGTTCCGACGACCGATCTGAACGCGTGGTTCACGACGTCGCCCAATTACGTCGATCCGGAAAACCCGGGCACGTGCACCAATCCGAACATCGCGGCGACGCGGGGCATCCAAGAAGCGGTTAACGCCGGAGGCTACCTCTCCGCGCCCCGCTACACGCTCGACATGACCTTCGAGTGGTCGCCCCCAGGCAAACCCTACACGCTGGGGCTGCAAGTGCAGAACTTGACCAATCAAGTCATCAACATTCCGCTGCTCAACACGTGTTACGGCGCGCCCGTCGTAAGCGGCCAAAACTACGGCAGCGCACCTTGCGCCTATAACACGGCGCCGTACGGGCGTCCGGACACCGTGCTGGGACCTGGTTATCCATACGATCTCTATCCCAACCTGCAGCCGATTCAAGCGCGGCTGTACTATCAGGTGAAATTGTGATGGCGTTTTTCCGCGCATCGATGGCGGCCGCGGCTGCGCTCGTGCTTGCGGCATGCTCGCAGGCGGCAACGGGCCTTCCCGTTCAACAGAGCGTCGATCCCGTCGCGTCGAACACGCTGCAGGTCGCGGTCGGCGTGGCGACCATCTCCAATCAGGGACAATCCAAGCCCGGGCTCAACGTGGTCGAAACGCTGCGTCAAAGCAATGGGCTGTCGGGGACGCTCTACAACATTCCGGCAATTACCGGACCCGCGGGGTTCGCGATCGCAAGCCAAACGATCTCGAGCAGTATCTCGCCGCCGCTGACGGCGCTCGCACGCGCGGATTTCAACACCAACCGCATCACGCAGCAAACCTTCGATACGCAGAATGCGACCGGTTATAACCAGGCGCTGCCGTTTGCAACGACCGGTGCGTTCGGCTACGGGTTCTGTCCGTGCAACTCGAACTCGGCGCCGGTAACCGGACAACCGCAGCTCTTTCACGCGTATTTTCAGCCGCTCGACGCAGTACTTCCGTACGGCGATTTTAAGACCGGGCAGTTTTTGGCCAACCTGCAATACTACGGCGGTCCCCCCGCCTTTCCGAGCCCGTCTCCTGATCAAACCACCGCGGGATTCGTCGGATATTCCACCGGCTTTACCGACTTCGCTGTGGCCCCGGTGACCGGGACGTATCGTTTGGACGTTGCCGTTCCTCCGAACTTTTACGGGCCGAACAGCACGCCCACGCCGCAGCCCAGTCCGAGCCAGTCGCCCGTACCGACGCTCAGCGCAAACGCCAAACTGACGTCGACGGCCGGACTGCCGCCGTTCCCGACGCCGCAATTCGCGAGCGATGCGCGCGGCGGCGGGACGATCGTTCTGAACGTCCCCGCCGGCGTGACCGAAACGCTCGCATTCATCCAAGAAGGCATCGCGGGTTCGCCCGTCTGCAGCGGCGCCATCCTGCAGCCGGTCTTTTATACGTTCTTCGTCAAGGGCGCGGGCGTACACGCCGTCACCGTGCCGGACTCGATCGGTCCGAACGGAGAGCCGACGATCTGCTCGCAGGCACCGTACTTCGTCTATGCCGCCGGTTTCGATTATCCCGCGTACGAGGCAGCGTATCCGCAGAGCGCGTCGCAGACGCCGCAAATAGCCGGTGCGAACGGACAGGCGGACGTGACGACGTCCGATGCATTTGCGGGGACGTACTAAATGCGCGTGCTCCGCTGGCTCTTTCTGGCGCTTCCGCTAACGGCGGTCTTCCTTACCAGCGCGTGCGGCGGTTCGGGCGGGCCGAGCGGTTCGCAACGCACGTACGTGCCCCCGTCGCCGAACGGCGGCGGTGCGCCGCAAACCGTCAACGTCAGCATCACCGTTCCGACGCCCGCTCCATCATCCGGCGCCGGACGCCGTCCTACATCGATCTCGAGCGGCACGCAGTCGGTCGGGATCGTGCTCGCGGCCGTCAACGGCAACGCGATCGCGCCGCAGAATCCGGCGATTATTAACGTCGCGGCGGGATCGCCGAATTGTTCGCTCTCGTCCGGCGCCGACGTTTGCACGGGCTCGGTTACCGGAGCCGACGGTATCGATGCATTCACGGTCACGCTGTACTCGGCAACGAATGGCCACGGCTCGGTCCTTGCGGTGGGTACGGTTCAAGTTCCGGTCAACACGCAAACCGCCTCATTGAACATCTCGGGCGGCGTCGCCCTCAATTTGATCCCGATCATCTCGCAGCTGCAGCTGATCGTATCGCCCGCGCAGCTCGATCCCGGGAAAGCCGCAAACGGCACGATCGTCGTGCAGCCCGTGGATGCAAGCGGCAACGTGGTTTTGGGAGTCACGGGGACCGCAACCGTCACGCTGAGCGGAGGCGGTGATGCCGTCACCTTCGGAAAGCATAAGACGTCGGCGCAGACGGCCTTGTACACGCCGCTCG
>Ga0070740_10006227_pt1 | contig 10584 bp, 12 predicted proteins | sample Coa_R2_FD_67286 | JGI IMG/M metagenome (GOLD analysis project Ga0070740, IMG submission 67286) | Surface soil microbial communities from Centralia Pennsylvania, which are recovering from an underground coalmine fire - Coalmine... | ecosystem: Environmental > Terrestrial > Soil > Unclassified ...
GAAACAAATATCGGCAATCCGGGCGTTGGGTGCTTTGGCGCAGGAGACCCGGCTCGATATCTTTCGCCTGCTGGTGCAGCACGGTCCCGAGGGCTTGGCCGCGGGGGAAATCGCGGCGCGCCTGAGGCTGCCGGCGCCGACCCTGTCGTTTCATCTCAATCAGTTGCGTTTCGCGGGACTGGTGACCTCGCACCGCCGCAGCCGTTCGATCATTTACGCCGCCAATTACCAAACCATGGGCGATCTGCTGGGCTACCTGACGCAGAACTGTTGCGGCGGACGCCCGGAGCTGTGCGCCCCGGTCCTGCCCGCGGCGGCCTGCGGCCCGGGGCAGCTGCTCGCCTCGAAACACAAAAGGAGGGTATCGCCATGAAGCGATTCCACGTGCACGTTCGGGTCGCCGACCTCGATGAGTCGGTGCGTTTTTATTCCGCTTTGTTCGGCCAACGGCCGACACTGATCAAGCCGGACTACGCGAAATGGATGCTTGAAGATCCGCCGGTGAATTTCGCGATTACTTCCGGGGCCGCGCGTCCTGCAATCGACCATCTGGGGCTGCAGGTTGAATCCGACCCGGAGCTGGCAAGTATCGCGCAGCGTCTGCACGCGGCCGGCCAATCGGTCTTAAAGCAGGAGAATGCTACCTGCTGTTATGCGCGCGGCAACAAGGGGTGGGTTGCGGACCCCAACGGCATCTCGTGGGAAACCTTTCACACCTTGGGCGAGAGCGCGGTGTACGGCAACGACATCGCACCGCGAACCGCAGCCAGAGAAGCCTGCTGCGCGCCGCCGGCGTCGGAGCCGGCCGCCTGCTGCGTCGTTTCCAAGGCCTGAAAGGCTGGCGGCAATCCCATGGCTGCCCCATACAACGTACTGTTCTTGTGCACCGGCAACTCGGCCCGCAGCATCATCGCCGAGGCGCTGCTCAACCATCACGGCCAGGGCCGCTTCCGCGCGTTCAGTGCCGGCAGCCATCCCAAGGGTGAGGTGCATCCGCTGGCGCTGCGGGTCCTGCACCAACGCGGACTGTCGACGGCCGGTTTGCGCAGCAAGAGCTGGGAGGAGTTTGCCCGGCCGCGTGCCGTCGCGATGGATTTCATCTTTACCGTGTGCGACAAGGCGGCGGGCGAGGTCTGCCCGGTATGGCCGGGGCGGCCTATGACCGCCCATTGGGGCGTTGAGGATCCGGCTGCGGCAGAGGGCATTGAGATGGAGCGTTTAAGGGCGTTTGAACTTGTGGCGCGCAAGCTGGAATCGCGCATCCGCCTGTTTATCGCGCTGCGGCCCGAACAACTGGATACGATGAGCCTCAAGCGGCAGCTCGATGAGATCGGCCGCACCAAGGACGATGACAAATGAGCACAGCCGACGCCCGCGAAATCCACCTCCGTTCGGCAGGCCCGCTGCCGGTTGAAGCCCCGCCACGGGTCAGGCGGCTTTCCTTTCTCGACCGCTTCCTGACGCTGTGGATTTTTCTCGCCATGGCGCTCGGAGTTGCGTTGGGCTACCTGGTCCCGGATACCAAGGCGCTAATCGACCGCTTGAGCGTGGGTACGACTTCGCTTCCGATCGCGGCGGGACTGATCCTGATGATGTATCCGCCGCTGGCCAAGGTGAACTACGACGAACTGGGCGAGGTCTTCCGCAACTGGCGGATACTTGGTCTTTCGCTGGTGCAGAACTGGATCATCGGGCCGCTGCTCATGTTCGGCCTGGCCGTGCTCTTCCTGCGCGACCATCCCGGTTACATGGTCGGGCTGATCCTGATCGGGCTGGCGCGCTGCATCGCGATGGTGATCGTGTGGAACGACCTGGCGGAGGGCGACGCGGAATATTGCGCCGGTCTGGTCGCGTTCAATTCCATCTTCCAGGTGCTGTTCTACTCCCTTTATGCGTTTGTGTTCGTCACCGCGGTGCCGCGCTGGCTTGGGCTGGAGGGCGCCGTCGTGCACGTGACCATCGCGGAGATTGCCAAAAGCGTCGGCATCTATCTGGGCGTGCCGTTTGCCGCCGGCTTGCTGACGTGGATGAGTCTGACCCGAGTGCGCGGCAAGCAGTGGTATCGCGAGCGTTTCATTCCCAAGATCAGCCCGATTACGCTGTTCGCGCTGCTGTTCACGATTGTGGTGATGTTCTCGCTCAAGGGCGGAGCAATCGTGCAGCTTCCGCTGGACGTGGTGCGGGTCGCCATTCCGCTGCTGGTCTACTTCGCGATCATGTTCGCGATATCCTTTGCGATGAGTTATAAGGTCGGCGCGAACTACGCCCAGTCCGCGACCCTCTCCTTCACCGCCGCCTCCAACAACTTTGAGCTGGCGATCGCCGTGGCGGTGGCGACCTTCGGCTTGAACAGCGGCGAAGCGTTCGCGGCCGTAATCGGCCCGCTGGTCGAGGTCCCGGTCCTGATCAGCCTGGTCAATGTCGCCCTGTGGATCCGCGGCCGATACTTCCCGCAGTCGCCGGAAAGCATCGCGGCGGTGGAATGCTGCGGTACGGCCCGAACTCAACCCCGGTGACGGTCCCTGCGGGGTGCCCGGTCCCACTGAAGGCGCGCGCCGCGCTACAATGGCCCGGCGATGGCGCAGGCTAAGAAGGCACAAAGCGACGGCTACGAGCTGGTAGCCGACAACCGCAAGGCGCGGCACGACTTCTTTATCGAAGAGGCGCTGGAGGCCGGGATGGTGCTGACCGGCACCGAGGTCAAGGCGCTGCGCGCCCACAAGGTCAACCTGCGCGACAGTTACGCGCGGATCAAGGGCGGCGAGGCGTTTTTGGTCGGCGTGCATATCGGCGCCTATGCCCCGGCCGGCCAGTTCAGCCATGCCGAAACCCGCCAGCGCAAGCTGCTGATGCATCGCAAGGAGATCGAGCGTCTGTGGGGCAAGGTGCGCGAGCGCGGCTATTCGCTGGTACCGCTGAAGATCTATTTCAAGGACGGGCGCGCCAAGGTGGAAATCGCCCTGGCGCGCGGCAAGCACGCCTACGACAAGCGCGAAGCGATCGCGCGCAAGGACACGCGGCGGGAGATCGAGCGGGTGATGAAGGGGCGGGGCCGATAGTTATCGCAGACAGCCCGATTGCGGTGTCCCCACCGGTGCCCGCCGCGCACCATACCAAAACGTCGAATCCTCTTTACCTTTGCGGTGGGCAAGCCGGCTGGTTGGCGGTCGCCGCCCGGAGAAGTTGTGGAAGATCGCAGGCGGGCGCGGCTGGCGAGACGGCATGCAAATCGCTACCTATAAGTGCGCCGGCCCATGACGGGCCAGGCGAGCAAGAAGGAGACCATTTAATGAAACGCATCCTGGCAGTTCTGGCGGCGACGGCGTTGGCTGCCTCTGTGGCGACGCCGATGATGGCTGCGGACAGCTCCACCACGGCGAGCGGAGGCGCGGCGGCCACCACCAGCGCACCCCCCTCGTCCGCCAAAAGCGCCGATACCGGCGCCGCTGCCACCACCTCGCAGAGCAAGGCCAAGACCACCCGTCATCATCATCGCAAGAAGAAGCATCGCATGCTGCACCATGCGCGCAGCATGGACAAGGGCGCCAGCCCGGCGACGGAGAGCCCAGCTCCGGCGACGACCAACTGACCTGCCCGCTCGCAACAGGTCGCACTCCGCCTCCGCCGGGTTTCAGGAATCGGGCGGAGGCGGAATTGCTTTGGCTGCTTGTTTTTGACCCATTCGCTTCACGTCGGCGCTTTCTTGCCGACAAAATTTCCTGCTACGATTACTGCAGCTTTGGTTGGGTTTCCGGCCGGGGCGCAATGTGTCGAAACGCCGGTTTTTTCACCTGTTGGTCGCAGCGGTGGTCGCGGTTGTGCTGGCAGTGCCGCCGGCCCTTTGGGCAAGCGCGGCAGAGAGCATCCCTTCGGACAACGAAGAAGTATGCGATCCTATTGCCGACTATTTCCTGGGGATGGAGGACTATCCTGAAGCTATCCGGCGCCATCGCCTGGTGCTGACCCGCAACCCGGGCAACGCCCTGGCCCATTACCATCTGGGCTTTGCCTACGGGATGGTCGGACGGCATGACCAGGAACTGCGCCAATATCGCGACGCGGTGAATTTGGGCCTGAGCGACTGGGCCCTGTTTCTCAACCTGGGCCTGCTGTACCTGGAGAACCAGCAACTGGCGGAGGCCACCGACGTGCTGCGCCTGGCCACGTTGCTGGGCCCCGATCGGGCCGAAACCCATTTCAACCTGGGGCTGGTTTATGAACGGCGCGGGATGCTGGGGCCGGCCGAGCAGGAAATCCTGCTTTCACTGCGCTTGGACGGCGACCAGCCCGATGCGCTAAATACCCTGGGTGTGATTTACGCGGAGGAAGGCCGTTTCGCGCGGGCGCGCGAGCAATGGACCGACCTGTTGCGTATACGGCCGGCGTATGGACCGGCGCGCGCCAATCTCACCATTTTGGATCGCGCCGAGCGCGGACAGGTGAGTGCCAGCTTCGCGCACACTCACTAGCGGGGTGGAGAAAGGGGAAGGGCCGATGGACCTTACCACGAAACCCGGACTCAACGCCCTGCATAAAGACTGGCTGCCTTCCTTAATCGTCTCTGGGGCGCGCAGGGACAGGAGAGAGCAACTGAGCTGCGAAAGAGCTTTCTCAGCAGCCTGCTGCTAGGCGGGGCGGCTTGGGAACAATGCCATCAGGAGGCGGGCACGTGGGGCGGAGGACGTTGGTGTGGTTGATCTTATTGGTGGGAGCGGTGCTGATGAGCCTGGTGCCGGATCAGGCCTGGGCCTCGCGCGGCCGTCATTATCATCGCCGGCATCATGTGGTAGTCGCCGACACCGGCGGCGGAGGGGCGGCGTTGCGTGGCGCCCTGGTCGAGGACGCCGACACCGGACGCGTACTTTACGCCTACAACGCCGACATGCCCTGGCCGCCGGCCTCGATGGCCAAGATGATGATGCTGCTGGTGGCCGAGGACCAGATCCGGGCCGGGCGGGTGCATCTGAACGACCCGGTGGTGATTTCGGCCAACGCCGCCCACACCGGCGGCACCCGTCTGGGCCTGCATACGGGCGACGTTTATCCGTTGGGCGAGTTGATGAAGGCGGCGCTGATCAGGTCGGCCAACGACGCCGCGGTGGCAGTGGCCGAGAAGATCGGCGGGTCAACTGCAGGATGCGTGGCGCTGATGAATCAAAAGGCGCGCAGCCTGGACCTGCGCAACACTCACTACAACACGGTCGACGGTCTGCCGCCCAGCGCCGGTCATGACGTGGACGTCACCGATGCCTATGATCTGGCCACGGTGGCGCGCGCCATCATCCACAGCACCAACCTGCTGCAATGGTCCAGTCAGGAATCCTGCCCCTTCGACAACGGCGTCAAGATGCTGCACAACACCAACCATCTGATCGGCCACTTCGAGGGTTGCGACGGCATCAAGACCGGCTTCACCTATCATGCCGGTTTCAACCTGACGGCGACCGCCAAACGCGGCGACCTGCGCCTGATCGCGGTGGTGCTGGGCGCGCCCTCCAACCCAGGCCGGTTTCGCCAGGCGGCGCGGCTTTTGGAGTGGGGCTTCGACAATTTTACCGCGCTGACGCTGGCCCGCCGGGGAGAGACGCTGCCGGTGCGCGTCCAGATTGCGTCGGGCGCCGTGATTCAGCCGGTGGCCGCCGAGGACGTAAAAGTGGTCGTCCCCAAGCGGGATGTTTCGGAAATCAAAATCCAGTACGATATCCCCTCGGCATTCAACGGACCGCTACTGGTAGGAAGCCCGCTGGGACTGGTCAACGTCAGCGTCGGCGGCCGGGTGCTGACCCGGGTGGGGGCGCTCAGCCCGGTGTCGGTGGGCAGCGCCGGCCAATTGCAGGGCACCAGCGTGGTGCAGGACAGCAGCGGCGCGCAAGGAGTGGCGGTCGCGACGCATAATTCGGCCGAGTGAGGGACTGACATGAGACAAGCATCGCGGCAGCGCAACCGGCGCAACCGGCGCCTGGCGCTCAAGCGCCGCTCCAATCCGGTTCAGGTCAAGGCGCGCAAACGGCGTCTGCGCCGCACGCGCCAGCGCGCATGAAACCCGTCCTGCTGCGCCCGAAGACGGCCGCGATGTGCCCGGCACGGTGACGACTTTTGAACACCGCGTCGGTTATCGCTGTCATCCCGGCGCGTTACGCATCCACCCGCCTGCCGGGCAAGCCGCTGCGCGAGATCGACGGCGTGCCGATGGTGGTGCGGGTGTGGCGCAGCGTCAGTGCGGCCGGGGGAATTGCGCGCGTAATCGTGGCGACCGACGATGAGCGGATTGCCGCCGTCGTGCGCCAGGCCGGTGGCGAGGCGATGCTCACCTCCGACCAGCATCAGAGCGGCACCGATCGCGTCGCCGAAGTGGCCCGCCGCGCCCGCGCTGCGCTCTACGTCAATGTCCAGGGCGATCTGCCGTTTATCGCCGCTGCGGACCTGGACGCACTGGTCGCGCCGATGCTGGCCGACCGGCGGCTGGCGATGGCCACGCTGGCCACGCCGATCACTGACGACCATGAATGGGGCAACCCGAATGTGGTAAAAGTGGTATGTGACGGGCACGGCGACGCGCTCTACTTCTCGCGTGCTTCCATCCCCCATGCGCGCGCCGGGGGCCGGCCCGCGCAGGCGCTGCGGCATATCGGAGTGTATGCGTACCGGCGCGCCTTTCTGTTGCGCTTCGCGGCGATGCCCCTGGGGATGCTCGAAAAGGTCGAGATGCTGGAGCAGTTGCGCGCGCTGGAAAATGGGTATCGGATCAGGGTGGTTAAATCCGCGGCGCCTTCGCCCGAGGTCGATACCGCTGAGGATCTGGCTGCGGCCGAGCGCTTTGCGCGCCAAATGGTAAGCTGGGAGACCACGCGTGGATAAACACAGCAAGACCAAATTCATCTTCGTCACCGGCGGCGTGGTTTCTTCGCTCGGCAAGGGCCTGGCGGCGGCCTCGCTGGGCGCGCTGCTCGAAGCGCGCGGGCTGAAAGTTACCTTCCTCAAGATGGATCCCTACATCAACGTCGACCCCGGCACGATGAGCCCGCTGCAGCATGGCGAGGTGTTTGTCACTGACGACGGCGCCGAGACCGACCTCGACCTGGGCCATTACGAGCGCTTCGTCGAGACCAAGATGAGCCGGCGCAACAACTGCACCACCGGCCAGATCTACGACACTGTCATCCAAAAGGAGCGCCACGGCGACTACCTGGGCGGCACGGTGCAGGTCATCCCCCATATCACTGACGAGATCAAGCGGCGCATCAACGAGGCCGCGCTCGACTCCGACATCATCATCGTGGAGATCGGCGGGACGGTGGGCGATATCGAAAGTCTGCCCTTCCTGGAAGCGATTCGTCAGTTTCGCTGGGACCGCGGGCGCGACAACGTGCTCTACATCCATCTGACCCTGGTGCCGTACATCCCGGCAGCCGGCGAACTCAAGACCAAGCCCACGCAGCACAGCGTCAAGGAGCTGACCGGGATGGGGATTCAACCCGACATCCTGGTCTGCCGCAGCGATCGCGCGATCGAAAAGAAGGTCAAGGCCAAGATCGCGCATTTCTGCAACGTCGAGGAAGATTGCGTAATCGCGGCCCGCGACGTCGAGACCATTTACGAAGTGCCGCTGGTGTTCCACGACGAGGGGCTGGATCAGCGCGTGGTCGACAAGCTCAACATCTGGACCGGCGCACCCAACCTGGGCAAATGGCGGCGCATCGTCAAGACCGCGCAGGACCCCAGGCTGTCGGCGACCATCGCAGTGGTCGGCAAGTACGTCAACCTGGTCGATTCCTACAAGAGCCTGCACGAGGCGATTGCGCACGGCGGGGTGGCCAACGACGCGCGCGTCAATATCGATTACATCGACGCCGAGGAACTGGAGAAGGGCGACCCAGCGGCGCGGCTTAAGCATGCCGATGGCATCATCATTCCGGGCGGCTTCGGCGACCGCGGCATCGAGGGCAAAATTCGCGCGGTGCGCTGCGCGCGCGAGGGCGGAATCCCGATCCTCGGCATCTGCCTGGGTCTGCAGGTGATGGTGATCGAGTTCGCGCGCAACGTGCTGGGCCTGAAGCGGGCCAATTCGCAGGAATTCGACGAGAGCACGCCCGACCCGGTAATCCACATGATGGAATCGCAGCAGGGCGTGACACAGTTGGGCGGCACGATGCGGTTGGGGTCGTATCCCTGCCAACTGCGCGCGGGTTCGTTGGCAGCGCGCTTGTATCGCAAGATGCGCATCAACGAACGCCATCGTCATCGCTACGAGGTCAACAACGACTACCGCCAGCGGCTGCACGACGCCGGGCTGATGGCGACCGGCACCTCGCCCGACGACAGCCTGGTGGAAATCATGGAGCTGCGCGGCCACAAGTGGTTTTTGGGCTGTCAGTTCCATCCCGAACTGCGCTCGCGTCCGCTGGATTGCCATCCGCTGTTTCGCGGTTTGATCCAGGCGGCGCTGGCGCGCCGGGCCGAAGTTGCCCCGGCCCGCTCCAAAGTCCGCCAGTTGAGGTCGGCCTCGTGAGCCCAGCCCGCTTTGCCGTGGGGGAGGTGCATTTCGGGGGACCGCGAATGGTGCTGATTGCCGGTCCGTGCGTCATCGAAAGCGCCGACGCCTGCCTGCGCCATGCGCAGCGCCTGGCGGCGATCGCGCATCGGGCGGGGATTCCCCTGCTGTACAAGTCCTCCTTCGACAAGGCCAATCGCACCAGCCACAACTCCTTTCGCGGACCGGGACTGGATGCCGGTCTGCGTATCCTGGAGCGGGTCAAGGCCGCCACTGGGCTGCCGGTGCTGACCGACGTGCATGAGCCGGCGCAGGTTGCGGCCTGCGCGCAAGTGGTCGATGTCCTTCAGATCCCGGCCCTGCTTTCGCGTCAGACCGATCTGGTCCAGGCGGCGGCGAAAAGCGGTCGCGCGGTCAATCTCAAGAAGGGTCAGTTTCTGGCCCCGTGGGACATGCGCGCCGTGATCGGTAAGGTCGAGGCCGCTGGCAATCGCCGGATTCTGGTCACCGAACGGGGTTTTTCTTTCGGCTACAACAACCTGGTCAGCGACCTGCGCTCGCTGGTGATTATGCGCGAGTACGGCTATCCGGTCGTGTACGACGCGACCCATTCGGTGCAGTTGCCCGGCGCCGGTGGCGAACGTTCCGGGGGTCAGCGCCAGTTCGTCGAGCCGCTGGCGCGCGCCGCACTGGCGGCGGGCATCGACGCGATTTTCATGGAAGTCCACGAGGATCCCGACCGCGCGCTGAGCGACGGCCCCAATTCCTATCCATTGGATAAGCTGCCCGGATTGCTTGACCGCTTGCGGCGAATCGACGATTTGCTGCGTGAGCAGGGCGTGCCGGAATAACGCCCTAGTTTACCGCTGCCCACACCTGCTGATAGCCTTAAACTAATGAGTCCGCGTCGGATCGCCAAAGCTCTGGCGGGGGTCGGTATTGCCGCGCTGGTGGTAATCGTGGCGGCGGCGGTGGTGATCATCAAGGGCCGTGAACGCGAGCGCAAACTGCTCGCTGAAAGTATCAGCGTGGAACCGGGCTCGCTGTTGCATGCGCGCCACTTTCATTGGACGCAGATGAAGGGGGACAAGGAACAATGGGAGTTGACCGCCAGCGAAGCCAACTATGGCGAAGACCGCTCCTCGCTTACACTTAAGGACAGCAAGCTTACGATGGTTTTGGATGACGGCAAGCCGGTGTTGGCGCGGGCTCAGCGCGTGGCGCTCAAACTCAACGGCAACCACGTCAACCGCGCCGAGTTCAGCGGCGGCCTGGTGCTCCATTACGGCGACATCAAGGTCACCACTGAATCGGGAACCTTTCTGCCCGACAGCGACCTGCTGGAGGCGCACGGCCGGGTTGAGATTGCCGGCGACGGATTTAGAATCGCCGGCGTGGACCTCGAAGCCAGACCGCGGGCGCGAACTTTCACCCTTAAGCATCAGGTGGTGACCGATTTAACTCCAGGAGCGGCACGTGCAGCCTCCAAACATTCCTGATCGCGATGCGTACAGCCGCCGCTTTGCGCGGGCGCTGTGGGCGGGATGTGCAAGCCTGGTCCTGATTGCTGTGGGCGCCCTCCCAGCATCGGCGCAGCCGTCACCGGCCGCAGTAGCGCCTCGGACGCCCGCGCCCGGCGTATCAAAGCCGGCGCCGGTAAAAAAGGCCGCTGCGTCAACGCCCGCCCGCGACGCCAAGGCCGAGGGCGACCAGACTCCGTTCGGGATGATGAAGTTTTCGGCCGACAGCGGACCGATCCAGATTAAGGCCGACTCTCTCAACCTCGACTATAAGAACAACACGGTCGAGTTCACCGGCACCGTGCATGCGATACAAAGCGGCACCACGCTGACCAGCAAGGCGCTGAAGGTGATCTACGGGCAGAAATTCGGCGACATCAAGCAGGTCATCGCGCTGGGCGACGTCAAGCTGTCACAGGGCGGGCGCTGGGCGACCGGTCAGCGCGCGGTGCTCGACGAGGTCAAGCATACGGTGGAGATGACCGGCCAGCCGGTGATTCACGACGGTCCGGATTCGGTGGCCGGCCGGCGCATTATCATATATCTTGATAGTGAAAAAAGTGTCGTTGAGGA
>Ga0070740_10006228_pt1 | contig 10584 bp, 8 predicted proteins | sample Coa_R2_FD_67286 | JGI IMG/M metagenome (GOLD analysis project Ga0070740, IMG submission 67286) | Surface soil microbial communities from Centralia Pennsylvania, which are recovering from an underground coalmine fire - Coalmine... | ecosystem: Environmental > Terrestrial > Soil > Unclassified ...
GGCAAATCCACATACACATCCCGGCTGCGGGTCCCAATCACCCGGAAACCGGCGCGTCGCAACTGGTCGCGCAATTCCTCCGCCAGCAGGAGTGTGTAGGTCTTTTCGTTGTGCCAGTAGAAATGCCAGACGCGATTGCCGGTATCCCTGCCGCCGTGGCCGGGGTCCAGGCAAATGGTTCGGATTCTGTCATAATCCACGTAGCGCGAGGGAAACAACAGCGGTTCCACCGCCGAATTCAGATCGAATTGCGCGATAAGAAAGCGGCCGTGATCATTGGCCACCGGGAAGGACAGCCGGATGTTCACGCCGTTGACGGTTGCGTCCGCCGAGTCGGCATTGAAAATCAGCCGCGCATTTTTGCCCGCCAGCACTATCTGCCCGCGCGTTTGCGACACGACATGCAGGGCGTTGTCGCGCGCCCAGCCTGTGAGTGCCACGTAATCGTGGCCGTTGATAGTGGCGGCGGGCAAAGTTGCAGCACTCGCGGCCAGAAGCAAAATCGTCCATGCCAGGAAAATTTTCATGGAATGGCAACTTGCCCGCCGACGGCGACGGTTTCAAACGAAAAGTTTCCGCGGCGAAAATTTTCGGAAACCGTTTCGGCGCGGTGAAGGAAGTGAACGATCCGTTCTTGCTTTCTGTCGCCAAACGTCTTTAATTCACCGCCTGCTTTTGCAATGAACATTCACGAATACCAGGCCAAACAATTGCTGGCCCGCTATGGCGTCGCTGTCCCTCTGGAAATTCCCGTTCAATCCCTTGCCGAGGCCCGCGCCGCCGCCGAAAAAATCATCGCCGCCGGCAGCGCCTCCATCGTCGTCAAGGCCCAAATCCATGCCGGCGGCCGGGGCAAAGGCGTTTTCAAATCCGGTTTCCAGGGGGGCGTCAAAGTTGCTTCGTCGGTGGAGGAAGCGGTTTCCTTTGCCGAAAAAATGCTGGGGCAGATTCTGGTGACCCGGCAAACCGGCCCGGAAGGGCGCCAGGTGCAGCGGCTGCTGATTTCCGAAGGCGCAAAGATCAAAAAGGAATTTTATCTGGCTGTGCTGCTGGATCGCGCCCTTTCGCGCCCGCTCATCATGGCCAGCACCGAGGGCGGCATGGATATTGAAGACGTTGCCGCGCGGACGCCGGAGAAAATTTTCAAGGAATGGATTGATCCGGCGGTGGGCCTCATGCCGTTTCAGGCGCGCAAAATGGCTGCGGCGCTTGGACTCAAAGGCGATTTGTTCAACGCCGCGGTGAAATTGATAACCGGCGTTTTCAACACCTGGTGGGAATGCGAGGCTTCGCTGGTGGAATTAAACCCCCTCGCCGTCATTGAATCGCCCGCCGGGGCGGCCCGCCGGCCGCCGCCGGGCGCTCCGGCCGAAACGCTGATGGCGCTCGACGCAAAAATTTCGTTGGACGACAACGCGCTGTATCGCCACCCGGACATTCAGGAAATGCGCGATCTGAACGAAGAAGCGCCGCTGGAAATCGAAGCGAGCAAATTCAATCTCAATTACATCAAACTCGACGGCACCATTGCCTGCCTGGTCAACGGCGCCGGTCTGGCGATGGCCACGATGGACATCATCCAACATTACGGCGGCCAACCGGCGAACTTCCTGGATGTGGGCGGCGGGGCCAGCCGGGAACAGGTCACCGCCGCCTTCAAGATCATTTTGAGTGACCCGAACGTCAAAGGCATCCTCGTCAACATTTTCGGCGGCATCATGGATTGCAACGTCATCGCCACCGGCATCGTCGCGGCGGTGAAGGAAACGCATTTGAACCTTCCGCTTGTTGTGCGGCTGGAAGGCAACAACGTCGCCGCCGGCAAACAAACACTGGCCGAATCCGGCGTGAGCATTATCACCGCCGATTCCATGGCTGACGCCGCGCGGAAAGTCGTCGCAGCGGTCGGCAAATAAATTTTCGCCATGTCCATTCTCGTCCAACCCAACACCAAGGTTCTTATCCAGGGCATCACCGGCAGTTTCGGTGCCCGGCACGCACAACTCTCGATTGATTACGGCACGCAGGTTGTTGCCGGCGTTACGCCCGGCAAGGGCGGGCAGGTCTTCGAGCACGGCGGCAAACGTGTGCCCGTTTTCGACACGGTGGCCGAGGCGGTGAAACAGACCGGCGCGACGGCCAGCGCCATTTTTGTTCCCGCGCCCTTCGCCGCCGACGCCATTCTCGAAGGAGTGGATGCCGGATTGGACGTGGTCGTCTGCATCACCGAGGGCATTCCCGTGCGCGACATGATTCGCGTGAAACGCGCGATGGAGGGTAACACCCAAACGCGACTCATCGGACCGAACTGTCCGGGCATCGTCACCCCCGGCGAAGGCAAAGATTCGCATGGCGGCTGCCGCATTGGCATTGCGCCCGGGTACATTCACAAAAAAGGTCACGTCGGCGTCGTCTCGCGCAGCGGCACGTTGACTTACGAAGCGGTCTGGCAATTGACCTCGCGCGGCGTCGGGCAAAGCACCTGCGTGGGCATTGGCGGCGATCCGGTGCCGGGATTGTCTCACCTCGACGTCGTCAAATTGTTCAACGACGACCCGGATACCCATGGCATCATCCTCATCGGCGAGATTGGCGGTTCAGCGGAAGAAGAAGCCGCCGAGTGGATTAAACGGCATTGCCAAAAGCCCGTGGCCGGATTCATCGCCGGCGCCACGGCGCCGCCGGGCCGTCGGATGGGGCACGCCGGGGCTATCGTCAACGGCGGCAAAGGCACGGCCGCCGCCAAAATCGCGGCCTTCCGCGAGGCCGGCATCGGCGTGGCGCCCACGCCCAGTGAAATTGCCGATACGCTGTTGAAAATGATGTGAGGGAACCGCCGCTTCGCCCGCCGTCAAGGCGAGAGAAACGCAAACGCCGGCAGATTCCGCAGGACGGCGAAAATCACGGCCAGCGCCAGCAACCACCACAAACTTTTGGTCGGCAGGAAAGGACCGACTGCATGTCCCTTCCGTTTTTTCAACCCCCACCACACGCCGCGCACCGCTGCCACGGGCAGCAGCAGGACCAGGAGCGCATTGTCCCGTAAAGCCGTCCGGATTCGCCCATGCAACAGCGCATACGCCGCCCGTGTGCCGCCGCACGTGGGGCAATTCAAACCGGTTACTTCGTGAAAGGCGCACTCGGGATAAAACCGGTGCGTGCTGGGATTGAACAGAAACAACACCCCGCCGCCGCTCAACAGCGCCAGCCCGATTGCCACCCCTGCCGCAACACGGGGCCACCGCAACGGCTGTCTGATTTTCGGGGGTATGGCTGGTGACTCGGTGTGCATCCATTCCTTTCACTTAATTTTTAGAATGTTTGGAAGCGCCACTGGATGGCCGGCGGATGAAACGCCAGGCTCCAGACCAACATTCCCAGGCTGACCAGGAGGCTGACAATGGAAAGCACCAGACCGGCGATGGCCAGGCCGCGTCCCTCGTACAGCTCGGAACGTTGATTGATTTGCGACAGCCCAATGAGCGAAAAGATCAACCCCAGCAGATTGAACGGGGGGAAGCCGCAACAGCAAACCCACGCCAGGAGACTGCAGACCAGCCCGGCGATGGCATACGGATTGACACGGGGCGGCGCCGGCGGCGGCGCAATGGTCGGCGGCGCGGCGCCGGCAAAACAGTCGGCAAATTCCGGCAACAAACCGACAAACGTCCAATCCTTGCCGCCCTCGGTCAAGACCGGCGTGCGGCTTTCCACACGGCTTTCGGCGATCCATCGCCGGATTTGTTCAGCGGCAACCGGGCCGTAAGGCCGTCCGTCCGCTCCGATAATTTTGTACGTTGTGCTCATAGTTCATCGCCGGTTTCTGCGGCGCGGCCCACATCGGCGCACACGCCGCGTTTGGCTTCCGCCACGAAGTCTAACAAAACTTTCGCCGCCCCGCTGCGGAAATGTTCGCGCGCTTCGGTCAGCGCCAGCGTCAGATTTTTTCCGCCGCGGAACAGAAAACGGTAAAGCCGTTTCAATGCCAGCCGTTCTTCGGCGGAGACATTGGCGCGGCGCAGCCCCACCACATTCAGTCCGCACATTTCATTTTCCCGGAGCGCCACGCAAAAAGGGGGCAAATCCCGGCTGATAGCCGAGCCGCCCTGCATCATGGCCAGCGTGCCCACGCGACAGAATTGGTGCACCAGACAGTTGCCGGAAATAAACGCGCGGTCCTGCACCGCCACGTGTCCGGCCAGCAGCGCCCCGCCGGCCACAATCACGTCGTTACCGATGACGCAATTGTGTGCCACGTGCGCGTGCTGCATGAAATAATTGCGCGAGCCGATCACGGTATCGCTCTCCGGGGTGGTGGCACGGTGCACCGTGACGTGCTCGCGGAACACGTTGCCTTCGCCGATGCGCAGGCCGGTGGGCGCGCCGCGGTATTTCAAATCCTGCGGCGCGTCGCCAATCACGCAGCCGGCGTGGAAACGGTTTTGGGCGCCGATGATAGCCCGCCCGGTCAGATAAACGTGCGGCCCCACAATACAGCCCGCGCCCAGTTCGACGCCTTCATCAATGACCGCGAACGGCCCGACCTGCACCGTGGCGTCCAGTTTTGCCTGGGGATGGACAATGGCCGTCGGATGAATCATTTGCCGGCACAGGTTCGCAAATCAGCCGGGCCGTTTCAACTGCCGTTGCATACGGCCGGTCCAAAACAAACGTGAAATATCAATCGTTTTCAGCGATTGAGGTTCGCCTCACACCGATTGGAGTTCAAAACACTACCGGCACGCCTTCTTCGAGAATTTTCACCCGCGGGGTCAGACGCTCGCGCGCGGCGATTTCCCGCAGCCAGCGCGGCGGTTCATCCAGCGACTCAAACGACAATTTGAAGGTCCCGTAGTGCATCGGGATCAGCATCCTGGCGCGCAAATCCTTGAATGCCTGCACGGCCTCGTCCGGGCCCATGTGCACGTGACGGAAACTTTCCGGATGATACGCTCCGATGGGCAAGAGGGCCAGTTCCGGCGCCAATCGCGCGCCGATTTCCTTGAATCCGTCGAAATACGCGCTGTCGCCGGCGTGATAAATGGTCCGGCCCTGATGCTCCAGCACAAAGCCGCCGTAGCCCCGGTGGTGGTCGCGCAACGTCCGCGCGCCCCAATGTTTGCTGGGGGTGAACGTCACCCGCCAATCACGATGCGAAAAACTCTCCCACCAATCCAACTCGACGATGCGCGTGAAACCCAGATTGCGCGCCAGGTCGCCCACCCCGCGCGGCATCACGCCAATTTTCGGCTCCGGCAGTTTCCGCAGCGTCGGCTTGTGGAAATGATCGAAGTGCGCATGAGTCAGCAGCACCAGATCAATCGGCGGCAGATCGCGCAATTTCAAGCCGGCGCGCTTGAGGCGCTTGAGCAAAAACAGCCAATTGGCAAAATTCGGATCAATCAGCACGTTCAAATCCGTAAACTGGATGAGGAATGACGCGTGACCAATCCAGGTGAGCGCCACCTGCCGACGTTTGAGCGGAGGGAAAACCGGACACCGCGATTGGCCCGTTCGCGGCGTGAGCCACGCCTTCCAGACCAGCTCCCGGAAAAACGTGCGCGGGTTGAAATGCTTCGACGGCGTCAAATCCTTGAACGAGCGCGGCAATCGCCGGCGCGGAGGGACGGGACGTTGTGGAACCGGCTTCGTCATGCGACGGCTGAAATTTAACCCCAAACTGTTGCCGGAGTGAAATGGAAAATCCGCGAGCCGGGGAGCGCGGGCAGCTCGCACGCGAGTGCCGGTTTTTCCTTCACGCGGGCGGCCGTCCGCATGCCGGAGGATGCACACCAATTGTTTGGGTATTTCACCGAATTTTTCGATTGGCTTCCCGTCGCCCGCAAGCGATGTCGTGTGGGCGATATGTTCAGGCGTGTTGACAGGCATTTGCGGCTTGCCAGTCGCCGGCGGCCCGGCGCACATTAGCGCCAACCAAGCCATTCCGTCGGTTGAACACTAAAATTATGGAACCGATTGTTGTGCTCGTCGTCCTGGTGGTTCTCGGACTCCCCCTGGCACTCGCCGTTTGGCTCATCACCTGCACCGTCAGCGCCCGGAATCGCATTGAGGAACTGTCCCGCCGGGTCGGTTCGCTCGAACTGGAAATTTTACAATTGAAAGGCAGGTCTGAACCCACGGTGCCGCGGAAACCCGCGCCGGCGTCGGCGACCGAACCTGAAATTGTTCCACCACGGCCCGCCGAATCTCCGAGACCCGTCGTTGCTTCGACGCCGGCTGTTCCCGCAGAACCTCCGCGCGTGACACCGCCGCCACCGGGGAAGCCAGCGTGTCTCCCGCCAGTTCCGCCCTTCCGTCCTCTGGCGCTGCCTGAACCGAAGATCAATTGGGAACAATTCATGGGCGTTAAAGGCTTTGCCTGGCTTGGCGGCTTTGCGCTGTTCCTCGGTGTGGCATTCTTCGTCAAATACTCGTTCGACAACAACCTCGTTTCGCCCGAACTCCGCGTGGCCATCGGTTTTCTCGCCGGTCTCGGCCTGCTTGCCGGAGGCGTGGTGATGTCGCGGAAAAATTTCCCGGCCCTCTCGCAGACACTTTGTGCCACCGGCGTTGTGATTCTCTACGCCGTCACCTTTGCCTGCCGCTCGATTTATCACTTTGAATTTTTCGGGCCGGTTCCGACGTTCCTGCTGACGGCGCTCATCACCACGGCCGCCTTTCTGCTCGCCGTGCGGCTCGAGGCGCTGGTCGTCGCCATCCTCGGCATGTTGGGCGGCTTCCTCACGCCGGTCCTGCTTTCCACCGGCCAGGACAATCCGCTCGGCCTGTTCGGCTACATCGCGATTCTCGATGCCGGGCTGATTTTCGTCGCGCTCAACAAACGCTGGCACTTCCTCACTGCGCTCGCCGCATTCGGCACGGGCATCCTGCAAATCGCCTGGGCGGGAAAATTCTTCGAGCCGGAAAAATATTTCCTGGGAAACAAAATCTTCGTCGCGTTTGCCGTCCTGCTGGGCTTCAATCTGCTTTATCTCGCCGCCAACTGGCTGGCCCGGCGCCGGCAGCTCGCAAACGGCTGGTTGGCCGGCGGCAGCCTCGGTCTGGCCGCCGTCGCCTTCGGATTCACCCTGTTCTTTTTCGCTTTTCCGCCGCTCGCGCACCGGCCGATCCTTCTGTTCAGCTTTGTGTTCCTGGTTGACCTCGGCGTGGCCGCGCTGGGGTGGTTGAATGAAAAGGTTTCGGCGGCGCAACCCGTCGCCGGCTTCGCCGTGTTTGCCTTACTGGCGTTCTGGACGGTCCGGCATCTCACCGGCGATTTGCTGAACCCGGCGCTGGCGTTTTACCTTTTATTCGCCGTGTTCCACACCGCGCTGCCCGCCTGGCGGCAGCGCCGGCCAAGCGTCACTTCCGCGACGGAAGCGCAGATGAACCATTTCTTCCCGCCACTGGCGCTGCTGCTGGTGCTGGTGCCCATTTTCAAACTGCCGGAGCTCTCGTTTCTCGTCTGGCCGTTTGTTCTGCTGGTGGACTTGCTCGCCATCGTGCTGGCGGTCATGACGGCGACGCTCCTGCCGGTGTTGGCGGTATTGCTGCTGACGTTCGCGGCGACCGGCGTACTGATTTTCAAAATCCCCGCCGACCTCACCGGATTGCCAACCTCCTTCTTTCTGCTCGGCGCGTTTGCGGTGTTTTTTGTGCTGGCCGGCGTTTGGCTGGCGCGGAGATTCAAGCCGGACGCCTTTAGATCCGGTTTGAACCTGGGCGGCAATCTCGGAACACCGGAATCCATGGCGGCGCTGCTGCCCGCGAGTTCGGCCGTTCTGCCTTTCCTGCTGCTCATCATGGCCACGCTGCGGCTGCCGCTCGCCAATCCATCGCCTGTCTTTGATCTGGCGCTGCTGCTCGTCGTGATGCTGCTGGGCCTGGCGAGAATTTTTTCCTTCGACTGGATGCCGCTCGTTGGACTTATCAGCGCGTTCGCCGTCGAATGCGCCTGGCATTTCAGACATTTCGATCCCACCGACCCCAATCTGATTTCGCCGGGGCTGCTGCTGGGCTGGTATCTGATTTTCTTCGCGTCGTTTGCAGCGTTTCCGTTCCTTTTCCTGAAGAAATTCGCGGACAAACCGTTTCCCTGGGCCGCCGCCGCACTCGCCGGTCCGGCGCAATTCTTCCTGATTTACCGGCTGGTGAAGCTCGCCTGGCCCAATTCCATCATGGGTCTGTTGCCCGCGGCTTTTGCGATTCCGGAATTGTTGAGCCTCGGCGCGGTGTTGAAAACCATTCCCGCGGAAAACAAATCGCGCCTGACACCACTGGCCTGGTTCGGCGGCGTGGCGCTGTTTTTCATCACGCTGATTTTCCCTATCCAGTTCGAACGCCAGTGGATCACCATCGGCTGGGCGCTCGAAGGCGCGGCGCTGCTTTGGTTGTTCCACCGTGTGCCGCACGCGGGATTGCCGCTGGTCGGCGTCGGCCTGCTGGTGGCCGCATTTGTTCGATTGGCGCTCAATCCTGCTGTGCTGGCTTATCATCCGCGTGCCGCGACGCCAATTTTCAACTGGTATCTCTACACCTACGGCCTCGTGACCATCGCGCTGTTCCTCGGCGCGCGCCTGCTGGCGCCGCCGCGCCAGTTCGTCCTCAAATCCAACGCGCAAGCCGTTCTGGCCAGCCTCGGCACAGCGCTGGCGTTTCTGCTGCTGAACATCGAAATCGCTGATTACTTCAGCGCGCCCGGCTCGACGCTCACGTTCCAGTTCAGCGGCAATTTCGCCCGCGACATGACCTACTCCATCGCCTGGGCGCTGTTCGCCCTCGCGCCGCTGGTTTATGGCATTCTCAAGAACATTCCCGCCGCGCGCTACGCCGCGATGGGGCTGCTGTGCGTCACGCTGGTGAAACTGTTCATCCACGACCTTGCGCAACTCGGCCAGCTTTACCGCATCGGCGCGTTCGTCGGCGTGGCGGTCATTGCCATGCTGGCGTCATTCGCGTATCAAAAATTCTATTCCGCAAAACCCAAACCGGCGGAACCGAAGAATGAGGCGGCTCAATAGTTTCCTGTGCGCCCGCGCGGGTCGTGAAACGAAAAATGCCGCCGTCATTTTCAGGCAAAAGCATCCCGCTGTCTCCGGCCAACGCGATGCCGGCTTTCGGCAGGGCGGCGCCCCCCGAAGGCTGGATTTCCATGACAACGACTGCCGGCGGATCGGTGCTGCTGGACCGGTCTTTGTGACTCGAAGCACACGGAGACGTGTCTTATCGGAGTTTATCCGCTTGGTCGCATCCGCTGTTGCGAGTCGCGCCTTGAGTCCACAAGCGAAAGCGCCCACACCCATATCAAAATAGAATTGCGAACCAGTAAAATACTCGTCTCCAACAAACCCAAACCCCTGCCATAATCGCCAAAAAGAGACGGGTAACTGATCGGTGTGAGCAGCGTCGCAACGGAAATCAGCAAAGCCGGCGCCAGGTTTCCGCCCAGACTGGTGAGCGCTGCCAGCGGCAGCAGCCAGACCATAAATTGCGGACTGAGGACCGGGTTGAATCCCACGAATGCCAAAAGCGGCATAAGTAACAATCGAGCGGCAAACGAAGGGGAAACGCCCACTGCTCGTGTCTCCTTTTCAGTCTTGGCCACGGGAAAACGTGCCGCCATCCGCAGAGCCATCACGATGGAAATTCCGACGGTGCCGAACCAAAGCAACCTCGCCCACGGCAAAACGACGGATGCCGCCGGCCCCTGCACCTCCTTCCATTTCTCTTTCACCAGCACCCAGTGAAGCTGTGTCACTCCAAGCAGCTTCCCCAGCCAAAGCGCCGAAGCGTAGAGCGACTCGACCTGCAGCCCGCGCGCGGTTTGAAACTCGGCAAAACGCCACCAGGGAAGATAGAAACTCAATACGACAATCGGCAAAAGGCCCACGGTCAACCCAGTAACAAATGCCTTCCCCTTGCCTTGTCTTGTGGCCAAAATGAGCAACGGCAGAACGAAGACCGCCGGATATAATTTTGCCCCAATCCCAACAGCCAGCGCCAGGCCGCACAGAAAGTAGCGGCGACTGCCCAAAAGCCAGATGCCCAGCAGGCAAATCAGCGCCGGAAACAGGTCATAACGTTGAAGCAGGAAATAGCGAAGGAACGGGACCGCAGCGCTGTAAAACAGCAGTGGCAGCAGTGCTTTTGCCGTGTTGATCCGCATGTTGGGTTGAGGCGGCGTGCCGCTCACTGCCGGCGCCAATACGTTGCTTCAATACCTGCCGCAACATCAGGTCTCGCAAATAACAACCAGGTCGTTTACCCGTGCGATTTCGCCGGCTTATTCCAACTGAATTTGAGATTAAGAGCAAAATTCCACAAACTCACCAGCACAATGGCAACCAGGTTGGCCAGGTACACGTTCATCCCTAAAACCCGCACCTGGACATTCAGCAGCAAAATGCTCAATCCAATTCCTGTCAGACAAATCAAATTGAACTTGCCGAACCGTTCCAGCCGCGCGTGCCGGTGACTTTGCGCGGCTGAAAGGTCGCCAAAGGTCCAAATCTCGTTCCAGATAAAATTGTTTACCAGGGCGATCTCCGCAGCCAGCGCTTTGCTCAAAGACAGATTAAGTGCCAG
>Ga0070740_10006229_pt1 | contig 10584 bp, 21 predicted proteins | sample Coa_R2_FD_67286 | JGI IMG/M metagenome (GOLD analysis project Ga0070740, IMG submission 67286) | Surface soil microbial communities from Centralia Pennsylvania, which are recovering from an underground coalmine fire - Coalmine... | ecosystem: Environmental > Terrestrial > Soil > Unclassified ...
AAAGCTGATAACCTTCCGGGCAAGCCGCAACTCTTGGATCGCCTGGCGTCCAGCCAATCGGTGGCGGCACAGATGAGGCATAAGCGTTCACGTCGAACGTGGATGTGTCGCCGGAATCAAATTGCGGTGCTCCGGTGACGGGATCGCTTGGAATCAGGCGGGCGCTGACTGTTTCATGCAAGACACCCGCTTTGTTCATCAGCCAAAGCAACAGGAGCGCCACTGCCGCAAGAATCAGGCCGAAGTAGTGCTCATGATGCAGCTTCCCTTTCATAGCGTCCTGCGTGCTCCTAGTGGCGTGAAACCGCCGCTATAAGTGCCGCTTGTGCCTCCGGTAGGCGATCCGCCTCCGCTTCCAGAAGGGCCGGCTGGCACAGTAGGCGCAGCAGGATTGTTCGGGTAGAGAAGGACGGGCCCACCAACCGGTGAAGTGACCGGACTGCCGCCAAAGAAATTCAGCGATGGTCCGCGGTTTACAGGACTTTCATTGACGTTGCGAACATTGTTGCCGGGTACTGGCAGGAATCGCGTTTGCGGCTGCGCTTGCGCTTCAGGCGTCGCCGAGGCTTTCGCCTTCCCCAGCAGAACCAGTCCCGCTATCGCCGCCAGTATCCACCACATTTTTAGCCTCCAGGGTTGCGACTAATTTTTCGCAACGTTCATTCAGCGCAAAATCAAAGGGATGCACGCGCTGAATAATGTCACGCAGTTCTTTTGCTTGTTCGAGTGCGCTCATGCGCTCACCATCCTTTCTGCTTCATCAAGATGTGCTGTGTACGCTCCGTTCAGGTAAGTGCTCCAAGGCCGGAAACTATTGCCCGCCGCGTGATAGACGCTGTAGGCAGCGTTGGCGTTGGTCTGCGGATCGAACAGATTCTGGCCCTGAAATTCAGGGTGCGCTTTCAGATAGATTTGCCACAGACCGTAGCTGCCAAGACCTTCCGGTGTTCCAGCCGCCGTTTCGGGATTGTACGCATTTGGGTCGCCGCCGGATTCCGCAAGCGCGATGGCGACTGCCGTCAATAAATCCGCGCCAGTGAATCCGGCGTTTTTGGCGTAAACTGCGATGCCTGTAATCTTTTTCCCGATCATTATCGTGAACACCAAAAGCGCCGCAATAATTCCGCCGATACCGAGAACTAAGTAGCGCGTGGCACCCTCCCGAAAGCAAAAATGAAAATTCCGATGCCCAGCACAGCCAGAAGCGCCAGAACTCCGACGCTGGCGAAGCCGGTAGTTGTCAGATTTTTGAACCAGCAGGAGAGCGAAAAGCTCCCGCTGGTGTCGTTGCTTGTGCCCGCGATGCAGCCGGAAGTCGCCGGCGTTGCTGATCCGGGCTGTCCGGTATCCTGCTGAGCTCCCCCAGGAATCTGAACATAAGGGATCGAATCGGATGTCGGATAGTCTCCAATGACGTCGTTTACCGCCGAACGAATTGACGAAATGATATCGTCCGGGGAAGAGTATCCAAGGCCGTTGTTCACTTGCAACTGCAGCGTCACATCGAAGCCCGTGCCAGTCACGGAAGACAGGAGCCCGCCGCTTACGGATTGCGATCTGACATATAGCTGGAACTTCTGGATCAGCTTGGCGGCCACATCGGCAACTGTCGCGTCGGCTGAGCCGAAACCGAGCAATTCCGTATGAGGCCAGTGTCCAGTGTAGGTAACGATGGAGCCGGAAGGAATCATGGCTACACCACCTTTTTCAGGAGAAAGATGCCTCCGAACACGACGGCGACGATCAAAAGGACCGAAGTCAAGCCGCCGGATACAAGCGTATTTGTGGTTGTCGGCGAGGATTGCGGCAGATTGGTTTTCGGAACCACAGGCTGGTTCACTGAATTAACCTTTTGATAAATGCTTGCTCCAAGGTTAGCCAGTCCGCCAATATCCGCAATTACGGAATCCCACACGCTCTCGCTGGTGGATGTTGAATTGGTGAATCCGGCGGGGGTGTAGCCGGTATCTCCGACAGACACCCCCGGGATGTTTTGAATGAACCCGCCCATAATTGCGCCTCCTCAGGCAGCGTACAGACCGGCCGGCGCGAATTGCTCCGTCTCCTGAACGAAAATGCCCTGCGCGTTCGCTACGCCTGCGACAGTACCACGCAACTCCAGCGTTGTTCCCGCGCCAGCTTCCGATGCACTAAAGTTGGACATCGGATTCCCGGCAGGAGCGAAATCGAACATGGTCAACCCCTGGATTGGCTGTGTGCCGTAGTGGCGTACCTGATCCTGCTTGTGAGCGAAAATATCATCGTTCTCGCGCACGATGCGGTTGCCGCCAACCAGCATTCCAAGGGTAGTCAGGTTCGTGTCGGAAGTGGTCAAGAACGTCGGGTTTGTCGTCGAAGTTCCGATCAAAGTGAAGATTTTGGTTGTGTTCTGCTTTTCGAGCGTGACCAGTTTGGTGTTGAGTCCGCCGGCTGATTGCAACGTCGTCGTTACCGGAGTCGCAACGCGAGACAGATAGCCGGGCACATTGGCGTTGTCGGCAGCGGTGCCCGAGAGCACGGGCAACCCGTAAATATCGACTGTGCCCGATCCTGAGGCGCTGCCTCGGGCGGTAAACGTATGTGTGGTGGTGCCTGCGTCAGTGCCGAGAGCACCATCCGAACCGCTGGTTACACCGCCGAATTCGATGCGGATTTGCAGCGAATCGCCCCACTCATTCGAGCGAAGCACATACCCGGGCTTCAGGTAATCGCTGCAATGGAAAGGATAGGCCGGAAGATCAAGCGACCAAAGAATATCGTAAGTTCCGGTCGCTCCCGTAAACAGTCCCGTGATTGGCGTTGACATCGCGTCACTGATCGATTCAGTGAACACTCCCGCTCCAGCCGGGCCTCCTGTCGAAGTCACACCAGAATATATGTATGGCTTTTTCTTGTGAGCAGATTGGATTGCCGCGAGCGTTGCGGCGTCAATGTCCCACAGAGTCACGTTTCCATTTGCACGGCTGTTCTTTCCGGTGATGAAGATGCGCTTGATGAGATTGAAATAGCCGAACGGCGACGGCGTGGTCATGTTCGCCACGCCAATGACATCGCGGATTTTGAAAACGATGCGGAAGCCTTCGAGGCCCGTGCTCAAGTCGATCTGCGGGCCGGACACAAGCATCTTTCCGTTGCTCGACCAGGCAGTGCCGAGAAGCAGCGCTTTCGGTCCTTGCGGACGATAGAGATTGGCAACTTGTTTTGGTGTAAGAGCCATTCTATGCCTCCCTCGCGCGGATTCCAACCTTACGCATCACCATCAAAACCGCGACCAGCACGGCACCGAATACGGTCGCCTGAATCAAGGTGTTGATGTTGACGGAAGGTACCGCCGTGGCTGGAACGTAAGTCTTGATGCTGGCTGGAAGAAAGCCGCTGATGGCATTGAGCACAAACGGCGCGATATAGACCGCCGAAAAGCCCAAGACCAGAGCCGAAATCAAAAATTGCATTTTCACCTCCCGCGCCCCGCTTAGGCGCGGAGTGCGTAGCAAGCGCAGGCTACAGAACCCGAAAACGTTTGTCAAGATGGTACTATACAATTTTATATACCCCCAATGTGTGGCATACCCTGTAAGAATTAGCTCACATATATATATGGGGACAGGGGGGTGTGTGTGATTTGGAAGCAGGGTATGTCACACGTGTGGGGTACTTGACAAAGATTGCCTTTTGGGTTTAGACTTCGGCCCTATGATTGGGATGGATGTGTTGCCTCAGATGATTCGCAGCGCGATTCTATCGACGAAAGTCAACATGCCGAACAACGTTCCCGTTTCTCTTTTCATTATTGCTCCCTTCGAGAGCGGTAAGACGCGGCTCACGCTGCAAAACATAGGCGAGGACAGCTTGATTCTTACCGACCTGACAGGAATCGGGCTCCTCGAAGCGTTGCAGCAAAACAGCAAGGCGACGACCGTAGTCATCAATGATCTGACGGTAGCCACATCCCACCGGGAAAATGTGAACAAGCTAACGATCGCAATTCTCAATGGTCTTGCGGAAGAAGGCGTGTACGCGATTGCCGTTCCGAAACTTGCCCACCTGAACCTGCGCGGGCGAAGCGTCAATGTCATTGCCTGCTGCGTGCCCGGCATGGAGACGGATAAAAGAAACTGGTGGTACCGCAGCGGTTTTTTGTCGCGCGTGCTAATGGTCCGCTTCCATCATTCTATTAATTTGCAGCTTGCAATTCACAAAGCCATCCAAAATGGAGAAGTCACGCTTGATGAAACGAAAATTCTTAACGTGCCTGAACGCAGCGTGAAAGTGATGATCGGACCCAAAGAAGCAAGCGAACTTGCGGTGCTTGCAAAGATGGTCAGCAATGAGCATGGAGAGATAGGCTACCGCAAACACAAACAGATTCGCTCGCTGGCCGCCGGACACGCGCTCCTTCGTTCCTGGAAAAATGCCCAGGTGCTTCGAGAAGATGTCGAGTTCATTGAGCAATGCCTGCCTTTTTTGGTGAAAGGAAAAGAGATATGAAAAACTTTACGAATACGACGGAATTTATTTTGGAGCGCGAGCCGACTCGCTGGATGTGCTGCATGTGCGGAAAAGTGAATCGCGCTTTGCAGCCGGTTTGCACCAATTGTGATCATCGAAGATGGGAGCATCTTGGATTCACCATAAAGGACACGCTCGAAATGGGCCGCCAAATCTACAGCATCTACCGCATTCGGGAAATCGTATGACCGAGGAACTTTTCAAGACCGTTGAACGCGCCGCCGCGGTCACGCGCGAATGCGGCCCACAATCGATCATCTACCAGGCGACGAAGCGCAATTTCGACGCCATCTACGACCGCGAAATTTACAAGCGCATGTCTGTAGCCGAACTTTCCATTTTCACCTGCCTGCTGATCTCGACTTTGCGCGAAGCATTCGACCAAGCCGACCGCGAAGGGAAAAGGATAATTCTGGTATGACCACCCGACCCTGGTACACGCCATCCGGTTTGCTGCTGCGACTGTTTCGCTACGCCGCGCACGCTACCGCCGATCCACAAATCGTTGCGGCCAGCGCCTTCGCCTACGGCGCCATCGATCTTTTCGGTGCTGTCGGCACCGTAAAGCTGATTCTGAAACTAAGGAGGCATCATCATGCCGGCACCAAACGCAGGACCGCGCAAAGCAACAGTCAAATGCAGTGAGTGCGGGACAGACGTAGAAGTCATCTTGGACAAGGAGGAAAACAAGTACGTGGGCATCTGCCAGTGCGGTTGGGATGTAGGCGGCGCCTATACGGTCCATCGGCGCAACCAGAGCATCGCCAGCTTCAGCCAGCCCGAACCAAAAAAGAAAAAGCCGTCAATTTTCGATTAGGGAGCAAAAATGAGCACTGAAAACAACATCTATGAATGTCCGCGCGGCTGCAAGGCACAGGGCGGAAAGCCCATCGCCGCATCGATTCGCGGCTGGAAAAAGCACATGACGCGCCAGCACGGCGGCTACGACGAAGCCGAGCTCGCCGCCATCGTCGGGGCCGTGCCGCCGGATGCTGAACGCGGACGCGAACAGTTTTTGTCGGAGGCCGAGTCCCAACAGGACACTTCGCAAACAACCGGCAAAATCGAAGGGGAGGCGCAGAGCAGCGAAAGCGGCCGGCCTGCGTCTCCAAATACCGTCAACATCAAAAAGGAGCAGATGGCGCGGAAGTTCTCCGCGCGGATGAACAAATTCAAAGAGAAGCTCGCTGCGCGCCTGACACAAGGCATCAACCTGATCGCCATCGACAAGAGCCCCGATTGGGCGCTCAACGAAGATGACGAAAAACTGTTCGCCGAATCGCTGGAGAATTGTTTCGAGATTCTGGACATCGACTTCCAGATCAGGCCGGTACAAAAGACGCTCGAAAATCCTCTGTGGGTGCTGGCGTTACCGCTGGTGGCGCTCCTGATGATTTTCCTTCCGAAAATCATGAAGGCGGCAATGCAGAAAGACAAAGAAGATGAAAACGTGGCTGCTTGAAGTAACCGCAACAGTCGATGACGAGGAAGCAACCGATGAGAAAGAATCTGAGATTCGCCGCGCACTAGAATCGATTGATCCATCGATTGCAATCATCATTGTAGAGAATATACTTTCAGGGCCTGAGGATGCAGAATAAAGTCATCGGCGTGATCGCCCCGAAAGGCAGCGGCAAGACGACTGTCGTGGCTGATCTTGTGCGGCAGACTCCGCGCGTGGCCGTCTACGACCCGATGGCGGCGACGGACGTCCAGTACCGCATGGCTGCATCAGAGATCATCGTGCAGGATCTGACCGCATTTCACAAAGCTATTGCCGAGGACAATTTCCAAGTGCTGTACGAACCTGCCTTGCCGGTGCAGGATGGAGAAGAATGGTTCTACCCGGATTTTCGGCCCTTCATTCAAAAAGTATGGCGGCGCGTGCAGCTGATCGGCCCCATGATGGTCGTGATCGATGAAGCACACTATACGATGAGCAGGCGCACCATGCCTATCGAAGTGCTCAACATTATTACCAATGGGAGGCGTTATGGTCTTGACATTGTTTGGATTACCCAACGATTTGTCGGAGTCAACTCCTGGGCTAGGGCCAATGCTGATGAATACTGGTTCTTTCGTCTTGCTCACCCCGCCGATCTTGACACGGTATCTCAAATCGCTGGACCCGAAGTTGCCGATCAAGTGTCTAATCTTAGACGGCTCGACCAAAAATCAACGCCCGTAGTGCCCGGCCAGATGCTCAAATGGTCGAGCCTCGACGGCAGTGTCACAATCATCGATTTAGCGGAGGTACGAAATGAAAAAAGAAGCCAAGCCCAAGATGACCGAAGCCGAAGCGTTGGCAGCCCTGGAGCGAATGAGGAAGGCGGACAAGATAGTGGGGAAACCCTCGCCGACGCTTAAATGCGGCCATAAGGCTGATGCCATTTGCGGAACCTGTGGCGGATTATTGTTGCACGCAAAGCACTTGCAGGATGCTTCACCCCTGCAAAAATAACTCTTGACAAGGTGCAGCCTGTTGCGGTAGCATGTAGATGCTAGGAGGCAATATGACTGAAAGCATAATTGAAGGCGGAAAGCTAGTCAAAGTGCACGGGGGCAGCGGGCTGGCTGTGGAGGGCGTGCCCAACGCCAAGCGCGGCATGATCGTACATTCGGCTTCGAGCCATGCTGACGGAGCTGGTTGGGTCTGCGCCAAATATCGTCTCACCATACGCGCTGTGCCAGGTACTGACCTTTGGCGCGTGGTACGATGCCCAAGCGCGGCATGAAGGACGAAACGCGATGAACCAAAGCACCTACGAAAGCATTCGGCTGCCTGCCAAGGCAGTCGCTCCCTATCGCAAAGTGGCGCTGGAGACCGGCATCCCACTGACGCGCCTGATCGCCATGGCTCTTGAACGTTTCGACGTGCAGGGCGTAGCCCACGCCATGCAGAAACTGATCAAGCCATGTAGCACTGACAACAGAACAGCAATATAACCCCTTGCGTCTACAGGAAACATCCGAAGTAGAATTGCAATCCCTTTCTGATGCTGCAATGATCCTTGTCAAACTTCATGAATTTTTCGAGGCATTGAAGGACAAGAAGCCATGATCCGCCATCTTTGGATTTTTGCTTTGCTCATCGGCGGTTGCGGCGGCGGGATGCAGGCTATCGAAAAATTACCATCGCCGCCGCCGCAACCGGCCATTGTTTCGGGAACCTACATATTTACCCTAAGCGGTTATCCCGAAGGCTTGGGGTCGCAGCTTCAAGGTCCAATACTCACCATGACCTTTACACAAGGCCAATGGCAAAACGGCATAGCGCCGCTGCACTCTCAGCGGTTTAGACACATCAAACATGACTTGGAAGGCGGTGAAGCAATGAGTATCTACTCGAAAGAATTCACGCCGACGAAAGACCATGACCGCACTGCTTGCGAAGCGTGGGTAGCAATCTGGAATGATGGCGGCAGGCACGTCGCCATCGCCGCACCGACAGACCGGGCGCAGCATGTGTTTTTCGTGAAGGCGGAATCATGATCCGCTGCGCATGGTGCGATGGGATCGTGTGGCCGTGGCAGGACACAGCGCCGCGCATCTTCAACAACAAAATAGTCGAGATGCACCTGTCTTGCGCCGCTGATTCAATCGTCGAGGAAGTCAAAGCGATCAACGAAAGGATGGCCACCCGTGCCCAGGAAATTGCCCGGTCGCTACAAAGGCAATCGCAAACGCGCTCCATCTCCGAATCTAGTGATTATTGAATGTCCTGCTTGCGGCTGGCTAACACAACCTGCAATTATTACGGAGGCAGAAATTGACTACGTGCTACATATCGAAAACATTCATCACGGCATACTTGAATGCGCCTTCTGCGATCCCGCCACTGTCAATCGCGGTCAAAGAATCCTTCCGACGTTTGAGACTCTCGCCGCTCATGTCCGCCACTTCCACCCCGAAAAGTTTGAGGATTGCCCCGAAGACACCGATGGAGCAATCCCAGCAAAGGCTTTCCGATAAAATCGGAGAAAAAGGAGCATAGACAAAATGGCAGCAAAAAAGGCAGCAAAAGCAGCAACTCAGGCCCCGCAAGTGATCAATGCAGCGCCGTCGTTCACACCGCCTCCGGCGGAGGCATATCCGCCTCCAGCGCCGTTCACGCCGCCGAACGGCGCATTCACAGCGCCGCCCCCGCAAGCGCCGAAGAATCCATTCATCAACGCAATGTTCCTCTACCAGCGCGGTGGCAGCGTGCAGGCAAAAATCCTTGCGCTGCGCCCGATCCCCGGCGGCGGAGTCAACAAATTCGGCCAGGTGGATCGCGGGGGGTGGTATCTGGATTGCCAGTTGACGGATGGCACAATGGTTACCGCTCGCGTCAACATCGGGGACCAGCGCCACCATCGCCTGTTTTCGAGGCACAAAAACCCCGATGGCGTCACTTGCGATCTCATCGGAAAGACAGCAATCTTCCGTTTGCCAACTCCGGCGGACAACACCAAGGCGGCTTGGACGGTAGATGCGTAAGCGCAAGTATTCAAAGCGGCGGCGCAGTCTCGCAGCCAAAAAAGGCTGGGTCACTCGCCGCCGCAATGCGCGACGCGAATTTTTGCGCCGGTCGAAAGCGGCAAAAAAAGGCTGGCGTCGCCGTAAGGCGAAGGCCAAGATCGCAAAGGCAGCCGCGCAACCGTTGGCGAAAGGCCCAAGTGCTGCCCTCCGCGAATGGCTGGTAACGTGGATTTACAACGCCCAGGATGGTCCACCACGCCAAGTTGACTTCACAGTTATAGCGCGAAACAGTAATGATGCCCTGCTGTCTGTGCTGAAAGCCGTGGATTCCGGCCATGATTCCCAAGGCGCGGACCTAAGCTGGATGACGAAAATTCCCTGGGATGAATCTTTTGCGGTAGAAGTGGAGGGAGATGATGCGACACTCTCGAAGGACGAAATCAAAGCCCTCGGCGAAGGCTACGTCACAGTCAACTAGAAAGGCCGTGATCCCCGACGATTACACGCTGCAGATCGATCTTGACAGCCGCGCTGCCCTCCGCAATTTCCGCAATCGCTGCAATTTTTTTCGTGCCCGCTTCCGCGCTTACCGGAATCTCAGCCATTGGCGTTTTCACGTGTGTGTTTCCAAGTCCAGCAGCCCCGGCCATTATCACGCTACCGTTACGTTTACCGAAAGGTTAACACAAGCCGAGCGCGGGTGGGCACAGGCTTTGCTCGGCGATGATCCAAACCGAGGCATCTACGGTTTCTTCCGACACCTGAACGGCAGCCGATATCCATTTTTGTTTTTTGAACGAACAAGGTGAAACATGAAAACAATCGAAATAGAAGTGAAATCAGTATCACCACTCCTCATGCACGCATTCCCCATGGTCGCGATAGAAGGGCTGGAGAAAAAAACACCACAGGAACAGGCAGAACTTTCACCAGCGGGCCCTTCGAGAAACAGACTACAGGAGGCTTGAACGTGAGCGTGAACGGGAACGTGATCGCCGAACTTTTCACAATAATCAAATCTGGCGGACCTGTAAGTTATACGGAGACCAACCATGAAAACTTTCAAAATCTATCGCTGGGATACCGGAAAAGTTATCGCTGAAACGCTGGCGGAAACCTTACGCGAAGCCTTGGAGGGTCTTGTAAGGGTAAGGGGAGGAATTGATTTGTACCGCGCAAATCTCGACGGCGCAAATCTCGACGGCGTAAAACTCGACGGCGCAAGTCTCATCGGCGCAAATCTCGACGGCGCAAGTCTCATCGGCGCAAATCTCGACGGCACAAGTCTCATCGGCGCAAGGCTCGACGGCGCAAGTCTCGACGGCGCAAATCTCGACGGCGCAAATCTCGACCGCGCAAGTCTCATCGGCGCAAGGCTCGACGGCGCAAGTCTCGACGGCGCAAGTCTCGACGGCGCAAATCTCGACTGCGCAAGTCTCATCGGCGCAAGGCTCGACGGCGCAAGGCTCGACGGCGCAAATCTCGACGGCGCAAATCTCGACCGCGCAAATCTCGACCGCGCAAGTCTCATCGGCGCAAGGCTCGACGGCGCAAATCTCGACCGCGCAAGTCTCATCGGCGCAAGGCTCGACGGCGCAAATCTCGACGGCGCAA
>Ga0070740_10006231_pt1 | contig 10578 bp, 4 predicted proteins | sample Coa_R2_FD_67286 | JGI IMG/M metagenome (GOLD analysis project Ga0070740, IMG submission 67286) | Surface soil microbial communities from Centralia Pennsylvania, which are recovering from an underground coalmine fire - Coalmine... | ecosystem: Environmental > Terrestrial > Soil > Unclassified ...
ATTTGAAGGCTGGCGACTGGCTGATGAACGACCATGGCCAGCGCGTCCAGATTGTCGGCAACGAGCGGATCCGCGGTTCGCACGAAGTCTATACCCTGAAATTGCGCGGCGACACCGCGTTTTATGCCAACGGAATTTTGGTCCATGATCTTTGCGGCGCGTGGACAACGCCAGCCCAGGCCGGGCCGGGCCGGACGCTACCGGCACCAAAGCCATTGAAAGCCGAAGTCAACAAATGATTTGATTGCCATGCGCCTGATTCATTTGAGTTTCGTTGAAGAGTTGAAGCGTGAAGCGTTAAAGCGGCTGCGTGTCCGGTTCTGCTTCACCGCTTCAACACTTCAACGCTGCAACGCGCTGTTCGTCTGCTGCCTGACGCTGGCGTTCGGCACTTTCGCTGCCTTCGGCCAGGAACAGTTCCAAGGTGTGTGCGCCCAGGTCAAGATCGTCATTCAACAGCAATTGACGCTGGAGCGCATCGGTTTTGACGCCCGGCTGGAAATCGCCAACAACGACGGTTCGGACCCCATCACTGATTTTTCCGCGGCACTGACGTTTGAAAATCCGTTGCTTTCAACCAACGGCACGGTCAACGATTCCTCGTCGCTCTTTTTCGTCCAAACGCCGACGTTCGAGAACATCAATTCCGTCAATGGTGATGGCGTGATTGCGCCCACCACCAAAGCGGTGATCCACTGGTTCATCATTCCCAAACCGGCGGCGGGCGGCACCACACCCAACGGCATTCAATACCGCATTGGCTGTCGTTTGTCGGGCAAACTGCGCGGCCAGACCATCCCGGCCAATGTCTTGAGCGCCTTTCCGGCGACGATTTACGTCAAGCCGGATGCACAACTGCAAATTACTTACTTTCAGCCGCGCGACGTGCAGGGCGACGACCCCTTCACGCCTGAAGTGGAAAGTCCCGTCCCGTTCACGCTCGGCGTGCTGGTCAAAAACGTCGGTTATGGCACCGCCCAATCCGTGAACATCAATTCGCAGCAGCCGAAGATCGCGGCCAGCAACAACGGTCTGCTGCTGGTTGCGCAATTGCTGGGCGCCCGTGTCGAGGACACGCCCGTGCAGCCCACCAGCCTGAATGTGAACCTCGGCGACATTCCGCCCGGCCAGGCCCGTAAGGGCGCCTGGGACATGATCACCTCGCTGTCCGGCCAATTCATCCAGTTCAGCGCCAGCTACACCCATTCCTCGGATTTAGGCGGACAGGAAACATCGCTCATCCAATCCCTCAACGCCTGTTTCATCGCGCACGAGGTGCTGGATGACGATCCGGGCCGGGACAACGTCAAGGATTTTTTGGCGGATATCAACACCAACGACACCGAGGTCATTCCCACGGCGCTTTATGAAAGCGAAGGCGACGTTCTGCCGGTGAACCTGCTAACCAACGCCGCGGTGATCGGCTCGGCCGGACCGGGCGGCAGTTTCCAGGTTACGCTTCACGCCGACAAACCCGGCTGGGGTTACATCCAGGTGCCCGACCCCGGCCAGGATCGTCTGCGCGTAGCCGGCGTATCGCGATCGGACGGAAAAATTCTGAACACGAACAACTTTTGGACCAGTCACCGCTACACTGAGCTGGGCAACATCCGCCAGAATTGGCTGAGCCTTTTCGATAAGGTGGACCTGGGCGACTACACCTATACGGTCACTTACGCGACGACGGTGGTGGACACCAACCCGCCGGTGATGACCATGCGCTTCGCCGGACCGGCGAACAACAGCGGCGGCAAATACTACGTCACGCCCGACACGCAGATTTATTTCACCGCCGACGATGCCGGCCCGGTCAGCATGTTTTACAACGTAACCAACGGCCCGTTTGTTCCGGCATTGCCGTTCTCGCTGGCGACGCCGGGCGACTATCTGATTGCCTTTTACGCCACCGACTCCTACGGCAACCGCTCACTGACGCAGACCAACGACGTAGTGGTGTCGGGCAACAGCACGTTGGACTTTGCCAGCGTCGGCGCGCCGGCCGGGCCGATGTTTGTCTCCGGCGACGCGCTGTCCGTGCGCCCGTTCAACGCGCCGATCACCTTCCAGGCTGCGCCGGATCCAAGTCCGGTGGATGCCCGGCTTGAAATTTTCCCGGGTGTCGTTGGCTGGGTGGTGGTTTCCAACGTGCCGTCTTCGCCAACCGCGACAACCTCCGCCGCCCTGAACGTGGGTGGCGATCACGTGGATTACTACAGGTATTCCGTCAACGGCGGCCCCTGGAGTGCAGAGCAGCCGGTAACCGCGCCCATCAATCTCTCCAGCCTGGCACCCGGCAGTTACGCGGTGTCCGTCCTGGGTCGCTCGCAATACGGCGGTTACCTCGACATCTCAAACGCCGTGAGCGTCAACTGGGTGGTAAACCCCGCCGCGCCGCCCACGCGAATCACCGGGGCGCCGGCCACGCCAACCCGCGCGACGTCCGCCACATTGAATATCGGTGGAACGGGCGTAACGGCGTATCGTTGGACGATCAACAACGGCTATTACCGGCCCGAAACCAACGCGCCGGGAACGCTGGCCGTCTCCCTCACCAGCCGCACGCCGCAACTTTACACCGTGTCGGTCATCGGCATGACCAACGGCGTTTATCAAAATACCAATAATGCCACGACGGTGACGTGGAGTTACGATTCTCTTTACGGCTACGCACAGCCGGGGCTGCTGCCCGTGCGCACGGTCACGCTGACCAACATCGGCACGGCCCCCCAGAGTTTTGTCTGGGACGGTCGGAACGACGCTGGCGCCGTCGTGTCGCCGGGCTGGTACACGGTGCGGTTGACGCTGGCCGACCAATTGGGTCGAACCAACTTCGCCACCCGGCTGGTGCAAATCGGCAATCTCGCCGGCGCGCCCGCGGTGCTGGCCGATGCGACGCGCGGCCCAAAGAATCCATACGCCCGCGGTCATTGGGCGGTCTGGCAAGATCAAAGCGACGGCAACTGGCAGATTTATGCGCAGAACTTGAATGCCGGCGGTTCATCTCCCGTCAAGCTGACGCATACCGCCTTGAGCCAGGAAAACCCGCGCACCGACGGACGCTATGTCGTCTGGCAGGGACGCCAGGCCGACGGCGATTGGGACATCTATCTGGACGACTTGAGCAATGCCCCGGCGCCCCAGGCGCTGACCGCCACCGCGACCCGGGATGAAGTCAATCCGGTCATTGACTGGCCGTGGGTGGTATATCAGGCGCGTCCGACGGCCAGTTCCAGCGCCGCGTGGAATTTGATCGCCACCAATCTGCTCACCGGTCAGACGTTTGCCGTGTCGCCCTCCGGTCAGGATGAATTGGACCCCGACGTGCAGGCGGGGCGGGTGGTCTGGCAGGACTGGCGCGATGTGGGACCGGGCGAAATTTATTTCAAGAATCTTGAAACCGGCGAACAACGCCGCATCACCACCAACACCTTCGGACAATACCATCCGGCCATTTACAGAAACTGGATTGTCTGGCAGGACAATCGTCAAGGCGAAGTGGACCTTTACGGCTACGATTTGTTGCGCAGCGTCGAAGTGCGCATCACCAGCACGCCGGAGGATGAAACGCAGCCGTTCCTCGACGGTCCGTGGCTGGTGTGCCAGGAGAATTCGCTGGGACCGCTCACGGCCAATGTTCGTCTCATCCATCTGCCGAGTTTGAACGCCGTACCCCTCACCCGCACCCCCACGTTTAAAGACCGGCCTTCGGTGGCGGGTGGCAAGGCCGTCTGGCTGGAGACACAAAGCAACCTGACCAGCGTCGTCTCGGCAGATCTACCGTCTTTGCAGGGCGTCTTCCAGAACCGCAATGCCGTGGCCGTCACCGCCGCCATGACCGGCTACTTCCACGACGCCTTTACGTTATTGACACAATGGCACGCGCAGGCCGGCGTGCAGCAGGTCTCGTTTTACAGTTCATTGGTGCCACAAGTCGTCAGCCAGACGGCCTATTGGAACAACGGCACGCCGGCGGGACAAAATTTTTCGCTGGTGGCCGGCAGTTTTCTTTGGATCAAGTTCGACACCTCGCGCGTGCTGGACCTGGGCGTGAATGCGACCGGCCCGCTCAATTTGCCCGCCGGCGCCAGCGCCTTCAGCTACGTCGGATTCCCCAGCGGCTACACCGCCTACCAGTTGCTGAATCAGCTCGGCGTGAGCAACGCGCGAGCCGTGCGGATGTTGGATGCCGAGTCCGGCCGCTGGTTGGCGGCCGTCATCCAGAATAGCCACCCCGCCGGCGATGATTTTGTCATTCCGCCGGTGGCCGTGCTGATGCTGGACATGGCCAATCCGGTCAACAATTTCATTCCGCAATGATCATGCAAATTCTTCGAATATTTTCCGTTTGGCCGCCCCGTTTTGAAGCGCGGCGGGAAGTGAAGGACGGCATCGCCTGGGGAGGGCGGCCGCATTCCCCAAACGGCGTCGTCGCCGGACATCGCCGGGACCTGCCAAAACGCGGGTGCGCCGGCATTTTCCGATTTCCGGCCCGCTGGCTGGCCAGTGCGCTGCTCGCGTGCAGTGGCGCAGCCTTGGCCATTTCACCGGCTCAAGTGCAATCCCTGCTGGCCGCCGGTGAAAAAATCACCTTTGTGGACGTGCGCATGAATGTTCTTTTCCAGAATGGTCACATCCCCGGCGCGCTCAACATCCCGGCACAGCTCGTGCCGGAAAAACAACTGCCGCCGCTGGGCCGCGTGGTGGTGTATGACGGCGGTTTGGGAGACAACGCCGCTCCCGCCGCCGCTGCCGCGTTGAACCAAAAACCCGGCATCACCGCCGAAGTCCTGGATGGCGGTTTCGCGGCATGGCAGATGGCGCAAGCGCAAACCACACAGCCCGGGGGGTTGAAACCCGACGCGGAGCCGCTAATTACCTACGCCCAACTAAAGCAGGTGCCAGGCGCGGACGTGGTGCTGGTGGATTTGCGCCAGCCCCCGGCGGCGATCACCAACGGAACTCCGACGAAGCTGGCCGTCGTCGCTGCGCCGCCGCTCACCGATCTGGCCGCCGAATTCCCCGGGGCGCGGATTGTCAGGTCGCCGTTTGCAGCCGGGTCGCCGCAAACGAAACTGGCAGCTCTTAACGCCACGCCGCCGCTGCTGGTGCTCATTGACAACGGCGACGGCCGCGCCCGGCAAATGGCGCGTGTGCTCAAGGCCAACGGCATGACGCGCTTCGCCGTGTTGGCCGGCGGCGAACAAATTCTCGCCGTGCATGGCCAAGCCGGGCTGCAGCGCATCGGTTCGAGCGTGACCATACGGAGCGTTTCAGCCTCCTCGCCGACCCACGGGCCTTGATTGTATGATTGCCGAACTTCCATTGAAGCGTATTATTCGCCGGTTAAGCGGGGGATTGTTGTGGGGCGGTCTTTTGTGGCTGTGTCCGGCAGCCCGCGCCGACGTGCTCACCAATTTCGCCGTGGTGAACGTGACGCCTGCCAGCTTCAGCGTCGTCTGGCGGGCGACCAATTCCACGCCATCCATTGCCGTCTTTGCCGATGCCGGCGGGGCAACCAATCTCGCCGGCCAGGTCGGCATTGAGGCGTATCCGCTGCGCACCGGCAATCCGGCGCTGGCGGCGGGTTACGCACGCCGTGTGGATGCCGCAACCATTCGGCAGAAAACTCAAAACGCCGGCCTGATGATGGTGCGCGTCAGCGAGTGTCGGCCGGCCACGACGTATTATTTCCGCCTGGTCTCCACACCGACGAACGGCGTGCCGGTTGTTTTTCCTCCCTCCGGTCCGCTGCCATCGGTGACCACGGCAGCCGAAAACACGTTCGTCGCCAACGACCGAGTCATCATCCTCGACTTGACCGATCCGAACACGGAAGGCCGGATCGTGCTGCTCTCCCACACCAACGCCGCCCATCCCCTGGCGGCGGTGGTCGGCGACGGCGCCGGCCCCAGCCAGGTTTTTTTCAACGTAAACGATCTGTTCGCCCTTGCCGGCACGGGAAACTTCACGCCGTTGGGCGATCAGACGTTTACCCTGGACGTGCTGGAACCGAATCGCGGCGAATCCCCGCAAACTTCCACGCTCACGTTCTCGGGAGATTTCAGCGCCGCGATGAGCGCGGTGGTGATCGTCAACACGGAGTTTCTGACGTTGAGCCTGGGGACGACAGTGCTGCGCGCGGGACAGTCCGGGAGTGTGTCCATCAGTTCCAGCGTGAACACGAACGTTGCCGGCATTGACGCGACGCTGCAGATTCCGCCGGGCCATTTGACGAATCTGGTGTTGCAATCGCTCGCGCCGCAGTTGGACCCTGCGGCGACCGTGTTGGCTCAGCAAGACAGTTCGACCTGGCAATTGCATCTGGTCACGCTTTCCGGGCAGACCATTTTCGGCAGCAACACCCTGGCCGCCCTCGCGTTCACCGCTGTTTCCAACCAGACTTCCGCGTTTGTGCCCTTGCGGGTGACGGCATTGAGCGGAACCAAACCGGATGCCACCCCGATGGCCCGCACCCTGGCGCAATCGGGTCGCGTGGTGGTAATCGCCAATCAGCCGCTGCTCGAAGCGGGTTTCGCCTCCGACGGCTCCCGACAATTAACGCTCTACGGCAAGGCATGGACGAGCTACGCGATTGAATATTCCACGAATCTGAACAATCCCGCCGGCTGGACGCCGACGCGGCATTTTGCCCAAACCAACATGGTCACCAGCCTCGTCGGATTGGCGCCGCCGGTACCCAACGCTTTTTACCGTGCCGTGGAATTCACCCCGGACCCGCCGGTGTTGGACGCTTTCAACGGCGCCAATCAAGCGCGCACGCTGGTGGGTTACGGCCAGCCGGGCCGGCAATACACGTTGCTGGCCAAGACCAATCTTTCCAACGTCGTTCCCTGGTCGCCTGTGCAGGTTTTCTCGCTCACCAACTCTTTCCAGATGCTGAACGTCTCCGGCGGCAACAGCATCATTTTCTATCGCCTGCAACGGAATTGAAACGGCGAATCCGCGCCTCAATGGCCGGCAGGCAGTTGTTGGTGGTAATTGGGATAGGGCGGCCGCGGATAGTTTCCCGGCGGATGCTCTTTCAAAAGCTGGAGCACAACTTTGACGGCTGCTTCGAGTTGCGGGTCGTGCCCCTCGCGCACCAGCCGGGGATCCATTTCCACTTCGTAATCCGGCGCGACGCCGTGGTTTTCGACTTCCCATTTTCCTTCCAGGCCGTAAATCGCCCAGCGCGGCGCCATCACCGTGCCGCCATCCATCAAGCTCGGATAACCGCCAATGCCGACCAGACCGCCCCAGGTCTTCATGCCGACCAGCGGGCCGATGTTCAATTTGCGAAAATACCACGGCAGGCAATCGCCGCCGGAGCCGGCGAACTGGTTGATGAGCATCACCTTCGGCCCGTAAATCCCCAGCGGTTCGGAAATATCGTGGCCTTCACGCGTGGCCACCCGGTTCAAAACAGGCCGGCGCAAATAATCCACAATATAATCGGCCAGCCAGCCGCCGTGATTGAACCGTTCATCAATGATCGCCGCCTGCTTGTCGGTCTGGGAAAAGAAGTAGCGGTTGAAATTTTTGTAACCGCCAAACATCGTGTCGGGCAAATAAACATAGGCCACCCGGCCGCCGGTCATTTCTTCCACCTGACGCCGGTTGCCTTCAATCCAGGCCAGGTTCCGCAGTGCGAACTCGCTCTCCACCGGCACCACGGTGACGTCGCGCGCGCCCGAACCGTCCGCGCGCGGGCCGACGCGAATCACGGTCTGTTTGCCGGCGGTTTCCTGAAAGAAACGGTACAGATTGTCGGCAGCGGTCAATTCGCGGCCGTTCACGGCCAGCAAATAATCGCCCACCTGCACGTTGACGCCCGGCTGGGTGAGCGGTGCCTGCAGATTCGGATTCCAGTTTTCGCCGTTGAAAATCCGCTTGAAGCGGTAACGCCCGTGGGCGATTTCGTAATCGGCGCCGAGCAGGCCGACGTTGACTTTCTGGATGGGCGGCTCCGTGCCGCCACGCACCCACAGGTGGCCGACCACGAGGTTGCCGATCATTTCGCGGAACAGGTCGTTCAAATCGTCGCGACTGGCCACGCGATCCAAAAACGGCGCATAAACGCGCTCGGCTTCCTTCAAATTCAGACCGTGAAAGTGCGGGTCGTAAAAGAAATCCCGTTCGATGCGCCAAACCTCGTGATACATCTGCCGCCACTCGGCCGGCGGGTCCACCTCCACCTCCCAATCGTCCAACTTCAGGGCGCCTTTGCCGGCCGCCGGCGCCTGGGCGGAGTCGGCGATGTAAAACGTGTCCTCCTTGCGATAAAGCATTTTCTGGCCGTCGGCCGACAGCGCAAAGGCCCTGATGCCCTCCAGGATTTCTTCCGTTCGGCGCTTTTCGAGATCGAAACGATGCAGATTGAACAGCTCCTCGCCGCCGGCGTTCACCACCGGCGGGCCTTCCAGCAAAAACAAAGCGCCATTGGTGCCGGCGCGCAAATCCACGTAGTTCCGCGCCGGAATCGGCAACGCCACGATGCGCTGGCCGAGGTTTGCAAAATCAATCCTCACCGGTTCGGGCCTTTGGGATTTTCCGGATTGCTTTTTGTCCCCGGCCCGCGCCGCCGCTGCGCCGGATGAAGCGCCGGAGGTTGAATTCGTCCGTTCTTCGTCGCTTTGCGGCGCCACAGGCGAAGGCAGATTCGTGCGAAGCACCACGGCATAAACACTGAACGTCACCGGCCGCGCGATGCCCGTCATGTCGCTGTCGCCCACCGTCAAGCCGAAATCCGTGCTGGCGGCAAAGTAAAGATACTTGCCGCCGGCATCAAACGCCGGATACCGCGCGTCGCTCATGCCGTCGGTAATTTGCCGGGTTTTTTTCGCGCTCAGCGAATACACAAAGATGGCGTGCAGATGATTCGGCAGGATTCGATTGTAGGCCAGCCAACGGCTGTCGGGTGACCAGACGATGTTGAACGGCGCCGGCCCCTCGTCGTAATAATCCGTGTCCACTTTCACCGGCCTTCCCCCGGCCAGGTCCACATACCACAAATTAAGCCGCTTGTCGGAGTAGGCGATCTTCCGGCTGTCCGGCGACCACGTCGGGCGGTAGTAAAACGACGGCGGCTGGTCGAGCGCAATCTTACGCACCGGCCCCAGGCCCGTTTGATCGCGGATGTGCAGGGCGTATTCGCCGGACTCGTCGGAAAACCACGCCACCGACCGGCCGTCGGGCGACCACGACGGGTCGCGATCAGCCACCGCGGGACTGCGCGTCAAATTGCGGATGTCGCCCTTCTCCGCCGGCACGGTAAAAATGTCGCCGTGCGCTTCAAACACGGCGCGCTTGCCCGTCGGCGAAATCCCCCAGTTCTGAACGTCGTCCGGCTTGAGCTTGAGAAAATGCCGTTCCACCTGCGGCAGGTCCGCTGCGATGCGCACCGGGACCTCGTGCTCGGTGTGCGTGGCAAAATCGTAAATGTGCAGCGAGCCGAACTGCGCATACACAATCCCGCCCGGCCCGGCGCCGGCCGATTTGATGTCGAAACCGGTGTTATGAATCACTTCCCGCACGGTTTGGGTTTTCAGATCGCAGGCGAACAGCGTGACCGGCCCGTGGCGGTCGGATAAAAAGTAAATGGTGTCGCCCACCCACATCGGGTTTTTGTCGTTGGAATTTTTGCGCGGAATTTTGACGATGCTGGAGTCCGACAAATCCGCAATCCAAATCGGCGTCGTCTGCCCGCCATGATACTGCTTCCAATCCGGTTCCCATTGGAAAATGGGCACGTAGGCCAGATGGGTGCCGTCGGGCGAATAGGAACCGGCCGATCCCATGGGCAACGGCAGTTCAGAGGGAAACCCGCCGCCAACGGGCACCGTGAAGAGCTGCCGCGGGTCTGAATAACTCGCGCGTTGCGAGGTAAAGAGCACGTTTTTCCCGTCCGGCGTCCACCCCACGGCCACGTCTTCCCCCGGATGATACGTCAACCGACGCGGTTCGCCGCCCGTCGCCGGCACCACATACACGTCATCGTTGCCATGATAATTGCCGGTGTAGGCCACCATCGTTCCATCCGGCGAAAAAATCGGCCCGCGCAACCGGTCGCTGCCGGTTACCAGACGATGCGCGTCGCCGCCCTCCCGGCTCACTATCCAAATCTCGCCGCCGTAGGCAAAGGCAATTTGCGTCCGGCTCAAGGTGGGCGATTGAATCAGCAGCGGCTCGAACGATTTGGCCTCCGGAAAACTGGCGCAGACCGCGCAAAGCAAAAAGATCATCCCGTTTCGCAACATAGGCTGAAGGTGTTCAAAATCGGCGTGTGTCGGCAAGGCTAATCATTAGCCGCATCACCCGGCAAGCGCGTTCCTGGCAAAAACCCTACGCTGTTGGGCGTCTCCCTTTGCCGTGGAGACCGATTTGGGGGGCCGAAAAAAAATTTGGGTCGGACTGCATTTGTCCCACCGGGGGGTGGATACTGCCCGGAGTGAAAAGAAAATCAAAAAAGCTTTTGCGCCGGGACGGCGACGGAGTTAAAACAAGTCCGGCATCAGAAGCTTCCCCATCGGGCGAAATGACCTTCTATGCGCACACCGCAGTTTTGACGGACGGATCCCG
>Ga0070740_10006233_pt1 | contig 10575 bp, 10 predicted proteins | sample Coa_R2_FD_67286 | JGI IMG/M metagenome (GOLD analysis project Ga0070740, IMG submission 67286) | Surface soil microbial communities from Centralia Pennsylvania, which are recovering from an underground coalmine fire - Coalmine... | ecosystem: Environmental > Terrestrial > Soil > Unclassified ...
CCGGGGACAGGGCTATGTAATGCTCGCCAGAAGCGGGGGTCAAGGGGGCGGCCGCCCCCTTGCGGGGCGCGGGGTGTCCCCGCCCAAACTCTTCCTTTCGGGCGGGGGGTGGGGAGCATTCAATAGCCCTGTGCCGGGGAAGACCCGGGTTGCATTCGGGATGAGCCTATGATATCTTTGTTCACAGTTGAGGCTGGTAGAGGCAGGCATGGAGGGCATGTGTGATATTCTCCGGGAAAGGCTGACATCTGATGATCGAAGAAGACCCCTCACGGCAAGAAACCGTCAACCCTCAAGCGCGGCCCCTGACAGGCGAGGAGTATATCGCCAGCCTGCATGATGGCCGCGAGGTCTGGATCTATGGCGAGCGCGTCGAGGATGTAGTGACGCATCCCGCTTTTCGTAATGCCGCGCGCATGATCGCCCGGCTCTACGATGCGCTGCACGATCCCGCAAAGCGCGCTGTGCTCACGACGGCAACGGATACCGGCAGCGGCGGCTATACCCACAGGTATTTCAGAAGCCCGCGCGGCGCTGAGGATCTGGTCGCGGACCGCGATGCCATCGCCGCATGGGCCAGGCTGACCTACGGCTGGATGGCGCGCACCCCCGACTACAAGGCGAGCTTCCTGGCGACGCTGCGCGATAACGCGGATTTTTACGAACCCTATCAGGACAACGCGCGGCGCTGGTACGCAGAGGCACAGGAAAAGGTCCTCTATTTCAATCATGCCCTGGTCAATCCGCCCGTTGATCGCAACCGGCCCCCCGACGAGGTTGCCGATGTCTATTTACATGTCGTCAAAGAGACCGATGCTGGCATTGTCGTTAGCGGTGCGAAGGTCGTGGCGACGGGTTCAGCGCTCACGCACTATAATTTCATTGCACACTATGGGCCGCTTGCCATCAAAAAGAGGGAATATGCCCTGGTGTTCATCGTCCCGATGAATACGCCTGGCGTCAAATTAATCTGCCGCCCATCGTATGCAATGGCCGCCGAGGTAATGGGCAGCCCCTTCGACTATCCCCTCTCAAGTCGCCTGGATGAGAACGACGCCATCTTCATCTTTGACAATGTGCTCGTGCCCTGGGAGAACATCTTTGTCTATGGCGACGTGGACAAGGCCAACAACTTTTTCCCGACCTCCGGCTTCATCCCGCGCTCTACGTTTCATGGCTGTATTCGCTTTGCCGTCAAGCTGGATTTCCTGGCCGGTCTGCTGCTCAAAGCCGTCGATGCCACCGGGACGCGGGACTTCCGCGGGGTACAGGTGCGTGTGGGCGAGGTGCTGGCCTGGCGCAACCTGTTCTGGGCGATCACCGATGCGATGGCGCGCACACCCCTTCCCTGGAAAAATGGCTCGGTGCTGCCCAATACCGATTATGGCCTCTCGTACCGGGTATTCGCTACCGTGGCCTACCCGCGCATCAAGGAGATCATCGAGAGCGACGTGGCGAGCAGCCTGATCTATCTCAATTCCCACGCTGTCGATTTCAAGTCACCGGAGATCCGCCCCTACCTGGAAAAATACGTTCGGGGTTCCAACGGCTACAGCGCCCAGGAGCGTGTGAAGCTGATGAAGCTGCTCTGGGATGCGCTGGGCAGCGAGTTCGGCGGCCGGCATCACCTGTATGAACTGAACTATGCCGGCAATCACGAGAACATTCGCCTTGAGGTGCTATTTAATGCCCTCGCCAACGGCGAAGCCAGCCAGTTCAAGGGATTTGCCGAGCAGTGCATGGCCGAGTACGATCTGGATGGCTGGACCGCGCCCGACCTCATCAACCCTGATGACATCAACCTGCATATGAAGAAGTTTCAATAGCGCTATAAATAGCATCGATTGCGAGCGCCTGCGGCGCTCGCAGGATATATGTTGTGGTGCGACCCGGGCGCGAAGCGCCCGGGTCGCACCACAACATATATCCTGGCGCGGCTTCGCCGCGCGAATGCCCCGGATGAGCGTCCGACTATCGTGGCAGCCAGGGTGGACCGCCTCGGCTCAATGTGGTTGAATCGAGGACGGCCAGCCAGTCGAAATCGACGAGGCTTTGTGGAGTCAGGGCAAAGTAGGACGGATTCTTCACGCTGCCGGAGCGAGTCGGAAGATCCGCGATTTCCGGGGCCGGAAGTCCCTGCCCTCTGTGAGTTGGGATAAACCGCACCGGACCGGGCGCGGCGGTCAGGCGGCTCTCAAGCGTTCCGGCCTCGGGCTGGCCGATGCCGTTGGCAGGAGATTCGCCTACCGCCGTGCCGATGACGACATAGCGCTGGCCCAACATCGCGTCGAGGTGTGCGCCCGCCGGCCACCATGTGTATACCTCACCACCCATTGGCATGTCCGTCTTTCCGCGCCGCAGGTGGCTGTTGTGCGCGAAGGCGAGCACTTTGCCCCGGCCACGCTCACGGGACACGATGTACGCCAGGTTATCCGCCATCATGGCATCGCGAATGCCGAGCAGCCTGGCAACCCTTTCGCTCGATGATCGCGCCAGTTCGGCGTGATAGTTCAATAACTGCCGTACCACCACAGCATACTGCATGGCCTCCAGATAGCGGCTTGCGTCGCTCTTCGCCACCAGTTCGGGACGGCGTACATGCAGTTCTGAAATGAGTTCCTCCGTCTCAATACGCAACGCGGCTGCCGAAGGCGACAGACCTATCGCCTGCGTTGGATCCATTATGGCGGCGGGGTTCTCCCAATCGGAGTCCTGACCGAGCAGCGGATCGATGCGCTGGCGATGCTCCTGGGCGCTGGTACTATCAATTGAGGCAAGGTAATCGAGAACAAAATGCAGGACCTGGCGTGGGCTGTCGGTGTCGGTCGCTTCGGTTGGACTATCAAAGCCGTAGAACCGGACTTTGATGCGATGGGCAGGATCGGCATTGTACCGTCGCATCCACTCGACCAGTTCTCGATTCGCGGTAAGCTGTCCGAAGCCGTGGCTGAAGCCGCTGTCCTGCACAGCCTCATACGACGCCGGGCCGCGACCAGCTACGTACTCGTTCACTACGCTCCCCCGGGGGAAGCTGCTCTCGATAGCAATAGCGCTGTAGCCGTGCGCCTCCACCAATCGCTGGAAGAGCCGGTTGCGCAGAATGAGCATATCTTCGCCGCCGTGAAGCGTCTCCCCGAAGCCAAGCAGCTCCACCAGGTCCCCCGACGAGGCGATCACTTTGTCCACGGCAGCGTTGAAGCTCTGCGGCGAATCGATAGCGAACGGGATCGCCTCGCGCGCAATCCAATCATCGAGCGTTGCATACATCGGGGCTGGATGAGTCATTGATCGAACCTCCATTGTTTTAACTCTAGCATAACTAACCAGATGTACCTGTTTTTGTGCGCCTGTGGCGCACCAGAGGGTATGAAGTCTGCCCTCTGGCGAACCGCTGCGCGGTTCGCCGTCAAGTAGTGAGAGGAACTGCTACACCTAGCCTACAACACAGATGCCAGTGTGGAGGGTTGGGATCATCTGGACAGACGGAATAGCATTCTATTCAGGCTCTATATGACGATTTCATGTGGTATAAAAAGAAGAGTGCAGATGAGAGAAGTCTACATCGCGTTGCTGAGAGTTTTACATGGTACTTCACAGTTCATTGCGCACTATTGATCTAGCCAGGGCCGCCGGGATCAGCGTCCAGCAGGTGCGCAACTATGAAGCCCTGGGCCTGCTGCCTCCGGCTGAACGCAGTAAGAGCGGCTACCGCCTCTACACGCAGCGCCACCTTGCCGCGCTCAAAACCGCCCGCAGCCTGGTCCCCGGCTACGGCTGGCAGCGAACGCCAGCGATCATGCAGGCGCTTCACCGGGGCGATCTGGGAGTCGCGCTCGCGACTATTGACGCGCGACACGCCGAACTTGCCGGCAAACGCCGCGAGTGCGAGCAGACGCTCTCCGCCCTGCATGCACTGGCCGCGCAGCCAGCTCCCACGCAAAGTTCTCGCCACCCTCAACGGCTCCGCGTGGGAGAGGCGGCGAAGCAGGTGGGAGTGCGCGTCTCGGCCCTGCACTTCTGGGAACAGCAGGGCCTTTTGCATCCGGTACGCGAGCAGTTCAGCCGCTACCGCCTCTATGATGAGCAGCAGATGCAGCGCCTGCGCGTGGTAGTCCTGCTCAGAGAGGCCGGCTACGACTTCAATGTGATCCGGTCAGTCCTGGCCGAAATGGCGGCAGGCCGGCCAGAAAAAGCCATCGTAGCAGTAGAGAAGAGGCGTGAGGAACTGACACGGACGAGCTGGGTGTGCATTGAAGCGCTGTCCCACTTTCAGCGCTACGTGAGCGAGTTTTGTGGGGAGCTGCTCTGATGCCAGCCGCCCCGGCGCCTATTCGCGGCGGACCAGGCCCTCGCGCCAGGCATAGACGGCGGCCTGCGTGCGATCCGCCAGGTGCAGCTTTCCCAGAATGTTGCCGACGTGGCTTTTGACCGTTTTCTCGCTGATACTCAGACTGCCGGCAATCTCGGCATTGCTCCTGCCCGCCGCCAGCAGGCGCAGCACCTCCAGTTCGCGCTCGCTTAACTCGTGAAACGGATTGAGCGGGGTATCGCGTGTGCCGTGCAGTTCCTGCACGACGCGGGCGGCGATGCGTGGGTGCAGGACGGCCTCGCCGGCGGCAGCTTTGCGCACCACGGCGGCCAGTTCTTCCGGCTCGACATCTTTAAGCAAGTACGAGAGGGCGCCGGCGCGAATGGCCGGGAAGATATGCTCGTCTTCGTGATAGGAGGTCAGCACGATCACGCGGCTGCGCGGCGAGCGGGCCAGAATCCGGCGTGTGGCTTCGATGCCATCCATCCCCGGCATCAGCAGATCGATCAGTACTACATCCGGCGCGTGCTCGCTCGCCAGGCGGATCGCCTCCGCTCCTGTGCTCGCCTCGGCCACCACCAGAATATCAGGCTGCGTGTCCAGAAAGCCGCGCACCCCCTTGCGCACCAGGGCATGATCGTCGGCCAGAAGGACAGTTATAGGGTCAGGCATTTTCGGCACCTCTTTCAGATAATTGCAGCGGGCAGGTACAGGTGATCGTTGTCCCGCCGCCCGGCCTGCTCTTGATATCCAGTTCGCCCTGGAGTGCCGCCACACGTTCGCGCATGTGCAGCAGGCCATAGCCCCGGCCACGCGCTTCCTGCGGGATGAAGCCGCGCCCGTCGTCAGCGATCTGCACCTGGAGCTGCTGGTCGCTCCAGGTCAGCGTTATAAATCTGATCTGCGCAGCCCTCGTACTGGGACTGACGCTCACACATGACCTGGAGATTCCTGGCAAGCATATGCTCAGCGGGGCGGAATGGCTCAACATGCAACATACCTTTTACGGAGGCTTCGCGATAGTCGGGGGGACAGCTGAAATCCTCGGCCTGCTCTCGACGGCGCTGCTCGCTTACCTGCTGCGCGGGCGCCGTACAGCCATGACGTTGACGCTTGTCGCAGCCCTCTGCTTCGCGGGAACGATTGCGGTGTTCGCCTTTGGCAATAATCCGCTCAACCAGCAGATCGCCACCTGGACACCCGCAACGCTGCCCGCCAGCTGGCGCGCCGTCCGCGATGCCTGGGATAGTTTCCATGCCGCCAGCTCTGGTCTGTCCGCGCTGAGCCTCGTCTGCCTGCTCATCGCCATGCTCCGCGACACCCCTGGAGTTGAGAGACGGATACAAAGCCCTGAACTCGCTTGATCGCGTTTCAGGCGCTCGCCTTCTGGAATACAGCAGGTGAGCAAAATGCTCGCAGCGCATTTTGCTCAACTGCTGTATTCCATTTCTGGCGCGGCAGAGCCGCGCCAGAAATGGAGATTATTTTGCGAAACAGGCGCTTTGCGCCTGTTTCGCAAAATAATCTCCATGAAGCAAGCGCCACAGGCGCGAGCACGCGCGCGGCAAAGAGAGGAGTTTTTTTGAGCGAATCCAGAGCCTTTTTCCGAATCTTCAGACGGCACCTTGATCGAATCTGAGTTACACTCCAGGTGTGCCTGGCTGCCAGAGTTCTTCATCCGCTCTGACAGAATGGTTGCGCGGCTTCGCCGCAGACGCGAACAGGCTGCGGTATCGGAGACCAGGCACATTAAGGAGAGTACGATGAAGGTGTCACGCTGGCTATTACCCTTCACATACGGGGTAGATATGCAGGCGATTGATGCGGCGGTGCGCCTTGCCGAAGGCACATCAGCAACGCTGGTTGCTGTCTCGCTGATTTTCGTGCCGGGCGAAGCGCCGGGGCGGGGAGCGCACCCGGAGCATATGCAACAATCAAAGGATTTCCAGGAGGCTGTCTATTACAGGGCAAGCGAACTAAAGGTTCCGCTGGAGCGTTATGAAATCTTTACCTCCGTGATACAGGAGCAGCTGACCACCCTCAGTTCTGAACTCCGCTGCGATGCAATCATCCTGCTCGGCCACAACAGGCACCCAACGCTGCTACACGCTCATGAGATGAACCCGTTGCTGGCAGAACCGCCAGCGCGACTGCTGTATATTCACCTTCCACCATCAACAAAGAAGCCCGTGCGCAGCGCGGGTGCGCGGCTGCTGGCATGGCTGCGAGGGAGCCGGAAAACAGTGCGCTACATGAAGGCAGAACAGGACAGGATAATGCTGGAAGGAGTTCCTGACGTAAGAGGGGAGAACACTTCTGAGAACGAGCCTGTCCCACAGTTGGAAGGAGGCGATACCTATGCCGGGAGCGCGCATCTTACTGGTGGAAGACGATGAGGTCCTGCGCGGCCTGCTGGTCTCCAATCTGGAGGTGCGCGGGCACGAGGTACGCAGCGCCGCCAGCGTGCAGCAAGCGCTGGATATTCTGCGCGGCTTCACATGCGATCTGGTCATCCTGGATATTAATTTGCCTGACCGGACCGGCTGGGACTTCCTGCGCACTGCCTGCCAGCAGGGCTTGTTGCGCCCTCGGGAAGTCGAGAGTGAGGCGCCCAGGCTCCCGGTCGTTGTGCTCTCGGCTGTTCGCGTGAGCATCCAGCGCCTGTCGGAGTTTCGTCCGCTGGCCTATCTGCCCAAACCGTTTCCGATGGAGGCGCTGCTGCGACTGGCGGCGCAGGCGGCCAGTCGCAGCAGCGCCTCCATCGAGCAGGAATATGAGGAAGAGGCCGGCCGTTCCCCCGTGAATACTGCCATGTGAGGAGGAGTTCTATGCTTGATGTGCTTATCGTTGCTGTCACTATTGTTTCATTCGCGGCCTTCATCGCCTTTACCGGCGCGTGCGAACGTTTGTAGAAAAGCAGGTGCATCATGAACAGCCCGCTCGAATATATCCTGGTCGGTATCGTCGCTCTTGGCGTGCTGATCTATCTCTTCGCAGCGCTGCTCTTTCCTGAGCAATTTTAATGTCATCTTGAAACACATGAGGGAAAACCTATGCCTGTAACACTCAACAGTGTCGTGCAGGTGCTAATCTTTCTGGCTATTGTGCTGCTCATCACTAAACCGATGGGCCTGTACCTGGCCGCCATCTTCTCCGGGAGGCGCACCTGGCTCACGCCGGTCTTCAGCCCGGTTGAGCGCCTGTTTTACCGGCTCTCTGGCATCAATCCCGAAGAAGAACAGAAGTGGTGGGAGTATGTAGTCGCCATGCTCGTCTTCAACATGGCCGGCATGCTCCTGCTCTACCTGCTGGAGCGTACCCAGCAGTGGCACGGCCCGCTTTTCAATCCGCAGAATTTACCCAATGTCGAAGCCCGGCTCGCCTTCAATACGGCGGCCAGTTTCACGACCAACACCAACTGGCAGAACTATGCCGGCGAGCAGACCATGACATACCTGACCCAGATGGCCGGACTGGCGTATCATAACTTCGTCTCCGCCGCTACCGGCATCGCGCTGGCGGTAGCGCTGGTGCGTGGACTCGCTCGCCGCAGCGCCCAACAACTGGGCAATTTCTGGGTGGACCTTACCCGCTGTACGCTCTACCTCCTGCTGCCCATCTGCATCGTCGGCGCGCTGGTCCTGGTCTCGCAGGGAGTCATCCAGAACTTCAATCCTTATACTGTCGTGCATACCTTGAACGGGCAGACGCAGGTAATCGCCCAGGGGCCGGTTGCCTCCCAGGAGATTATCAAAGAACTGGGGACCAATGGCGGCGGCTTCTTCAACACCAACTCGGCGCATCCTTTCGAGAACCCCAACGCGTTCACCAATTTAATCGAGATGCTGGCAATCATCTCTATAGGAGCGGGCCTGTTCTATATGTTCGGCAAGATGGTGGGCGACACGCGACAGGGCTGGGTGCTATGGGCTGCCTCGGCCATCATCTTCGTTGTCGCAATGGCCGTTGTGCTGCCAGCCGAGCAAAGCGGAAATCCACTCCTGACCAGCATCGGAGCGAATCAAATGGTGAGCGCTACGCAGCCGGGCGGCAACATGGAGGGCAAGGACGTGCGTTTTGGCATCACCGACTCGACGCTGTGGGCCGTTGATACTACAATGACCTCCTGTGGAGCGGTCAACAGCTTCCACGATAGCTACACGCCGCTTGGAGGCATGATCCCGCTCACCGACATGGCGCTCGGAGAGATCATCTTCGGAGGGGTGGGGTCGGGACTCTACGGCATGCTGATGTTTGCCATCATCGCCGTCTTCATTGCCGGCCTGATGGTCGGGCGCACACCGGAGTACCTGGGCAAGAAGATCGAGCGCAAAGAGATTATGATGGCCGCGCTTGCCCTGTTGATCCTTCCAGCTTCGATCCTGGGCTTTTCGGCACTTGCCAGCGTGATCCCTGCCGGGACCTCGCCGATCCTTAATCCAGGCCCACATGGCCTTTCGGAGATCCTCTACCTCTACACCTCATCGAATGCTAACAATGGCTCTGCCTTTGCCGGGCTTGCCGGTAACACACCCTTTTATAACTGGACGGGAGGCTTCGCGATGCTGATCGGCAGGTTTGCCTTCCTGATCCCCATCATGGCTTTCGGCGGCTCGCTCGTCAAAAAGCGCGTTGTGCCAGCAGGACCGGGTACCTTCCCGACCACCGGCCCGCTCTTCGTGGGCCTGCTGGTGGGCGTGATCCTGATCGTGGGCGCGCTGACTTACTTTCCCGCCTATGCGCTGGGGCCAATCGCCGAGCAGTTGCTTATGCATGCAGGGAAGGTGTTCTGAGATGCAGACAAAGATGAGAACCAATGCATTAGAAGTCAAACCGTGGAAGACGCGGCGCAAAGGGGCAATCTCGATCTGGGATCCCGCAATCATGCGGCGTGCCATCCCCGATTCTTTTAAGAAGCTCGATCCGCGTGTGCAGGTTAAGAATCCCGTGATGTTCGTCGTGGAGATCGGCAGCGTCATCACAACCATAGAATGCGTGCGCCTGCTCTTTACCGCGCCCACGGCGGCTTTTCCACGCCCGCAGTTGACCTACGAGACTTTTTTTGTGCTGGCCGTCGCCGTCTGGCTCTGGTTCACCGTGGTCTTCGCCAATTTCGCTGAAGCGATGGCTGAGGGGCGCGGCAAGGCGCAGGCCGACACCCTGCGCCGCGCGCGCACGACCACAATGGCAAAACGGCTGGCAAGCCAGGATCGCTTCGGCAAAGTCGAGGAGGTAGCGGCCCCCGATCTACGCAAGGGCGACCTGGTGCTGGTCGAGGCCGGCGATGTGATCCCCGGCGATGGCGATGTGGTAGAAGGCGTGGCCTCCGTCGATGAGTCGGCGATCACCGGCGAATCGGCCCCCGTCATTCGCGAAAGCGGCGGAGATCGCTCGGCTGTGACCGGCGGGACGCGCGTCCTCTCCGACTGGATCATCGTGCGCATCAGCGCCAACCCCGGCGAGACCTTCCTGGATCGCATGATCGCACTGGTTGAAGGCGCCAGGCGGCAGCGTACTCCAAACGAGATCGCGCTCAACATTCTGATCGCGAGCCTGACCATCATCTTCGTGCTGGTGGTCGTCACTCTGGAGCCGTTCGCCATCTATTCCGGTCAGCCTGTGTCGGTGACAACGCTGATCGCGCTGTTAGTCTGCTTGATCCCGACGACCATTGGCGGCCTGCTCTCGGCCATCGGCATCGCGGGCATGGACCGGCTGGTGCAGCGCAACGTGCTGGCAATGAGCGGGCGCGCCGTGGAGGCGGCGGGCGATGTGGATGTGCTCTTGCTCGACAAGACGGGCACTATCACGCTTGGCAACCGGCAGGCGACACGCTTTGTCCCCCTTGCCGGAGTGGATGAGCGCGATCTGGCCCATGCGGCCATGCTCTCCAGCCTCGCCGACGAGACGCCCGAAGGGCGCTCGATTGTCGCGCTGGCGCAGGAGCGCTACGGTTTCACTGCTGAGGGGGATGCTGCTACGACCTTCATCCCCTTCTCGGCAATGACACGCATGAGCGGAGTGGATATTGGCGCGACCCCTGGAAACGATGGAGCAAGGCCGGGGCAGGCGATCCGCAAAGGCGCTGCCGATGCGGTAGCCGCCTATGTAGCGGAGCATGGTGGAGAGACGGCCCGGAACGAGCAGTTACGCGAGATCGTCGATAGCATCGCACGAGCGGGCAGCACGCCGCTGGTTGTGGCCGAGACCGCAGCCGGCTCCAATGGGAGGGGTGAGCAGGCGCGCGTGCTGGGGGTGATCGAACT
>Ga0070740_10006234_pt1 | contig 10575 bp, 10 predicted proteins | sample Coa_R2_FD_67286 | JGI IMG/M metagenome (GOLD analysis project Ga0070740, IMG submission 67286) | Surface soil microbial communities from Centralia Pennsylvania, which are recovering from an underground coalmine fire - Coalmine... | ecosystem: Environmental > Terrestrial > Soil > Unclassified ...
TGGTCATCCACCAGCAGAACGTCCAGCGGCATAGCGGAGTGAAACAATTGTACCCCTTTTTGTTAGGGCTTCCAATACAATCCCGGCCGGCCGGGCCAGCCGGGCCTGCTCGCGAATTTCGGCGCGTTTCCAGGGCGTTCGCCCATTGGAGGCCGCCCGCACGGTGAGGTTCTTCGACCCCCGCGCGGCGATCGCCACCCGCGTGGCCGTCTTATCCCGCACGAAAAAATCGAGCGCCGCTGCCACCGCCCCATACATCGCCGCGGCGGCATCCGGCGGCAGCGCCGCTTTCGCGGAATAGGTGAGCTGAATCGTTCCCGGAAACGAGGCCGCGCGTTCCTCGGCGAGTTGTAACAGCGCTCGTTCGAGCCCGATCGAGGCCGCGGGCGATCCGTTCAGCTCCCGGCTGAGGCCGCGCACCCGCTCGAGCGCCTGGTCGAGCCCCGCGGCGATTTCCTCCAATGCCGCGCCGGCCTGCGGGTGATCCATCCGAAGCAACTGGAGCCGCAGGCCCAGGGCGGAAAGCACGGAGCCCACGTCATCGTGCAGCGCGCGTCCGGCGCGCCGCAGCGCACGCCGGGCCTCGAACAGGTCCTCCGCGAGCCGGTCCGCCTCGGTCATCGCTGCCGATTCGAGCCCGGCGCGCTCAGCGTGGTCTTGAGATATTCCGCCAAGCCGCCGGCCTCCAGGATCTTGCGCACCGATTCCGGCATGGGCGGAAATGCGAATACGCTTTCGCCCCACCGGATTTGGCCCGCGCTCAGATCGATGCGAAGGCTGTCGCCCTCCTGGACCGCGTCATACAAGGCCGGGCATTCGACGATCGGCAGGCCGTCGTTGATGGCGTTGCGATAAAACGTCCGCGCAAACGAGCACGCCACCACCGCCTTGATCCCTAGTCCCTGAATCGCCGTCGCGGCCTGCTCCCGCGCGCTGCCGCAGCCGAAGTTCCGGCCTGCCACGAGAATATCGAACCGGCGCAACTTGTCGGGAAAACCATCTCCCAGCATTTCGAAGGCGTGCTGCGCCAGCCTTTCGCGATCGATGTAAATCAAGTAGCGTCCGGGAATAATCACGTCGGAGTTGATGTTATCCCCGAATTTGTATACCCGGCCTTGAATGACCGATTCCATGGCTAGCTCAGGAACTCCCTCGGATCGGAAATTACGCCCTTGATCGCCGAGGCCGCCAGCGTCGCCGGGCTGGACAAATAAATCTGCGATTTCGCGCTGCCCATGCGACCCAGGAAATTGCGATTCGCAGTGGACAGGCAGACTTCTCCATCGGCCAGCATTCCCCCGTCGCCCGCGCAGGCGCCGCAGCCGGGATTGGTAATCAGCCCGCCGCTTTCGACCAGCGTCTGCAAGACCCCCGTATTCATGGCCTGAAGCAGGATCTGCCGCGAGCCCGGAGTCACGATCAGCCGCACGTTCGGATGAATCCTCCGGCCTTTGAGAATGCCGGCGGCGACCACCAGATCTTCGTATTTCGCGTTGGCGCAAGAACCCAGAAACGCCTGGTCAATGCGCGTGCCCGCCACTTCGCCGATAGGTTTCGTGTTCTCCACCTCGTGCGGGCACGCCACCATGGGCGGCAGTTCGCCGAGACGGACGCGAATCTCTTTTTCATAGACGGCATCGGAGTCCGCGTAGACCGGCGCGTAATCGCCCTGCACCCGCCCGCGCAGATATTCCTCGGTCTTCCCGTCGGGCGGCACGAACACGCACTTCACGCCCATCTCCATCGCGAGATTGGCCATGGTCATGCGCTCGGACACGCTCAGCCCGGGCACCGCGTCGCCGTAGAACTCCACCGATTTATAACTGCATCCGTCCGCGCCCAGCGTCCCGATGAGGTAAAGCATCAGGTCCTTGGCGAACACGCCGGGCGCGAAGCCGCCCTGGAGCACGATCTTGATCGTGTCCGGGACCTTCATCCAGAGCTTGCCGGTGAGCCAGACCGAAGTCACCTCGGTATATCCGATTCCGGTGCCCAGCGCGCCCAGGCTGCCGTAGATGGTGCAGTGCGAGTCGGTGCCGACGATCAGATCGCCCGGCTTTACGTGGCCCGCCTCCATCAGCACCAGGTGCGCGATGCCCGCGTCGATATCGTAGAACTTCTGGATGCCGAACTTCCGGGCGAAGTTCCGCGACGTCTGCTGGTCCGCCGCGTACTTTTCGGTTTTCGCGGGCGAGACGTGGTCCAGCACGATCGCCAGCCGGTCCGGATCGTACAGTTTCTCTGCCCCAATCCGTTGCATCACGCTGGCGGAGCGCCAGGTGGCCGTGTGGCTCATCACCAGGTCGGGATAGGCATCCACAATCTCGCCCGGCGCGACTTCCGGTTTTCCCGATTTGGCCGCCAGAATCTTCTGCGCGATCGTTTTTCCCACGCTCATAGGGTACTACTGCGCGGGCGCGGCGCTGGCGGGCGCTACGGCGCGGTGTACAGGTCCGTCATGCGGAAACTGCGGTACTCCGTAGCACTGAACTGGATGGCATAGACGATATTTCCAGACCCATCCGTTTCCACCGATTGCGACACCGTCCCCACAAAGCTCCCCGACGAATCCGTCACATTGATGAACCCCGAATCGAAATGATAATTGCCGTCGGGCAGCGCCTGCGCCGATCCGACCGCCGGCGAATACGTCCCCAGATCGGCGTTCAGCACCAGCGTGGCCTGGCGATTGGTTTCGTCGATCCGAAGCTGCTGCCCGCGGCTGTGGGCATTGGGATCGACGACCGCCCGCTGGTTGCCGTCGTCAAAGACCATCAGAGACATGTTGTCCGGTTGGAAGTTCGCATCGTGCTGGTGCGAAAACCACGGGCTGGGATCCGAGGCCTGGATCTGAAAATCGCCGCCCATTCCCAGCCGCCACAGCACCGCGCCGCTGCCGCCGCCGTTCTCATAATCGATCTTCACAATCCAGTCCTGATTCCGCACCGAGTACAGGATGTTGCCGTCCGGCGTAAGCTGGAGCGAATTTCCGTGCAGCCAGTCATTGGCGGTTTTCGCCAGATAAATCGGAGGGCACGCGGGCGTCGAAGGATAGTTGCATTTTTCGTTCATGGGAGCGGCCTGATGCGGGTCGAGATGATCGAAGGCATCCCAGGTCCAGACGACGTTCAGATCCTGGTCGAGCACCAGAATGGTGTCGCCCACCACGTCCACAGTGCCCGGACCCTGCACATCCGTCAGCATGCGCTCGGAGGCCGCGAGCACGAGGTAATTGCCGTTCGGCAGCTTCCGCGCCTCGTGATGGAACCCGGTAATCGGATGCACGCCCAGCAGCGCGAGCTGTTCATTCACCCGCGCCGCATTCGTCTGCGCCACGGTCACGCCGGCCAGATCGAACTCGCGCATGAACTGATAGGAAGGATCCTTGGTTCCGTCCTCGCCCAGACCCAGGAACGTCCCGCCGTCCAGCGGCCGGGTCAAATACGAAAGATCCGAAGGCGAATACCAGACGATGTTTCCGCTTAAGTCGGTGGCGATCGAGGGCGTGTAAAAGAGGCTCTGGAGCAGGAACCCGCTCTCGACGCCGCCCACGGGCGTGGTCACCAGCGCGGCCGCTGGAGGCTTGACCGTAATGTTGGGGGTGGTGAAGCTGACCGGCGGTCCGGTTTGGGATGCCGTTCGTGTCGAGACTACATGATGGGCAGTATACTGCCCTCCCGGGTGCATGCCGGCGAGATAGAAGTTCATCGTGCGCCCGCGGACACACGTCTTCGGGGCGGTGCTCTGCACGACGCCATCGGCCGAAGAAAATTCGACATGCATGCGGCCTTCCGTGCACGGCGGCGCGCTATAGATGAAAACCGTGGGGTTGGCGCTCGGCGTCACCACCGCGTCCGGGCCCACTGCGAGCGGCGTGAAGACAAACAGCGTGCGGATGCTCGCAATTTCGCCGGTGCTGGCGTTCTTCACCGCGGCTTCGATCTCCCAGGCGCCCTCACTGGCGATGGTGGTCCATGCGAAAGATGACCCAGGGCCGAAGTCCACCACTGTGCGAAAAGGCGCACTGCCGAAGCGCGTCCGGAAACGGTACGAGAGAGTCCCGGGATCGGCGTCCTGCGCCGCCGCAGTCCAGGTAATCAGTGTGCCCAGGGGCGCAGGCGATGCCGTCGAGGGCGTCAGAATAATTCCCATCGCGCCCGCATAGGGCGCGAACGCACACGTGAATAAACACCAACCACAAAGGGAAGTTGCTCGCATTTTTTATCTGGCCGGGTAGCCGCCGCTTGCGCCGCCGGGCAGATCCTCCGTAAACAACGCTGCGTTTATGCTGCCGTACCGCCTTGGACGTCTGCACCGCCATCTATGTTTCAAAAGTCATAATCATCCTGAGTCGTTTTCGGGCCTTAGGAAAGAACCGGAAGTTTGCGAGCACTTTCGCCGGATAGATTTGTAACCCAAAGGATAGGCTTCGCCGCCTGGAGCGCGGCGCACCGCGTTGTCGGGCCGTACGCCCTGATCAGGCCCCTGGGGCGGGCCGGGGTCCACGTCGTCATGACCGACCATTACATCCACGCCCCAAGCCCGAGCACGATCTGCTTGCGCCTCGCCCCGAGCGGCGCGAGACCGAAGACAACGGCTATCTCGGCGAGGTAGTGCCGTGCTACCCGCAGGAACTCCCGGCGGGCCGCGACCGGGATCTATATTGGGCGATCGCGCAGGTCAGCCAGAAGAGCAACCTTGGCCAGGGTATCCCGGCGCTGGCGGCCGCTCTCGGGAAATACTGCCCTGCGCAGGCGGATTTCTATATCCATCTCACCGACGCGCTGTCGGCGGCGGGCCAGGTCCATCGCGCAGCCGACGTGCTGATGCGAGCGGTGCGGGCCGCACCTGCGGATGCGGTGGCCTGGCACGAATTGGGGCTCGCCTACATCGCCAAGAACCAGCGCGATCCCGCCATAGCCGCGTTCGAGAAAGTCTTAGAGCTCGACGAGCGGTCGGATGGACCCAGTCCGACCGGGACAAAAGCCAAACAGCAAACGGGAAATGCCCGCATCCTGAAGTCCCTCCCCAGAAAAACTGGAGAACGTCTACTTCAAGCTGTGGCGGCCGTCAAGGCGGAGGGGCTGTTTTTATCCGCGCCCCCGCGGCGCCGCCGGGCTCCCTCACGGCTGCGGTTCGGGGGGAGGACCAGTTTTGTGGCGCGCGCTATTTCGCGTCCTCGACGGGCATATCTTCCGGCGGGCCGCCCGCGTACATCTTGGCCGTATCGAAGAAGCCCGCCACCGTCAGATGGAACTGAATTTCTTTGTCCGTCTTGTTCTGCCAGTACCAGCCGTGGATGCCCGTGGAAGGCGCGGTGAACGTACCGTACGAAGCGTCCTTTCCGACTTTGTCATCCAGGTCGTAGCTCTCGTAATAGTCTTTGTTCGGCTTCTGGTCTGGCTCGCCGTGGAATTCGTAAGCCAGCTTGCCCGTGGCCTTCCAGCCGTAGACCATTCCGGCGCCCTTCTCCATGTGATACTTCATTTCGACGCTATCGCCGGGCCTCAACTGAAAATCTTCGGAGTCCACTTTGTAGATGCGCGGCTGTGCCGTGAACACCCCGGTCTCGACGGCCGCCGGCTTGGCGCCCTTCGCTTCGCCGGAGGCCTCGGAAATGCCCATCAGCTTCAACGCTTTCCCGGTCTTGAGTGGATCGAATCCGTATTCGGCCGGCAGCACCGCCGTGAACAACAGCAGCAGCGCAATCAGCAGCGCCAGCCCGGTGGCCTTCGCCAAAGCGGCCTTCGAAGGCGGCGTCGGCGTAGTTTCCGTTGGCATCGCTAAGACTCCAAAACGTACCCGGCGATCTGGTAACCGGTCAGCAAGAACCCGGCGGTCATCAGTCCTGTGTTGGTTGCGAATGCATGCGCCAGAAAATCTTTGCGCGTGCGCCAGTAGCTCAGCACGATCAGCACCGCCGTCAGCGCCAGAACTTGTCCGATCTCCACGCCCACATTGAAGCTGACAATATTGGCGACCAGTCCGGTTTTCGAGAGATTCAGTTCCTGAAGCTTGGTGGCGAGCCCGAATCCGTGAAACAGCCCGAAGACCAGGACCGCGATCTTGGTATTCGGCTCGAATCCAAAGAATCGCCGGAACCCGTCCATGTTGTCGAAGGCTTTATAGACCACCGAAAAACCGATGATGGCGTCCACGACGTAGGGATTCGCATGAATCCCCCCAAGCACGCCCGCCAGCAGCGTAACGCTGTGCCCCAGCGTGAACAGGCTCACGTATTGCACCACGTCTTTCAGCCGGTACAAAAAGAAGATCACGCCCACCAGGAACGCCAGATGATCGTAGCCCGTGACCATGTGCTTGGCCCCCAGATAGAGAAAAGGCGCGATCGCCGCCCCCGTGGCCGATTGCACGAAGGATGCGTCGCGCTTTGAGACGTTGTGGGCAAAGACCGGCGCCGCCGCTACGCACACCAGCAGCACGATGAGAAAAATCCGTATGCGGGGCATGAACTTCAAGGCAGTGTACCACACGCCCGAAAGCAGCGCCGCACCCCATTGCCCGGCGTCCCGCTGCTTTGCCTCCTTACGGCGCCGGTACCGCGACGCGATTGGCCGGCACGGTCTGCGGCTGATAGGCGAACACCTCACGGCTGTTCGGGTCCACCAGGACTTTCAGCCAGTTCACGTCGTTGGTGCCGTTCTGCTGGTTGTCGCCGAAGGTCTCCACGCGAGTGAAATTCTCCAGCCGCCGCCCCTGTGCATCCAGAAACGGCTTATCCACGCGGAAATAATGCGAGTCCCCGTGCACGTACGCGACCGGCTTCTTGAAATCGATCACCGCATCGCGCAGCGCGGCCAGGAAGTCGTGGAACCCGTCCGGCTGGCCGTCGGTTTCCAACAGCGTCTGCGGATCGCGCACCGGACCGCGGGTCGCATCGGTAGAATCGAACCCCGGATCGGCTTGCGAAATGAACATCACCGCCACGGACCCATTGGCTTTCGCCTCCGCAAAAGTGCCCTGCATCCACGCGATGTCGGCCAGGTTGCGATAGTGGTATTCGTTCGCGTCCGGATCGGTATCGCACAGGTTATTGCACGAACCCTGAATATTGAGCGTCGCGTAGGTCACCCGGTTGATCGTCCACCGGCGGTTCTCCACACACGGTGTCAATCCGTTTACGCCCAGGCATGGCGGAGTCGATTGCACCTCCTGAAGGAACGTTTTCTGGCCCAGCGTGAAGGGAGTGCTGAAGAACAGCGCCCGTTCTTTATCCAGTTGCGCCAGCGAGCTGTAGCCGGCGGTACGGTCGCAATCCGTCCAATCGTTGTCGCCCGGTGTGAAAATCGCGGGGGCCTTCAACGAATGGAAATATCCCAGCGCCTGCGTGTACACGGAGTCCTTGCACTCCGACGACCCGCTCTTGAGATCCCCGTCGTGCACCGTAAACGCCAGGTTCTGCGAATTCATGTCCGCGATCAGATTGGGCACGCCCACCTGCGCCTGGGCGACCGAATACGGCAGATCCCCCCATAGTCCGATCGCGTACGGCGCGCTCCCTTGTCCCGCTTGGCCGCCGTTCCCGTTGCTCTGGAACGCCTGTAGGCACGGCATCGCCGCCAGCGCCAGAGCGGCTGGCAGGGCGGCAGCTTGTTTCCGGATGGCTTTCATCACTTCAGCTCTCCTCAATCGGATTGGATTTGCCAGCTCATTTCGTGGAAGGGAGATAAGCGGCTCCGGCAGTGTAGCCAGGAAAGTTTTCAACGAAATGACGGTTCCGCAAACGTTCCGTGTCGGCCGCCTCACACCCGGACGAAGTCGCTGATCCGGCTCACATCTAAAACCAGGTGCCCCGCGGGCGATACCCCGAAGACCGGCAGGAACCGGGCCGACCACTCCATTTCGTCCCAGCGGTACGAGTATCTTGCGTGCACCACCTGCGAAAACGATTCGTCATAGCCTTTGATCAGGATCAGCACCTCGGCCTGCAGGCGCTCCAGGTCCTCGCGAGTCTTACCCCACAACGGGCTGTCCTCCGTGATCGGATGCACGATCGTCCATGTCAGAGCGAGGAAGAAAATGGAGCGCCGCTCCAGCGCCAGTTCCGCGAAGTTCCGCTTGGGCTGGCCCCCGGCGTCCGTTTCGACGGTCATCAGCAACATGTCCGCTTCCAGCTCCGTCAGGACATGACTGCGCTGATTCGCGATGCGGAACTGCAAGCTGGTTCCCTCGCGGTAGGGCGCGACGATCAGCCGGTTCGAAAAGATCAGTTTCGCGCTGGGGCGCGAGAACCTCGCGAAGATCAGCCCCGTCACAACTGCGAACGCCGCCAGGCCGAAGGCGCACTCGATCGAGGCCACCAGGTTGGCTGCCAGGCCGGAGGGAAATACGGAGCCGTAGCCCACGGTCGTCAGCGTCTGCGAGCTGAAAAAGAACGCACGGGCGAAATCCGAAAGGCCCGAATCGCGCTCCGAGGCGTGCAGAACATCCGGCCCGATCATGAGGTAGATTAGGCCGAACACGGTGTTGACCGCCAGATAAAGGAGCAGGGACAGACCGAGAAATCGCGGCCACGATATGCTCACCAGTTGCGTGTAAACGCTTTCCGCGAAGCGTGTGATTCCGCGGCGCTTCACGTTGAAGGTGCCGTCTTTATTGATGGCTCGCAGGAGGGCGCCAGTGTATTGCTGGGTCAGGCCTGGATCGAACGAAGGCGTTTGAGGCGCGCGCGGGGTGGTCATTTTTTGAGGCTAGCCGAACCGGCAGCCGCGGAGCCGCCGCGATCCTGGACCGCGAGCCTCAGGACGGCAAATCCAGCGGCAGCCCGACGTAGTTTTCCGCGAGGCTCTGCATCGCGGCCCGCGAGCCGGTGAGATAATCCAGCTCGGCGAGCTGCCTCCGGTAATCGAAGTCGTCCTCCAGGCTGAAGCGGTGGAGCATCGAGGTCATCCACCACGAAAACCGCTGCGCCTTCCAGACCCGCCGCAGGCACGTGTCCGAATATTCCCCCAGTAGCCGTTCGTGGCCGCTCCGGTAATATTCGGCGATCGCGCGCGCTAGCACGTACACGTCCGCCGCGGCCAGGTTGAGCCCCTTCGCGCCCGTGGGCGGCACGATGTGCGCCGCATCTCCGGCCAGAAACAGCCGCTCGTAGCGCATCGGCGAAGCCACGAAGCTCCGCATCCCCGTCACGCCCTTCTGCAAGACCGGTCCTTGCTGCGGCGCCCATCCGTCCTCGGCGCGCAACCGCGCCTGCAACTCCTCCCAAACGCGCGCGTCCGGCCAAGCTGCCAGGCTTTCTCCCGGCGAGCATTGCAGATACAATCGCGTGATCGCCGGAGAGCGCATGCTGAACAGCGCGAAGCCGCGCTCGTGGAAGCTATAGACCAGCTCGTCGGAGGCCGGCGGGGCTTGCGCCAGAATCCCCAGCCACGCGAACGGATACTCTTTGTCGTAAAACCGGAGCGCGTCCGCCGGGATGGAGGAGCGGGAAATGCCGTGAAAGCCGTCGCAGCCCGCGATGAAATCGCAGAGAAGCTCGCGCGGTTGACCCTGTTCGTGAAACCGGATGCGAGGCCTGGTTGAGTCGAGCTCATGCAGCGAGGCCTGCCCGGTCTCGAACGCCAGCGGCCGGCCTGCCGCGCGGCGGGCGGCGATCAGATCCTTGACCACCTCGTTCTGGCCGTACACCGTGATGAAGCGCCCGCCCGTCAATTCCGCGAAATCGATCCGGTGGCGCCGGCCACGAAACGCAATATAGATGCCCTCGTGCTTCAGGCCCTCCCGCCGGAGCCGCTCTCCGAGCCCGGCATCGAGCAGAAGCTGGACCGTTCCATGCTCCAGAACGCCGGCTCGCACCCGCTCAATCACATAATCTTCGGCGCGATTCTCGAGAATGTATGAATCGATGTTTTGCAGATGGAGCAGATGCCCGAGCAGCAACCCCGCCGGACCCGCCCCCACGATCCCTACCTGCGTGCGAATCGGAGTCAACGAGAACTTATCGCCGCCTCGGGTGGTGTCTGTGGCTTAGGGACAGGCCAGAAGGTCCAAATCCAAATCGCCCATGCGCCGAGCTGGGTGAATTGGAGAAACAGGTTCGGCAGCACCGCGACCGATCCGGACTGAACCATCCGGCGAATCCCGTAGGAAAGCGCCAGCCCGGCCACCATTACCCCCAAGCCTGCGCTAACCCGCATTAACTGCCGGTCGCGGCTGCGCGAGGCAATCAGGGCTCCCCATAAAACCAGGTTCATAATCGCCGCCGCGAAATTCAGCATTTCACCCGTCTTATTGAACCAACGGCTGGTCGGCCAAGGAGTAAATGTAGACGAAAAAACCAGAAATGGTAAAACGATTGCGGCTACAACGATCCCGCTCAGTACGCGAGCCGCGTGGCGTCGTTGCGCGCCCTCTTGTGTCGCTTCATAAGTAAGGGAGATCACCACCAAAAAACGAAGGAGTGCAAGAAGAACCGAGGTCAGCCAGTAGAGGAGGTTGTAACGCTGGGCGCCGACTCCCGTTCCACTCGCATCGGCACCGATCCACACAACCGAAGCGACGGTCAAAGCACAGGTGACCAGGAAATCGGCGGTGATATACGCGAAAAGAAAA
>Ga0070740_10006236_pt1 | contig 10572 bp, 7 predicted proteins | sample Coa_R2_FD_67286 | JGI IMG/M metagenome (GOLD analysis project Ga0070740, IMG submission 67286) | Surface soil microbial communities from Centralia Pennsylvania, which are recovering from an underground coalmine fire - Coalmine... | ecosystem: Environmental > Terrestrial > Soil > Unclassified ...
TTGGTCGATGTACTAAGCTGGTACTTCCATGCCGAGCCGGGAACTGATCTCCGGAGACCGCCAGGCCGAGGATCTGCAATTCGAAGCGGGCCTGCGGCCGCGCCGCCTCGCCGATTTTACCGGACAAACGAAGCTTAAAGAGAACCTCGACATCGCCATCCGGGCCGCCAAAATGCGCGGCGAAGCGATGGACCATGTCCTGCTCTACGGGCCGCCCGGGTTGGGTAAAACAACGCTCGCCTCGATTATCGCCGAGGAGCTCGAAGTCCCCTTCACCACCACCTCCGGCCCGGTGCTGCAGAAGAAGCTCGACCTCACCGGCATCTTGAGCAACATCCGGCTGCATCAGGTCTTTTTCATCGATGAAATCCACCGCCTCATGCCGGATGTGGAGGAGATGCTGTATTCGGCGCTCGAGGATTTCCGCGTCGATATCCTGGTGGGCACGGGCCCCGGCGCGCGCACGGTGTCGCTGCCCATGCCGAAATTCACGGCCATCGGCGCGACCACACGCCAGGGGCTGGTGAGCGCGCCGCTGCGCGGGCGCTTCGGGCTGGTGCTGCGGCTCGATCCCTACACCGTGGACGAGCTGAAATCGATTGTCGAGCGCTCCGCGCGGCTGCTCAATGTGACGATCGACGACGGCGCCGCCGCGGAGATCGCGCGCCGCTGCCGCGGCACGCCGCGCATCGCCAACCGCCTGCTCAAGCGCGTGCGCGATTACGCCCAGGTCCGCGCGGACGGCCGCATTACGCCCGCCGTCGCCCAGACGGCGCTCAACCTGCTCGACGTGGACCGCTACGGCCTCGATGAGATCGACCAGAAGATCATGATGACGATCCTCGAAAAATACCGCGGCGGCCCGGTCGGCGTGAACACCATCGCCGCGTCGATCTCCGAGGAGGCGGACACCATCGAAGAGGTCTACGAGCCGTACCTGATCCAGCTCGGCTTCCTCAACCGCACGCCGCGCGGCCGCACCGCAACCGAGCTGGCCTACGAGTACTTCAATGTGAAGCCCAAGCTGCGGAGAGAGGACCAGCCGGGGCTGTTTTAGGGGATGGACAGAAACGACCTGCAGGCACTCGCGCGAGTCCGGCTCCGGGAGGCCAGGGTCTTGCTGGCTTCCGGATTGAGCGATGGCGCGTACTATCTGGCCGGCTACGCCGTGGAATGCGCGCTGAAGGCGTGCATCGCCCGAAAAACGGCGCGGTACGAGTTCCCGGACCGCGCCCGCGTGAACGCCTGCCACACGCACGACCTATCGGAGCTGGTGAAGCAGGCTGGCCTCGAATCCGCCCTCGATCGACAGACGCGTGATACCGAGTTCGCGCGAAAATGGGGGATCGTGCGATCATGGTCGGAGCGGAGCCGGTACCAGCGCATCCACGCCTCCGATGCCGGGAATATGGTCCGGGCAGTGGGCGACCGCGGGCCTGGAGTTTTGTCATGGGTAAGGCGTTACTGGTAAATCTCGATCTCGAAGCCGGATCGGAGGTGCTTCGCGCCATCGAGGCGGCCGGAATCCGCGTCAGTGTCGCCTTATGGGCCAAACTGGAGGAATACGCGGACTGGCGCCTCATCGTGGCATCGCGCGATCTGGATGCCGCGGGAATGTGGGACGGGTACATGATCATCATAAAGGCAACTCGTGCCGCCGGCATCCCTCAGCACAAGAGCGACTCACTCATGATCCTGCGTATGAAGGACCCGTTTATCCGCGAGCTGCGCAAATTATTCAAGGGAGCCAAAGACGTCGAAGGCATGCGGCTGGGCGGGCAGGCGATCGGCGATCGCTTCCTCGAAGACGCTTACGTGTACCGCATTTCCTGACAGCACGAAGCGGGTATATGAGAAATCTGGCCTGTCTGGCTGCGTTGTTCTGCGGGATCGCGCTGGCGCAGACCGCCCTGCCGGAAATTCAGGGGCAAACGCTCTCCGGCAAGGCGGTCACGCTGCCGGCGGCGGCCGGAGGCAAGCCGGCGCTGCTGATTCTCGGCTTCACGCACGGGTCGCAAACGCAGACGAAAGCGTGGGAGGCGCGCGCGGCCGGGCTGGGACCGGTCTGGTCCATCGCGGTGCTCGAAGACGTGCCGCGGCTGGTGCGGGGCATGGCGCTGCACGGGATCAAGAGCTCGATCCCCAAGGAGCGGTACGATCGCTTCGTCGTGGTCTATCGCGGGGAGAAGGAGCTGAAGCAGGCGGTGGGCTTCGGGCCGCCGGACGATGCTTATCTGCTGGCGATCGATGCCGGCGGCGCCATCCGCTGGCGCTATCACGGCCCGGTGACGGATGCCGCCGTCGAGGAGATTCGCAAGCAGCTCGCGCCGTGAACGCGCCGCGCTCCGGCTGATATAATTTCGCGGGAGTGCGGGCGACGGGCCTGCGCCACGGGAGATCGGCATGAGGCGGAATCCATTTGGAATTTTTGTTTTGATGACGGCGATTTCGGCAGGCACAGCAGCCGGCGCGAAGCCCGACCGCGTGCGGACAGCGAATGGCGTAGTGGAAGGGCTCGGCGCGCAGGCAAACGGGGTGCGCGCATTTCTGGGCATCCCGTTCGCGGCCCCGCCGGTGGGCGAGCTCCGATTCGCGCCGCCCGCGCCGGCCGGGAGCTGGAGCGGCGTGCGGCCGGCGAAGGCGTTCGGGCCGCGCTGCATGCAACTGCCGCTGTTCGGGGACATGAACTTCCGCTCGAACGGCATGAGCGAGGACTGCCTCTACCTGAACGTGTGGACGCCGGCCAGGTCCGGGCGCGAGAAGCTGCCGGTGCTGGTGTACTTCTTCGGCGGCGGCTTCCAGGCCGGGGACGGCTCCGAGCCGCGCTACGAAGGCGCAAGCATGGCGGCGAAAGGCATCGTCGCGCTGACGGTGAATTACCGGCTGGGGGTGTTCGGATTCTTCGCGCATGCGGACCTGACCCGCGAATCGCCGCACCACGCCTCGGGCAACTGGGCGCTGCTCGACCAGAACGCGGCGCTGCGGTGGGTGCGGGAGAACATCGCGGCCTTCGGCGGGGACCCGCAGCGGGTCACAATCGCCGGCGAATCGGCGGGCTCGATCGCGGTGAGCGCGCAGATGGCCTCGCCGCTTTCGCGGGACCTGATCGCGGGGGCAATCGGGGAGAGCGGGTCGATCCTGGGCGCGCTCTCGGCGGTGCCGCTGGCCGAGGCGGAGGAGCATGGGGCGAAGTTCCTGGCGCTGGCGGGAGCGGCGGACGTGGCGGCGCTGCGGAAAATGCCGGCGGATGCCTTGCTGAAAGCCTCAGGCCAGCAGGGCGCGGGGCGGTTCAGCCCCACGGTGGACGGCTATTTTCTGCCGGAGGCGCCGGAGGCGATCTTCGCGGCCGGCCGGCAGGCGCATGTGCCGCTGCTCGCGGGCTGGAATTCCGAGGAGATGAACGCCCGTATGGTGCTGGGGCGGGACGAGCCGACGCGCGAGAATTTCGCGAAGGCGATCGAGCGGCTGTACGGCGCCGATGCGCCGCGGGTGCTCGCCGCATGGGCGCCGGCGAGCGATGCGGAGGTGTTGGACGCGGCGACGGAGCTGGCGAGCGCGCGCTTCATTGCCTTGAGCACGTGGAAGTGGATCGATCTCTGCGCGGCGACCGGACACGCTCCCGTGTACCGCTACTACTATTCGCGTCCGAGGCCGCGCATGCGCCCGGAAATGGGCGACGCCACGCCGGGCCTGGCCGGCGGGGTGATCCGGGGCCGGGGCAACGGCGCGCCGCCCCCGCCGGCGCGCGGCGCGGTGCATTCGGCGGAGATCGAATACGCCATGGGCAACCTGGCGAGCAACCACGTCTACGACTGGACGCCCGACGACTACCAGGTATCGCGGACCATGCAGGAGTACTTCGCCAATTTCATCAAGACCGGCAATCCGAACGGCCCCGGCCTCGCCGAATGGCCGGCCGTGAAGGCCGGCGAGGCCGCCCGGTATCTGCACATCGACGTCGAGACCAAAGCAGAGCAGGAGGCGCACCGCGACCGCTACACGGTGCTGGACGGGCTGAAGCGGTAGCGGCTCGCCGCTACGCCCAGCCGGTGTCGGAAGAGCGCGCGCGGCTGGCCAGCAATTTCGCGATTTCGCCGCCAACCTGATCCAGAAAGCCGTTCAGCGTGGAGGGCTTGTGGATGTAGCGGGGGACCTCCAGGCTGCGCGCTTCTTCGAGGTCCCGCGGCGATTCGGAAGAGGTCAGGATGGCGAGCGGCACCTGCCGCAAGCGCGCGGAACTGCGCAGAAACTTGATCACGTTCATTCCCTCGCCTTTCGGGAGATTGAGATCGATCAGAACGGCGTCTGGGAGGGGATTTTCGGAGTTTTCCAGACCGGCGATCGCGTCCGGAACGTCCGAGTAAGCAACCAGGTCCACTTCGATGCCATGAGCGCGGATGGCTTCGCGGACCAGCAAAACATCGGCGGGGTTATCCTCGATCAGTACGAGGCGGGGGTTATTCATCGATCTTCCTTCGGGTAAGCGGCGCTAAAGCGGAAAGTGGTGCCCGCGCCCGGCGCGGATTCCACCCAGATGCGGCCTCCCCACCGCTCCACAGCAGCTTTGCAGATGGCAAGGCCGATTCCCGTGCCCTTGCCGCCGCTCTGGAGGCGTTTGAAGAGGCCGAAGATGCGGTCGTGGTATTCCGGCGCGATTCCAATTCCGTTATCGCGGACGGAAAAGATGCACTCCGCGCCGTTGGGCGCGGCAGAGACGTGGATGCACGGCGGTTCGCCGGGCTTGGCGTAGCGGATGGCGTTGGCGATCAGGTTTTGAAAGACCTGAGCCAGCGGCACCGGGGCGGCGAGGACGTTCGGCAGAGGATCGGACGTGACACTGGCGCGGGAGTCGTCGATGGCGGATTGCAGGTTGGAGAGGGCGAGGCTGAGGGAGTCTTCGGCATCGGTGCGCTTCACCTCTTCGCCGCCGGAGTCGCTCACCTGCATGTAATCGCGGAGAGCGGCCAGGAGGCTGTTCATCCGGGAACCGCCGGTCTCGATGAATTCGAGAAACTGGCGGGCGGTTTCCGGCAACTGCGGGCCGAAATCGCGGGCGAGCCATTGCGAATAGGCCACCACCATGCGGAGCGGCTCCTGCAGATCGTGGCTGGCGGCCCAGGCGAACTGCCGCAGGGCCTCATTGGAGCGCATGAGCTCGGCGGTGCGCTGCGCGACGCGCTCCTCCAGTTCGGCATTGAGGCGGCGAATGCTCTCTTCGGCCTTGCTGCGCTCGCTGATATCGCGAATGACGCTGGTGATCAGCAGGCCTTCTTCGGTTTGCAGCGGGCTGAGGCTCATTTCGATGGGGAAAATGGAGCCATCCTTGCGGACGGCCTGCAAACCGGGAAAGGCGGATGCCGCGGGGGGCGGCGGAAACGACCATGCCGGCACGAGTATGCGGATATTGCGGTTGCGAATTTCCCCGCGCTCGTAGCCGAACAGGTTGTACATGTGGGCGTTGACCAGCACGATGGAGCCGTCGGCTTCCGTGATGAACACGGCATCGGGAGCGGCTTCGAGCAGGGTGCGGAATTTGAGCTCGGCCTTGGCGAGCGTCTCGGCCTGGCGGCGCAGAAGCTGGTTGGTGCGCGCCAGCTCGACAAACACCGAGACCTTGGAGCGCAGGATTTCGGGAACGACCGGCTTGAACAGGAAATCGACGGCGCCGAGGTCGTAGCCGCGGAAGAGCTGGTCGTCGTTGCGGTAACCGGTCAGAAACAGGATCGGCGTATTGCGGTTCTGGCGGCGCGAGCGGATCATCTCCGCGGTTTCGAAGCCGTCCATATCCGGCATTTTGACGTCCAGCAGGATGGCCGCGAAATCGCCGTAGTCGAGGACGTGGCGAAGGGCGTCCTTGCCGGAGCGGGCCAGAACCAGCTCGTCGGTGAGGCCGTGCAGCATGGCTTCGAGAGCGACGAGGTTCTCCGGGCTGTCGTCCACGAGAAGCAGACGGACCTTGTCATCCTCGCGGGCGCGTTCGGTCGGACTGGGTGCGAGCGCTGTCAGCATAGGGCCCTGCCGCCGTCAATCCGCAAAGCTGCTGGTCTGGCCGGCGCGGTCGATCCAGACGCGCAGCACGCTGAAGAGATGCTCGAGATCGACGGGCTTGGTGACGTAATCGGTCGCGCCCGCTTCGATGCATTTCTCGCGGTCGCCCACCATGGCCTTGGCAGTGAGCGCGATGATCGGCAACTCGCGGAACTCCGGCATCTGACGGATGGCGCGCATGGTTTCGAGGCCATCCATATCCGGCATCATGATATCCATGAGCACGGCGTCGATATCGCGGTGCTGCTGCAGCGCTTCAATACCGGCGCGGCCGTTTTCGGCGTGGATGACCTTCAGATTGTGCTCCTCGAGCACGCTGCTCAAGGCGAAGATGTTGCGCAGATCGTCGTCGACCACCAGCACCTTGCGGCCGGCGAGGACGCGATCGTTCTGGCGAATCGAGGCGAGAATGCCGCGCTGCATCTCGGAGAGATCGGCTTCATTGCGGTGCAGCAGCAGCACGGTTTCATCCAGCAGCCGTTCGAGCGAAGGAGCGTAGCGGACGGTGCTGGCGCGACCGAGCCGGCCGATTTCCTGGGCGTCGGCATCGGTGAGGCCCTGGCCGTAGACGATCACCGGCGGCGTGTATGGAGTCACGCGCTTCTGCAGCTCCTGAATCAATTCGGCCGCCGTGCCATTTTCGAGGCGGTGGGCGATGGCGACGCCGTCCAGGTATTTTTCGCCGATGATGCCGAGGGCTTCGACGACATTGCCGGTTTCGAAGATCTCGAGATCCTCGCCCGCGATGGCGGCGCGGATGGTGTCGGACTCATCCCGGGAACTCACCAGCAGCAGCTTGCGCACCCTGCGGCTGGCGGATTCGCCGATGACGCTGAAAGCGCGAGCGAGTCCTTCGCGGCTGACCGACTTTTCGAGGTAGGTCATGGCGCCGAGCGCGAGGCCGCGGCGGCGGTCCTCATCGCCGGAGATGATGTGAACCGGGATGTGGCGCGTTGCGGGGTCGTGCTTCAGGCGATCGAGGATCGTCCAGCCCATCATATCGGGCAGGCCGATATCGAGCGTGATGGCCTCGGGCTTGAACTCGCGGGCGAGGCTGAGGGCGGTGTTGCCGCGCAGAGCAACCACGGCTTTCAGATGCCGCTCATGCGCGATATCGACCAGAATGCGGGCGAACGTGGGATCGTCCTCGACGATCAGGAGCACGGGATCGCCAGGCTGGATGGACGTGCGATCGTCATCGATCATCACGTTCATCGGGTCGGCGGGACTGGGTGGGGGAACGCGGCGCTGCGGCTGGGATTCGGCATTCCCCGGCGGCAGGGCGCCATTCGCGGCGCTCAGGGCGGAGGACGTTTCCGCGCCCGCGCCGATCCAGACGCGGAGCACGCTGAAGAGCTGCTCGAGATCGACGGGCTTGGTGACGTACTCGCTGGCGCCGGCCTCCAGGCACTTTTCGCGGTCTCCCTTCATGGCCTTCGCGGTGAGGGCGACGATGGGGAGGCGGCTGAATTGCGGAATCTGGCGGATGGCCCGCATGGTTTGGTAGCCATCCATTTCCGGCATCATGATGTCCATGAGCACGGCGTCGATATCGGGATTCTGGCGGAGGAGTTCGATGCCGTCGCGGCCGTTTTCAGCGTGCAGGACGCGAATATTGTGCTCCTCGAGCAGGCTGCTGAGGGCGAAGATGTTCCGAAGGTCGTCATCGACCACGAGCACCTTGCGGCCGGCGAGCACGACATCCCGGGCGCGCAGTTCGGCGAGCAGGCTGCGCTGGCCGTCCGAGAGCTCGGCTTCATTGCGGTGCAGCAGCAGCACGCTTTCATCGAGCAGGCGTTCGAGCGAAGCGGCGCAGCGGATGGTGCCGGAAAGGGCCTGGCGGCGGATCTCCCGCGCATCGGATTCGGACAGGCCTTCGCCGGCGAATACCATGACGGGCGGCATCTGCGCGCCGAGCTTTTCGTGCAGCGCGGCAATGAACGCCGAGGCGTCCATGTCCGGCAGGCGGACGGTCATGCAGATCCCGTCGGCCGGGGACTGGTTAAGGAGCTCGAGGGCGGCGGCGGCGTTTTCCGCCTCGCGGATTTCGAGGTCGGGGCCGCCGATCGCCACCTGGATGGCCTCGGCCTCCGACGGATTCCCGCAGACCAGGAGCAGGCGGCGCGTGCGGCGGCGGGCGAACTGTTCGATGAAGTCGAAGGTGCGCTCCAGGCTATCGACCGTCAGGTTTTTCTCCATGTGGCTCATGGCGCCGAGCGCGAGGCCGCGGCGGCAATCCTCATTTGCCGAAATGATGTGCACCGGAATGTGGCGCGTGGCGGGATCGTGCTTCAGGCGATCCAGAATGATCCAGCCCACCATGTCGGGGAGCAGGATGTCGAGCGTCACCGCGGCGGGCTTGAATTCCCGGACCAGGCTGAGCGCGGTGTTGCCGCGGAACGCCACCAGGGCTTTCAGGTTGCGCGCGTGGGCCATGTCCACGAGGATGCGGGCGAACGTGGGATCGTCTTCGATGATGAGCAGGACGAGATCGTCCGGCTGAATATTGTTGCGGTCATCATCGACCATCTCCGCCAGCTCCTCTTCGGCGAGGACCGTCTGGACCTTGGGCTTGGACGGCATCAGCACTTCGACGCTGGATTCCGCGGCGAAGGATTCGGCGGAGCCGAACGACGCGGTTCCGGACTGGCTGTCGCTCTTCGGCTGGACGACGGCGCCGAGGTAAGTCTGAGGCAGATAGAGCGTGAAGGTGCTGCCGGCGCCGGGTTCGCTTTCGAGCGTGATTTCCCCGCCGAGCAGACGCGCGAGCTCGCGGCTGATGGAAAGGCCCAGCCCGGTGCCGCCGTACTTGCGGCTGGTGGTGCCATCCGCCTGCTGGAAGGCTTCGAAGATGATCTTCTGCTTCTCCTTGGGGATGCCGATACCGGTATCGATGACCTTGAACGCCACCACGGTTTTCGCGCGGCCGAGCACCGGGTGGCCGGCGCGCCAGCCCTGGGCGGCGCGCTCGATGCGCAGCTTGACGAAGCCGCTCGCGGTGAACTTGAGGGCGTTCGAGAGCAGATTCTTGAGGACCTGCTGGAGGCGCTTGGCGTCGGTATGGATGGAATCGGGCAGCTTGGGATCGAGCTCGACGCTGAATTCGAGGCCCTTGCCATCGGCCACATGGCGGAAGGTGCGGGCGCAGTAGTCCTGCAGCTCGTTGAAGCGGACGCTGCCGATTTCGACATCCATCTTGCCGGATTCGATCTTGCTGAGGTCGAGGATGTCGTTGATGAGCGCCAGCAGGTCGGTTCCCGAGGCGTGGATCGTCTCGGCGTAATTGACCTGTTTGGGCGAGAGATTGCGCTCCGGGTTTTCCTGGAGCATTTTGGCCAGGATGAGCAGGTTGTTCAGCGGGGTGCGCAGCTCGTGGCTCATGTTGGCCAGGAATTCGCTCTTGTACTTGGAGGTCAGAGCGAGCTGCTCGGCCTTTTCCTCGAGCGCGGCCTTGGCCTGCTCGACTTCGCGGCTCTTGGTTTCGACTTCGGCCTTCTGCTCGGCCAGAAGCTGGGCCTTTTCCTCGAGCTCGAGGTTGGTCTTCTGCAACTGCTCGGCGAGCGCCTGCGACTGTTTCAACAGTTCCTCGGTGCGCATCGTCGCGGCGATGGTGTTCAGCACGATACCGATGGATTGCGTGAGCTGATCGAGGAAGGCCAGGTGCACGTCGCTGAAGCGGCGGAAGGAGGCCAGTTCGATCACGGCCTTGGCCTCGCCTTCGAACAGCACCGGCAGGAGCACGACGCTGGCCGGCGCCGCTGCGCCGAGGCTGGAATTGATCTTGATGTAGTCGCCGGGAACGTCGGCGACCAGAATGCGGGCCTTATCGCGCGCGCACTGGCCGACCAGGGACTGGCCGATGCGGTACTGGGAGGGCACTTCCTCGGGGTTGAAGCCGAAGCCGCCCAGCAGCCGCAGGACGGTTTCGCCTTCGAGCTTCTCGGCCATGTAGAACGTGCCGAGGTGCGCGCCGACCACCGGCGCGAGCTCGGAGAGCAGGAGCTGCGCCACAGCCAGCAGGTTGCGCTGCCCCTGCAGCATTCCCGTAAATTTCGCGATGTTGGTCTTGAGCCAGTCCTGATCCTTGTTCTGGCGGGTGGTCTCCGCCAGGGTTCCGATCATCTGGTTGATGTTGTCCTTGAGCGCGGCCACCTCGCCCTGGGCTTCGACGGCGATCGACCGGGTGAGATCGCCGCTGGTGACCGAGGTGGCGACGTCGGCGATCGCGCGGACCTGCGTGGTAAGGTTGGCGGCGAGCTGGTTGACGTTGTCCGTGAGGTCGCGCCAGATGCCGGCGGCGCCGGGCACGCGCGCCTGGCCGCCGAGCTTGCCCTCGATGCCGACCTCGCGCGCCACGCTGGTGACCTGGTCGGCGAAGGTCGCGAGGGTATCGATCATGCCGTTGATGGTGTCGGCCAGCTCCGCGATCTCGCCCTTGGTTTCGAGGACGAGTTTGCGCTTGAGGTCGCCGTTCGCCACAGCGGTCACGACCTTGGCGATGTGGCGGACCTGCGTAGTAAGGTT
>Ga0070740_10006237_pt1 | contig 10570 bp, 8 predicted proteins | sample Coa_R2_FD_67286 | JGI IMG/M metagenome (GOLD analysis project Ga0070740, IMG submission 67286) | Surface soil microbial communities from Centralia Pennsylvania, which are recovering from an underground coalmine fire - Coalmine... | ecosystem: Environmental > Terrestrial > Soil > Unclassified ...
CCACCTCGCGCAACGACTCCACGTGCCGCTCGGGGATCACGAGCAGGTGGGTCGGCGCCTGGGGGTTGATGTCGCGAATCGCGACGAAGCCGTCGGCGGCCGCGACGTGGTCGCCCTCGCGTACCAAGCGGCAGAACAGACAGTCGTCGCTCATGCCGCCAGGATCCCCTGCTCGCAGACGGCGGCCGCTCGTACCCGCACGAGCTCGCCGACCGGCGCGGAAGCGGACACGAGCCACGGCGAGTAGTCGTCGCCGTAGCCCCGTCCCGGCCGGTCGACGAGCACGGTCTCCTCGCGGCCGAGCTTCGAGCGCCAGCGCGCGAGACAGGCCTCGCGCGAGGCGGCGCGCAGGCGGGCGCTGCGCTCCCGCTTCACCTCGGGCGGCACCGGGTCCTCCGCCGCCGTGCCGGTGCCCGGCCGGGGCGAGTAGGGGAACACGTGGAGCTTGGTCAGTCCCGCCTCGCGCACGGTCCGCAGCGTACGCTCGAAGGCCGTCTCGTCCTCGGCCGGGAAGCCGACGATGACGTCGCTCGTCAGGTTGAAGTCCTCGCGCAGCGGCTCGAGCCGGCGCAGGTAGGTGGCGACGGAGTAGCGCCGGCCCATGGCGCGCAGCACCCGGTCGTCGCCCGACTGCAGCGGGACGTGCAGGTGCCGGCCCACCGTCTCGGTCTCGCGCAGCGCCCGCACGAGCGCGGCGTCGACGTGGTTGATCTCGATCGACGAGAGCCGCAACCGCTCCAGACCGGGCGTCGCGCCCGCCTCCCGGACGAGCCGGGGCAGGTCGTACCCGGCCGCACGATCGCGGTAGCAGCCGAGGTTGATCCCCGTCAGCACCACCTCCCGGTGGCCTTGCCCGACGCGGCGGCGGACCTCGGCGAGGACGGAGGCGGCAGCCCGGCTGCGCGAGGGGCCGCGGACGAGCGGGATGACGCAGAAGCGGCAGGAGAACGAGCAGCCGTCCTGCACCTTGACGAAGGCGCGCACGCGGTCGAGCCGGCTGTCGGCCTGGACGCAGCCGATCGCGCCGACATCGCCCGCGACCGCCGCGGGAGTCTCCTCGCTGCGCCGCGCGACCACGACGACGTTCGCGGGCAGGCCGGCGAAGGCGTCGCCGGCGAGGTTCGCGCCGCAGCCGGTGACGTAGACCCGCCGGTGCGTGCGGGCGGCGCGGCTGGCCGCCTTGCGCGACTTGGCGACCGCCTCGTGCGTCACGCAGCAGGTGTTGACGACCGCCACGTCCGCGTCGCCCGGCCGCTCCTCGTGGCCCTCGGCGAGCAGCCGCTCGCGCACCGCGTGCGCGTCGACGTGCGAGACCTTGCAGCCTAGGAAGCGAACAGAGAAGGTGGCCATTCGCCGGGATCGTAGTGGGCTAGGAGCGATCGAGCTCGCGCTCGACCTCGTCGAGCCACTGCTCGTGCGCCTCCGTACCGCGCACGCTTCGACGCTCGGCCGGGCCGCGTCGGCGAGCGGGCTGGCCGCCGGCTCGCGTGGCGCTGCAACCGTCCGGCTCGTCGTCCGGGGAGCTATGGCCGCTCGAGCAGGTCAGCGGCCCAGCCGTCGCGGGTGCGGCGTTCCACGGCGCGCCAGCCCGCAGCCTCGGGCCGGTCGCGCTCGAGATACCCCGAGACGATCGCGCGCGACGCGGACAGCCGCGGCAGCAGGGCCTCCACGGCGTCCAGGCTGATGTTGGCGACCGCCAGCTCGGCGGTCGGCAGCGGGTCGGCGAGCGCGTCGCGCAGCCGCACGTCGATCTCGACGCCGTTCAGCGCCGCGTTCGCACGCGTCGCCTCGACCGCCGCGTCGTCGAGGTCGACTGCCCGAACCGGCCCGAAGCCGAGCCGGGCCGCGGCCACGGCGAGGACGCCCGAGCCGGAGCCGATGTCGAGCAGCGAGGTGAGCTCGAGCCGTTGCAGGAGCTCGAGCACGAGCCGGGTCGTCGGATGCGCACCGGTGCCGAAGGCCCGGCCGGGGTCGATCACGACGGGGATGGCGCCCGCAGGGGGCGCCTCCCAGGACGGGCCGACCCAGCAGCGGCCGACGACGACGCCGTGGTGGAAGGCGCGCCAGGCGTCCTGCCAGCCCTCGGCGACCTCCTGCACCTCGAGGAGGTCGAAGCCGAGAGGCGGTTCGTCCGCGTAGACGGCGTATGCGCCGTCGAGCTCCTCGACCCCCTCGGGGAAGAGCTGGAGCAGGAGCGCGAGCTCCGGCTCGCCGCCGACGACCACGAACCGTCTCAGCGGAAGGCGCTCTTCAGCTTCTCGAACAGGGTGCGCTCGGGCCGGCCGTAGGTGCGCTCGTCGGTCTGGGCCTCGAACTCGCGCAGGAGGCGCCGCTGCTCGTCGGTCAGGCGGCGCGGCACGAGGACGTTCACGAGGACGTGCTGGTCGCCGCGGCCGAAGCCCTGCAGCACCGGCAGGCCGCGTCCGCGCAGGACGACGACCTCGCCGGGCTGGGTGCCGGGGGGTAGCTCGAGCGCTTCCTCGCCGTCGAGGGTCGGGATCGTGACCGTCGTACCGAGCGCAGCCTGCGTGAAGGTCAGGTCGACGGTGGTGTACACGTCGTCGCCCTCCCGCACGAACCGGTCGTCCGGCCGAATCCGAACCTGCACGTAGACGTCGCCGGCCCGCCCTCCCAGGACGCCGGCATGCCCCTCGCCGCTGATGCGGATCCGTTGGCCGTCGTGGATGCCCGGCGGGATCTCGACCGCCAGGGTCCGCTCCTCGATCACGCGGCCCGCACCGCCGCAGGCGGCGCAGGGACGCTCGATCCGGCTGCCGGCGCCCCGGCAGCGAGGGCAGGTCTGGGAGCGAACGAACTCGCCGAACACGCTTCGCGTCACCTGCTGGAGGCGGCCGCTGCCGTGGCAGACCGGGCACGTCGTGACCTCGCTGCCCGGCTCGGCTCCGCTACCCCCGCAGCGCGAGCACGTGACGGCGACCTCGAAGGGCACGTCGCGCACCGCTCCGTGCGCGGCCTCGACCAGGTCGATCTCCACCGTCGCCGCCAGGTCGGCCCCGCGAGCTCGTCCGCGCCCGCGACCGCCGAGGAGCGCGTCGTCGCCGAAGAAGGCCGAGAAGAGGTCGGCCAGGCTGCTGAAGTCGACGTGGCCCGGCTGGAAGCCGCCTCGGCGCAGGCCGGCATGCCCGTAGCGGTCGTAGAGGTCGCGCGTTTCCGCCTTCGAGAGCACTTCGTAGGCTTCGACCACCTCCCGGAACCGCTCCTCGGCGTCGGGCGCGTCCGAGACGTCCGGATGGAGCTCGCGGGCGAGGCGGCGGAAGGCGCGCTTGATCTCGGCGTCGCTCGCGTCGCGGCGGACGCCCAGGAGCTCGTAGTAGTCGCGATCGGTCGTCGCCATCCGCGCTGAATGTAGCGTCGGGATCCGCCGCGAACCGCCCGCCGGCGGCCCGGCTCACGCTTCGTCGTAGATCGACTCGACGAAGCGCGACAGCTCGAGCGCGGCGGAGCGGACGGCGCCGAGCGCCTTCTCGTAGTCCATCCGCACCGGCCCGACGAGGCTGACGGCGCCGAGCGCGCGATGGACGAGGCCGTAGCAGGCGCCGACGAGCGCGATCTCGGCCAGCGCGGGATGCGCGAGCTCGTGCCCCAGACGGACGAAGGGGCGCTGCGACGGCGTCGGCCGGCCGAGCAGATCGAGGAGGTCGGCCCGCCGCTCGACGAGCTCGAACAGGCTGCGGTAGGCGTCGAGCTCCTCCGCTCGCACCTCGCCGAGCAGGTCCGCCGCCCCACCGACGTACAGCCGCTGCTCGGCGGAGACGAGCTCGGTGAAGGCCGGCCGGAGCGCGGCCAGGAAGTCTCGCTCGGCGGGCGACAGCCCCTCGTCCTCGAAGCGCCGGCGGAGCAACCCGGTGCCGAGCTGGAGCCCCGCCACGGCCTCGCGCAGGTAGTCGCTCGCCCACTGCGCCAGCCCGGGGTCGACGGGCTCCTCGAAGTGGAAGAGCCGCTTGGACACGCCTCCGGCCGAGGTGATCACGACGACCATCACCAGCTGCGGCTGCAGCAGCAGCACCTCCACGTGGCGGACGTGGGTTGCCTCGAGCGGCGGGGCGGAGACGAGCGCGAGCAACCGCGTGACCTGCGACAGCATCTCGGTCGTCGCCTGCAGGGCCGCCTCGACCTCCGTGCTCGTGGCGGTGAGGTCGAGCGGGAAGGCCGGGGGGTGGGGCTCGAGCCGGCCGAGCAGCTCGTCGGCGTAGTAGCGGTAGCCGCGCTCCGTCGGCACCCGCCCCGCCGAGGTGTGCGGATGCGTGAGCAGCCCGCGCTGTTCGAGCTCGGCGAGCTCTGCCCGCACCGTGGAGGCGGAGACGCGCAGGTCGGAGCGTTCGACCAGCGTCTTCGACCCCACCGGCTGGCCGGTGCCGACGAACTCCTCGACCACCCGCCGGAGGATCGTGCGCTGCCGCTCGGTGAGCTCGAACGTTTCCTGCATTTGCAGGAGATTTTACCCACTGAGCCGGCGCAGGAGGCGCGGCCCTCAGGCCAGGATCTCGGCGGTCACCGCCCCGCCGAGGAAGCGGCCGCGCCTGGTCAGCGCCAGGGTCTCTCCCTGCTCCACCGCCAGTCCAAGCCGTTCTACCCGCGCCAGGGCCGCGTCGTCGAGCACGGACCGCAGACCGGCGAGGGGCAGCGGCTCGTCGAGGCGCAGGCCGAGGAGCACGCGCTCTCGCGCTCGGACGGAGGCGCCGAGCGGCTCGACGTCGCGATCTGGAGGGCGGCCCGCCGCCAGGGCCTCGAGGTAGCGGCGCAGGCTGGACGTGTTCCGCCAGCGCCGGTGCTCGATTGTGCTGACCGCGCCGACTCCGAGCCCGAGGTAGTCCCGCCCGAGCCAGTAGGCGAGGTTGTGCCGGGCGCGGAGGTCCCGCCCCTCCTCGTCGCGGCAGAAGTTCGCCGTCTCGTACCAGCGGTAGCCGGCCGCCGTGAGCCGCTGCACGACCCGTTCGAAGTAGTGCTCCATGGCGGTGGCCTGGCGGGCGAGCTCGGCTCCCCAGGCGTGGGTGAAGCGCGTCCCCGGCTTGGCCTCGAGCTCGTAGCAGGAGAGGTGCTCGGGCTGGAGCTCGAGCGCCTGGCCGAGGTCGGCGTCGAGGTCGGAGGCGCTCTGGCCCGGGATCCCGTAGAGGAGGTCGAGCGAGATGTTGTCGAATCCGGCATCACGGAGATGATGCACGGCCCGTCGGACGTCGTCTGGGCCGGCAACACGGTCGAGCACCTCGAGCAGGGCCGGCTGGAAGGTCTGGGCACCGAGCGAGACGCGCGTGACTCCGGCCGCCCGAAGCGCCGTGGCGAGCTGCGGCGTGACCGTCTCGGGGTTCGCTTCGACGGTCAGCTCCTCGGCGCTCGGTAGGGCCTCGAGCAGGCGGAGGAGCTCCGGGAGGGCCGTGAAGGTCGGCGTGCCCCCGCCCAGGAAGACGGTCTCCAGCTCGTCGGCGAGCGACGCCCGCTCGAGCTCCAACTCGGTCAGGAGCGCGTCGACGTAGGCCGCGTGCCGGTCGCGCTGTCCGACCACCGTGACGAAGTCGCAGTAGCCGCAACGATGGGCGCAGAACGGCAGGTGGACGTAGAGGTGCCTAGCGCCCACCCCGTGTCGCCTCGCAGGGGCAGGCGGCTCGACCGCCGTCGCCGGCGGCCTGGCTGGCGGCGGGTGGAGCCGGTCGTGCGGTCTCAGGACCTTCCCCCCTGGCCGATGTTGAGCACTGCGAGGAACGCCTCTTGGGGCACGTCGACCGCGCCGACCTGCTTCATCCGTTTCTTGCCGGCCTTCTGTTTTTCGAGGAGCTTTCGTTTGCGTGTGATGTCGCCTCCGTAGCACTTGGCGAGCACGTCCTTGCGCTTCGCCTTCACGGTCTCCCTGGCGATGACGCGCGAGCCGATCGCCGCCTGGATCGCGACGTCGAACAGCTGGCGCGGGATCTCCTCGCGGAGCTTCTCCACCAGCAGCTTGCCGCGTTCGTAGGCGAGGTTGCGGTGGACGACGAGCGACAGCGCGTCGACCGGCTCGCCGGCCACGAGGACGTCGACGCGAACGAGGTCGCCGGGCTTGAACCCTGCCAGGTCGTAGTCGAAGGAGGCGAAGCCGCGGGTGCGGGACTTGAGCTGGTCGTAGAAGTCGAGCACGATCTCAGCCAGCGGAAGCTGGTAGGTCAGGTGGACGCGGTCGGGCGAGAGGTACTCGAGCCGGCCGAACGTGCCGCGCCGCTCGCTGCAGAGCTCCATCACGGTGCCCACGTACGCCTTGGGGACGACGATCGAGGCGGCGACGTAGGGCTCTTCGACCTCCTCGATCTCACGCGGGAACTCCGCCGGGTTGTGCACCTCGAGCCACTCACCGTTGCGCGTCTTGACCCGGAAGGCGACGCTGGGCGCGGTTACCAGCAGGTCGAGGTCGAACTCGCGCTCTAGACGCTCGCGCACGATCTCCATGTGCAAGAGGCCGAGGAAGCCGCAGCGGAAGCCGAAGCCGAGCGCTTGGGAGGTCTCCGGCTCGTAGACGAGCGCGGCGTCGTTGAGCTTGAGCCGCTCGAGCGCGTCCCGCAGCGCCGGGTAGTCGTCGGAGTCGGTGGGAAACAGGCCGGCGAAGACCATCGGCTTCACGTCCTGGTAGCCGGGCAGCGGCTCCGTCGCCGGGCGTCGCAGCGAGGTCAGGGTGTCGCCGACCCTCAGGCGCGAGACGTCCTTCAGCCCGGTCACGACGTAGCCGACCTCGCCGGCGGAGAGCGAGTCGACCGGCGTCAGGCCCGGGGAGAAGAAGCCGAGCTCCTCGGCGTCGAAGCGGGTGCCGGCCGCCATCGCCTGCAGCGGCTCGCGCCGGGAGAAGGAACCGTCGACGACGCGCACGAAGGCCACGACGCCGCGGTACTGGTCGTAGGAGGAGTCGAAGACGAGCGCGCGAGCCGGGGCCGCGGGATCCCCGGCTGGCGGCGGAATCCGCTCGAGGACCGCGTCGAGCACGGAGGCGACGCCGGCGCCGGTCTTGGCGGAGATGCGCAGGACGCGCGCCGGGTCGTCGCCGAGGAGCTCCGCGACCTCGACGGCGGTCGTGTCCGGATCCGCCTGCGGCAGGTCGATCTTGTTCGCCACCGGAACGACTTCGAGCCCGTTCTCGATCGCGAGGTAGGCGTTGGCCAGCGTCTGCGCCTCGATCCCCTGGGCCGCGTCGACGACGAGCAGCGCGCCCTCGCAGGCCTGGAGCGCCCGCGAGACCTCGTAGGTGAAGTCGACGTGCCCGGGGGTGTCGATCAGGTTCAGCTCGTAGCCCTTCCAGGCGACGCGCACCGCCTGGGCTTTGATCGTGATCCCCCGTTCACGCTCGAGCTCCATGGAGTCGAGGAGCTGCTCGCGCATCTGCCGGGCGGGGACGGCCTCGGTGAGCTCGAGGATCCGGTCGGCGAGCGTCGACTTGCCGTGGTCGATGTGCGCGATGATCGAGAAGTTGCGGATGCGGCTCTGCTCCACGCCGGGCGATGGTACTGGCGTCCCCGTGCGCTCCTGCCCTTCGGACCTGGCCGCTTGGGACGCCGCCGAGCGCGCACCCCCACCCAGGGTGGGGTCGTCGCTCCCTCCGCCCTCGCGTTCGAGCCTACCGGCGTACCGCTGACGCCAGGGTCGCAGCATCGTCGCGAATCCCCGCACAGCGGCCTCGCTGGGCGCGGGCGTTCGCGCGACCGCCCTCAGGCGCGCACCGCGCGCCGCAGTCGCGCGAGGGTCTCGAGCTCGCGCACGCCGAGCAGGCGCGCCGCCCCGAAGAACGCCGCGTAGCCGAGCAGCAGCCCGGCGGCGAGCGAGACGACCTGCGCGGGCAGCGAACGCCCGATTCCCGCGTCGACCAGGTGCCAGCTCCACCACGCGACTGCCGCGAGCACCGCCGAGGAGACGGCGACGAAGACGAAGCTCCTCGCCGTCTCGCGCAGCGCGAAGGCGCCCATCCGGCGGCGGAAGAGCGCAAGCAAGGCCCAGGTGCCGGCGATGTTCACCAACGAGGTCGAGAGCGGAATCCCCCAGATGCCGAGCCGGTAGAACGCCGCGTCGAGGGCGGCGTTGACGGCGAGGTTGGCGAGCGCCACCCAGCTCGGGATCCACGGCGATTGCAGGGAGAAGAAGGCGCGGTTGAGCATCAGCATCGTCCCGTTGAAGGTGAGACCCAGGGCGAAGGCGGCGAGGCAGTGGGCGACGACGGGCGTCTGGCCGGCGTGGAACGCGCCGTGCTGGTAGAGCAGCCGCACGATCGGCGTGGCGAGCACGGCCGCCGCCGCGCTGGCTGGAACGAGAAGGAACGAAATCAACCGCAGGCCGGTCGCGACGGTGCCGCGGAAGCCGCTCCAGTCCGCGCGTGCCGCGTGCCGCGAGAGCAGGGGGAAGAGCACAGTCGCCACGGCGACCGAGAACATCCCCTGCGGCAGCATGTAGAGCCGGAACGCACGCACGATCGCGGCCGGGGCGATGTTCTTGTTCAGCAGGTGGGTCGCGAACAGCTGGTCGATGAAGGCGTTGAGGTTGATCAGACCGAGGCCGATCGTGACCGGGAGCATCAAGGCGAACGTTCGCCGCACAGCCGGGTCGCGGACGTCGATCACGAGGTGCAGACGGTCGTCGCGGCCCCGCAGCCAGGGCACCGGCAGCAGGAGCTGCACGATCGTCGCGACGAGGATCGCGGCGGCGTAGACGTAGAGCTTCGTCGACTTCGCCTGCGCTTCGGGGACGCCGAGCACCAGCCCGAGCAGGATCACGAGGTTCCAGGCGACCGGGCTCAGCGCGGGCGCCGTGAAGTGGTCGTAGCTGTTGAGGATCCCGACCACGATTCCCGTCAGCCCGAGCACGAGGACGGTCGGGAAGAGCACCTGCGCCAGCCCACCGGCCAGGCCGCCGTACTGGTGCGGCCCGTAGCCGAAGAGCTCCATCACCCAGGGCGCGATCAGCACGAAGAGCGCCGTCAGGCCGCCGAGGCCGAGCAGGGTCAGCCAGAACAGCGAGGAGGCGACCCGCCAGGCGCGCTTGCGCTCGCCCTTCACCAGCAGATTGCTGAACACGGGTACGAACGCGGACGAGAGCGCCGAGTCGGCGACGAGCGAGCGGACGGTGTTGGGAACGAGGAAGGCGATCTCGAAGGCGTTGATCGGCCCCCGGATCCCGAACAGCGCCGCAGCGACGATCTCGCGCAGCAGCCCGAGGATCCGCGAGAGGCCGGTCGCGGCGGCGAAGATCAGGCCGGAGCGTGCGAGCCCGTGCTCACTGGCCGCCTCGGCCCCGGCCGGCGGCGGCGCGGGCGGCGCGGGCGGCGCCTCCTCCTCCGCCAGGCCGCGGACGTCGAGGCGGCGGAGGCCGCCGCGCAGGCGCCGGGGGCGAACGATCGCCGTCGGCTGCTCTGCTGGGTCGGCCACGACCTGCCACGTCTCGAGGGCCGCCTCGTCGTCGAAGTAGGTGGGTTTGCCCTGCTCGCGCCGCCGGCGGTCGCGCTCCAGGCGCCGCTGCCGCCGCGCTCGTTCCGCGTCGTCCACGCGGGCCAGCATAGGGACGGCGGGTGCTACCATCGCCCGGCCCGCGACCGGCGGGCCGTGTGCGAGATGCCGAACATCAAGCAGCAGGAGAAGCGCGTGCGGCAGGCTGCCCGGCAGCGGCAGGAGAACCTGCGCTGGCGGTCGACCGCGAAGACGCTGATGCGCCGCCTGCGCGAAGCGGTCGAGACGGGAGATCCCGAGGCGGTCGAGACGCGCTACCGGACGCTCGTGCGCTGGCTCGACCGCGCGGCCGCGCGCGGCGCGCTCCACAGGAACACGGTCGCCCGCCGCAAGTCCCAGGCGGCCAAGCTCGCGGCCGGCCGCTCGCAGACGACCTAGGAGCTCAGGCCGGAGCCGCCCCGCCGCGCCCGCCCCGGTCCGGCGGCCGGGTGATCTCGACCAAGGCCCGCTCGAGTTGCAGCTCAGGCGGCAGCCGCGAGCCGCCCTTCACGCCGGCGTCGAGCGCCGCCAGCCGGACGATTGCCCGCTGCAGCTCGCGAGGCGCAAAGGCCGCCGCCTGCCGGACGCCCTTCTCGACGACGAACGGGTGGAGCTTGAGGCGGCGGGCGATCTCGCTCGGCCGGACGCCCTCGTCGGTCAGGCGGCCGATCTTCTGCACCCGTCCCAGATGGGCGACGAGGGAGCCGACCACCCGTGGCAGCTCCCCTGAACGCGACCGCTGCGACCGCTCGAGCAGCGACTCCGCGGCGCGCAGCACGGCGGCGACGTCGCGGCGCCCCCAGGCGTCGGTGAGCGCGAAGACCGGCGTCTCGGCTCTACCGGCCGCGAGCTGCTCGACGGCGCCGCGGGTGACCGGCTCCCCGCCCGCCCAGGTGGCGAGCTTGTCGATCTCGGAGGCCAGCTCGACCGGATCCTCCCCCACGGCCTCCACGAGCGCTCGGCACGCGTCGCGGTCGGCCGGCGCACCGAGCCGGGCGAACTGCTCGGCGACCCACTCGGGCAGCTGGCGCTTCGCGACGTCGTAGACGAGCACCTCGCCCGTCTTGACCACCGCCCTGGCAAGCGGCGAGTCGCGCGGGACCGCCTCGCCGACGAGGGCCAGC